>Ga0207952_1000082_pt1 | contig 103342 bp, 87 predicted proteins | sample SubbioR12Aug_8Ca_FD_184831 | JGI IMG/M metagenome (GOLD analysis project Ga0207952, IMG submission 184831) | Serpentinite rock and fluid subsurface biosphere microbial communities from McLaughlin Reserve, California, USA - CR12Aug_8Ca (SPAdes) | ecosystem: Environmental > Terrestrial > Deep...
ACCTCCCCCAGGGGGGGAGGATTGAAGAAGGATCGCCTGCTCCGGCCCATAGTGCGACAGCGCCCAGGCCGCCCCGGCGGTGGGGGCCAGCGCGAGCCGGGCGGTCAGCCCGCGTGCTGTGAGGCGGCGATCGGCATCGGCCAGCAGCGCGCTCTCGCCGCCATAGAGGTGCGCCACTCCGGTGACATCGACCAGCACGCCATCGGGCGGATCGAGCGCCGACCACGGCCCCCAGCGCTGCGCCCACAAGGCCAGCCGTTCGAGGAAAGCCAGATCGCCCGCCGGATCGCCCGGGGCGACGGCCAGAGCGGGACAAATCGCGCGGGCATCGGTAAGCATCGCGCCTGCCCGCACGCCTTGTTCGCGCGCGGCCATATTGGGCGCAGCGATTCTGAGGCCCTGCGCAACCTCGCTGACCAACGCGAATGGGGCTGCGCTGACGCCCTCAGCCAGCTGCCAGCGATCGATCGCCAGCTGCGCGCACCAGATCGACAGGATGCGGCGCGATGGCGACGAGGCTTTGTCCGTCATCGCTCAATATCCATTCCCCGGGAGGATGCGCCCGGGCGCGAAACAGCTCGGTCCGCCAGGTCGGCACACCGGGCGCGGCGGGGTTCCAGCGCGGCGGGGCGGAAGGCGCAGGCGCGACCTGCCAGCGCATCCGCGCCGAGGAGAGGTCGCGGCTGGCATCGAGTCGCACCAGCCACAGCGGCACGCCGTGCTTTTCGGCAACCAGGCTGAGCCGGCGCGAGGCTGTGAGGCCCAGCGCGCGCGGGTTTCCCGCCAGCTCCCCCAGCACGAAAGCCAGGTCGCGGCAGCGCAGCCCCTCTTCCAGCGCGAACAGCGCGTCTTCCGGTTTGTCCGCCGCAACATGGATCAGCCGCCCGCGCAGCGCGGGCGGCAGACCGGGGCGATAGGGCCGCCCCGAACGGCGCAGCGCGGCCTTGTCCTGCACCCACAGGAACGGCCGCTCATCCCCCCGCGACTGGTCAAGCGCCAGGGCCAGCGCCAGCCCTGCGCCGCTGGCCTCATGCCCCGAAGCGAACAGTTCGCAATGGACCGCCGCCCCGCCCAGTCCTGGGCGCCAGTATGGCAAGACAGTCCCCCTCCCGCTTGCGGGAGGGGTTAGGGGTGGGCCAACCATGTGCCGCCGCAGAGACTCACCCACAACCCCTCCCGCAAGCGGGAGGGGGGAACGGCGGCGCGCAAAGGCGGCAAGTGGGCTGGGTTCGGTCACGTGAATCACTCCAATGTTCTATTTATGTTCTCATTTACAGCGATTCGCAATTCCTTATCTCGTGCGCGCAAACGAAAAGGCCGCCCGCACCTGGCGGACGGCCTCTTCAAGCCTCAAAAAAGCTTAGCCTCAGTCCTTGGCGTCAGTATCACCCGGCAGCGGCGGCACCGGCTGCGGCGGAATACCGGCATCGCCTTCATGCACTTCCACCAAACCACGGCCAACATGGCTGCGGCTGCGGCTGTAAGTGTAGTACACCACCAACCCGACAGCCGCCCAGATCGCAAACAGGATCTGGCTCTTCACGTCGAGCTTGTAGAACAGGTAGAGACACCCCGCGATCGACAACGGCGCAGTCAACATGATCGCCGGAGTGCGGAACGGGCGGTGCCGTGAAGGATCGGTACGGCGAATGACCAGCACCGCAATCGAAACCGCCGCAAAGGCAAACAACGTTCCCGAGTTCGAGATGTTGGCGAGCAGCCCGACGGGGAAGAATGCCGCAAACAGCGCAACGCCAATCCCGGTGATGATCGTGATAAAATGCGGGGTGTTGTAGCGCGGGTGGATCTTCGAGAACGATTCCGGCAGCAAGCCGTCACGGCTCATCACGAAGAAGATGCGGGTCTGCCCAAACATCATCATCAGGATCACCGAAGGCAGCGCCAGACCGGCCGCAAGACCAATCAGGTTACCGATCTGGGGCCAACCGATTTCGCGCAGCGTCCAGGCCAGAGCCTCCTTCGAGCAGACCACCGCCTGATCAGCAATCGCGGCGCACTGGGCCGCCAGTTCACGGCTGCCCGGTTCCAGCCCCATACCGGCCGCATCCATCACCGGCTGCGCGCCAACCGAGCCGATCACCCCGGCGGCAACCAACAAGTAAAAGATTGTGCAGATACCAAGGCTGCCGATCAGCCCGATCGGCATGTTGCGTTGTGGGTTCTTGGTCTCTTCAGCCGCAGTCGAAACCGCGTCGAACCCGACATAGGCGAAGAAGATCGAAGCAGCAGCGGCACCAATCCCGCCAAACCCGAGCGGCGAGAAGGGTTCGAAGTTCTCCATCTTCATCACCGGCACGGCCAGAATGATGAACAGCGTCAGCGCCGCAACCTTGATCGCCACCAGCACCGCGTTGACCGAGGCACTTTCCCTGGTGCCGATCACCAGCAGCCAGGTGACGAGGCCCGCAATCAGCATCGCCGGCAGGTTGATCATCCCGCCGTCATAGGGCCCGCGCACCAGCATATCGGGTATGTCGATACTCAGCGCATTCTCAATCAAACCAACCACATAGCCAGACCAACCGACACTGACCGCCCCTGCCGCAACGGCATATTCGAGGATCAGCGCCCAGCCGACCATCCAGGCGATCAGCTCGCCCATCACGGCGTAGCTATAGGTGTAAGCAGAGCCCGAAACCGGCACCATCGCCGCCATTTCGGCATAGCACAGCGCCGCCACGGCGCAGACAAACCCGGCGATGATGAAGCTGATCATCATGCCCGGGCCGGCCTTCTGCGCGGCTTCGGCAGTCAGAACGAAAATCCCGGTGCCGATCACCGCCCCGATCCCCAGCATGGTGAGCTGGAAGGCCCCCAACGAGCGATGGAGCGATTTCTTTTCGGCGGTTGCCAGAATGGCGTCGAGTGATTTCACGCGACCAAACATGCATTTCCCCTAAATCTCAAGGGCCCTGCGCCGCAGCGCGGACCCCATGCTTTTCCCTGGCGCGGAAGCTAGCGGCACCGCCCCCGATGGCAAGTGCTAACTGCCGCCCTTCCCCAGATTGAGCCAAGCCGCTAAAGCCCGTTCATGTCTACCACATTCCAGCTCGATACGGCGACCAGCCGCGCGCACCCCACTCCGGCTCCGCTGCGGCGGCTATCGATCCCGGCAATCCGCGAGCGCAAGGTTGATGGCGTCACCGCGCAGCCGATCGTGATGCTGACCGCCTATACCGCACGGCAGGCGCAACTGCTTGATGCGCATTGCGATTTGATCCTGTGCGGGGATTCGCTCGGCCAGGTGATCTATGGCCTGCCATCGAGCTTGCAGGTCACTGTCGACATGATGGTGGCGCACGGTGCGGCGGTGGTGCGCGGGTCATACCATGCGGCGGTGGTGGTCGATCTGCCGTTCGGCTCTTACGAAGCCTCGCCCGAGCAGGCTTTTGCCACGGCTTCGCGGATCATGGTTGAAACCGGGGCCAGCGCGGTCAAGCTGGAAGGCGGCGCGGTGATGGCCGAAACCGTCGCGTTTCTGATCGCGCGCGGGATCCCGGTGATGGGGCATGTTGGCCTCACCCCGCAGGCGGTCAACACGCTGGGCGGGTATAACGCCCGCGGGCGCAGCGATGCCGAAGCGCAGAAGATCGTTTCCGATGCGCAAGCTATTGATCAGGCAGGGGCTTTCGCAATCGTTATCGAGGGTGTGGTCGAGCCGATTGCGATCGAAGCGACCAAGGCGATTGCCTGCCCTTCGATCGGGATCGGCGCATCGGCGCAGTGCGACGGGCAAGTGCTGGTGACCGAGGACATGATGGGCATGTTCGAACGCGTGCCGCGGTTCGTGAAGCGGTATGGGGAGATTGGCGGGCTGATTTCGTCGGCCGCTGGGCAGTATGCCGAGGAAGTGCGGAACCGCAGTTTTCCGGGCGTGGAGCAGACTTACCAGCCTAAGTAGTCGCGTTGAGCCTTGCTGCGATTGGCGCGGCCAAGACCAGCTGGACCAGGTGGTAGAGCAGGATCGGCAGCAGGATTACTCCGGCGGCTTCGGGCGGGAACAGCACGGCTGCCAGCGGCGCGCCCATCGCGATGCTCTTTTGCGCGCCGGCATAGAGCATGGTGATCCGGTTGGGGCGATCCAGGCGTAACACGCCGCTCACCAACCAGGCACCAAGATGCCCGACCAATAGCACCACAGCGACACCAAACACCAACCACGCCCAGCCGGCAGCATCAACTCGCGTCCAGAACCGCTGTTCGACCGCGCCCGAGAAGGCGACATAGACCGCGATGGCGATTGAGGTCCGGTCCATGCCTGTCACCAGCGAGCGGTTGTCTTTGACCCAGCCCCCCAGCCAGCCCTGCGCGATCTGGCCGAGGATGAAGGGCACCAAGAGGATGCCCACCACCTTGATCAGGCCATCGGGATTGAACCCGGCATTGGCCGATCCGGCCAGCGCCGAAAACAACGGCGCGGTGATGAACACGCCGAGCAGGTTGAGCAAGGCCGCGGCGACCACCGAACTGGCGACATTGCCGCCCGCCAGCGAACTATAGGCGGTGGCCGATTGCACGGTCGATGGCAGGCAGCCGAGGTAGAGGAACCCCAGCGCCAGCAGCGGCGGCATCCAGCCCTGCCCGCCTTGCCAGACCAGCCACCCGGCCAGCGCCATCGCCCCGTAACACCACAGCACCAAAGGCCAGAGCAGCCGGTGGTTGCCGATTCCGGCCGAGACTTCGTGCCGGGGCAGGCGCAGACCGTTGAGGAAGAACAGCAGGAACACCGCCGCGTTCGAGATGAACTGCGCCGCGCCGCGCCACTCGCCCTGCACCGGCAGCACCAAGGACAGCGCAATCGCGGCCAAGAGCAGGCGCACCATCGGATCAATCCGGCTCAACATCGCCCCACCCCACTCCGTTCGTCCGAACGCCTACTTCAAATACTCACCCCATAATCCGTTCGCCCCGAGCGAAGTCGAGGGGTTTCTTCGTCGAGCGAAGCCGAGACGCTCAGCGCAAGCGGTTCTCGGCTACGCTCGAACCGATCCCTCGACTTCGCTCGGGACGAACGGACTTGGGAGATGTCTCGGCAATGGTTCCGACTTAGCGCCCAGCCAGTTTCACCGGCGGCGCGGGAGTGACGGAGAAGCGCGGCGCGGGTGCGGGCTGCACCATCCCGCCATCCTCGACGAAAGTGCTGCGCGCCGCGTTGTGCGGATGCTGCGGCGCTTCCCTAAGGCTTAGCACCGGGGCAAAGCAGATGTCCGTGCCGTCCATGATGCTACACCATTCGTCGCGGGTCTTGGTCAGGATCAGCGCGGTCATGCGTTCCTTCAGTTCGCCCCATTTCATCGGGTTCATCTGCTGGGCGAAATCGGGATCGCCAGTCAGGCCGGTCTTTTCCAGCAGCAGCGCATAGAACTGCGGCTCGATCGAACCCAATGAGATCCACTTGCCGTCGCTGGTCTCGTACGTGTCATAGAAATGCGTGCCGCCATCGAGCAGGTTGACTCCGCGCTCGTCGCGCCACTGGCCGTTGCCGAGGAACGTATAGGTCATCGCCGAAAGGATCGCCGCACCATCGACCATCGCGCAGTCCACCACCTGGCCCTGCCCGCCCGACCGCGCGTGCAGCACTGCCGCGACCACGCCGAAGGCCAGCATCATGCCCCCGCCGCCGAAATCGCCCACAGCATTGACCGGGAAAGTCGGTTTCTCGCCCGCACGGCCATAGGAATGGAGCGCGCCCGCCAGCGCGATATAGTTGATGTCGTGCCCGGCCAGCGGGGCCATCGGCCCGTCCTGGCCCCAGCCGGTCATCCGCCCGATCACCAGCTTGGGATTGATCGCCAGCAGCACATCGGGGCCGATCCCCATGCGTTCGATCACTCCCGGGCGATAGCCTTCGATCAGTGCATCGGCGCCAGCCACCATGTCTTTGAGCTGGGCAATCGCCGCCGGGTCCTTGAGGTCGAGCTCAATCCGTTCGCGATTGCGGCCCAGGATATCGCGGTTGCCGCCGTCGCCAAAGCGCCCGCTGGTGCCCGGCCGTTCAACCCGGATCACCCGCGCGCCGTGATCGGCCAGCATCATCCCGCAGAACGGCCCCGGCCCGATCCCGGCCAGTTCGATGACGGTCACACCCTGAAGAACCCCTGCCATGCTTTCACCCTCGAATTTAATCGCGCGATGAAATTGCTTTTGGGCAAGCCTTGCGCGCTTGTCGAGAGGGTTAGCGCGGCGGCAGGAATTTCCCGCACACCCAGCCCCAAAAACCGCCTATCCTGAGCTTGTCGAAGGACTGTCCTTTTCTTCGGGCCGCATTGCATGACGCGCGAAGAAAAAAGACAATGCTTCGACAAGCTCAGCACAGGCGGGGATGGGATGCAGGCGTGGTCCTGCCTTGCGTTACTTGAGCTTCTTCCTCGCCGCGGCCAGCAGCGGGTTGTCTCCACCGATCCGGCGGGCGGCTTCCAGCACTTGCCGGGCCTGTCCGGCATCGGCGCCCGCTTCGGCCAGGGCCATGCCGTAGGCCTGGTTGGTCAAGGCGCTGGCGGGCTGGAGCAGCCAGGCCGTGCGCGCACTGTCACTGGCAGCCTTGGCATCGCCGCCGCGCAATTGCGCCAGGCTGAGATCGCAGAGCAACCGCCAGTCGCCACCGCCGCCGCGCTGGACCAGGTTTTCAAGGATCGCCCGGGCGCCTGCCCAGTCGCCCGCCAGCGCCGCCTGATTGGCAGCCATCCGCAGTGCTATCCGGCTGCGCGGGAAAGCGGCGAGGTATTGCGCCGTCAGGGGCTGGACCATGCCGCCCTGCCCGAGTCGCTGATAGGCCCCGGCAATCCGCGGCAGCATCTGCGCCGGAAAGCGGACCCTGGCCGAGAGTGTGTAACGCTCCAGGGCCGGCTGCGCCGCGCCCTGGGTCAAATCGACATCACCGACCAGTCCCAGTGCCTCGGCCGAACCGGGGCGCAGTTCAAGGAACCTTTGCGCCGCGCTGCTGGCTCCGGCCAGGTTGTTGGTGGCCAGCAAGCTGCGGACATGCGGCACTGCCAAGCCCGCAGCCGCAGGATTGGCGGCCCAGCGCGCGGCCAACTCACCCAGAGCGGGTGCAGCGATCGGCTGTAACGGGTGATCGGCCGCGATGGCCGCGCGGTCCAGAAACTCAGCGGCAGTCAGGTAGTCTGCGCGATCTTCCAGCGCGCGGCCCAGCACCGTGAGGAGATAGGGCGAGGCATCGCTGCGCTGCGCCAGGCCCCAGAAACGCGCGAACAGCTGATTATAGTCCCCGGCCTCATAGAGCGCGCGGGCGAGCAGCAATTGCGCTTGCCGGTTGGCGGGCTGACGCTCGACCAGCAGTGCCAGCTTTTTCGCCGCGATATTGGCGTTGCCGGCCTGCAATTCCAGCGCTCCTGCCAGCAGCAGCGCGGCTGGCATATCGTCCAGCCTGTCACCGATCCGGTTCAGCATCGCCCTGCCCAGATCGACTTTTCCGGCGCGCGCAGCCAGCACGGCTTGCAAGTAAAAGGCCTGCTTGTTCTTCGCATCTTGGGCCAGCATCCGCCGGGTCACAACCAGCATCTGCTCGGCCCGGCCCGCATCGCCCAAAGCGGCAGCATAGCCGCCCAGCACGTCCAGGTCTTTGGGTGCGATTGCCAGCGCTTTTTCGTACAGCGGCAAGGCAGCAAGCGGCCCTGCGGCATCGCGCAGCAATTGCGCCCGAAACTCCAGCGCTCTCACGTTCTCCGGGTCGGCAGCCAGCGCGCGCTCGGCCGCATCGATTGCCTGGAGGTGCTCGCCCCCGACATAGCGCAACCGCCCGATCTCGACCCACAGCAGCGGATCCTTGGGGGCCATGGCCAGAGCCTGATCCAGCGCCTTGCCAGCGGCCGGAAGATTGCCTTGCAACCGCTCAAGCAAGCCCAGCATGCGCCAGCCATAGGCTTCTTCACCCTTGGCGAACTGTCCCGGGCCAAGCCATTCGCGTGCCTTGCCCCATTCGCCTTGCGCGATCAGTGCTTCGCCCATCGTAGCGGACAGTTCGATCCGGCTTGCCCCGGCCTTCGCCGCGCGCTGCAGCTCGACCTCGGCCGCGATCCCGTCGCCGCGCGCCAGTGCGGTCTTGGCCGCCTTGAAGTTCCCCCCGGCATCCTCGGGCATGGCCAGACCCGGCGCACCCAGCGCCAAGACGGCAATTGCCAGCATGGGCTTCAGCGCAATCCGCATCTCAGGCCTGCAAGTCGTACTGCTTGAGCAGGTCGTACAGCGTCGGGCGGCTGATCCCGAGCAGCTTGGCGGTGTTCGAGATATTGCCCTCGCTGCGCGCCAGCGCATGGCGGATCACCTTGCGGTCGGCCGCCTCGCGCGCGGTCTTGAGGTTGAGCACCTGGCAGCCATCGGCCTCGGGGGCGACGAGGTCGAGGTCGGCGGCACCAACCAGCTTGCCCTCGGTCATGATCACCGCGCGCTTCACCCGGTTTTCCAGTTCGCGCACATTGCCCGGCCAAGCCCAGCTGTCGATCGCGGCCAGCGCATCGGGGGCAAAGCCCTTGACCGCCGGGTTCATTTCCTTGGCAAAGCGCGCCAGGAAAGCCTTGGCCAGCAGCGCGGCATCGCCGGGGCGTTCGGCGAGACTTGGTATCTTCACCACGATTTCGGCGAGGCGGTAGAACAAGTCTTCGCGGAACCGCCCATCGGCGATCATCGCTTCAAGGTCCTGGTGGGTGGCACAGACGATCCGGGTATCGACGGGGATCGACTTCCTCGAGCCGACCCGTTCAATCACCCGTTCCTGCAGGAAGCGCAGCAGCTTGACCTGCAGGGGCAGCGGAATGTCGCCCACTTCGTCAAGGAACAGCGTGCCGCCATCGGCCAGCTCGATCTTGCCCTCGGTGGTCTTGACCGCGCCCGTGAAAGCGCCCTTTTCGTGCCCGAACAGCTCGCTTTCGAGCAGGTTTTCGGGGATCGCGGCGCAGTTGATCGCCACAAATGCCCCGCCTGCCCGGTCGCTGGCATCGTGAAGGCCGCGCGCCAGCAGTTCCTTACCGGTCCCGCTGGCACCCAGCAGCATCACCGAGACATTGGTATTGGCGACCCGCTCGATCGTGCGGGCAACCTTGAGCATTTCAGGCGCGGCGGTGATCATCCGGCCAAGCACGCGGTTGTCCTCGCTGCCGCGCGCGGCCAGCTGGCGGTTCTCGCTCTCGATCTTGCTGAGCTGCAAGGCCCGGCGCACGATCAGCCCCAGCGCCTCGATATCGACCGGCTTCTGGTAGAAATCGTAGGCTCCCTTGGCGATGGCCTGCAAGGCCGACTCCCGCGCGCCATGCCCCGAAGCGACGATCACCTTGGTATCGGGCTTGATCGCCATGATCTCATCGAGCACGGCAAAGCCTTCGCTGGTCCCGTCGGGATCGGGCGGCAGGCCCAGGTCGAGCGTGACCACCGGCGGTTCTTCGGCGCGCAGCAGGGCAATCGCGCTGGCCCGGTCGCCGGCGATGTAGACCTCAAAATCAGGCCAGGCCCATTTGAGCTGGGCCTGGAGGCCGGGATCATCCTCGACGATCAGCAGCTTGGGTTTGTCGGTTGCCATCTTACGCGACCTTTTTGGGTTCGCCGCTTTGCGCGGCCATGGATTTGATCAGTTCGGCGGTTTCGGCCAGCGGCAAGCGAATGATGAAACGGGTGCCCAGCCCTTCGCGGCTTTCAACGTCGATCCGGCCCTGCATTGCCCGGACCAGTTCACGCGCTTCGTAAGCCCCGATTCCGAAACCGCCCTGCTTGGTCGAATCGAACGGCTTGAACAGCCGGGTACGCACGAATTCTGCGCTCATCCCGATTCCGGAATCGACCACTTCGATCACACAGTGCAACCCTTCGTGGGCAACCCGCACAAAGACCGGCGAATCCGCCGGGCTGGCATCGATGGCGTTCTGGATCAGGTGCAGTAGCACTTGCTCGAGCAACTCGGGATCTGCGGCGACCTTAATCGGCTCGCACTCGACCAACGAGACCGGGTGGCGAACGTGTAGCTGGGCAACCACCGCGCGCGCCACCGTATCGGCGCGCAAGCTTGCTAGTTCAACATTGGTAGCCGGGCCATAGCGCGACAAACGGGCGATCAGCGCGTTAAGCTTGTCGGCGGAATTGCGCAGCGTCACCAGCATGTCGGCGCGGAATTCGGGATTGTCGGCATGCGCTTCGGCATTGCGGGCAAGCAGGCCCAACTGGCTCGCCAGGTTCTTGATATCGTGCATGACGAAAGCGATGCGGCGGTGAAAATCGTCGAAGCGGGCAGCCTCGGCCAGGGCTGCCTGGCCGGAATGCTCGGCCAGATAACTGGCAAGCTGCTGTCCGGCAACGCGCAGCAGATCGAAGTCCTCCCAGTCGAGCGGACGGGCATGCGCCGGGCGGGCCAGCACGATCACGCCGACCAGGCGCTCGAAATGGAGCAAGGGAACCAGGGCCCAGGCGCGCGGCTCGCTCATCAGCCAGTCCGGCACTTCGAAATCGATCTTGGCATCGCGCTTGCCGCTGCGCAGCGCGTCGAGATCGGCGACATAGCTGCTGCGCTCGATTGCCCGGATCGCGGCGGGTTCAAGCGCTTCGCCCGGCACTTCGGCAGTGGGCCATTGCCAGCGCGCGGCCAGATCGAAACTGCCCGTATCTGATTGGGTCAACAGTAGCCCGGCCGGGCTGTCGGTAATATCGGCGACTGCGCGGATCACCCGCTCGTCCAGGGTTGCTTCCTTTTGGCCGCTGCGTCCGATCGTACGGGTAAAGCGCAGCCATTCGGCGCGGTAATCATAGCGGTGCTGGAACAGGTGTTTGGCCGCTGTCACCCGCAGCCAGCCGCGCAGCCGCTGCGACGGGAGCACGAGCAAGGCAATGGTCGAAGCGGCCACCACGAAAGCAATCTGGAGCAGCGCGGCATAGTCGCTCCCGGCAAAGGCCAGCCACTGCGCCATGGCGACCATTGCCGCCAGATAGCCACCGATCAGCAGCAGCGAGATAGACTGGAACGCTACTGCGCGCGAAGGTCGCAGCCGCGGGCTTTCGTTGTCGCGCGCGCCGCCAAAGGCCAGCAGCGCCGCCACTGGCAAGCCCAGCAGCCCGCGCACCAGACCCAGCACCTGCGGGGTGCTTTCGGACAGATAGGCAATGGCATAGTAGTTGAGGTCGAGCCCCCACAGCAGCGCCAAGGCCAGCGCCGGCCAGCGCAAGACCGCGCGGGCCTGGTTCGAAGCCCCTCCATAGAGGTTGTGCAGCAGCACCAGCCCGCCGGTCACCACCAGCAAGTGGAACATGGTCAGCGTCTGGAAGCCCACAGTCGGCCCACCCGCGCGCACGGCGAGCAGCACAGCGATCGGGACCTGGAGCAGTTCGACAAAGGCCAGCGCCGCCAGCAGCGGCCGCACCGGTTTGACCAGCGCGTGGCGTCCATCGACTTCGAACAGGCGGTAAAGCGCGAAGATCCACGCCAGGTTGCGCAGCGATTCGGCCAGGCTTTCAACCGGGGTATCGATCCCTGAAGCGGCGCCAGTCAATGCCCACAGCCCGGTCGTGCCCAGCGCCAGCACCAGCGCGGCGCGCGCGGTGCCAAAGCGCAAGCGGCAGCGCTGGAGCCAGGCCGCGGCCAGCAGGCAGGCAAGCGCGCCCAGGCTCCAGGCGGCTGTGTCCAACCCTGTCAGGACCACGTTCATCTCAGCGCGCTCCCTCGTGCCACAGCACTACCCTGAGCGTTTGCAGCAGGATCAGCAGATCAAGGAACGGGGTATAGTTCTTGGCGTAGTAAAGGTCGTATTCCAGCTTGTGCCGCGAATCTTCGAGGTTTGCGCCATAGGGATAATTGATCTGCGCCCAGCCGGTGATGCCCGGTTTGACCATGTGACGCTCGGCATAGAAGGGCAGGTGCTCTTCAAGCTCGGCGACGAATTCGGGGCGTTCGGGGCGCGGGCCGACGAAGCTCATTTCGCCTTTCAGCACCGACCAGGTTTGCGGCAGCTCGTCGATCCGGGTCTTGCGGATGAACTTGCCCAGCCGGGTCACGCGCGGATCGTCCTTCTGGGCGAACTGCGCGCCGTTCACCTCAGCATCGGTGCGCATTGAGCGCAGCTTGATCACGTCGAACACCTGGCCATAGAGCCCCACGCGGGTCTGGCGGAAGAAGGCTGGCCCGCGGCTGTCGAGCTTTACCAGAAGCGCGAACAGCACGATGAACGGCGATGCCAGCGCGAGCAGCAAGGAGCTGGCGGCAATATCGAACAGCCGCTTGGCCACGCTCGAAATCGCGCGGCCCGAGGAGAAGCCATCGGAAAAGATCAGCCAGGAGGGATTGACCGAGTCGAGATCGACCCGCCCGGTCTCGCGCTCGATGAAGCTGGAGAAATCGTTGACGTGAACCCCGGTGGTCTTGATCCGCAGCAGGTCAGGCAAAGGCAGAGAATTGCGCCGTTCTTCCAGCGCCAGCACGACTTCGCTGACCCCCAGGTTTTCGACATAGCGGGTCAGGTTGTGGATCGCGGCGCGGTTGATCGCTTCTTCGACCACCGGCTGGCTTTCGGTCATCGCGACATAGCCGACGATCACGAAACCGCTTTCGGGGCGTTCGGACAGCTTGCGCAGCCGGTCGGCACGCAGCCCCGCGCCCAGCACCAAGACCCTGCGACGGAACGCAGCCGCACCCAGGATCCCGCCGACCACCAGCCGGTTTATCACCAGCGCCAGGACCGCACCCAGCATCGCGTAAGCCAGGATCGAGCGCCAGAAATTGCCCCCGCCGGTCACAAAATCGAGGAAGGCCAGGCCAATGATCCCCAGCGAAATCGCCACCAGGATCCGGGCCGTGGCATAGCGCATCGAACGCAAGGCATCGGCGCCGTAAACCCCGACCGCGATCATCGCGGTCAGCACCACGGCGGCAAACCCAACCAATTGCCAGGCCCGATCGGTGATCAGCCCAGGATCGATCCCGATCTGGCTGGAACGCAGCCGCCAGGCAAAATCGCCGACTGCCAACAGCAACGCAACGTCGATCAGGCCGAGCAGAATCACGGCGTGGGGTACGTAATGTTTGAACAGGCGGATCATCTGCCGCGGCGGCCTTCCTGCAATTGCACAGGGTCCTGCCTAGGGCAGAGAGGTGAAATGTCGGTAAACTTTACAGCACTTGGTTAAGGGGCCAAGAATTCCGGAACTTAGCGCCCGAAGGCGAATGGCGTGAGCCCGCGGGTCCGCTCATCGAATTCCAGCGCGGCCCCGCGCGGGGGGAGCGAGCGTTGCAGGCAATCGGCGCGGTGGCACAAGGCGCAGCCTGCGCCGATTGCCAGAGCCTGCCCGGCAGCGAGGGATATCCCGCGGGTCTGAGCGAGTTGGCTGGCGAGGCCCGCCTCAAGCCCCAGTACCACCACGAACTGCGCCCCCTCCCCGCCCAGCGAGCCATTGCCCTCGACCGTACGGGCGAGCGTGAACCACTGCGAGGCCTGCCCGGCCGGGTCCGTAAACGCCACGTTCTGCAAACAGAACCGCCCGGCCTGCTCAAACGCGCGGTGGACGTTCCACAGCGGGCAACTCGCCCCGCTTTCGAGCAGAGTGGTGCCGCTGGCCCCGGCGTAACGCTTGGAAAACTGCCCGGCCCGGTCAATCCGCGCCATGAAAAACGGCAAGCCGCGCTGGCCCACCCGCTGCAAGGTGGTGAGCCGGTGGGCAAGCTGTTCGAACCCGACGTTGAAGCGGCGTTGCAGCAGCGGCAGGTCATAGCCCGTCGCTTCGCAGGCGCGCAGGAACCGGCCATAGGGCATCAGCAAGGCAGCGGCGAAATAGCCCGCCAGGTGCCGCCGGAACAGCCGCCAGGCGGCACGGTCGGCAAAGCCAGCGCCATCAGCCAGCGCGGCAATCGCCTCGCGCTGTTCCAGCATGGCGAGCTGCACTGCGACCTGGAAGTTGCGTGAAGACTGGTCGAGCTGTTCGGAAAGCTGCAGCTGCCGGGCATGCAGATCAAGCCGTCGCAGCGCGTCGGGCATGACATCGACCGGCAGGATCCGCACCGACAGTTGGTGGCGCTGGCGCAGCCGTTCGGCCAGGGCAGCACCGATCTCCGCATTGGAAAGCCGTAGCTCGTCGGCCAGTTCCTCGGCCGCAACGTCAAGGTCTGCGAAATGGTTGCGCCAACGTTCGATTTCGCGCCGGGCCAGGTCCATCGGATCGCTGACCGGGGCGGGTCCCTCGCCGCCACCACCGGCATCGTAGAGCCGGGCAAAGGCCAGCGCGGCCTGCGGTGCGGCAGCCAGCCATTCGGTTACTTCGTCACGGTCAATTCCCAGGTCGGCAAAGCGTTCGTCGGCCAGGCGGCGGCGCAAGCCGTCGATCCCGCCGACCGCCTCGTCCTGGCGCAGGCTGCGCGGATCGAAATCGAACTGTTCGGCCAGTAGCACCAGCAGCCGCGCCGACAGCGGGCGCTGGTTGCGCTCAACCAGGTTGAGATAGCTGGGCGAGATCGCCAGCCGCGCAGCCATGGCCGCCTGGGTCAGCCCTTCGCGGCGACGCAAACGGCGGATTGCAGGTCCAGCCAGGAGAGCAGCTTCAGCCATGCGAGTCTTTTGTAACTTTATTTACAATATTGCAAGCATTGACCCGCTCTAGACCGCATCATGACAACAAATTCTGTAACTTCCGTTACTGAAACTCGCTGCATTGCGGTATTGCGGTGCCAACAACTCCCCAGGAGAATACCGTGACCTACTCGAATGAAATCGCCGCCGCCGACCAGACCATCGCCACCCAGCCCGCCTGGGACGGGATCAATGCCGAATCGGTTGCCCGGATGCGCCTGCAGAACCGCTTCAAGACCGGGCTGGAGATCGCCAAGTACACTGCCGGGATCATGCGCCGCGATATGGCCGCCTATGATGCCGATCCGGCGCAGTACACCCAGTCGCTGGGTTGCTGGCACGGGTTTATCGGGCAGCAGAAGCTGATCTCGATCAAGAAGCATTTCGGCACCACCAAGGGCCGCTACCTCTACCTCTCGGGCTGGATGATCGCCGCGCTGCGCAGCGAATTCGGCCCGCTGCCCGACCAGTCGATGCACGAAAAGACCAGCGTTCCGGCACTGATCGAGGAACTCTACACTTTCCTGCGCCAGGCCGATGCGCGCGAGCTGGGCGGCCTGTTCCGGGAACTCGATGATGCCCGCAAGAGCGGCGACGAAGTGACCGCCAAGGCGATCCAGGCCAAGATCGACGGTTTTGAAACCCACGTCGTGCCGATCATCGCCGATATCGACGCCGGGTTCGGCAATGCCGAGGCGACCTACCTGCTGGCCAAGAAGATGATCGAAGCCGGCGCCTGCGCGCTGCAGATCGAAAACCAGGTGTCCGACGAAAAGCAATGCGGCCACCAGGACGGCAAGGTCACCGTTCCGCACGAAGACTTCCTCGCGAAGATCCGGGCGATCCGTTACGCCTTCATGGAAATGGGCGTGGATGACGGGATCATCGTTGCCCGCACCGACTCGCTGGGCGCTGGCCTGACCAAGCAGATTGCTTTCACCCGCGAAGCCGGCGACATTGGCGACCAGTACAACAGCTTCCTCGACTGCGAAGAAGTGACCGAGATCGGCCACGGCGATGTGCTGATCAGCCGCGACGGCAAGCTGATGAAGCCCAAGCGGCTGCCCAGCAACCTTTTCCAGTTCCGCGCCGGTACGGGTGAAGATCGCTGCGTGCTCGATTGCATCACCAGCCTCCAGAACGGCGCTGACCTGCTGTGGATCGAAACCGAAAAGCCGCACATCGGCCAGATCGGCGGAATGGTTTCGCGGATCCGCGAAGTGATCCCCAATGCCAAGCTGGTCTACAACAATTCGCCCAGCTTCAACTGGACGCTCAACTTCCGCCAGCAGGTGTTCGATGCCTGGACGGCCGAAGGCAAGGATCTGTCGGCCTATGACCGCGCCAAGCTGATGAGTGTCGATTACGACACCACCGAGCTCGCCGCCGAAGCCGACGAACGCATCCGCACCTTCCAGCGCGATGCCGCGGTGCAGGCCGGGATCTTCCACCACCTGATCACGCTGCCGACCTATCACACCGCGGCGCTCAGTACCGACAATCTGGCCAAGGAGTACTTCGGCGAACAGGGCATGCTGGGCTACGTCAAGGGCGTCCAGCGCCAGGAAATCCGCCAGGGCATCGCCTGCGTGAAGCACCAGAACATGTCCGGCAGCGACATCGGCGATGACCACAAGGAAATGTTCGCTGGCGAGGCCGCGCTCAAGGCCGGCGGCGAGCACAACACGATGAATCAGTTCGCGGCATAACGCGCCGCCACAATCTCCTGGGGAGGAGAAACGACGGTCGTCGGAGCGCCCCTTTCGCTCCGGCGGCCGTCAATTTTTTGGAAACCATAAGCTCAAACGCGGCGGTTAACCTTCGTGCGCTAGGACAGGTGCCATGCGCAGAGCTGCCCCGACCCTTGCCATTTCACCAAAGCTGCTAAAGCACTTTGCCGCAGCGACCGTGACCATCACCTTGTTGCTCGCCCTGTTTGCGACCGACGAGGACTGGGGTGCGCGCGCGCAGCTTGAAGCCAACCGGGCCGAAAACCAGCTGGCCGCGGCTGAAGCCGAGAAGCTGGGCACCAGGAAACTGGCGTCCAAACTCAAGGTTCGCGAGCCATCTGGCGGCGGCTTTGGTTCTGACGAAGGCGGCGGCGGTGGTGGTGGCACCTGGTATCCCAACAAGTCGACCGCAAATGCCGAACGCCCCAACCTGCGTACCACGGGCATTCCGCAGCTTGAACAGCGACCGGGCGCGACCCTTACCGTAACGGGTGTGGATCTGGAGGATGCGCTTGAACAGGATCCCCGCAAGCGCAAGCGCAAGACCGGCGAACAGTTCCGGCCCAACAGCGAACAGATCGATAAGATCAAGGCCAATTCGCGCCAGCGCACCGGCGGCGGCAGCCAGGGCGGCGATTGATGGCCAGAAGCAGTCCGCCGCGAGGAGTTCCTACGCGCCTGGCCAGATCAGGGCGGTGCGTCCATAGCGGTGATCGATCACCAGCATCGCAAGGCCGCCACCGGCCTTCCTCCCGGCAAACGCCACTGCCGGAAAGCCGCAATTCAGGACATGCACGCCACTTGACCAGCTGCCGCTAGCGCGCGTCGTCGGGCAGAACGGTCACTTGCGCGGCATCAGGTCCATCGCCGCGACCACCAGCGCCTCAGCCCCGGCCGAGATGACCTTGTCAGCCTCGGGGGCCCAGAACGGGCTGTGCAGGCCGGGCAACTGCTTGCCCTCGCGCGCGGCGGCGTCAATCTGCTCCTTGGGCCGCCCGCCGACCCACAGGATCAGCGATTGCGTGCCCGGCCCGGCAGCGCGGGCCAGTTCGCCGAAGTCTTCAGACGCCATCAACGGCGGCGGATCGATCACCCGGGCTGCCCCGAAGCGCGCAGTGAAGACCTTGCGCATCCGCTCGGCCAGTTCAGGCGTGTTCCAGGTGGCGCGGCCGCCGGGCTCCCCGATCTTGACCACCGGCAACTTGTCAGCTGGCAGGCCCGAAGCTTCGGCCTCGGCCTTGGCGATCCGCTTGATCCCATCAAGCAGCAGCTTGCGCGAGCTGTCGGTATAGGAACGCACGGTCAGTTGCAGCCGCGCCTCATCGGGAATGATGTTGTGCTTCGATCCGGCATGGAAGCTGCCGACCGTTACCACTACCGGATCGAGCGGGTTGTTTTCCCGGCTGGCGAGCGTTTGCAGCCGCATCACGATCGCGCTGGCCAGCACGATCGGATCCTTGGTGTTATGCGGATAGGCCCCGTGGCCGCCCACGCCCTTCACCGTGATATCGACGCTATCGGCATTGGCGAGCACAAAGCCGCCCTTCACCCCGATGGCGCCCGAAGGCAGATCAGCCGAATCGTGGATCGCCAGGACGAAATCCGGCTTGGGCCAGCGCGTCATCAGCCCGTCGCGGACCATGCCCCGGGCCCCGCCAATGGCCTCTTCCGCTGGCTGACCGATCATGATCAAGGTGCCCGACCATTTGTCGCGGTTGGCGGCCATCACGCGGGCAGTGGCGATCCAGGCGGTCATGTGGGTATCGTGCCCGCAGGCGTGCATGATCCCGCTTTCGGTGCCGGCTTGCGACTTGCCGCGCGCCTTGGAGGCATAGGGCAGCCCGGTCTGTTCCTCGACCGGCAGCGCGTCCATATCGGCGCGGATCATCACCACCGGGCCGGGGCCGTTCTTCAGCACCGCGACCACGCCGGTCTTGAACACGCCTTCGGTCACTTCGAATCCGGCCTTGCGCGCCTCGTTGGCCATGATCTTCGAGGAGCGGAACTCTTGCCCCGAAAGCTCTGGGTTCTGGTGCAGGTCGCGGTAGATCGCCATCAGGTTTGGCAGATCAGCCGCGATCCGATCACGGACCGGATCGGCCCAGGCGGGGGTGACGAGAAGCGCAGAAAGCGCGACTGCGGTGAGGAAGCGTTTGATCATGACGCCAGTCTAAGCGGCTTTATCAAACTCGGCAATGGTGCCCCTGGTCCGACTCGAACGGACACTTCTTGCGAAACTCGATTTTGAGTCGAGCGCGTCTACCATTCCGCCACAGGGGCATGCTTTGAGGGTGATTCACCCTTTCAGCGTGTTCGCCAATATCTTGTGCAGTCTTGAATGCAAGGCATCGTTGCCTGCCAGCACCTGCTTGTCGCAAATCTGCTGCGAAATCCCGCGCCAGTCGGTGACGAAACCGCCGGCTTCGCGCACCAAGAGGCAGCCCGCAGCCGTATCCCACGGGGCCAGCTCGCTTTCCCAGAAGCCTTCGTAGCGCCCGGCAGCAACCCAGGCGAGATCAAGGCTGGCCGCGCCGAAGCGGCGGATGCCTGCAACCTGCGGAGCCAAGGCGGCATAAATCTTCGACCATTCGGCGCTGTCACCGCGCCCGGCAAAGGGAATACCGGTGGCGATCAGGCTTTCATCCAGATGCCGCCGACCGGAGACACGCAAGCGCCGGTCGTGCAGCCAGGCACCGCGGGTCTTTTCGGCCCAATAGGTCTCATCAGTGACCGGCTGATAGATCACTGCCGCGGTCACATCGCCCCAGCCCGAACCATCCAGCTTGGGTTCCTGCACTGCGATCGAAACCGCGAAGTGCGGGATTCCGTGGAGGAAGTTGCTGGTCCCGTCGAGCGGATCGACGATGAAGCGCGGCTTGCCGTCCTCACCCGGGATCTCGCCGCCCTCTTCCATCAGGAAGCCCCAGTCCGGCCGCGCAGCGCGCAGCTCGTCCCAGATCGTGCGTTCGGCGTGCTGGTCGGCCTTCGAGACGAAGTCCGCCGGGCCCTTCTTCGAGACCTGCAGGTGCTCGATCTCGCCGAAATCGCGGCGGAGGCGCCCACCCGCCTTGCGGGCGGCCTTTTCCATCACGCGGATCAAACCTGAGATAACTGCCATCTTAAACCTTCACCGTTCGCCCCGAGCGAAGTCGAGGGGTCGCCACGCACGCTGTCCCTCGACTTCGCTCGGGACGAACGGGCTTGGGGAATCAGTCCGCCTTGCCGACGTAGGTGCGCTCGTACACGTCGACGATTATCCGGGTGCCGCTGGAGATGTGCGGCGGAACCATCACACGCACGCCGTTGTCGAGGATCGCGGGCTTGTAGCTCGACGAAGCGGTCTGCCCCTTCACCACCGCGTCGGCTTCGACGATGGTGGCTTCGATCTGGGCGGGCAGTTCAACGCTGACCGGGCGCTCGTCCCACAGTTCGAGCACGACATCCATGCCGTCCTGGAGGAAGTCCGCTGCTTCACCGAGCAGGTCCTTGTCGAGGTTGATCTGCTCGTAATTGTCCTTGTCCATGAACACCAGGGCATCGCCGTCGGCGTAAAGGTACTGGAAGTCCTTGGTATCGAGGCGGACCTTTTCGACCGTATCCTGGCTGCGGAAACGGACATTGGTCTTGCGGCCATCGATCAGGTTCTTCATTTCGACCTGCATGAAGGCACCGCCCTTGCCCGGCTGGGTATGCTGGGTCTTGGCCACCTTCCAGATGCCTTTTTCGTATTCGATAATGTTGCCGGGACGGATGTCCACGCCGCTGATCTTGGCCATGGTGCCTGCCTTCAAGAATGAGAAAGAACCAGGTGCCGCAAGGCACCCGAAGGCCGCGCCCTTAGCCTGCGGAGCGCCAGACGGCAAGTCGTTCACTTGCCGCTAAGCCGCTCTGGGCTTAGGGAGGCGGCATGACCCTTCGCGCTGCCCCCCTGCTGCTCGCTCTGGCCGCCCCTGCGCTGGCGGTTCCAGGCGGCCCGATCGGGCAGATCCCGCCGGGCAATTTCCTGTGCGAGATGCCCGGCGATGCCACTGGCGCGGTGGGCCTGCGCGTGCCGGACGAGGACTTCGTGGTGGTCAACGCCAACACCTATCGCACCGCCAAGGGGCGCGGCACCTACCTGCTGACCGGCGACCTGCTGGTGCTGACCAGCGGACCCAAGAACGGCCAGAAGTTCCGCCGGATCAACGACAGCTTTCTGCGCAAGCTGGGCCCGGACGGCCAGGAAGGCACGCTCCGCTGCGTTCGCCGGGTCGTGAACAACAGCTAGCATTCCTGTTGGGTGCGCTGATCGCCTTCGCGATCAGCTTGCAACACCGGCCACTCAGATACTGCGCGAGGCGTCGCTGCGCATCCGGGCATAGGCCCAGACAGTCAGCGCGGTGAACAGCACAACGCCCATCGGCAAAGCCCAGGGGTTTTCGCCAAAGACGGCAAAGGCGTCCGGATCGTCGGTGGTCCAGACCACAGCCGAATAGAGCACGTTGAACAGGCCATCGCCGACGATCAGCCCGGTTGCGGTCAGCACCCCGATGCGCTTGGCAAAGCCGGGATCGGCCTGCTTCGACGCCCAATTGTTGTAGAGATAGCCAAGGAAGGCACCCACCACCACAAAGCCGGTCGAATCGGTGGGCAAGTACATCCCCATGCCCACCGCGAGCGGCGGGAGTGAGCCCTTGCCGGTGCGGTTGAGCACTTCGTCGATCACGATCGCAACCGCGCCAATGATTGCACCGGTCTTGATCAGATCCCAGTTGAGATCGCCGCCCAGCACGCCTTGCGCAATCGAGCTGATCAGCGCCGCCTGCGGTGCGCCCAGCGCATTGTCGCCCGCGCCCGGCGCACCCTGGAAACCGAACGTATCGTTGAGCATGGTCAGGATCGGCGGGATCACCATGGCCCCGAACAAGACCCCCAGGATCAGCGCGACTTGCTGGCGCCAGGGGGTAGCGCCGACCAGCTGGCCGGTCTTGAGGTCTTGCAGGTTGTCGTTGGCGATCGTCGCAATGCCAAAGATGATCGCGGTGACAAACAGCGCGAAAGCAACCAGCGCCTTGGTATCGTCAGGCGACAGGTCGCGACCGAACATTGAGACCAGCAGCAACGAAATGCCCAGCACCGAAAGGATCCCGACGCCCGAAACCGGGCTGTTCGACGCGCCGATCAGCCCGGCCATATAGCCGGTAACCGAAGCGATGATCACACCCATGATCATGATGTAGATCACGCTGGCCAGCAGCGAAATTCCCAGGAATTGCGAGACCGGGCCGCTGGTCGATACGGCGGCCAGCAGGATCGCGATCGGCACCATAAGCCCCAATATCGAGCCGCCGACTATCCCGATCGGCAAGTCGCGCTCGGTCAGCTCCATCGTATCCATGCCACCCTGGATCTTGCGGGTGACATCGGCCTCGATCGCACCCAAGACCCCCTTGACGATCGGGCCGATCACCTTGAACAGGGTGTAGATCGCCGCAATGCCGATCGTCCCGGCGCCGATCATGCGCACGTCGGTGCGGAACATGCCGCGCAGGAAGCCCATCATCTCTTCGCCAGCCGGCATGCCGGTCGCGCTCAGCTGGGGCAGGATGATGAAGTAGCTCAGCACCACCCCGACCAGCATGGCGAGGCCTACCGCCATGCCCACCAGGTGCCCGACGCCCACCAACGCGAATGAGAAGGTCAGCGAGACGAAACTGCCCCCGCTGCCAATCCCGAAAGCCTTGGCCCAGCCCTCGGAGACCAGTTTGGCCTTGGCCAGAAAGGCATGGCCCAGAGCGACTACCGTACCGAAAATGACTGCGCGCAAGCCGCGGGCATTCTCTTCCGCACCGCCAACCCCGGACCCGACCTTGAGCACTTCGGCCGCGGCCACGCCTTCAGGATAAGGCAGATCGGAACCGGTCACCAGGGCTCGGCGCAGCGGCACCGAATACATCACCCCCAGAACGCCGCCGATCGCAATGATCGCCACCGATTGCCAGTAAGGGAAGCCTTGCCACCAACCGATCATGACCAGACCCGGAAGCACGAAAACGATCGCCGACAGCGTCCCTGCCGATGAGGCGATGGTCTGGACTATGTTGTTTTCCTGGATCGTCGAATCCGAATAGATCTTGAGCACCGCCATCGAGATCACCGCAGCCGGGATCGACGTGGCGAAAGTCAGGCCCACCTTGAGCCCCAGATAGACGTTGGCAGCGGTGAAGATAACGGTCAGAAGCGCGCCCAGCACGATCCCGCGCAGGGTCATTTCCTTGGGACTGGTCGGTGTAGTCATAGCCCGGTACCCCCTCGTGTTCTGTTACTATGCGGTCTTAAGGCGGTCTTAAGGCGCAGTCGTGGCTTCCGCCTTGGCCGGAGCCGGAGCCCCAAACCCGCACTGGCGCTGTTCCATCGGGATCTGCTTGGTGATGCGGGTGGCGTTTTCCTTGTAGGCTTCGGTCACCGAGCCGCTCTTGACCTGCTTGCCGCGCAGCGGTGTGACATCGGAGCACAAGTGGAAGACGCGCTGGTCCGAGGCTTTCTCGCCCGGCTTTTCAGAAGCGATCCAGTAAACCGTATCGACCCCGCCCGGGTTGGCGGCGGTCTTGGTCGCATCGGCCACCGCGGCCGAATCGCGGGCAATGTCCTTGGCTTGCTCAGCCACTGCGGGCGAACAGGCGGTGGTCGGCTGGCCGCTCTTGATCTGGCTGGCGCAGAGATTCATGTCCTCGGTGTACTGCTCAACCGAAGGCGGTTTGAAGTCGATCCCGATGGTGGTCGCAAGCAAGGCCAGCACCACGCCGACGCCGCCGGCGATCTTCTTGTTCTTGGGATCCATATCCTTGTCGAGGAAGATCAGCGCCAACAGCGGCAGGAACGCAATCACGGTGATGATCGCGCCCAACTGATTCTGGACGAAGAAGCGGAAACCATCGGCACGGCTGGCCGGATCGTGCCGGTTCGCGGCTTTCCACATCAGGCTGCCGCCGATCGCGAAGGCCGCGATCACCACCAGCAGGCCGATCAGCAGCGCCATGTTGCCCGATTGGAACTTGCCCTGCTTGAGCATGACAATCGCACCAATCTCGGTCCCGATTGCGACCACCCAGCATAGCGCGGCATAGATTCTGAGCTTCTTCGCCTGACCCTTCTGGTCTTGCGTTGCGGCCCAGGCCTTGGTGACATCGAGCTCTGCGTTCGGTTCGTTCTCAGCCATGATCAACCCCTCCGTAGCAGGCGCGCCTGCGTCATGGCGTTAACCAACTCCATGAATTTGCGTAGGTCAACAGCTTTGAACGCTCAATCCCCACCCAGAATTCGTGCGAAGGCCCGCACCGCAGCGGCCTCGTCACCGCCCCAGACCGCGTGGCTGACCGCCAGGAAATCGGCGCCGGCCTCAACCAGCGGGGCACAATTCTCGGGCGTGATCCCGCCGATCGCGACGCATGGAAGCTCCATCAGGTTCTGCCACCAGGTGAGCAGTTCGGGCTCAGCTCGGTAATCGGTGTCCTTGGTCTGGGGCGGGAAGAACGCCCCGAAGGCGACATAGTCGGCCCCGGCCTCACCCGCTTCCATCGCCAGATCGCGGCTGTTGTGGCAGGTGACGCCAATCTGCGCCTCCTTGCCCAGCCGCGCGCGGGCGTCCTTCACATCGCCATCACCCTGCCCCAGATGCACCCCATCGGCCCCGATCCGCTTGGCCAGCGCGATCGAATCGTTGACGATGAACGCCACTTCGCGATCCGAACAGATCGCCTGGAGCGGCTCGGCCAGCCGCGCGGCCTGGTGCTCGTCCACATCCTTGACGCGGAACTGGAACGCCGCGACTTGGCCTGCGTCCAAAGCGCGGGCAAGCCGGTCCGGAAAGGCGCCGGAGACGTCGAGCGGGGAGATCAGGTAGAGCTGGCATTGGGTCATGCCGGGCGCTCTAGCCGATCAATTCTTCTCAGTCGAACCCTTGTGGATCGCGTCGATCGCCTCACCCAACGCAGCGTCAAACTCAGCATCGTTCATCTGCGCGCGCAGGTCTTCGAGCAGCGCGCGGCTGAAGCTGGCGATGATGCCCTTGTTCTTCGATAGTTCGACACAGGCTTCAGGGCGCTTGTAACCGCCCGACAGCGCGACCACGCGCAGCACCTTGGGGTGCTCGACCAGCGGGTCGAAAGTCCCCGGCACCACCGGCAGCGAGAGCTTGAGCATCACTTGCTCGCTCATCCCCTCAAGGTTCTTGAGGATCTCGGCCAGCATCAGCTCGTCACAGGCCGCGCGGGTGTCGCTCTTGATGTTGATCTCAGGCTCGAGCATCGGCATCATGCCGTGGCTCAGCACCTGACGGCCAATTTCAAACTGCTGCGCAACCACATCGGCAATGCCCGAAGCATTCGCCGAATTGATCACCGAGCGTTCCTTGGTGCCATAGACGCCCAGCGCCTTCGAGCGGGCCAGCAGCGCATCGAGTTCGGGCATCGGCTTCATCATCTGGACGCCATTGGCCTCGTCTTCCAGGCCCTTGTCGATCTTGATGAAGGGCACCACACCCTTGGCGATCAGCGCCGCCGGGGTGGGAACGCCATCGACCGTGCCGTCCATGGTCCGTTCGAACAGGATCGCGCCGATCACCTTGTCGCCAGTGAAGGCCGCCGAGCGGATGATCCGGCTGCGCATGTCGTGGATCAGGGCGTACATGCCCGCTTCGTCGCTCCACGCATCTTCGCCGATCCCGTAACCGGCCAGTGCCTTGGGAGTCGATCCGCCTGATTGGTCAAGCGCGGCGATAAAGCCCTTCCCGGCGGCCATCTTGGCGGTCATTTCGGCAAAGTTCATGGGGATCGATTCCTTGCGTTGCATACGTATGTGGCGGCGCCCATAGCGGCCCCGGCGCGGTGCCGCAAGTGCGGTAACCTCAAGCGGTCTGGAGTGCGGTGACCCCCGGCAAGTCCTTGCCTTCCATCCATTCGAGGAAGGCCCCGCCAGCCGTCGAGATATAGCTGAAATCCTGCGCCACCCCGGCATGGGCCAGCGCGGCGACAGTATCACCCCCGCCCGCGACCGAAACCAGTGCGCCTTCCTTGGTCAGCGCTGCGGCGCTTTTGGCAAGAGCGACGGTGGCCGCGTCAAACGGTTCGGTCTCAAACGCGCCCAGCGGCCCGTTCCAGACCAGGGTGCGGCAGGTCTTGAGCACATCGGCCAGGGCTTCGGTTGCCTGTGGGCCGACATCAAGGATCATCTCGTCAGCAGCGACTTCGTGGACGTTGCAGATGCGCAAGGAGGCCGGATTGGCCACGAATTCCTTTGCCACCACCACATCGTAAGGCAGGTGGACCGTGCAGCCGGCCTTGTCAGCGGCGTCCAGAATGCCTTCGCAAGTGCTGGCCAGCTCATGTTCGCAAAGGCTCTTGCCCACTGAGACCCCGCGCGCGGCGAGGAAGGTGTTGGCCATGCCGCCGCCGATGATCAGGTGATCGACCTTGGTCACCAGGTGGGTCAGCACGTCGAGCTTGGACGAAACCTTGGCCCCGCCGACCACGGCCGCGACCGGGCGCACCGGATCGCCCAGCGCCTTTTCCAGCGCCTTGAGTTCGGCCTCCATCGAGCGCCCGGCATAGGCGGGAAGCAAGTGGGCCAGCCCCTCGGTGCTGGCATGGGCGCGGTGCGCGGCGGAGAAAGCGTCGTTGACGTAGAGGTCGGCATTGGCGGCAATCGCTTTTGCCAATTCCGGATCGTTCTTTTCCTCACCCTTCCAGAACCGGGTGTTCTCCAGCAGCGCGATGTCTCCGGGTGCGAGGATGCCGATAGACTGCTTGACCACGTCGCCTGCAATCTCGGGCACGAACATCACTTCGCGGCCCAGCACCTCTTGCAGCGCGTCGAGGGTCATCGAGACCGACATAGTCGAAACCTTCTCACCCCCCGGCCGCCCGAAGTGCGCCAGCAGCAGCACTTTGGCCCCCTTCGCCGCCAGTTCGAGGATCGTCGGGGCCGAAGCCCGCACGCGGGTGTCATCGGTGACCCGGACGCCGTCCATCGGCAGGTTGAGATCGACGCGCACCAGCGCGACCTTGCCGGTCAGGTCGCCGAGATCATCGAGGGTCTTGAACTTGGTCATGTGCCACTCCCTCCTCCCCCTTGATGGGGGAGGGATACCGCAGCTTGCCCTCGCGCATGCGGGGGCTAGCGAAGGTTGGGTGGGGGTGATCTCGCGAGGTGACGCACCCTCACCCCCATCCAACTGCGACTAGCGAGCAAGCTCGCAAGTCTTCGTATCCTTCCCCCATCAAGGGGGAAGGGTCAGGTCAGATCAACTTCCCCATCGCCCCGGCGGTATCGACCATCCGGTTGGAGAAGCCCCATTCGTTGTCGTACCAGCTGACCACGCGGACCAGCTTGCCGTCGATCACTGCGGTTTCCAGGCTGTCCACGGTCGAGCTGGCCGGGCAGTGGTTGAGGTCGATCGACACCAGCGGCTCGTCGGTCCAGGCCAGCACGCCCTTGAGCGCGCCTTCCGAGGCGGCCTTGAGCAGCGCGTTGACTTCGTCCTTGGTGGTATCGCGCGAAGGGGTGAAAGTCAGATCGACCAGGCTGACATTGGGCGTGGGCACGCGCACTGCCGAGCCATCGAGCTTGCCCTTCAGTTCGGGCAGCACTTCGCCCACCGCGCGGGCAGCGCCGGTAGTGGTCGGGATCATCGACATCGCCGCCGCGCGCGAGCGGCGCGGATCTTCGTGGATCTGGTCGAGGATCTTCTGGTCGTTGGTATAGGCGTGGATCGTGGTCATCAGCCCGCGCTCGATCCCGATCGCATCGTTGAGCACCATGGCCACCGGCGCGAGGCAGTTGGTGGTGCACGAAGCATTGGATACGATGATGTGGTCGGCGGTCAGCTTGTCGTGATTGACACCGAACACCACGGTCAGATCGACGCCCTTGCCTGGGGCCGAAAGCAGCACCCGTTTGGCACCGGCGGCAAGGTGCTTTTCGCACGAAGCACGGTCAGTAAAAAAGCCGGTGCACTCGAGCGCAATATCGACCCCGTTTGCGGCATGCGGAAGGTTGGCCGGATCGCGCTCGGCAGTCACGTGGATGCGCTTGCCGTTGATCACCAGATCGTTGCCATCGACTTCGACCGTGCCGGGGAAGGCACCGTGAACAGAGTCACGCTTGAACAGCATCGCATTGGCCTGGGCCGAGGCGAGATCGTTGATCGAAACCAGCTCAAGCCCGCAATCGGGCCGCTTGATGATCGCGCGCGCCACATTGCGCCCGATGCGCCCGAAACCGTTGATTGCAACCTTGATTGCCATGAGGAAACTCCTGTCTGTTTAGCCCAGCCGGGCTTTGATCTGGGGGACAATTGCCTCGGCAGTGAGGCCAAAATAAGAATAGAGCTGGTCGGCCGGGGCCGAAGCGCCGAACCGGTCGATACCGATCGCCAGCCCGTCACCGATGTACTTCTGCCAGCCCAGCGTCACCCCGGCCTCGATCGAGACCTTGAGCACGCCTGCAGGCAGCAGATCGGCACGGTAGGCCGCGTCCTGTTCGTCGAACAGTTCCCAGCACGGCATCGAGACGACATCGGCGCCGATCCCGTCGGCTTCGAGCGCCGCAGCACTGGCGAGCGCAATCTCGACTTCCGAGCCGCTTGCCACCAGAACGACCTGCCGCGAGGCTTCAGCGGCCTTGAGGCGGTAGGCACCCTTGGCGGTCTTCATCTCGGCTTCGAAGCGCACCGGCGGCAGGTTCTGGCGCGAGAGCGCGAGTACCGAAGGGCGGTCCGCCTGCTTGAGCGCCAGCGCCCAGCTTTCGGCAGTTTCCATCGCATCGGCGGGGCGGAACACCAGCAGGTTCGGGATCGCCCGCAGGCTCATGACATGTTCGATCGGCTGGTGGGTCGGGCCGTCTTCGCCAAGGCCGATCGAATCGTGGGTCAGCACATAGACCACGCGGGCATGCTGGATCGCGGACATCCGGATCGCGTTGCGGCAATAGTCGGCAAAGACCAGGAAGGTCCCGCCATAGGGGATCACTCCGCCGTGCAGCGCCATGCCGTTCATCGCGGCTGCCATGCCGAATTCGCGGATCCCGTAGTGGACGTGGCGGCCGGCATAGTCGTTCGCGCTGAACGTTGCGGTCGCCTTGGTCTTGGTCAGGTTTGAGCCCGTAAGGTCGGCGCTTCCGCCCAGCAGTTCGGGGATCGCCACGGTCAGTGCTTCAAGCGCCATCTCGCTGGCCTTGCGGGTCGCGACCTTGGGCGGATTGGCGACCAGCGAGGCCATGTAATCGCGCGCCGCGCTCTTGTCCGCGGGCAGCTCGCCAGCCATCCGGCGCGAGAATTCAGCGCCCTGCGGATCGGCACCCAGACGGGCTTCCCATTCGGCCCGGGCAGCGGCGCCCTTCACGCCCAGCGAGCGCCAGTCTGCCAGGATCTCGGCCGGCACTTCGAAGGCCGGCGACGTCCAGCCCAGTGCCTCGCGGGTTGCGGCGACTTCATCCGCACCCAACGGGCTGCCGTGGACCGAATGGCTTCCGGCCTTGTTGGGCGCGCCCTGCCCGATCACGGTCTTGCAGGCGACCAGCGAGGGTCGCGGATCGGCGGCGGCTTCGGCCAGCGCGCGGGCAATATCGGCAAAGTCGTGTCCATCGCAGCTGGTCACGTGCCAGCCGCTGGCGGTGTAGCGGGCGGCAATGTCTTCGACGGTGGACAGGCTGGTATCGCCGTCGATGGTGATCCGGTTGTCGTCCCACAGCACGTTTAGCTGGCCCAGTTTGAGCGTACCGGCCAGGCCCACGGCCTCGTGGTTGATTCCTTCCATCAGGCAGCCATCGCCCGCCACCACCCAGGTCCGGTGATCGACCAGGCCATTGCCGAACACGGCATTCAAATGCCGCTCGGCCATGGCCATGCCGACCGCCATCGCCAGCCCCTGACCCAGCGGGCCAGTGGTGCATTCGACGCCCGCCAGCTCGGTGTTTTCGGGGTGGCCCGCGCAGGGGCTGTGCAACTGGCGGAAATTGCGGATATCCGCCATTGTCGGCGCTTCATAGCCGGTCAGGTGCAGCAGCGCGTAGATCAGCATCGAGCCATGCCCGGCCGACAGCACGAAGCGGTCGCGATCGGGCCATTTCGGGGCCGCGGGATCGAACTTCAGAAACTGGCTGAACAGCACCGTGGCAACATCGGCCATGCCCATCGGCATGCCGGGATGCCCCGAATTGGCCGCCTGGACAGCATCCATCGAAAGCGCGCGAATGGCGTTGGCCATAGGCGCGAGGCGGGCACTATCGAGGGTCATGCGGTGCAGCTCCCGTGGGCAGGCAGGGATCGCGCGCGATTCGGCGCGAGGCCTCCTTTGCCAAGGCGCAAGGCGGCGTCAAGGCGCTGACCCGGTGCGGGCTTTGCAAACGGTGGGAAATCCATGCTCCAACGCTTTGCGCTGCCGCGTTTTTGCGCTAGACAAGCTTTATGGACGCCGATCGCAGCAAGGCCGCCTTGGCCCGGATCGAAGCGGCGCTGGCCCGGATCGAGGGTGCAGCGCGCGCTCCGCGTGCCGCCGCCACAGGGCCGGAAATCGCCGAATTGCAAGCAAAGCATGATCGCCTGCGCAGCGCAGTTCAGGATTCACTTGAACAACTCGACCAGCTAATCGAAGGGGCGCAAGGGTGAGCAACGTCACGCTCCAGATCGGCGGCCGCAGCTATCTGGTGGCCTGTGCCGCTGGCGAGGAAGACCGGGTCCAGGAACTGGGCCAGATGATCGAAGACAAGGTCCGCGAACTGAGTCCTTCAGGCCATAACGAAACCCGCCTCCTGCTGTTCGCCGCGTTGCTGCTGGCCGATGAATTGCATGAAGCCCGCAGGAAGGGCGGCAGTCCTGCCCCCACTCCGGATCAGGCCGATGCGCTGGAAGCCCTGGCCACCCGGCTTGAGAGTTTTGCTGCGGCGCTAGAGGGCTAGCACGCCCACCCCCCAAATCCGTTCGTCCCGAGCGAAGTCGAGGGATCGCAGCTGTGCGGTCCCTCGACTTCGCTCGGGACGAACGGGCATGGGTTGCGGATGCTCTTGGCAAAGCCTATCTAAGGGGAGACGGGTACTGCCCGGTGCGAGCCTTTGAAAATCCCTGAGGCTATAAGCAAATCCATGGGGGCTGTCCCTGGTCGGATTCCGGTCCGGCACACACGGTTCCCACCTGACGTGAACGCGTCAGAGGATTTCCTGGCAACGGCCCATGGTGGTCCCGTCACCATTCCTCCCCGGCACGGGGAGGGGAACCATCCACGCAGTGGATGGTGGAGGGGTACAGGCGGGTGGTCCTGACCTTTCGACGAAGTGACCACTCGCGCGTACCCCTCCACCATCCTGCGGATGGTCCCCCTCCCCCGAGGGGGAGGAATGAGAGCGATGATCGACAAGAAAAGCCTGCGCGCCGAGCTGAAGCGCCGCCGCGCCGAACATGTCGCTGCGATCCCCGATTGGCAGCGCGGCCTGCTGTTCTCTCGCCCCCCCGCCGCGATTGCCGATCAGGTGCCCGAAGACGCGGTAATCTCTGTTTTTCACGAGATGAAGGACGAGGTGCCAGCCAGCAGCTACGCCCGCTGGTTTGCCGAACGCGGCCACCGGATCGTCCTGCCCTGGCTGTCGGCGCGCGGCGCACCGATGCAGTTCCGCGAATGGACCAATCCGTTTGACGATGGCCTGCTGGTCCCCGATCCCTACAGCGCGCTGCAACCGGCCGAGGACGCGCCGCTGCTGTTGCCCGACGTGATGTTCTGCCCCTTGCTGGGCTTCACCAGCCAGGGCGGAAGGATCGGCTATGGCGCGGGGTTCTATGACAGCTGGCTGGAACAGCACCGCCCTGCCCTCGCCGTGGGCCTGGCCTGGGATTGCCAGCTTGACGAGACCATCCCGCTCGAACCACACGACCAGCCGCTTGACCTGATCGTCACCCCCACTCGCATCCATGGACCCTTCCGATGAGAACCGAACCCACCCTTCGCATCCCGCTGGGCGTACTGGCGCTGTTTGTTGCGCTGCTGGTCTATGGCGTGCTGGTGGCGCGCTATGTGGCACCGTGGATCGAGAACTGGCACGCGCTGGCCCAGACGCCGGTCTACATCGTCCTCGGTGTGATCTGGCTGCTGCCGCTCAAACGCTTCCTGATCTGGATGGAAACCGGCCGCTGGCGCTGAGCATGGCGGCGCGGGCGCGATCTTTCTCCCGCCCGAAGCGGAGCAACATGGCGGCCAGTTCGGCTTGGCTCGGGACATAGGCCCTCACGCCCTGGAATTCGACTTCCAGCCGTTCTTCGACCCGCACTTCCTGCCAGTGCCCGCTGCTGCACAACTCAAACCCAGCGAACAGTTCAACCGCCAGCGGACCGCCGTGCCAGGTTCCAAACAAACGCGAGCGGAAGCGGTCGGTGCCTGCACCCGTCGTCAGCGGCAAGCCCAGCGCGGCGAAAGCGGCTGCGGCACCGGCTTCGTCGAGCAGCACATCCAGGTCCCCCACTCCTGCGGCGTGGCCGGTATGCAGCGCCACCGCTGCGCTGGCGATCACGGTCCAGCTGCACCTGGCCGCATCGAGCCGGGGTCCGAGCAGGCGCAAGGTTTCAGCAAGTGCCGCGTTGGCGTCCATGGCCAGAGCTTGCCGGAACGCCGCGCGCCGGGCAAGCTACGGCAAGGAACTGCGCCGGGAGGATTCGCATGAAACGCAAGATTGCCGTGATTGCCGCTATGCTGGCCATTCTGGTCGGCCTGGTCCTGGTCTTCGGGCGCGGCGCGATTGCGGAGCGCGCTTTCCAGGCCGCGCTCGACAAGAATGTCGGGATCGACCAGTCGGCCAAGCTGGGCGATGGCCTTCACGTCTATGTCTGCGGCAGCGGTTCCCCGATGCCCGATGCCGACCGCGCGGGCCCGTGCCTGGCGGTGCTGGCGGGCGGCCAGGCGTTCATATTCGATTCGGGCTCAGGCTCGATCCGCAAGCTGGGGCGGATGGGTTTTCCGATGGGCAAGCTCCAGGCGTTGTTCCTGACTCACCTCCATTCCGACCATATCGACGGACTGGGAGAGGCGCTGCTGCAAGGCTGGATCGCGGGCGGACGTAGTGCCCAGTTGCCGGTCTATGGCCCCGAGGGCACCGACAAAGTGGTTGCCGGGTTCAACGCGGCCTATGCCACCGACAGCACTTACCGCGTCGCCCATCACGGCGAGAAAATCGCCAATCCGGCGGGCTTTGGCGGGCTGGCCAGGATCATCAAGCTGAACGATCCGCTGACCGATCAGGACGGCATCGTCTATTCGGGTGGCGGTGTGACGATCCGGGTGTTCGAGGTGGACCACAACCCGATCAAGCCCGCTTTCGGCTATCGGATCGACTACAAGGGCCGCTCGGTCACGATCAGCGGCGATACCAATTATTCGGCCAATCTGGTTGCTGCGGCGAAGGGTAGCGACGTGCTGTTCCACGAAGCGCTCAACAAGCAGATGATTGCCGCCATCGGCGCCAAGCTGGCCGAGCGCGGGCAGGCGAACAACGCCCAGATCATGACCGATATCCAGAACTATCACGCCAGCCCGGAAGATGCCGCAAGGGCCGCCAAGGCAGCGGGAGTGGGTACGCTGGTGCTCTATCACCTGGTCCCGGCCCCGCCGGCCAAGGCGATCGAGCCGCTATTCCTGGGCGATGCGCCCAAGGTTTTTTCGGGCACGCTGAAAGTCAGCCAGGACGGCATGATCGTCAGCCTGCCGAGCGGCGGCAGCCAAGTGAAATTCAGCGAAGCCTGGTAGGCCAGTTCTGGCCCTTTGCCCTACTTCCGTTCGCATCGAGCGAAGTCGAGATGCCGCGCACAGGTGTCTCGACTTCGCTCGACACGAACGGGTGTTGGGGTTCTAACGATTTGGGAAAATTCCCAAGTGGCGCGAGTGACGGGACTTGAACCCGCGACCCTCGGCGTGACAGGCCGATACTCTAACCAACTGAGCTACACCCGCGTAGCCACTTAGGAGAGGCGCCACTAGGCCAGCGCGCCGGGGCTGTCAACCGCCTATCCGCGACTCTTTTTGAGTGCCCGCACCACGGCTCATAAGCCTCTGTCCGCCCCGGTATTCCGGCGTTTAGGTTGCACTTTTAGGCACTCCACAAGGTCGCTGTTAACCATATCTTTGCCCCTCCTTGCGACAAGCAGAACCGTTCCGTCCCAGCAGGGACGCAGTCGGGGGCCTATCACTCGTGTCACTTCGCCGTTCGTTCGTGAACCTTGCGGGCGCGCTTGCGCTTGCCGTGCCGGCCATTGCTGTGGCCGCACCGCTGATTGCGCTCGACAGCGCGGTCTTTGTCGAGAAGATCAAGCCCGGCAAAGGGCGCCTGCTCCAGCCCGCCAGCCGCCTCAATCGCGGCGACCGGGTGGTCTATGTGGTCACCTGGTACCGGATGGGCGGCAGCGGTGGCTTTACCGTAACCAATCCCCTGCCCCGCACAGTCTATTACCAAGGCAGCGCCGACGGCGAGGAGGAAGTTTCGGTCGACGGCGGCAAGCGCTGGGGCAAGCTCGATGACTTGCGCATTGGCAACCGCATCGCCACACCCGAAGACGTGACCCATGTGCGCTGGCACGTCCCCGCCAATCAGGCCGCGCGCGGCGCTGGCGAGATCACTTACTCGGCAATCGTGCGCTAAATAACTAGGGACTGTCCCTACATTTCAAAAAGCAGTCCTTCGACAAGCTCAGGATAGTCGGGTCTGGGGTGAGGCACTTTAGAGTTCCAATCGCCGTTCACAGTTAAGCCGCCTTGGCCAAGGCCTGGCCCTGAATGCCGCCATCCAGGCGAGAATCCTTCCGTCCAGGGTGAAGTGCGGCATGCCCCACTTGATCGTTTCCACTACCGCAGGCTGGGCGCGGTGCACCAGCGCGCGAGAATGGGTAAGGATTGGCTGAGCAAAAGGTGCGACCTTGGCGATGAAGGCGTCGACTTTTGGGTCGCTCGCTATCGCCCTTCCCCTCAGTCCGCCAGCAGCAGCACCGGCGTTTCGATCAGTCGCTTGACTGCCTGAATGTAGCTCGCCGCATCCCAGCCGTCGACGACGCGGTGGTCACAGCTGATCGAAATGTTCATCAGCTTGCGCTTCTCAATCCGCTCGCCGCCCATGCCATCGCTGACAAACATCGGCCGTTCGACAATCCGGTTGGGACCGATGATCGCGACTTCGGGCCGGTTGATCACCGGCGTGGTCGCGACCCCGCCCAGCGGACCCAACGAGGTGATGGTCAGCGTCGAACCGCTCAGCTCCTCGCTCTTGGCAGAGCCGCTGCGCGCGGCTTCGGCCAGGTGGACAATTTCGTTGGCGAGCTGCCACAGGTTCTTGTCCTGCGCATCGCGGATCACCGGAACCATCAGCCCGCCGGGCGTCTGGGTCGCCATGCCGAGGTGCACAGCGCCAGAGCGGTGGACCACACCAGCCTCATCGTCATAGCGCGCGTTGAGCATCGGAAAGTCGGGCAAGGTCCGGCAGATCGCGGTGATCAGCAGCGGCAGCATGGTCAGCTTGGGGCGCTGCCCACGCGCCGTATTGAGCTGCGCGCGCATATCCTCCAGCGCGGTGACATCGCATTCCTCGACATAAGTGAAATGCGGGATCGCGCGCTTGGCGGCGGCCATGTTCTCGGCAATCCGGCGGCGCAGGCCGATCACCTTGACGTCCTGGTCGATGCCCTTGGCGCCCGCGGCGCGGAAGCCGCCCGCGGCGTTGTAGGCCAGGAACGCGTCAAGATCTGAGTGGCGGATCCGACCATCTTCAGCCGGCTTGACCTGGCCCAGCTCGATCCCGAGCTCATTGGCGCGGGCGCGGACCGCGGGGCTGGCAAGGACTTTCCCCCCACCCCCGTTCGTGTCGAGCGAAGTCGAGACACTTTTGGCAGGCTCGGGTTCAGGCTCGGGCTCAAGCGCGGCGCGCGGTGTCTCGACTTCGCTCGACACGAACGGCTCTGGTGTTGGTTCGACAGGAGCAGAAGCGTGCGCGGGTGCAGCCACTGGCTCTTCCGCCGCCGCATCATCCCCCTCAACCTCGATCACCACCAGCGGCGAGCCAATCGCGATCATGTCGCCCTCGGCCCCGGCGACCGAGAGGATCGTGCCGGTCACCGGGCTTTCCATTTCGACCGTGGCCTTGTCGGTCATGACGTCGGCGATCTTGCCGTCTTCCTCGATCCGGTCGCCAACCTTGACGTGCCAGGTGACGATCTCGGCCTCGGCGATGCCTTCGCCGATGTCGGGGAGATTGAAAGTGAACGTGCCCATGCGTCTAAGCTTTCAGCAGTCGGTCAACGGCTTCGCCAATGCGGACCGGTCCGGGGAAGTATGCCCATTCGAGGCTGTGCGGATAGGGGGTATCGAAACCCGTGACGCGCTCGATCGGGGCCTCGAGGTGGTAGAAGCAGCGTTCCTGCACCAGTGCGCTGAGTTCCGCGCCGAACCCGCAGGTCCGCGTGGCTTCGTGGACGATCAGGCATCTGCCGGTCTTCTGGACCGACTTTTCGATCGTTTCGATATCGAGCGGGACTAGCGTGCGCAGATCGATGATCTCCGCATCGATGCCCTTTTCAGCACAGACCGCCGCGGCGACATGGATCATGGTGCCATAGGCCAAGACGGTCATCGCCTCACCCTCACGCACCACTTTGGCCTTGCCGAGCGGGATCGAGTAATAGCCTTCGGGAACTTCGCTGCCCTGATGCCTGGCCCAGGGTTCGACCGGCTTGTCGTAATAGCCAGTGAAGGGTCCGTTGTAGATCCGCTTGGGTTCGAAGAAGATAACCGGATCGTTGTCTTCGATCGCCGCGATCAGCAGGCCTTTGGCATCGTGCGGCGTGCTGGGGATCACGGTCTTGAGGCCGGCAACGTGGGTGAACAGCGCCTCGGGGCTCTGGCTGTGGGTCTGCCCGCCGAAAATCCCCCCGCCGAACGGGCTGCGCACGGTGATCGGCGCAGTGAACTCTCCGGCCGAGCGGTACCGCAGCCGCGCTGCCTCGCTGACGAGCTGGTCAAGGCCCGGGTAGATATAGTCGGCAAACTGAATCTCGGGGACCGGGCGCAGGCCATAGGCCCCCATCCCCACCGCCGCGCCGATGATCCCGCATTCGTTGATCGGAGTATCGAACACCCGGTTCTTGCCGAACTTCTTCTGCAAGCCTGCGGTGGCGCGGAACACCCCGCCGAAATAGCCGACGTCCTCGCCGAAGACGACAACGCCCGAATCGCGTTCCATCATCACGCCCAAGGCCTCGTTGATCGCCTCGATCATGTTGAGCCGCCGGCTGGGTGCCTGGGCAAGCGAAAGCGGCGCTTCTTCGATCTCGCTCATTGGCTGGCTCCAGGGGTGGCTGCTAATATCTCACGCGGAGGCGCGGAGACGCGGAGAGCGGAATGGTTCACGCGAAGGCGCGAAGAGCGCGAAGGTGTTGCGCCGAGCCGCAGGCTCTTTCTTGCTTCGGCCGCAGTTCGAAACCGCACCCGGAAAGGGGAAAGGGCTTCGCCCCAAACACGACCTCTTCGCGCTCTTCGCGCCTTTGCGCGAACTCCAAAATCTCCGCGTCTCCGCGCCTCCGCGTGAATCATACCCCCGCTCATGACTCTTTCCACTCCGGCCACTTGATCCGGCGCTCGCGGATGGCCTGTTCGGCCTGTTCTTCAAGATGCCAGGGCAGCTCTTCGAACACGTCTTCGAACATGGTGTGGAACGGGTGGTGCAGGCCGTGGCCCAGAACGCCGTTCTTTTCGGCTTCCTTGGTCGCGGCCTTGACCTGCTCGGCCAGTTCCAGATCCATCGCCGCGTGCTGGTCCTCGCTCCATTCGCCAAGGCCAATCAGGTGCTGCTTGAGCCGCATGATCGGATCGCCCAGCGGCCATTCGCTGCGCTCCTGCGCCGAGCGGTAGGCGCCGGGATCGTCCGAGGTCGAATGTCCTTCGGCGCGGTAGGTGAAGTGCTCGATCAGGGTCGGGCCCTTGCCCGCCCGCGCCCGGTTGGCGGCCCAACGCGCCGCGGCATAGACCGCCAAGGCATCGTTGCCATCGACGCGCAGCCCAGCAATACCGTAGCCGATTGCGCGCGCAGCAAAAGTCGCCCGCTCGCCCCCGGCAAAGCCTGAAAAGCTGGAGATCGCCCACTGGTTGTTCACCACGTTGAACACCACCGGCGCGTTGAACACCGTGGCAAAGATGAAAGCGGCATGGGCATCGCCCTCAGCGCTGGAGCCCTCGCCAATCCAGGTGCTGGCGATTCGGGTATCACCCTTGATCGCGCTGGCCATCGCCCAGCCCGCCGCTTGCGGCATTTGCGTTGCCAGGTTGCCGCTGATCGTGAAGAAGTTGTGCTCGCGGCTGGAGTACATGATCGGCAGCTGCCGGCCCTTCAGCTTGTCCGCGCGGTTCGAATAGATCTGGTTGACCATTTCGACCAGCGGATAGCCCCGCGCGATCAGGATTCCCTGCTGACGGTACGAGGGGAAGACCATGTCGTCGTCTGCAAGCGCGAAAGCAGAGGCAACGCTGGTCGCCTCCTCGCCGGTGCACTTCATGTAGAAGCTGGTCTTGCCCTGGCGCTGGCCGCGATACATCCGGTCATCGAACGCGCGGGTCAGCGCCATAACGCGCAACATCCGCCGCAGTGTTTCGGCATCGAGTTTGGGATCCCAGGGGCCGACTGCGGAGTGATTATCGTCGAGCACACGGATCAGGCCGTGGCACAGCGGGTGGGTTTCATGCGTGTCGCAGCCCTCGTCCGGGCGCGCGAAAGCGCCAGCCGCGGGGATCTCAAGAAAACTGTAATCGACCGGATCGCCGGGACGGAACGGCGGTTCGGGAACGTGCAGGCTCAGCGGCGGCAGGTTGCCGCGCGAGGATCCGGAACTGGCAGGCCCTTTGGCCATCAAGCGCTCTCCCGCGTTGCCCTAGCTTTGGAAGCAAATTTTAGATGCGCGACATATTATTTCAAACTGGTTACAAGGTCAACCATCCTCCCCCTTGGGGGAGGGGAACCACCCGAAGGGTGGTGGAGGGGTACGTGCGAGTGGTCCCGACAGCTCAGGACCACTCGCACGTACCCCTCCACCATGCTGCGCATGGTCCCCCTCCCCGTGCCGGGGAGGATTATACTGCCACCGGTGCGGAGATGTGCTCCTGCGGGGCATAGCCGCTGACCACGAAGTCCTCGATCCGGTAGTCGAACATGCTGTCTGGCCGCCGGTCGATCTGCATTGTTGCAGCACCCGAAGGCACCCGGGCAAGCTGCGCCTCGATCAGGTCGGCATGGTTGAGATAGAGGTGCGTATCGCCCCCCAGCCAGACCAGCTCGCCCGGTTCCAGATCACATTGCTGCGCCAGCATCCGCACGAACAGCGCTGCGCTCCACAGGTTGAACGGCAGGCCCAACGCAACATCGCAGCTGCGCTGGTAGAGTATGCAATTGAGCCGCCCCGACCCGACATGGAACTGATAGGTCTTGTGGCACGGCGGCAAGGCCATCTGCTCGATCTCGGCGACGTTCCAGCCCTCGACGATATGGCGGCGGCTGCCAGGGTTGTTCTTCAGGCTGTCCACGACCTGCGCAACCTGGTTGATCCCCGCGCCCTTGCGGTAAAGACCGTCTCCAGCCGGTTCGTACGTCGGCCAGTCGACCCATTGCTTGCCATAGACCGGGCCCAAGTCGCCCCACTGCCGGGCAAAGGCCTCGTCCCCGGCAATCCGGGCCACGAAGTCATCGAGCGAAATCGCTTCGCCCGTCGCCTTCACATATTCGGCGTGCGGCCATTCGTTCCAGATCTTGACCCCTTGCAGTACCAGGGGGCGGATGTTGGTGCTGCCGGTCAGGAACCACAGAAATTCGCGCGTCGCGGTCTTCCAGTAGACCCGCTTGGTTGAGAGCAGCGGCATCGCCCCGCCCGCCAGATCAAAGCGAATCTGCGCGCCGATGACCGAGCGTGTCCCGATCCCGGTGCGGTCGATCCGTTCGTCCCCGCGCTCCCAGATCTGGCGCATCAGGTCCAGATACTGCCATTCCCAATGGGTTTCGCGGGGAGAATCGACGGGAATCGCTGCACTGGCCATGAAAAGACCCTAGCGCGAGATTGCCCGCTTGCCACCTGCGGAATCGCCCCTTATAGGCGCGCTCCTGCCTCGCCCCCACCTGCCACTTGGCGACCGGGGGTGAACGATCGGTCGGGGAATAGCTCAGCCTGGTAGAGCACTGTCTTCGGGAGGCAGGGGCCGGAGGTTCGAATCCTCTTTCCCCGACCAGTTTTTGCGAAAAGAAAACGTCCGGGGGACGTTTTCCGCAAAAACTCCCGAGCGCAAGCGACGGGGCACGCTACCGGCGTTACAATCCCGGTCCCGGTCATCCTACCCCCCCCTAAGCAACTGCACCCCCCAGTCCCGCTCAAACAAATAGAGCAACAACCGCGCTGCTTCCCCACGTTCACCGGTCAGCCCGCCATCGCGTTCCATCAAGAGCCGCGCGTCATCGTGGGCCAGGGGCAGCAGCCGCTGGATCTGCTCGAGACTTGCTACGCGAAACGGCGTATCGCCCGACTGGCGCGTTCCCAGCAGTTCGCCGCCGCCGCGCAGGCGCAGGTCTTCTTCGGCCAGGCGGAAGCCGTCCTGGGTTTCGCGCATCAGGGCGAGCCGCTCGCGGGCGGTTTCGCTGAGTGCCTCGCCGCGCAGCAGCAGGCAGGTACTCTTGCCCTCGCCGCGGCCCACCCGGCCGCGCAGCTGGTGAAGCTGGGCGAGGCCGAAGCGTTCGGCCTGTTCGATCACCATCAAGGTGGAATTGGGGACATCGACCCCGACTTCGATCACTGTCGTGGCGACCAGCAGCTTTGCCTCGCCGCGCGCGAAGCGTTCCATTGCGGCGTCCTTGACCTCGGGCCGCAGTTGCCCGTGGACCAGCACCACCGTGTCGCCAAAGCGGGCCTTGAGTTCGGCATAGCGGGCCTCGGCGGCGGCGATGTCCTCGCTCTCCAGCTCGCGGACCATCGGGCAGACCCAATAGGCCTGGTGGCCGCTTTCGAGGTGCCGCCCCAGCGCACCGACCACATCGCCCATGCGTTCAACCGCAACCACGCGGGTGTCGATCGGCTGGCGGCCGGGGGGCATCTCGTCGAGGCGGCTGACGTCCATCTCGCCGTACTGGGCCAGCGTTAGCGTGCGCGGGATCGGGGTGGCGGTCATCGCCAGGCAGTGCGGGGTGCGCCGACCCTTCTGATTGAGCATCAGCCGCTGGGCGACGCCAAAGCGGTGCTGCTCGTCGATCACCACCATCGCCAGGTTCTTGTAAGTCACCGCATCCTGGAAGATCGCATGGGTCCCGACGACAATCTGGATTGAGCCATCCATCAGCCCCATCAGGATCGATTCGCGCGCCTTGCCCTTGTCGCGCCCGGTCAACAGCGCGATTGTAACGCCCGTCGGCGCGGCCATCCGGCTGAGCGTTTCATAGTGCTGGCGGGCCAGGATTTCGGTCGGCGCGAGCAAGGCGGCCTGCGCCCCGCCCTCGACCGCGACCAGCATCGCTTCCAGCGCCACCGCAGTCTTGCCCGAGCCGACATCGCCCTGCAGCAGGCGCAGCATCGGCGCGGGCTGGGCCATGTCCTGCTCGATCTCGGCGATCGAACGCCGCTGCGCCCCAGTCAGTTCGAACGGCAATTGCAGCCGCGCCCGCAGGCTCCCGTCGCCCTTGAGCGGCGTACCGACCTGCTTGCGGTTGGAATTTCTGACCAGCATCAAGGCCAGGCTGTTGGCCAGCAGCTCGTCATAGGCCAGCCGGTCGCGCGCGGCGGCGTGCTCGCCCTTGTGCGCCAGTTCCAGCGCGTCGCGCCAGGCCGGCCAGTGCATCTTGTCGAGCAGGCTGGGCTCGATCCATTCGGGCAAGCTCGGCACCCCGTCCAGCGCCTGGTGGATCAGCGCCGCCAGCCGGCCCTGGGTCAGGCCTTCGGACAGCGGGTAAACCGGCTCGACCAGCTGGCTCAGCGCCGTACTGCTTTCCGCGACAACGTGGTCGGGATGGACGATCTGGAGCATCTGCCCATACTGATCGAGCCGTCCCGCCACCCAGCGCGGCTCGCCCAGCGGCAGCGCCTTCTTGCCCCCATGCGAAGCGCGCCCGAAATAGGTGATCGCGGCCACATTGCCCGCGGTATCGCTGGCCAGCACCCGCATCGGCCCGCGCCCGGCCGAGGCGCGGTATTCCAACGGGGTCAGCTTGACCACGATGTTCTCACCCACGCTCGCTTCGTCGAGGTCAGCCACCGCGCGGCGAGTGACGAAACGGTCGGGCAAGTGATAGGCAAAGTCGCGTACCCGCCCCAGCCCCAGCCGCTCCAGCGGGCGCACCAAGCCCGGCCCGACGCCTTTCAGGCTGTCGGCGGAAATGAACAAGGGGTTGAGCCGTTCGGGGCGCATTGCCTTTCTATGCCAAACTCACTTCGTCATTGCGAGCGCAGCGAAGCAATCCACGGCCGTTGCGCACAGCCCTCTGGATTGCTTCGCTACGCTCGCAATGACGAGGATGGAAGGGGAGGCAATTTGACCCAGCGCATGGACACAAGTGCTGCACAGGTCTTTGCTGGTGGCACAATCAGGAGAACCCCCAATGCTGTTACCCCATGGAGCCGTGATCGCGCTGGTCGATGGCAGGAATCTCGAACTCTATCGCAACGCCGGTGACGAGGCCGAGCCCGAATTGCAGACGCTTGACGCCCCCAAGCTCGATAGCCACAACCATTCGGGTGGTGGCCACCATTCAAGCGCGGGCAACCATGCTGGCAAACAGGTCGACGAAGACGCCCACGCCATCGCCGCGACTGTCTGGCTCAACGGCCAGGTGCTGGCGGGCAAGATCAAGTCGCTGGTGGTCTTCGCCAGCCCCAAGACCTTGGGCGAGATGCGGCGGCACTATCACAAGATGACCGAACGGGCCTTGCTCAAGGAATATCACAAGGACCTGAGCGGCAAGCCGCCAGCGGATATCGTCGCGGCGCTGCGTGAAAAGGTTTAACCCTCAACAGCTTGCACGAAATCCTTAGCCCTTCCCCATTGGGGAAGGGTTGGGATGGGGGTTCGACGCTAGCGTTGAGCCCCCACCCCCAACCCCTCCCCGCCGGGGAGGGGCTTTTCGGATCATAGGATCAGGCAAGCGCCTGCACCGCCTTCCACGCCGCCCTGACCGCCTCAATCGTGATGTCGGCATGCTCGGTCGTGGTTGCGATCGAGCAGACCGATACGCGCATCACCAGCCGTCCGCGCCACAGTGCGGTGCCCATGTAGGCAATGGCATCGCGCTGGATCTGCTCGACCGTCAACTGGGTCAGCCGATCGCCTTCCTCGGGCGTGGTGCCGGCACCAAAGCGGACCATGAACTGGTTGAGCTCTGGCTGGTTGAGCACTTCCACGCCGGGAATGGCCGCCATGCCTTGCGCCAGATGCTGCGCCACCCGCACATCCTCATCGACCATCCGGGCGATGCCAGCCCGGCCCAGCCGCCGCATCATCGCCCAGGCTGCAAAGCCGCGTGAACGCCGCGACAGTTCGGGTACATAAGCACCGGGGTGGCGGAAGTTCTGATTGTCTCGGGTCAGGTAGCTCGCCTGCATGTCCATCGCGCGGCGGTGGGCTTCTTCATGCCGGACAATCGTGAAGCCGCAATCGTAGGGCGTTTGCAGCCACTTGTGCCCGTCGGTCGCCATCGAATCCGCCTGCTCGATCCCCTCCAGCAAGTGGCGGTGTTTGGCGCTGGCCCGGGCCCACAGCCCGAACGCGCCGTCAACGTGCAACCAGCCGCCTGCGGCATGGACCATCGGTGCGATCACCGCGAAGGGATCGCTGACCCCGGTGTTGATCTGTCCGGCCTGTCCGATCACGATCGCCGGGGCGGCATCGGCAGCCAGTGCTCTCTCCAACGACACTGGGAGCATCCGCCCCATATCGTCGGTGGCAATCGTGGTGACGCGCTTTTCGCCCAGCCCCAGATAGCGCAGGCCTGAGAACACGGTGTTGTGCGCATCGGCCCCGATCAGTACCCTGAGCGGCGGTGCTCCGTAGAGCCCGTCATCCTCGACATTCCAGCCCTGGCTGCGCAGCAGCTCACCGCGCGCGGCGGCAAGCCCGACGAAATTGGCAATGGTCGCGCCGGAGACCAGCCCGACCGAGCTTTCCGCCGGCAGGTCGAGCAGTTCGAGCAGCCAGCGCGCCGCCACCGCTTCCACCGCCGCACCCGAAGGCGTCATCGGAATGCCCGCGCAGTTCTGCCCCCAGGCCGAAGTCAGCCAGTCCGCCGCAACGCCCGCCAGATGCGAGTGGCCATTGACCCAGCCATAGAAACGCGGGCCGACAATGGGCCGCAAGCCATCGCGCGCGCCGCGATCCAGTTCCTCGATCACGGTCAGGCCGTCGGTTCCCTCATCAGGGACCGGACCATCGAAGCGGGCATGAATCTCGCCATAGCCGGCGGTCGGGAAACTGGGCGCATCCGCCACCTCGCGCCGGTATTCGGCGCTCAGCCGCGCCGCCAGTTCCATGCCTGCGAAATCCTGTTCGTCCGAATACACTCTGCTCTCCCCTTGGCGATTGCACCTGCACGCAATCGCTTCTAACCGCCAGCCATGAGCGACACATCCCGAATCAAGCGGCTGAAATTCCGCGCCTGGCACCGCGGCACCCGTGAGGCCGATTACATGATCGGGTGCTTCTTCGACCACCACCATGCGAATTGGAGCGAAGCCGAACTGGCCTGGTTCGAGGCGCTGCTGGACGAAGAGGATGTCGAAATCATGGCATGGGCACTGGGGACCATGCCGGTACCTGAGAAATATGCCGGGGCGCAGATGGATGCGTTCCGCAAACTCGATTTCGTTGAAATCCCGCGGTGATTCTGGCCTGATTTCCGTTCGAGTCGAGCGAAGTCGAGACACCCAGGCACGGCATCTCGACTTCGCTCGATGCGAACGGGCGTGGGTTTGGGATTCCTTTGCGCGACAACCCTAATCCGTTCGTCCCGAGCGAAGTCGAGGGACCGCCCCGCACGCCATCCCTCGAATTCGCTCGGGACGAACGGGTTTGGTAGACGGATTGAGAAAGCTTGGTTGCGCGACCTTTTACCCCTAAAGCCGCGCTTTCCGAATCCCACCCCGCTTGCCCTCAAAATCGGCACGCGGGGCAATTGGTGCTGCGTGAGAGATGCCTGACTTCACCCGAATCCTGTCCGCAAAAAGCCCGCTGACGCTGGCCGCCTTGCCGCGCGGCGCGCAGCCGCTGGTGCTGGCAGACCTGGCGCGCGCGGCCAAAGGCCGGGCGGTGTTCATCGCGGCGGACGAAGCGGCGATGCAGGCGATTGCCGACACCGCGCAATTCTTCGCGCCCGAACTGGAGGTGATTTCTTTCCCGGCCTGGGATTGCCTGCCCTATGACCGCGCCAGCCCGGCCTTGTCGGTCAGCGCGCGGCGGCTGGCGGCGTTGCAAAAGCTGCAGCTCCCCGCCAAGGGCCCGCAGCTGTTCGTCACCACGATCAATGCGTTGCTGCAAAGGGTGCTGACCCCGTTCCGGATCCGCGAGAACGTCAAGGTGCTCAAGCCGGGGATCGAGATTGGCCGCGAGAGCCTGATCGCGCTGCTGCAGAAGCAAGGCTACAGCCGCACCGATACCGTTGCCGACGCCGGCGAATTCGCGGTGCGTGGGTCAATCTTCGATATCTACCCATCCGGACTTGAGGCCGGCCTGCGGCTCGATTTCTTCGGCGACGAGCTGGAGACGCTGCGCACATTCGATCCCAACACCCAACGCTCGACCGGAACCCTGGCCGAACACGTACTGTTGCCCGCCAGCGAAGCACTCCTCGACGAAGACAGCATCAAGCGTTTTCGCAGCGGCTACCGCGAAATGTTTGGGGCCAATGCCACCGGCGATCCGCTCTATCAGGCGGTCAGCGACGGGCGCCGCCTCGCCGGGATGGAGCACTGGCTGCCCTTGTTCGAGGACCGGCTGGTCACGCTGTTCGACCATCTTTCGCCGCAGGACACGCTGGTGATTGACAGCTCCGCACTAGGCGCGGCGGACGAGCGATTGGGCGATGTGGCCGATTACTTCGCCTCGCGCACCGAGAGCTCAGGCAAGGCGGCGGGGAGCTATCGCCCGCTCGAACCGTCTGCATTGTATCTCTCGCGCGAGGAGCTTGACGCCGCGCTGAGCACCCACCCGGTCCACCGTGCCGAGATGTTCGCGCAGCCGGAAAGCGCCAATACGATCGACTTCGGCTTCTCCGGCAGCCGCGACTTTACACCCGAACGCGCGCGCGGAGATAACGTTTACGAAGCGGCGGCGCGTTATCTGACCGGACAGGCCGCACAGGGCCGCAAGGCGCTGATCGCGGCCTATAGCGAGGGCAGCCGCGCGCGGATCGCCGCGATCCTGGGCGAGGCGGTGCGCCCCGCCCCGGTGATGGCCGATACCTGGCAAGAGGCGCTGGGCCTCGCCGCCAAGGGCTCCCCCGTCGCCATGGTGCTGCCGCTCGAAACCGGGTTCTCGAACGCCGAGATCGAACTGGTTACCGAACAGGACATCCTGGGTGACCGGCTGGTCCGCCGCAAGAAGCGCCGCAAGGGGGCCGATGCCTTCCTGGCCGAACTGGCCGCGCTGACCCCGGGCGATCTGGTGGTCCACATGGATCACGGGATTGGGCGTTACATCGGTTTGCAATCGATCCCGGTCGGGCAAAGCCCGCACGACTGCGTGGCGCTGGAATATGCCGGCGGCGACAAGCTCTATGTGCCGGTCGAGAATATCGACGTGCTCTCGCGCTATGGCAGCGATGCCGAATTCGTCGGGCTCGACCGGCTGGGCGGCGAAGGCTGGCAAAAGCGCAAGAGCCGCCTCAAGGAACGCATTCGCGCGATTGCGCACGAATTGCTCAAGACCGCCGCGCTTCGCGCGCTGCGCCAGGCCACGGTGCTGCTGCCCGATCAGGGCGCATACGACCAGTTTGTCGAACGCTTCCCGTGGCAGGAAACCGAGGATCAGGAAGCCGCGATCGAGGATGTGCTGAGCGATCTAGCCGAAGGCAAGCCGATGGACCGGCTGGTCTGCGGCGATGTCGGCTTCGGCAAGACCGAGGTCGCCTTGCGCGCTGCGTTCGTCGCGGCCTTGGCCGGGCAGCAGGTCGCGGTGATCGCACCCACCACCTTGCTCGCGCGCCAGCATTACAGCAATTTTGTCGAGCGGTTTGCTGGCTTTCCGGTGCAGGTCGGGCGACTCTCGCGACTGGTCGGCGACAAGGAAGCCAAGGCGACAAAGGACGGGCTGGAGGGCGGCACTGTCGATGTTGTTATCGGCACCCACGCACTGCTGGCAAAAAACCTGAAGTTCAAGCGGCTTGGGCTTGTAATCGTTGATGAAGAACAGCGATTCGGGGTGAACCACAAGGAGAGGCTCAAACAGCTGCGCAGCAACGTCCACATGCTCACCCTCACCGCCACGCCGATCCCGCGCACCTTGCAAATGGCGATGTCAGGCCTGCGCGAACTCAGCACCATCCAGACCGCCCCGGTCGATCGCCTCGCGGTGCGCACCTATGTGATGGAATGGGACCAGATGGTGATGCGCGAGGCCCTGCTGCGCGAGCATCACCGCGGCGGTCAGAGCTTCATCGTCGTGCCGCGCATCGCCGACATGGCCGAGGTTGAGCAATGGCTGCACGATACCGTGCCCGAGATCCGCTTCGTCACCGCGCACGGCCAGATGGCAGCGAGCGAGGTTGAGGAGCGGATGAGCGCGTTTTATGAGAAGAAGTACGAAGTGCTGCTCTCAACCACGATCATCGAGTCTGGCCTCGATATCCCCAGCGCCAACACCATCATCATCCACCGTGCCGATCGCTTTGGCCTGGCCCAGCTCTATCAGCTGCGCGGGCGGGTCGGGCGGTCGAAGCTGCGCGCCTATGCTTACCTCACCACCCCAGCGGGCCGGCAGCTCTCCGAAGTAGCGGAAAAGCGGCTCAAGGTGCTGGGCGATCTCGACAGCCTGGGTGCGGGGTTCCAACTTGCCAGTCACGATCTCGACATCCGCGGCGCGGGCAACCTTTTGGGCGACGAACAGTCCGGCCATATCCGCGAGGTCGGCTTCGAACTGTACCAGTCGATGCTGGAGGACGCGATCCTCGCGGCCAAGGCGGGCGAACTGGGCCTGGCGCGCGAACGCCACTCGCTAAGCCCGCAAATCACCGTCGATGCGCCAATCATGATCCCAGAGGACTATGTGCCCGACCTCGCGGTGCGGATGGCGCTCTACCGCCGCCTCAACGACGCCGAGGACCAGGCCGAGATCGAAAGCCTTTCGGCCGAGATGATCGACCGCTTCGGCCCGCTGCCCCAGCCCACCGCCAACCTGGTCAAGCTGATCCAGATCAAGCGTCAGGCGATCGAGGCGAACATTGCCAAGATCGACGTTGGCGCCAAGGGCAGCCTCGTCTCGTTCCATCAGGACCAGTTCCCCGATCCGGCCGGCCTGATCGCCTATGCCGCGCGGCTGGAAGGCACGATCAAACTGCGCCCCGACAGCAAGATCGTCGTCACCCGCGCCTGGGGCAATGCCGAGGCGCGATTGAATGGGCTGTTCCAGCTGACCAAGGGTTTGAGCGCGATTGCACGCAAGGCGCGTTAGCAAGACTTTCTTCCCCCTTGATGGGGGAAGGATGCGAAGACTTGGCAGCTTGCTGCCTAGTCGCAGCTGGATGGGGGTGATGTCGCGTATCGACGCACGCTCACCCCCATCCAACTTCGCCTAGCCTCGTTCCTCGGCAAGGCTCCGTATCCTTCCCCCATCAAGGGGGAAGAAGAGGCTCTAACCCCGCGCCAGTTCCAGAAACTGCGCGGCGCCCATCGGTTGGGCGCGCAGGAAGCCCTGGTAGAACTCGCAGCCCTCGCTGGCCGCCAGTGCACGTTGGGCTTCGGTTTCGACGCCCTCGGCAATCACCTTGAGCTCCAGCGCCCCGGCCATGGCCAGGATCGCGCGCAGCACCGCCAGATCGCGCGCATCGCCCGCCACGCCTTCGATCATCGACCGGTCGAGTTTGAGGTAATGCAGCGGCAGCAGCTTGAGGTAGCGGAAGTTGCAGAACCCCGCGCCGAAATCGTCGAGCGCGATCCGCATGCCCTGTTTCGACAGCTCGGCGAGCGTCTGCGAGGCATGGGCGACATCGGCGAGCAGGACTTGCTCGGTCACTTCCAGCGTCAGCCGCCAGGGTTCGAACTTGGTCTGTTTGACCAGCCTGGCAAAGCCCGCGGCATAGTCCGGGCTGGCCAGATCATTGGGTGTTACGTTGAGCGAGAGACGCAGGTCCTTCGGCCAGCCTGCCGCGCCTTTCAGCGCCAGCCGGGCGATATGCTGCGATAACTGGGCGACATGGTCAGCCCGCTCGGCAATCGCGAACAGCGCACCCGCGCCGATCCGTCCCAGCGTCGGGTGATTCCAGCGCGCCAAGGCTTCGCCCCCGGTCAGCCGGTCGTCGCGGCAGGAGAACTGCGGCTGGTAGACCACCTCGATCTCGCCCTTGTCGAGCGCCTGGAGCAGGTCGCCCTCAAGCTGCGCCGCGCTGAGGCCTGAACGGGTCACCTCGCCATCGGCCCAGACCAGCCGCCGCGCGGCCTGGCCCATCGCTTGGTGCAGCGCCTGCCCCAGCCGGTCGAGCACGGTCGCGGCGCTGTCGCCCTCGATCCCGCGCAGCAAGGCGCCGCGCGGGCTTAGCCGCATGGTTCCCCAGGCGGTCGGGATTGGTTTGGCCAGCAAGTCGAGCACTTGCCCGGCGGCCAGCTGCCAGCGTTCGCGGCTGCACGGTTCGGTAGCGAGCAACAGGAATTCGTCGCCCCCGCTGCGTGCCGCCAGCCAGGCACCTTCCAGTTCGTCGGCGGCGAAATGCTTGAGCCGCTGCGCCACTTCGCCCAGCACCGCATCGCCTGCCGAAGTGCCATAGGCCAGGTTGAGCGCATCGAAACGCCTCAGCCCGATCAGCAGGGCATGGACTTTCTCGCCTTGCCCCAGCCATTCGCCCAGCCGCGCAGCCGCGTCCTCGCGGCCCGCCAGGCCGGTCAAGGGATCGCTTTTCGCCGCGGATTTGTAACTGTGCTTGGCGCTCATTGTGCCTCGCATAGCACGATCACCCTACCAAAGTGTTGGCTCCGGCCAAATCGTGCCCTAAAGCCCGCGCATGGCCACGCTCCCCCGCCTCGCCCTGCTGGTATCGGACACCGAACGCGCGCAGGACGCGGCTGACTTGCTGCGGCAGGACAATATGTTCGTTCCGCTGGAAGAAGCCGATGTCGCGGTGGTGATCGGCGGCGACGGGCAGATGCTCCATGCGCTGCACCAGATGCTCGATATGGGACGGGTGATCCCGGCCTACGGGATGAACCTGGGGACCGTCGGGTTCCTGATGAACCGCCCCAAGAACAGTCGGCCATTGGCCGAACGCGTTGCCCGCGCCAAGGGCCTTGCGGTCACTCCGCTGGAAATGACCGCGACCACCGGCAGCGGCAAGCAAGAGAGCTTTTGCGCGATCAACGAAGTGTCGCTGCTGCGCGAAACCCGCCAGACCGCGCGATTGGAGATCACGGTCAACGCCAAGGTCCGCGTGCCTGAACTGCTGTGCGACGGCATTCTGGTGGCAACGCCAGCGGGTTCGACCGCCTATAACCTGTCGGCCAATGGCCCGATCCTGCCGCTCGGCTCGGCCATGCTGGCCTTGACCCCGATCAGCCCGTTCCGCCCCCGCCGTTGGCGCGGGGCAATTATCCCCGACACTTACGAGATCGAATTCCGTGTGCTTGACCCGGACAAGCGCCCGGTCGCTGCCGTGGCCGACCAGAAGGAACTGCGCGATATCCTGGCGGTCAAGGTCAAGGTCGCGCGCGACAAGCAGCTGACTTTGCTGTTCGACCCCGGCAAGACGCTCGAAGAGCGGATCTTTGCCGAACAGTTTCAATTTTAGCGCCACACCCGCTTGCCAAACCGATCCGCGCTGTTATAGGCGCACCCCTGCCTGTCGGGCTGCTCCCCGATAGCTCAGCGGTAGAGTAGGTGACTGTTAATCACTTGGTCGTTGGTTCGAATCCAACTCGGGGAGCCAAATTTCTGAAATCCGGGCCCAAAGCCCATCCCGTTCGCCCCGCGCGAAGTCGAGGGGCTGCGTCCGGCCGCGACCCCTCGACTTCGCGCGGGGCGAACGGGTTTAGGACAAGCTAGGCCAGTTGATCCCACAGCAACTTGCTTCCAGCCCAGATCGTCAGCGCGGCCGTCAGCCAGCGGATCGTGCGTTCGGGCAAGAAGCGCAGCGCCAGCAAGCTGCCGAGCTGTCCGCCCAGCACCACCGCCACCAGCAATGGCAGTGCGCCAGACAGCGCCAGGCCGAATGTGCCAGCGCCGTTCTTGCTCAGCTGGCCATAGAGCCCGGCCAGCGAGTTGATCAGGATGAACAGGCTGGTCGTCGCCGCAATCGCCCGGGCCCCGGCCCAGCGGGTGAAGTGCAGCAAGGGCGCGAGGAAGATCCCGCCGCCGATCCCGGTCAGCCCGGCCAGATAGCCCAGCGGCGCGGCCGCCAGCGGCATCCAGCGGGCGGCGCGGCTGGCTTCGCCTTCCTTCTCCTCAGGGCGCGGCAGCAGCAGGGCCAGCCCTGCCCCGATCAGGCTGATCGCCAGCAGGATCAGGAAGGTTGCTTCGCTGATCCTGGTGAGCCCGCCCAGATAGGCCAGCGGGGCGGCGATCAGCGAGAGCAGCAAGGCCCGCCGCCACGGCGTTACGCCTGCGCGGGCAAAGCGGATGCTGTTGCCGGTAACCACCACCACATTGCAGCACAGGCTGACAATCGGCAGCAGGATAAAGCTGAACCCAGCCAGGCTGAGCAGCGCGCTGTAGGTCGATCCCCCGCCAAACCCCACCGATGCATAGAGCAGCGCGGTGGCGAAGAAGGCGGGGGCAAGCCACATTACCCGGCAGCCCCATGGCAGTGCTTGTACTTCTGCCCCGAACCGCACGGGCATTGGGCATTCCGCGACAGGCCCATGTCGGCATAGGGATCAACGGTCCCGCCCGGCAGTGCGGCCAGACCAGCGCCCAGCGCGCCCATCATCGCTTCAGATCCCGGCGTGCGCGCAGAGGCGTCGTTTTCGCCGGTGAACGGATCGATATGGCTGGTCAGGAATTCGGGCAGATCGGGCAATTCAACCTGCTCGGGCATCCTGATCTCGCTGTTCATCAGGATCCGCGTGACGTCGAGCCTGATCGCCTCGAGCATCTTTTCGAACAGGCCAAAGGCCTCGCGCTTGTATTCGTTGATCGGCTGCTTCTGGGCATAGGCACGCAGGAACACCACCTGGCGCAGCGCGTCGAGCGTGGCGAGATGCTCCTTCCAGTGGTGGTCCAGCCGGTCGAGCAGGATTTGCTTTTCGACCTGGCGCCAGATCGCCCCGTCCTCGCCCATCTTGGCGGCCATCTTGGCATCGGCGGCCTCGACGATGCGCTGCTCGATATCCTGCGGCTCAAGCCCGTCTTCGCCCTGCCAATCGGTGACCGGCAGGTCGATCCCCACCACGTCGAACACTTGTTCACGCAGGCCCTCAAGGTTCCATTGTTCGGGATAGGATCCCGGCGGACAGGCATCGCCGACCAGCGCGTTGATGGTGTCGTGGCGCATGTCCTCGACCACATCGTCGAGTGCGTCGGCGTCCATGATGTCGGCGCGCTGCTCATAGATCACCTTGCGCTGGTCGTTCATCACGTCATCGTATTCGACCACTTGCTTGCGGATGTCGTAGTTGCGCGCCTCGACCTTCTTCTGGGCGGTCTCGATCGCCTTTGACAGCCAGCGCGAACCGATCGATTCGCCGTCGGCCAGGTTTGAATTCATCATCTTGGAGAACAATGTGTCGGGCCCGAAGATGCGCAGCAAGTCGTCCTCAAGGCAGAGGTAGAACTTCGACATGCCCGGATCGCCCTGACGGCCCGAACGGCCGCGCAGCTGGTTGTCGATCCGGCGGCTTTCGTGGCGTTCGGTGCCGATCACGCAGAGCCCGCCGGTGGCCAGCACCAGCTGGCGCTGCTCTTCGACTTCCGCCTTGATCTTTTCGATCGCCTTGTCGCGTTCCTTGCCTTCCGGAACGTCCTTGAGCTCGTCCTCAATCCGGAATTCGACGTTACCGCCCAGCTTGATGTCGGTGCCGCGCCCCGCCATGTTGGTGGCAACGGTGACCGCACCCATCTGCCCGGCCTGCGCCACAATGTGCGCTTCCATTTCGTGGAAGCGGGCGTTGAGCACGTTGTGCTTGACCCCTTCCTTGGTCAGGAATTCGCTGAGCAATTCGCTCTTTTCGATCGAGACCGTGCCGACCAGCACCGGCTGCCCGGCCTCGCTCTTTTCCTTGATCAGCTTGGCGATCGCGGCGAACTTGTCGGTGGTGTTCTTGTAGAACTCATCCTCCTGATCGTCGCGCAGCACCGGCACGTTGGTGGGGATGGTCACCACGTTCATCTTGTAGATGTCGAAGAATTCGGCCGCTTCGGTCGCCGCGGTGCCGGTCATGCCGGAAAGCTTCGGATACATCCGGAAATAGTTCTGGAAAGTGATCGAAGCCATGGTCTGGTTTTCAGGCTCGATCGTCACGCCTTCCTTGGCCTCGACTGCCTGGTGCAGGCCGTTCGACCAGCGCCGCCCGCTCATCTTGCGGCCGGTGAACTCGTCGATGATGATTACCTTGCCCTCTTCGACCACATAGTCGATGTCGCGCTTGAACATCACCACCGCCTTGAGGCTCTGGTCGAGGTGGTGGACGATCTGGGTGTTCTCGACGTCATAGAGGTTCGAGCCGACCAGCAGCCCGGCATCCTCCAGCGCCCGCTCGGCCCATTCGACCCCGTCTTCGGTGAGCGTGATGTTCTTGGTCTTCTCATCCATCTCGTAGAGATCGGGAGTGAGCTGCTTCACGATTGCATCGACCGCCAGGTACTGATTGCTCTTGTCGTCAGTCGGGCCGGAAATGATCAGCGGAGTGCGCGCTTCGTCGATCAGGATCGAATCGACTTCATCGACAATCGCATGGTTGAATGGGCGGTGGACCATTTGCTCACGCTCGTGCTTCATGTTGTCGCGCAGGTAATCGAAGCCCAGCTCGTTGTTGGTGGCATAGGTGATGTCGGAATTGTAGGCCTCGCGGCGTTCGTATTCCGACAGGTCGGGCACGATCACGCCCACGCTCAGCCCCAGGAACTTGTAGATCTGGCCCATCCATTCGGCGTCGCGGCGGGCGAGGTAATCGTTGACCGTGACGACATGGACGCCCTTGCCCTCGATCGCGTTCAGATAGACCGCCAGCGTCGCGACCAGGGTCTTGCCCTCGCCGGTGCGCATTTCGGCAATCTCTCCTCGGTGGAGCACGATCCCCCCGATCATCTGCACATCGAAGTGGCGCATGCCGAGCGTGCGCTTGGATGCTTCGCGCACCGTGGCGAAGGCCTCGGGCAGGATCTGGTCGAGCGTCTTGCCCTCTTCCAGCTGGCGGCGGAACTTGTCGGTCTGGGCCTTCAGCTCCTCGTCGCTCAGCGCCTCAAGCGTCGGCTCGTAGGCGTTGATCTGGTTGACGATCTTCTGAAGCTTGACAACGTAGCGGTCGTTGGACGAACCGAAAATGCGCTTGGCAATGGCGCCGATCATAGGAAATTCCCGAACTGAATGAATGGTATGGATATGGATATGCGAAGCCCTCGCGCGGGATCGCGGCCTTGACTGGAAGGCTTGGGAAGTTCGGCGCTATTCGCGTGCGCGGTCGATCCGCAACTGGACAGCAGGAGCGGCAACAATGGTCAGCGGATGCAAGGTCCTGACTGGCTGCGCCACTTGCGCTTCGCGGCGCGGCTGCGGCCGGAAAGCGGCGGCAGCGGCAACCGCGGTGACCCGTGCCGAGCTGTTCAGCCCCAGCGTCGTCCCGATCTCAACCTTGCCGGACAGCCGCGCCTCGGCAGGGGTTACCTGCGTGGCGAGACCCGCAAAAAGGGCAAGAATGGCAAGGACAATACGGTTCATGCGAAGCGGCATATATGCTGCGCCTTGCTTAACGTCCAGTGGACGCTGTTGATCTTGCCCCGGCAACCTGTTGTAAGAGCCAAAACGGGAGGGGTTTTAGGGCATGACCAGCGATACGCCGGCGCATTCGCCGCGGATGTTTCAGCTCGACGGTCTGCGCGGCGTCGCCGCCTTCATGATCGTGTTCTACCACCTCGACATTGTTTACGGGATCGGCGGGCCGTTCCAACGCGGTTACCTTTACGTCGATCTGTTCTTCCTGCTTTCGGGCTTCGTGCTGGCGGTTTCGACCGAGAAGAAGCTGCTGAGCGGGATCGGCGCGGTGGAATTCACCTGGGCGCGGTTCGAGCGGCTCTGGCCATTGGTTGCGGTCGGCGCCGGGGTGGCGGTCGTCAGGGCTTTCTATATCGGCATGGCCGATCCGCTGACCCTGCTGTGGTGGCTGGCGCTGGACCTGGCGATGATCCCGGTGCTGACCGGAACCGGACCGTTCTATCGCTTTAACGGGCCGCAATGGACGCTGTTCTACGAACTGCTCGCCAACTTCCTTCACGCGCTGGGCCTCAAGAAAGTGCCGACCTGGGCGATGGGCCTGCTTGCCGCCGTGATGGGCCTGTGGCTGATTTACACGGTCCAGCTGCACGGCAGCGATACCATGGGGGTCAATGCGCCGACCTGGAAAACCTGGTGGTACGCCCTGCCCCGCGTTGGCTTTGCCTATGTCCTGGGGGTCTGGATCGGGCGGCTTTACAAAGCCGGAATGCGCACGCCCTCGCTGCCCTGGCCCTTGGCGCTGGCGCTGCCAGTGGCGGGGATCGCCTTGGTGCCTTACCTGCCGCTGGGCAAGGTCTGGGGCGACCTTTCCTTCGTGATCCTGTTCCTGCCGGTGATGATGTGGCTGACCGCAATGTGCCGCCCGCCGCAAAGCCTCAAGAAGCCGCTCGAATGGCTCGGCAATTACTCGCTGCCGCTCTACTGCGTGCACCTGACCGTGCTGGTCTGGACCAAGGAGTTGGCTGGCAGCAACAGCGGGCAGATCGCCGCGCTGGCGGTTGTGATTGCCCTGGCGCTGTCATGGTTCTTCTCGAAGGTGGTGAGTTTTTCGAGCAAGCCGACGGTGGCGAAGGGAGGAAGTTAGTGTGCTCGTGCTTCTTCCCCCTTGATGGGGGAAGGATACGGAGCCTTGGCGACGCAGGAGCCTAGGCGAAGTTGGATGGGGGTGACCTAGCCCCAAAGCAGAGCGCCAAACGGCGAGGTCACCCCCGCCCAACCTGCGCTAGTCGCAAAAGCGACAAGCTGCGGTATCCCTCCCCCATCAAGGGGGAGGAAAGGCACACAAAACCAAAAACGCCGCGCCTGCCCGAAAGCAAGCGCGGCGCTTTGGTGGCGGGGCCGCGAGGCGTGCGGCCCGAACCTTGCTGCGTCTTAGTTGACGGCGTCCTTGAGGCCCTTGCCGGCCTTGAACTTGGGCTGCGACGAAGCCTTGATCTTCATCGGTTCGCCGGTGCGCGGGTTGCGGCCGGTCGAGGCCTTGCGCTTGGCAACCGAGAAGGTGCCGAAGCCGACGAGGCGGACTTCGTCGCCGCTCTTCAGCGCGCCGGTGATGGCGTCAAAAACGCCTTCCACAGCCTTGGTGGCATCGCTCTTGGTCAGGCCGCTTGCATCAGCGACTGCGCCGATCAGGTCGTTCTTGTTCATAGTGGGAACCCCCTTACCTTTCTTGGTGTTAAACTTGGTGTCTGAAACTGTGATTCGCCTCGTCAGATGGCGGCGAATTGAGCGGCTTTTGCCGGTGCTGTCAAAGCCAAAAGGCGCGGTTCATCGCAGATTATCCACGTTTTTCCGCCGGTTTGAAGCGATCGGGCGGTAAGTGCAGTGCAGCAAGGCAGATGCCGCAATGCAGCATGCCCTAAATGCGCCGACGATTCGCCCTGACGGCACTGAAATCAGTGCGCGGTAGCTGCTGATCCGGCCCCACCCGCTCCAGCCGCACCGGGCTGGCTGGCAAGATCATCGGCCTCGCTCCACTCGATCGCTTCCAGAGGTTCGACCAGGGCCTGGGCCAGCACTTCATCGACATGGGAAACCGGAATGATTTCCAGCCCTTCGATGACGTTCTGCGGAATTTCGGCGAGATCCTTGCGGTTGTCCTCGGGGATCAGCACTAGCTTGATGCCGCCGCGCAGCGCCGCCAGCAGCTTTTCCTTGAGGCCGCCGATCGCCAGCACACGCCCGCGCAGCGTGACCTCGCCGGTCATCGCCACGTCCTTGCGCACCGCGATCCCGGTCAGTGTCGAGACGATCGAGGTGACCATGCCGATGCCCGCACTCGGCCCATCCTTGGGTACCGCACCTTCGGGCAAGTGGATGTGGATATCCTTGCGCGCGATCAGGCTGGGCTTGATCCCGTAGGCAGGCGAACGGGCGCGCACGAAGCTGAAAGCGGCCTGGACTGATTCGTTCATCACCTCGCCCAGCTTGCCAGTGGTCTTGACCGCACCCTTGCCGGGCACCGTCACGCTTTCGATCGTCAGCAGTTCGCCGCCAACCGAGGTCCAGGCCAGGCCCGTCACCGCGCCAACCTGGTTCTCTTCTTCGCCCATGCCGTGCTTGAACTTGCGCACCCCGGCAAAGTCACCCAGGTTTTCGGGCGTGATCGTGACCGCCTTGGCCTTGCCTTCCAGGATCTGGCGCAAGGACTTGCGGCACAGCCGGGCAATCTCGCGCTCCAGCGTGCGGACCCCGGCCTCGCGGGTATAGTGCTGGATCAGCGAACGCAGCGCTTCGGTTTCCAGGGTGAACTCACCCTTCTTGAGACCATGCGCCTTGACCTGCTTTTCGATCAGGTGCCGCGTTGCGATCTCGACCTTTTCGTCCTCGGTATAGCCTTCCAGCCGGATGATCTCCATCCGGTCGAGCAGCGGCTGCGGCAGGTTGAGGCTGTTGGCGGTGCAGACGAACATCACGTCCGACAGGTCGTAATCGAGCTCCAGATAGTGGTCCTGGAACTTGGCGTTCTGTTCGGGATCGAGCACTTCGAGCAGCGCCGAAGCCGGATCGCCGCGGAAGTCCTGGCCCAGCTTGTCGATCTCATCCAGCAGGAACAGCGGATTGCTGGTCCCGGCCTTCTTGAGGTTGGAAATGACCTTGCCCGGCAGCGAGCCGATATAAGTGCGGCGGTGGCCGCGAATCTCGGCCTCATCGCGTACCCCGCCCAGCGATTGGCGGATGAATTCGCGGCCCGTGGCCTTGGCGATCGACTTGCCGAGCGAAGTCTTGCCCACCCCCGGCGGGCCGACCAGGCACAGGATCGGGCCCTTGAGCTTGTTGGTGCGCGCCTGCACGGCCAGGTATTCGACAATCCGGTCCTTGACCTTGTCGAGCGCATAGTGATCGTCATCGAGCACGGCCTGCGCCGCGGCGATATCCTTCTTGAGCTTGCTCTTCTTGCCCCACGGCAGCCCCAGCAAGATGTCCAGGTAGTTGCGGATCACGGTGGCTTCGGCGCTCATCGGCTGCATGGTCTTGAGCTTCTTGAGCTCGGCATTGGCCTTGGCGCGGGCTTCCTTCGACAGCTTGAGCTTGTCGATCTTGTCTTGCAGTTCCTGAACCTCGTTGGCCTCGCCATCGTCGCCGCCGCCCAGTTCGTTCTGGATCGCCTTCAATTGCTCGTTGAGGTAATATTCGCGCTGGGTCTTTTCCATCTGGCGCTTCACGCGCCCGCGGATTCGGCGTTCGACCTGCAGCACGCCCAGCTCACCGTCCATGAACGAGTGAACCATTTCCAGCCGCTTCAAGGGATCAGCCTCGCTCAGCAGTGCCTGCTTGTCAGCCACCTTCGCCTGGACATGCGCCGCCACCGCGTCTGACAGCAGCGCCGCTTCGGTGATCTCGGCCAGGTTCTCACCGGCTTCGGCGGGCAGCTTTTTGTTGAGCTTGGCGTATTCCTCAAAGGTCTCAACCACCTGGCGCATCATCGCCGAGACTTCGCTGCCCGATACGCTGACCGGCTCCATCGGCTCGACCTGGGCCACGACCATTTCGCCCGCGCTGCCCTGTTCAAGCCGCAGCGTTTCCATGCTGGCCCGCTGGCGCGCCTCGACCAACACGCGCACGGTGCCATCGGGCAGCTTGAGCAGCTGCAGCACGGTGGCGATCACGCCGATATCGTAAAGGTCATCCTCAACCGGATCGTCGCAGCCCGGATCGAGCTGGGCGAGCAGGAAGATGTCCTTGGCGCCTTCGGTGGTCATCGCCGCTTCGAGCGCGGCGACCGATTTCTCGCGCCCGACGAACAGCGGCACGACCATGCCCGGAAACACGACGATGTCGCGCAAGGGCAGCAGGGGAAAAAGTTTCATTGCAAATCCGTTTCTGCGCAGGTGAATCCCGCCTTTGATCCCGGATATGGGGGCGGCACTGCGGCGGTGCAATGCCCCCCTTGCCCGTTGCTGTGGAATGCGCGCCAGTTGCCAAGCGGCGCGCATGACCGCAGGATGGTGCCATATTCTTTGGCAGAGGGGATTCGGGTTCGATGCGCAGGTTCAAGATTGCTCTGGCCGCCGGCGTACTGGCGCTGGCCATTCCCGCCCTTTCGCAGAGCCCCGCGGCGCCGCAGCAGACGGTCATCACTGCCGCGCGCTATCTTGACGTGGTCAGCGGCAAGTACATCGAATATCCGGCGATCTTCGTCGATGCCAATGGGCGGATCACCAGCATCGCCGATGCCCGCACGGTGCGCTGGGGCTCAAACGTCAAGCACATCGACATGAGCGGCAAGACCTTGCTGCCCGGGCTGATCGACATGCACGTCCACCTCGATAGCCCAGCTGACATCGGCGGCTATCGCGGGCTGGAGTTCACCGACAGCTTCTGGGCCATGACTGCCGGTGGCAACGCCCGGGCAATGCTGGATGCCGGGTTCACCACGGTCCGCAATGTTGGCAGCGGCAATCGCAACGACGTCGGGTTAAAGCAGGCTATCTCGGCCGGTTACGTCATTGGACCGCGGATTGTGCCAGGCGGTTATGCCCTTGGTGCGACCGGCGGACACTGCGATTCGACTTTCCTGCCGCCGTCGCTGGAGCGGGCCAAGAAGGAAGAAGGCATCGGCGACACTCCCGACGAACTGCGCCACCAGGTTCGCCGTCAGCGCAAGTTCGGCTCGGAAGTGATCAAGGTCTGCGCCACCGGCGGCGTCTTCAGCCGGAATACCGAGCCAGGTCAGCAGCAGCTGGCCGAGGCCGATCTCAAGGCGATTGTTGACGAGGCGGATATGTGGGGACTGCGGGTCGCGGCCCACGCCCACGGAGCCGCAGGAATCAAGGCCGCGATCCGCGCCGGGATCGACACGATTGAGCATGCCAGTCTGGTTGATGACGAGGGAATCAAACTCGCCGTCGCTCGCAAGAAGCCGGTCTGGTTCTCGATGGACATCTACAACACCGATTACACCCAGGCCGAGGGCAAGAAGAACGGCGTGCTGGAAGACAACCTGCGCAAGGACCGCGAAGTCGCCCAAATCCAGCGCGACAACTTTCGCAAGGCGTTCCAGGGCGGGGTGCGGATGGTGTTCGGGTCGGATGCCGGCGTGATGCCGCACGGACTGGCCGGGCGGCAGTTCAATACGATGGTGACTTACGGGATGTCGCCCCTCGACGCGATCCGCGCCGCAACCCTGAATGCGGCGCAGGCGCTAGGCTGGGAAGGCAATGTCGGGACCATTGCGGTCGGACGCTTTGCCGACTTCGTGGCGGTGGACGGCGACCCGCTGGCCAATGTCCGCGAGCTGGAAAGCGTGGACGGGGTGATCAAGGGCGGGGTTGTGATCGAACGGGCGCGGTAACGCCTGACCTAAGTTCCTTCCCAAATTCGCGCAGCGCATTTGGGGAGGTGGATCGTCCGCAGGACGAGACGGAGGGGTAATGGCGAGAGGGTCGAAACCCCTCCGTCATTTGCTGCGCAAATGCCACCTCCCCATTTGTGGCCTTCGCCAAAAATGGGGAGGAACTCTGCTGTCACATCCCCGGCAGCTTGAACCCCGGCGGCAGGCCCATGCCGGACTGCATCTTGCCCATTTCATCGCCGGAAATCGCATCGGCCTTGGCCCGGGCGTCGTTGAAGGCGGCGGCGATCAGGTCTTCGAGGATGCCCTTTTCGCTCGGCTGCATCAGGCTGTCGTCGATGGCGATGCCCAGCACCCGGCCTTTGGCGCTGCAGCGGACCTTGACCAGCCCGCCGCCGGCCACGCCCTCAACCTCGATCGTGTCGAGCTTGCCCTGCATCTCGGTCATCTGCTTCTGGATGGTCTCGGCGGCTTGCTGCGCGGCCTTGAGCATCTCTTCCATCGACTTCACGTCAGGCTCTCCATTTGTTGCCCCCCGCGACGCGCGCGTCGGGGCTCTCTTCGATCAGTTCGGCCTTGGGGAAGGCAGCGAAGGCGGCCTCGACCATCGGGTCGGCCAAAGTCTGCGCTCGGGCGGCTTCGCGTTTGGCTTCTTCGATTTCGCTTAGCGATGGCTGAGCATCGCCTTCGATCCGGCTGACTTGCCAGCGCTCGCCGGTCGCCCGCAGCAGCGCGTCGCGCAGCTCGGCGCTGGGATCGCCGGGATAGTCGGGGACCAGCGCATAGGTCAGTTCGCCCGGCTTGAACTCGGCTACGCGCACCCAGTCATGCATCACCTGAGCCAGCCGCAACTGTCCCGATTGTTCAACCTGCTTGACCAGTGCAGCCCAGTCCGACGCACCCACCGGAGCCGCTGGCGCAGGTGCTGCCGCATCGGTCGAGGGCGCGGAAATCGCCCCGCTGGCGGCCATTTCCTCCAGCTTCTTCGCCAGCGTACCAGGATCGGGCAAGTCGCTGGCATGCTGGACCCGCAGCAGCGCCATCTTGGCGGCGATCAGCGGATCGGGCGCGCTGCGTACTTCCTCGAAGCCCTTGAGCAGCAATTGCCACAGCCGGTGCAATTGCCCGGCGGAGAGCGATCCCGCCCACTCCTCAATCGCGGCGCGTTCTTCGGCGGAAACTGCGTCGGGCGCGCCTTTGCCCAGCTGTGCGACGGTGACCCGGTGGGTCAGCTCCAGCGCCGAGCGCAGCAGCGCCAAGGGCTCAACCCCAAAGGTGAATTGCTGATCGACCAGTTCAAGCAGCCCCGCCCCGTCGCCGCCCAGCAGCGCCGCGAACAGGCGGCGCTGCGCGCTCTTGTCAGCCAGACCCAGCATATCGCGGACCTGCTCGGCCGAAATCCGGCCATCGCCGCCAAGGTCGGCATGGGCAATCGCCTGATCGAGGATCGACAGGCCATCGCGGACCGATCCTTCGGCCGCGGCGGCGATCATCGCCAGCGCCTCATCCTCGGCCTCGACGCCTTCCTTGGCGCAGATATTGGCGAAATGCTCGGCCAGCAGCGGGGCCGGGATCCGGCGCAAGTCGAACCGCTGGCAGCGGCTGAGCACGGTGACCGGCAGCTTTTCCACCTCGGTCGTCGCGAACAGGAATTTCACATGCGGCGGCGGTTCTTCCAGCGTCTTGAGCAGCGCGTTGAAGGCGTTGCGCGACAGCATGTGAACTTCGTCGATGATGTAAATCTTGTAGCGCGCCGAGACTGCGGAGTAGCGCACCGCCTCGATAATCTCACGCACGTCGTCGACGCCCGTGTGGCTGGCGGCGTCCATTTCGATCACGTCGATGTGCCGCCCTTCGGCGATCGCGACGCAAGGCTCGCACTGACCGCACGGATCAATTGTCGGCCCGCCCTGGCCATCGGGGCCGATGCAGTTCAATGCCTTGGCGATCAGCCGCGCGGTAGAGGTCTTCCCCACCCCGCGGATCCCGGTCATCAGGAAGGCATGGGCCAGCCGGTCACGCTTGATCGCATTGGCCAGCGTCTGGACCATCGCGTCCTGCCCCAGCAACTCGGCAAAGGTCTGCGAACGGTACTTGCGGGCCAGCACGCGGTAAGGCTGCGCCGGGGCCGCGCTCGCCGCCGGAGCAGGCGCGGGTGCCGGAGCAGCGGGCGCGCCAAACATCGATTCCTGCCCCGCAGCCTCCAGCTCAGCCGCGGAAGGCGCTTCGTCTTCGGGTTCGTCGCCGTAAGGTTCGGGGGAATCGGACATTGCAGCGCAGGTTAGGCGCTGACGCTGCGAAAGTCGAAGGGGTTTAAGCCGGAAGTGCTGTGGATTGGCTCAGGCCGGAGCGAAAATTCCGGAATTCGAGAACCGGCGCGCAGCGACCATTTAGGTCGTGAGCACTGGAAGCGCAGAAGGCCGGGATTTGCAGCCCGGCATGGGGCAATCCACAGCACTTCCGAAGGAGCCGGCCGACCCGCCGCAACCCGTTGTGGCTGCTTCCTTCCGGACCTGACCAGGTTGGCGGGCGCAAACGTCCGACCGACTCCCGGCGGCGCATATGGCGGCGCTGTCGCGTTTGCGCAAGCCTGTGCAAACGAATCGCGGTATTCAGGCACTCGACATGCTCGAATTGGGGGCAGTCGAAACGGCCAGTTCCCTCCGGATTGGTCATGGAGCGGGTGCTGCAGACGCCTATTGCGCGACCCGGGCGGATTGCGGTGCCCGCTCCAAACTCTTGTCGGGTGCGCTGATCGCATCCGCGATCAGCTTGCAACACCAGCCCGCTCCCCCGGCCCGACCACCCGCAACTAGGGTACCCTATGGGTGGTCGGGCCGGGGGAGCGGGCTGGTGTTGCTAGGACAGGCCGGATGGCCTGTCCGCACCGGCGTGAGCCGGACAACTACCGAAAATTGTCGGCGTAAGTCTGGAGCTTGAGCTTGCGCGGCGGAACCGCGTGAACTTCCGCATCGATCCCATGCTTCTTTGCATAGGCCTGCGCGGCCTCGGCGCTGGGAAAGGTCAGCTGCACTTGCACCTGGGTGTCGCCCGAACCGGTCCAACCCATCAGCGGATCGGGCGTCCGCGCCTCGGCGGGGACGAAATCGAGAATCCATTCGCCAAGCCGGGCCTTGCCGGACTGCATGGCGTTCTTCGGGCGCTGATAGATGCGTGCGGGCATGGCCAGCGCAGTGCGTCGAATCGAGGCGGAAATCAAGTCCGGTTAAATGCGTTCTTGGTCTTGAGGCTGGGCGCCTCGGTCCAGGGCTGGTCGGGCCAGCGGTGCTTGGGGTAGCGGCCCTTCATGTCGCGCTGCACATCCTTCCACGATCCGCGCCAGAAGCCGGGCAAGTCGCGCGTGCTCTGCAAGGGCTTGCCACCGGGATCGGTCAGCTTGAGCAGCAGGGGCTGCGGCGGCTTGCCAAAGCTGGGTTGCTGGTCGAGCCCGAACAGCGCCTGCACCCGCAGCTCCACCGATGGCCCGCCAGGATCGTCATAGTCGATCGCGTGGCTGGTACCGGCAGGCGAAGTGAACTGCCCCGGGGCGAGCTTTTCCAGCGATTGCTGCGCCGCATAGTCAAGCCGCGCATGCAAAGCTTCATGCAGTTTGCCCGGATCAAGCTGGTCGAGCCGCCGGGTCAGTAGTGGCCCCAGCCAGTCGTTCAGATCGTCGCGCAAGACCTCGTCAAACAGCGCCTCGATCCCGGCATAGCGCGCCCGGCGCAAGAGGGCCTGACTGGCCTTGGACAGCGGCAGCAGGTCCAGTCCGTCAGCGCGCAGCTTCCCGACCAGGAAGGCGCGAATTTCCTGCGGATCGGGCGAAGGATCGGGCCCGCGTGCCAGAGTGATCGCGCCCAACCGGCTTTCGAGCAGCGCCTCCACCCGTCCCTCGCCCTCAATCCAGCGCAAGGTGGAGCGGCGTTCAATCCGGTGGGCCAGCCAGCGGGTGACTTCAGCCTCCTCCAGCGCGATCGCCCCGGTGATCCGCGCGCCCTTGGCCTCGCCTTGCGCCTCGCCCACCGCGAGCCATTCCGCGCGCGCGAGCGAGCTGGCGGGATCAAGCCTGAGGCCCCTGCCCCCGGCGGTCAGCCAGCTCTCTCCGCTGGCATCGCGGCGGCGGGCGATGTTGTCAGGATAGGCTTCGGCGAGGAGGACGCCGAGCGGTAGTTCGTCGACGCTTGCGGGCTTGACCAGCCCCAGAGCCAACTTCTCCCACCGCGCTGCCAACTTGCGCGAAGCTTCGGCCCGGCCAGAGCGATCCCCGTTCCAGCGATCAAGCCGCTGGGCCAGGTCCTCACCGCGCCCACCGAGCCCGCGTTCCTGCAACAGCAGTGCCAATTTTGCTGCACTTTGCGCTGCACCATGCTGCGCAGCATAAAGCAGCATGTGCGCCAGCGCCGGTTCCATCGGCAGGCGGGCCATGTTGCGGCCATGCTGCGTGATCTTGCCTGCAGCATCGAGTGCGGTAAGTGCCTGTAATGACTTCCTTGCTGCACCCAATGCGGCGGCAGGCGGCGGATCAAGCCAGGGCAATGCTGCAGGGTCCGCCGCGCCCCATTGAGCCAGGCTGAGCAGCAGCGGCGCAAGGTCGCTGGTAAGCATTTCGGGCGGGTCAAATGCTGCACGTCCGGCATGCGCAGCTTCTTCCCACAAACGATAGGCCACCCCCGGCCCCTGCCGCGCTGCACGGCCCGCGCGCTGGGCGGCGGCGGCTTGCGAAGCCCGGTGCGTGACCAGCCGCGTCACCCCGGCCGCCTTGTCGAACTCAGCCCGGCGCGACAGCCCGGCATCGACCACCACCGAGACCCCGTCCAGCGTGAGCGAGGTCTCGGCAATTGCGGTGGCCAGCACGATGCGGCGGCGCCCTTCAGGATCACGCTTGATCGCCGCGCGCTGGGCGGCAGGTTCGCATTGGCCGTGGAGCGGCAGGACCAGCGCCGAGGGTAGTTTCTCGGCCAAGCGTTCGCGGGTCCGTTCGATCTCGCCCACGCCGGGCAGGAAGGCCAGGATGTCGCCCTGCTCCTCGCGCCAGGCGGTCAGCACGGCGGAGGTCATGGTGTCTTCAACCCTCAGTTCGGGCCGCGCGCCCAGCCAGCGGATCGCCAGCGGATAGGCCTTGCCCTCGCTTTCGACCATGGGGGCATCGCCCAGCAATCCGGCGAAGCGGGTGCCGTCAATGGTCGCGCTCATCACCACCAGCCGCAGGTCTTCGCGCAGCACAGACTGGCTCTCGATCGCCAGTGCCAGCCCCAGGTCGCTGTCGAGATGGCGTTCGTGCGCCTCATCGAACAGCACTGCCGACACGCCTTTCAGTTCCGGATCGCCCAGCACTGTGGCGACAAAGATCGCCTCGGTCAGCACGAGCACGCGGGTCTTGGCGCTGCGTTTGCTGTCGAGCCGGGTCAGGTAGCCGACAGTCTCCCCTGCTGCCTCGCCCAGCAATTCCGCCATCCGCTCCGCCGCAGCGCGCGCAGCAACGCGGCGGGGGCTGAGCACGATCACTGTGCCGCTGCACCACGACTGGTCGAGCAAGGCCGGAGCCACCGCCGTGGTCTTCCCCGCCCCCGGCGGCGCGATCAGCACCGCCGCGTTGCCCGCACCTAGCGCGGCGAGCAGTTGCGGCAGAACGGAATGGATCGGAAGCTGGCTCACACCCTGCCCATAGGGGCTGGCGTCCATTCGCGATAGGTCAGCCGGGCGTGGCCGGAGCAGGCGCCGGTTCGGGCACCGGCGCGACCGGCGGAGCGGCTGCCGGTGCGGGCTTGACCTCAGCAGGCCCGCTCAGCTGATCCTTGCATTGCTCGGGCACTTCCGGCCCCTTGCCGCGCCCGTGCAGCGCGTCAATCTCGGCCTTGCGTTTCTTGAGATAGAAGGCGCGGGTTGCGGCATAGGGATCGTCGGCGGCTTGGAGCGCCTTGATCTGGCAATCGAGCTCTACCCGCCGGTCGAGCGAGCGGACCAACCCGTTGGGGATGGTGTAATAGGGCTTGTTGAACGGCGCGCCGATCCCCATCGGCAGGATGACCCCATCAACGGCGCCGCCGACGACATCGCGCAGCGAGGTCGAGCCGATGCCCGGCAAATAGAGGTAAGGCCCCGGCCCGACCCCGTAAAAGCCCAGCGTATTGGCAAAGCCGTTGCGGCGATGCGGCAGGTTGAATGGCTTGCCCTTGGCCACGTCGAACAATCCGCCCACCCCCAGCGTCGAATTGATCCCGAACCGGCCCAGCGTTTCAGCGGCCTTGCCGGGCTTGAGCTGGAGCAGGAAGTTGAGCGCCACCACCGGTTCGCCGATATTGCGGATGAAATTGCCCAAACCCGCGCGGGCGGGCTTGGGCAGCAGCTTTTTGTAAGTCTCCGCCGCCGGGCCGACCAGTTTGTTATCGACCGCTTGGGCCACCTTGAAGCTGGCGGCGTTCGCGCCCTGGATCGGATCGCTTTTGGGCCGCGCGGTGACGGTGATGGTCTGGCCATCGGGAGCAGGAGGCGTCTCTTCGGCCTGGACAAGGGCAGTCACTGGCGCCGGCTGCGGCGGCGCGGGCGCGGCCTCTACCGGCTGTCCGCTGGCCCAGACCAGCGCCGCTGCGCTCAACACTACGCCCAATTGGCCCTCCTGCACGAACCCAGGGAAATGGCTGGCAATCGAAGCACCTGGCGCAAGGTGCTATGCGGCCAGCCGAACTTTCCGCGCGGCCAATGTCACCCCATTGGGTACCGAATTTCCTTCGAGACCCGGTTGATCGCCTTCATCACTTCGCCTGACAGCACCAGATCCTTGGCCGCAAAGATCGCGCCGAGCTGGTCTTCCTTGCTCACTCCGACGATGGTCGAGGCAACAAAGTCATGCTGTTTGGACCAGGCAACCGCCATGGCCACCGGATCGATCCCGGCCTCTTTGGCAATCTCATGGAACCGCGCGGTCGAGGCGAGCGAGCGTTCGTTGACGAAGCGCTTGCCCATTTCCGCCTGCCGCCCTTCCATCCCCAGGTACCGGCTGAACCGCGCACCTTCAGGCCGGGCGCCGTCGTTGTATTTGCCCGACAGCACCCCGCCCGCGATCGGCGAATAGGGGATCAGGCTGACCCCTTCCATCCGGCAGACCTGCGCCAATTCATCTTCAAAGCGGCGGTTGTTGAGGCTGAAATTGTTCTGGATCGTGTGATAGCGCGCGGTGCCCAGCCGCTCGGCGGTCTGGATCGATTTCATCAGGCCCCAGCTTGTCTCGTTCGAGCAGCCCAGCACGCGCACTTTGCCATCGCGGACCAGCTCGTCGAGCACTTCCATCGTCTCATCATAGGGCAGCTGGTGATCGGGCCAGTGGGTCTGGTAGAGGTCGATGTAATCGGTGCCGAGCTTTTGCAGGCTCTCTTCCACCGCGGTCATGATGTTGCGACGGTCCAGCGCGGTCATTCCGGCGCGCTTGGGGCTGCGGAACCAGACGTGGCTGGGACCGGAAACCTTGGTAGCCAGCACGATCGCATCGCGCGGCTTGGTCTTGAGCCACTTGCCGACAATCTCCTCGGTGCGGCCAACCCATTTGGGATCGGGCGGTACCGGATAGCCTTCGGCAGTATCGTAGAAATCGATCCCCTCGTCGAAACACCTGTCGAGAATCCGGAGCGAGGTGGCTTCGTCGGCCTGGCTGCCGAAAGTCATCGTGCCCATGCAAATGTCGGACACGACAATCGCGCTCTTGCCCAAACGGCGACGTTCCATGCGGTAGTTCTCCCGGAAGTTCTGGTTGCTGCTTGCAACCGAACGTGCCGGGGGTGGTGCGGTTGGTCAAGGCGTTAAGATTGGTTCACGCAGAGGCGCAGAGAAGAAAGGGGAGGCGCAGAGGGGCTCTGAGCCGAAGGTTCACTCATTTCCGCGACGATCGGGGTTGACCCAGGCAATGGGGAGGGGCGCGGCTTCGCCGCGAAAACGAATTTCTCCGCGCCTCCACTTTCTTCTCTGCGCCTCTGCGTGAACTATTCCAGTCTCAAAGGACAAGAGTTCCCCTCCCCTCAGGGGGATCTTGACCCAAACCAGCTACCCGAATCTCAGGCTGCGACCAGCTGGTCCGCGCGCTGTTGGTTGCGGCGCCGCGTGAGGCGGTCCTGCTGCGACCAGGCAACGCGCAGCCCTTTCACCCCGGCGCGGTCCATCGCGTGCTGCCAGGAATAGAATTCCTCAAGGCTGAGGTTATAGCGCCGCATCACCTCTTCCAGGCTCATCAGCCCGGACTGCACGGCGGCCACCACTTGCGCCTTGCGGCTTGCCACCCAGCGCGTGGTATCGGGCGGCGGCAGGTTGTCCCGGGTGAGTACCTCGGTGTGCGGACCAATGATCCGGAGCGGGCGGGAATTGGTATATTCAATCATCTTATGGCCCTTCGTTTTGTCTCCAAACGAATGACCCCCAAAGCCCGCTCAGATAGCACGCGCCGTGGTTAAATTTGGCTGAATCCGCCGCTCGGCTCACCGCGCCAGAAGGGCAGTGATCGGCAAGTTGTGGCGCGGCGGGGACGAGCGGTTCCGCTTGCATCTTCGCGCCACGCCCGGCAATCGCAAAGCCATGCGTATCGCCCTCTTTGAGCCCGAGATCCCCGGCAACGTCGGTGCCGTGCTGCGGCTGGGTGCCAATCTGGGCGCGGGCGTCGATCTGATCGAGCCGCTGGGCTTCGCCTGGAACGACAAGCGCGTGCGCCGCGCGGCGATGGACTATATCGACCATGTCCAGTTCACCCGCCATGCCGGGTTCGAGGCGTTTCGCGAGACGATTGGGGCTGCAAGGCTGGTGCTGTTCACCACCAAGGCGACTGCCAATGCCTATCAGTTCGAGTTCAGGCCCGGCGATGTGCTGCTGTTCGGCAAGGAAAGCGCTGGCGTGCCAGCCGGAGTAGCGCAGGCCTGCGACGAACGCGTCCGCTTGCCGATCCGGCCCGAGGTGCGGTCAATGAACCTGGCGACAGCAGCCGCATTGGCACTGGGCGAGGCGCTGCGACAGGTGGGCGGCTTGCCGGGCTAGGCCCGCCGCGTCACCGCAAATTCCGCCGCTTCAGCCATTGCCGCGCGGGCCTCGTTCGCCGGGAATCCGGCAATCGCATCGATCGCGCGCTGCGCAAAATGCCGGGCGCGGTCGCGGGTGGCGCTGATGGCGTCGTGGCGAGCAATCAGGCGCACGGCGTGGGCCAGGTCCTGGTCCGACGTGCGGTGGCCCTGGATCGCGTCGCGCCAGAACTGGCGTTCGGTATCGTTGCCGCGGGCATAGGCCAGGATTACCGGCAGGGTCATCTTGCCCTCGCGGAAATCGTCGCCTTTGCCCTTGCCCATTTCGAAGGCTTCGGAATCGTAATCCATCGCATCGTCAACCAGCTGGAAAGCGATGCCAAGGTTACGGCCATAGTCTTCCAGCGCACGCTCCTCAGCTTCGCTCTTTTCGGCAACGACTGCGGCGATCCGGGTGGCGGCGGCGAACAGCGCGGCGGTCTTGGCGCCGATGATATTGAGGTAGCGTTCCTCGCTGGTCTCGATCTGGCGCGCGGCGGTCAGCTGATCGACCTCGCCTTCCGAAATCACCGAGCTGGCGCCCGAGAGGATCTTGAGCACCTTGAGCGAGCCGTCCTCGACCATCAGCTCAAAGCTGCGGGTAAACAGGAAATCGCCGACCAGCACAGTGGCAGGATTGCCGAAGATCAGGTTGGCGGCCGCCTTGCCCCTGCGCATCTCGCTGCCATCGACCACATCGTCGTGGAGCAAGGTCGCGGTATGGATGAACTCCACCGCGGCGGCCAGCTTGTGATGGCGGGTGCCGCCGTAATCGACCAAGGCCGCGCCCGCAAGGGTCAGCATCGGGCGCATCCGCTTGCCCCCGCCGGCGATCAGGTGACCGGCCAGCGCGGGGATCAGCGGGATCTCGCTCTGCATGCGTTCCAGGATCACCTGGTTGACCGCGTTCATGCCCTGCGCGGTCAGCGCCATGATCGGGGCCAGCGAAGGCTCGCTGGCGCGGGGGCGAAGGGAGATCACATCGGCGCTCATCAGTGCCGCCTTGCTGACTCTTTGGCGCAAGCGCAAGTGCAAAGCGGGCAATGGCGTTGCGCAAAATTGCATGCTAGCGGGATGAATATGTCCGACGCCCAGCCCGATCCCGTCCTCGCCGGATACCGCGCCTCGATCGACAATATCGACGCCGCGCTGATCCACATCCTCGCCGAACGCTTCCGCATCACCAAGGCGGTGGGTGCCTACAAGGCCGAAAACGCCCTGCCCGCCAGCGACCCCGGTCGCGAGGAAGCGCAAATCGCGCGGCTGCGAAAATTGGCCGAAGACGCCCAGCTCGATCCGGAATTCTCGGAAAAGTTCCTGCGCTTCATCATCCAGGAAGTGATCCGCCATCATGAGCAGGCGGCGGAGGCGAAGTAGCGCCCTACCCCACCCGCGGCAGCCGCAGTTTGACCAGCAGCCCGCCCAGGTCCTCGCTTTCGTCCAGCGTCACCCCGCCGCCATAGATCTCGGCCACGTCGCGCACGATCGCGAGACCCAGGCCGGTCCCGGGCTTGCCGGTATCGAGCCGCGCGCCGCGATCGAAGATGCGGGTGCGTTCTTCTTCGGGGATGCCCATGCCGTCGTCTTCGACCCAGATCTCGCACCAGCCCGGCTCACCTGTGGGATCGAGCGTGACGAAGACCGATCCGCCGCCATATTTGGCCGCGTTTTCGATCAGGTTGCCAAGGATTTCGTCGAGGTCCTGGCGTTCGATCGCGACCAAGGCCGCGCGGTTGCCATCAAGGTCGAAGCGGGTCTTTTCATGGAGCACGGTCACCGCGCGCAGCACCGCCTCGACGCTTTCACTGACGCTGGCGCGGGCCTGGCCAACCGCGCGGCGGCCGACGGCACGGGCGCGGGCGAGGTGGTGATCGACCTGGCGGCGCATCACCGCCGCTTCGCGGATGACCGTATCGGCCAGGTCTGGCGCTTTGGCGGTGGCGGCGTTCATCACCACGGTCAGCGGGGTCTTGAGCGCGTGGGCCAGATTGCCCGCGTGCGTGCGCGCTTCCTCGGCCTGCTTTTGGGTATGGGCGAGCAGCGCGTTGAGTTCCTGTACCAGCGGCTGCACTTCCAAGGGTAGTGGCTCGGTCACGCGGTTGGTCCCCGCCCCGCGCATCTTCTGGATCGCGCGCTGCACCCCGCGCAGGGGGCCAAGGCCGTACCAGATTTGAAGCGCCGCCATCACCAGCAGGCCCAGCCCCAGCACCGCGAAGCTGCGCACCAGGATCCGGCGGACCCGCGCGACTTGCTCATCAAGGTTGGCGCGCCTTTCGGCGACGGTGAACCACCAGACCGTGTCGCTGCCCGGCAAGGTCGCAGAGCGTTCCATCACCCGCAGGGTCTCGCCCGGGAACTGGTGGCTTTCGTAGGTGTGGACATCCTTCTCGAGGTATCCGGTCTTCACATCGAGCGCCCGGTCCCACAGCGACCGCGAGGCGAAATCCTCGTGGCCGTCGCCCCTAATTTGCCAATAGAGCCCGCTGTTGGGCTCCAGCAGGCGCTGATCGCCCAGCGGCCGGTTGAGGAACACCTCGCCATCCAGCCCGACCTCGGCCGAGCCGATCATGCCGTTGAGCATCGAAGAGAGCTGGGCATCGAAATTGCGGGTGACCAGGCCGGTCAGCGTCTGATCGAGCGCGATCCCGCCGCCCAGCAGCAGCACGCTGATCCAGCCCGCAGCGATCAGCATCATCCGTCGCGCAAGCGAGCCGGTATGGGGAGTTGCGCCTTGGGCGGGCGTGGCTGGGGACGCCTCGCTCATTGCAATTGCTTAGCCGCGGCTGCCCATCGCCGGATCATCAAGGCTGTAGCCCAGCCCGCGGATGGTGGTGATCACATCGGCACCCAGCTTCTTGCGGATGCGAGTGACGAAGACTTCGATCGTGTTCGAATCGCGATCGAAATCCTGGTCATAGATGTGCTCGATCAGCTCGGTCCGGCTGACCACCTTGCCCTTGTGGTGGAGCAGGTAGCTGAGCAGCTTGTATTCCTGCGCGGTCAGTTTGACCGGCTCGCCGCTGAGCGTGACCCGGCCCGAACGCGTGTCCAGCCGGACATCGCCGGCGGTGAGTTCGCTGGAAGTGTTGCCCGAAGCACGGCGGATCAGCGCGCGCAGGCGGGCGATCAGCTCTTCGGTCTGGAACGGCTTTGCCAGGTAATCGTCAGCCCCGGCATCGAGGCCCGCGACCTTGTCCGACCAGCTGTCCCGCGCGGTCAGGACCAGCACCGGGAACTTGCGGCCTTCCTTGCGCCACATGCCGAGCACGGTCAGCCCGTCAATCTCGGGCAGGCCAAGATCGAGGATCACCGCGTCGTATTCCTCGCTCGAACCCATGAAATGCCCGTCCTCGCCATCGACCGACAGATCGACAGCATAGCCGTTGGCTTCCAGCGTATTCTTCAATTGCTTGCCGAGGGTCGGTTCATCCTCGACGATCAGGATGCGCATGTGCAAATTTCCCCAAAAGTCCGCTGCTTTCAAATGGGCCGAAAGGCCCGAAGCGTCAAGCCAAGGTCACCGCGACTTGCGGATCGTTTCGCCGCTGCGGGCATCGACATCGACGAAGATCACATGGCCATCGCGAATGAACTTCAGCCGATAGGCCAGCGCCACCGGATCGTATTCGAAACCCAGATAATGCGCACCGCGCATCGCCGGGATCACCCGCCCCTCGATCTCGCGGATCGGACGGATGTTGCCCGCGCGCAGTTCCTTGCGGGCCTGTTCCTGGGGATTTCCGCCGGGGCCAGCCTGAACCGGCATGGCCGGAGCCGCGAGCAAAAGGATCAGCAGGGGGGCAAGTGTCTTCATGGTGATCCGGGCAATAGGCCTTAGGGATTGAACGCGGTGTGAATGGCTTAGCTGGCTTTCAGCAAGGCAATGTAACGCTGCCGAAGCTCGGTCGTTACCGTGCCGGGCCCGCCATTGCCGATCGGTTTGCCGTCGACCTCCGTGACCGGCAGGACAAGCGATCCCGCGGCCGAAACGAAAGCCTCACGCGCGGCGAACAGTTCCTGCGGGGTGAACGGGCGTTCCTCAACCGCCAGTCCCATCTCGCGCGCGATCTGCAGCGTGCAGATCCGGGTCACGCCCGGCAGCACCCCGTGATCGACCGGGTGCGAGACCAGCACCCCGCGGGCGTCGATGATGTGGGCATTGGCGCTGGTCGCCTCGGTAACCACCCCGTCCTCGACCAGCCAGGCATCGTCATAACCCTGCTCGCGCGCGGCCTCCTTGGCCAGCACCGCATAGAGCAACTGCGTGGTCTTGGCCGAACGCAGCGCCCAGCGGCCATCGGGGTGCAGCATGACCTTGAGGCCGGTCCGCGCGGCCGGGATATCGACCAGCGGCGCGACCTGGGTAAAGGCAAAGCGCGTGGCCGTTACCGCTTCCAACGGCGAGAGGAAATCGCGGTCCGCCGGGACCCCGCCGGTGACCTGCAGATAGACCCGCCCTTCGTTCAGGCCGTTGCGCGCGATCAGCTCGGCAATCACCGACGGCCAATCGGTATCATCCGCGATCCGCGCGGTGGCCATGCTGCGCGCCAGCCGCGCGGCGTGGTGCGGCCAATTGCAGAAATGACCGTCGATCACCGGGGTCACTTCGTAAACCCCCTGCCCGAACAGCAGCGCACGATCGAAGATCGGCACTTTCGCCTCGGTTTCGGGGAGGAACTCGCCATTGAGCCAGACTGTACGCATGAATGGAGCTTTCGGGCGGCGCGCGCGGCTTGTCAACTTGGGTCCTTGCCCCTAGGTCGCGCGCACTATGGCCGCACCACCGATCCTTGCCTGGGAAGAAATGAGCCTGATCCAGGGCTCAGGCTGGCTGTTCCAGGGGCTCGACCTGTTCATCGGCCCGCGCGACCGGTTGGCGCTGATCGGCCGCAACGGCGCGGGCAAGACCACCTTGCTCAAGCTGATCGCGGGCGAGATTGAGGCCGACAAGGGCCGTCGTTCGATCCAGCCGGGCACCAAGATTGTCATGCTGGAGCAAGACCCGTTCTTCACCGGCTATGCCACGCTAATGGACTTCGCGCTGCACGGCCCCGATGCCCCGCCGCGGCACGAGGTTGAGGCGATTGCCGGCCAGCTGGGCATCGACATGGACCGCCCGGCCGACAGCGCCAGCGGCGGCGAACGGCGCCGGGCTGCCCTGGCCCGGGCACTGGCCAGCGAACCTGACCTGCTCTTGCTCGACGAGCCGACCAACCACCTCGATCTGGCCGCGATTGATTGGTTGGAAGACTGGCTGGGCCGTTACAAGGGCGCGTTCCTGGCGATCAGCCACGACCGGACCTTCCTCGACCGGCTGACCAAGGCAACGCTGTGGCTTGATCGCGGAGCCTTGCGCCGCAAGGAGATCGGTTTCGGCGGTTACGAAGCCTGGATGGCAACGATCTACGCCGAAGAGGCCCGCGCGGCTGACAAACTCGATGCCAAGCTCAAGATCGAAGCTCACTGGCTGGAACGCGGGGTCACCGCACGGCGCAAGCGCAACCAGGGGCGGCTGGAAAAGCTGTGGGAAATGCGCGCGCAGCGCGCCGCGATGCTCAGCCCCAAAGGCGCGGCCAAGCTGGCGCTCGGCACCGACGATGTAAAGACCAAGGCGGTGATCGTCGCGGACAAGGTCGGCAAGAAGTTCGGCGATCGCACGATCATCAAGGACTTCACCTTGCGGATCACCCGCGGCGACCGGATCGGCGTGGTGGGTGCGAACGGTGCGGGCAAGACCACCCTGCTCAAGCTGCTGACTGGCGAGCTGGCGCCCGATAGCGGCACCGTCACCCTCGCCAAGACGCTCGACGGCGTGGTGATCGACCAGCAGCGCAGCCTGATGAGCCCCGACAAGCGCGTGCGCGATGTGCTGGCCGAAGGCGGTGACTGGATTGATGTGCGCGGGGTGCGCAAGCATATCCAGGGCTACCTGAAGGACTTCCTGTTCGAACCTGGATTGGTCGATGCCAGAGTCGGCACGCTGTCAGGCGGCGAGCGCAGCCGCTTGCTGCTGGCGCGCGAATTTGCCCGCAAGTCGAACCTGCTGGTGCTCGACGAGCCGACCAACGACCTCGATCTCGAAACGCTCGACCTCTTGCAGGAAGTCATCGCCGATTACGACGGCACCGTCCTGATCGTCAGCCACGACCGCGACTTCCTCGACCGCACTGTCACGATCACGCTTGGCCTCGACGGCAGCGGCAAGGTCGATGTGGTGGCTGGCGGCTATGCCGATTGGGAAAAGCAGCGCCAGAAGCGCCCAATTTCAACCACACCCGTTCGTGTCGAGCGCAGTCGAGACACCGCGCCGACGCCTCCCCCGAAAAAGGCCAAACTGACCTACAGGGACCAGCGCGACTACGACCTGCTGCCCGCCCGGATCGAGGAAATTCTCGCCCAGATCGCGCGCGATGAGGCGACCCTGTCAGACCCGGCGCTTTACACCCGCGACCCGGCGAAGTTCGCTGCGCTGACTAAGGCGATTGAGGGGGCCCGCGCCGAAAAGGACGCCGCCGAAGAACGCTGGCTGGAACTGGCGGAGCTGGTCGAAGGTTGACTAGCCCCCAATCCGGTAAAAGCCCGCCACGCGGTCCAGCGCGATCCGCAACACCAGTTTGCCGCTGCGCGCGGGCCAGGCGAGTGCGCGTTCGGCGGTGGGGAGAGTTTCGCTGCTGCAGACAACTCGCCAGAGGATATCCGAGAGCCCCGGCCCTGCCGCCGCGACCGCGCCATCGAAGCGGAGCTTGGCGGCGACCTGGCGCTCGCTGGCATTGAGCCCCCGGTCTGCCCCGCCGCCGGTTACCCGCACCGGGTCCCAGCGCATCGTCACCCCTTGCGAAAGCTGCGCGCGTTCGAAATCGCGGCGCAAGCATTCGCCCGCAGCGAACTGCGCGTCGCTGAGGTGGCCGCGGGCATGGAGCCAGCCGAGCACGCTTTCCGCCAGGTTGACCGTAACACTGCGCCGCCCCTTGCCCGGCGCGTGGCGCGCGGGGCCTGCTTCGGTGAGTTCGCGTTCGACGAGCTGGCGCTGCATGGCATTCTCCCTGGTGGTCCGAGTCGCCAACAGACTTGCCAAACAGGCCATATTGTAGGAAAGCGATAAAACCAATTTGGTTACAGAGACGCAAGCCATGATCAACCGCATCCGCGATATCCGCCGCCAGAAGGGCCTGACCCTGGCCGACGTGGCCGAACGCTGCTCGCCCCCCACCACTGCGCAGACGATCGGGCGACTGGAGACGGGCATGCGCCAGCTTTCGCTCAGCTGGATGAACAAGATCGCCCGCGCGCTGGAAGTTGAGGCGGAGCTGCTGGTGCGCGGCGAGGAGAGTGATGTCCCCAAATATGTCGCCCGCCTGACCAGCGACGGAGCCGAGGCCCTGCCCGCCCCGCGCGATGCAATCCTGCCCTCGGCACTGGGCGGCGAGACTGGCCTCGTCGCGCTCGACGTCGAGCACGGCGCAGGCGAATACCGTACCGGAGACCAGCTGTGGCTGCGCCGCCACGGGCCGGAAGACTATCCGCGCCTGCTCAACCGCGACGTGCTGGTCCCCCGCCCCGGCGGACGCTTTGCCTTCGGACGAATGATCGACCGCGATGAGGCGCGGGTCGCGGTGCTCGCCCCGGGCGCTGGCTCGCGGCAGGTCGTGGTCGAGCATCCGGCCTGGATCGCGGTTGCTGAAATGCTGGTGCGCAAGCTGTGAGAAACCTTCGCGTCCTATCGATTGCGACGCTCTATCCCAACGACCTGACCCCCAATTTCGGGGTATTTGTCGAGCGTCAGATGCAAGCGGTGGTGAAGCGCGGCGACGTCGAGCTGGTGCAGGTCAACCCGATTGGGCTCCCGCCCTTCCCGCTTTCACTGCACCCGCGCTATCGCGGCCTCGGCGACCTGCCGCAGGCGGAGGAGCGCGGCGGGGTGACTGTGCTGCGCCCGCATTTCCGGCTGCTGCCGGGGATCGGCGGGCGCTTCAATGCCCGGTCGGTCGCCCGTGCGGTGTTGCCGCTGGCAAGGAAGCTTCACGCCGAAGCGCCATTCGATCTGATCGATGCGCAGTTCTTCTACCCCGATGGGCCAGCCGCGGTGCAAGTGGCGCAGGCACTGGGCTTACCCAGCTCGATCAAGGCGCGCGGGGCCGATATCCATCACTGGGGCAAGTCCCCGGGCGTTGCCGAACAGGTACTGGCGGCGGGCCGTCAGGCTACCGGCCTGCTCTCGGTCGCCGAAGGGCTGGCCGACGATATGGCCGAACTGGGGATCGACCGGGCCAAGATCACGATCCACCGCACCGGGCTCAACGCCGACCTGTTCCGACCTTACGATCCCCGGATGTGCCGCGATGAGCTGGGCCTGCCGCGCGATGCGCCGGTGCTGGCCTGCGTCGGCGCACTGATCCCGCGCAAGGGGCAGACTTACGCCATCGAGGCCATGCCGCTGCTGCCGGATGCGGTGCTGCTGCTGGCCGGGCAAGGGCCGGATGAGGCCGCACTCAAGTCAACTGCCGAACGGCTGGGCGTGGCGGACCGGGTCCGCTTCCTTGGCGCGGTGCCGCATGACCGGCTGCCGATCGTGCTCAACGCCGCCGATGTCTTCGTACTGCCCACCGCCAGCGAAGGGCTGGCCAATGCCTGGGTCGAGGCCTTGGCCTGCGGCACCCCGGTGGTGACCACCCCGATCCCCGGCGCGACCGAACTGCTGACCGATCCGGCCTGGGGCGCTTTCGCCGCGCGCGACAAACTGGCGATTGCGATCGAGGTCAGCCAGCTACTCGCCAATCCTCCGAGCCGCGAGACAGTGGCGGCCGCCGTCGCCGGCTTCAGCTGGGAAGCCAACGCGGCGGCGCTGGTGGACTACTGGCGGGGGTTGGCCAAGTAAGCTCCTCTCCATTTTTCGCGAAGGCGACAAATGGGGAGGTGGCAGACGCCGAAGGCGGCTGACGGAGGGGCTTGGACGCTGGCGTCGATACCCCTCCGTCAGTGCTTCGCACTGCCACCTCCCCAGATGTGCTTAGCAAATCTGGGGAGGATCTAGGAAATCAAACCTGCCCGCGGGCCAGCTTTTCCTGCTGGTCGAGCTTGGTCTCAACCGGCACGAAGCTGGCAGAGGTGACCTTGAGCCAGATCAGGATCGGCGCGGACATATAGACCGAGCTGTAGGTCCCGACGAAAATCCCCAGGAAGATCGCGGCAGTGAAGCCGAAGATCACGTTGGGCCCCAGGATCAGCAGCGCCGCCAGCGTGATCAGCACCGACAGCGAAGTCACGATCGTGCGGCTGAGCGTTTCGTTGACCGACAGGTCGAGCAGCTCGGGCATCGGCATCCGGCGATATTTCTTCAGGTTCTCGCGGATCCGGTCATAGACCACGATCGTATCGTTGAGCGAGTAACCGATCAGCGTCAGGATCGCGGCAACGATGTTGAGGTCAAACTCCATCTGGGTCAGCGCGAACAGCCCCAGCGTCAAGGTCACGTCGTGGACCAGCGCGAACAGCGCGCCGACCCCGAACTGCCACTCGAACCGGATCCAGATGTAGAGCGAGATTGCCACCATCGCGGCCAGCAGCGCCTGCATCCCGGTCTTGAACAGCTCGCCTGAAACCTTGCCGGAAACCGAATCAATTCCGTCGATCCGCGCGTCGGGATGCGCGGCCTTGATCGTGGTGGTGATCTTGCTGGTCATTTCATTGGCCAGGCCAACATTGACGTCCGAGCCTTCGGGCAGCTTCATCCGGATCGACACTGCGTTGGGCTTGCCGAATTGCTGGATGATTGGCTCGCCATAGCCCAGCTTGCCCACGGTCTCACGCAATTCGCCAACCGGCGCTTCCGGGGTCTGGACGAAGGTCACCCGGATCATCTGGCCGCCGACGAAATCGACCCCCAGGTTGAGCCCTTTGGTGAACATCAGTGCCAGCGAAGCCGCCATCAGCAGCATCGAAATCGTATAGAACGGCACCCGCCAGCGCAGGAATTTGATGTCGGTGTTGTCGGGGATCAGCTTGAGAAGTTTCATCGTCGAAGTCCCTTACAGCACGATATCGGTGGGGCGCGTGCGGCGCAGCCAATTGGCCATCCACATGCGGGTCAGCGACACCGCGGTGAAGACCGATGTGGCGATCCCGATGATCAGCACCACGGCAAAGCCCTTGACCGGGCCAGAGCCGATCAGGAACATCAGCACCGCAGCGATGGTATTGGTGATATTGCCGTCGAAGATCGCGCTGCGGGCTTCGGTGTAGCCAACCTCAACCGCCTGGACGACCTTGCGGCCGCGTGCGCGTTCTTCGCGGATGCGTTCGTTGATCAGCACGTTGGCGTCCACCGCCGCGCCGATTGTCAGCACGAACCCGGCGATCCCCGGCAAGGTCAGCGTGGCGTTGATCCCGGCCATGATCCCCAGGATCATCAGCGTGTTCAGCACCAGCGCGGCGCAGGTGTAGATCCCGAAGCGGCCATAGGTCAGCAGCATGAAGACCATCAGCGCCAGCGAGCCGACCGCCATGGCTATCGCCCCGCTCTTGATCGAATCCGCACCGAGGTCCGGCCCGACCGAGCGTTCCTCAACCACCTTGAGATCGACCGGCAGCGCGCCTGAGGCGAGGTTGATCGCCAGTTGCTGCGAAGTTTCAGGCGTGAAGCTGCCCGAAATCTGGGCCTCACCGCCGATGATCGGCTCGTTGATATTGGGTGCCGAAATGACCTTGCCATCGAGGATGATTGCAAACGGACGGCCCACGTTCTCGCTGGTCAGCTTGGCGAACTTGGCCCCGCCCTGCTGGTCGAACGAAATCCGCACCAGCGGCTCGTTGGTCTGCTGATCATTGCCGGGCGTGGCCTTGGTCAGCTGGTCACCCGAAATCCCGCCCAGACGATAGACCGCCAGCGGCACGATGCCATCCTTTTCGGGGTTGGCGAACGGCACCAACTGGGTCCCCGGCTGGGCGATGCCCTGCGCGCGGTCGGCCTGGCTGGCGTTGATATCGACCAGCTTGAATTCGAGCTTGGCAGTCTGGCCCAGCTGGTCCTTGAGCTGCTTGGGATCGCTCAGCCCCGGCACCTGGACCAGGATCCGGCTGGAACCCTGGCGCACGATCGTCGGCTCGCGCGTGCCCAGCGCGTCGATGCGCTTGCGCACTACTTCAACTGCGGCGCCCATCGCCTGATCGACCGACTGCTTGAGCCCTTGTTCGGTCGGGGTCAGCACGACCTGACCCTGGTTGATTTGCAAGTCCCAATCACGCTGGCCGGTCACCCCGGCGCCGGTGGTCAAGGTCTGCAATTGCTCGCGCGCGGCATCGGCTTTGCTGGGATCGGTCAGCATGAAGGTGATGCGGCCATCCTTGGTCGAAATATCGCCGATCTCGATCCGCGGGTCGGCCTTGGCCATGCGCTGGCGCACGCCATCTTCCATCTGCTCAAGCCGCAGCTGGCGAACCTGGTTGGTATCCGCCTCAAGCAGCAGGTGGCTGCCGCCGGCCAGATCCAGCCCCAGGTTGATCGTGGGGGCGGGCAGCGCCTTGGGCCAGTCCAGCCCCGAGACCGAAAAGATCGAGGGCAGTGCAACCACCGCGCAGGCGGCGGTCACAAACCATAGCCAGACCTGTTTCCAGCGTGGAAAATCGAGCATTTTTGAACTTTCGCTTAGGGCCGGTCGGATCAGTCGTTGGCGGGAGTGGTACCGCCCGGGGGCACGACATCGGCAATCGTCGACTTGAGCGCCTTGACCTTCACGTTGGGGGCCAGCTCCAGTTCGGCATAGTGATCGTCAACCTTGACCACTTTGGCCAGAAAGCCGCCGCCGGTCAGCACCTGATCGCCCTTCTTGATCCCGCCGATCTTGGCCGCCAGTTCCTTCTGCCGGCGCATCTGCGGGCGGATGATCAGGAACCAGAAGATCGCCACCATCGCGATCAGCGGCATGAACTGAAGCCAGGCTGGCGGAGCCTCGCCAGCGGGCGCGGCGGCGGAGAGAAGCGGAAGCAGCGAAATGGTCATGGGATGGCCTTCGAATACCTGTTGCAAGACGCGCCCGGACAGCCGGGCCGAATTGCGCGCGCCTAGCAGTTAAGCATGGCGATAGCAACGCAGGTCCCCCCTCAGACGCACCACCCAAATGGCACTTGTTTCAGCGCCTTCAAGGGCAGGAGGCAAGATTGCTTGCACACCCGCTTGCCAGAGCCCCCGCACCTGCCTATAGGCGCGTTCCCTGCTTGGCAGCCACTGGCGCAGCCAAGCCGAAACGGTCGGGACGTAGCGCAGCCTGGTAGCGCATCACACTGGGGGTGTGGGGGTCGGAGGTTCGAATCCTCTCGTCCCGACCAATAAGTTCAATGACTTAACGGCAATTTCTCAACATCGCATCACCCCGATTTTGTTCTGGTGGTGCGCTGGTGGTGCAGATAATGCCTGAATGTTCTCACCACGATGCATCGCAGTGCATCGAAAATGGACATCGCCAGTCCCCTTTTCCGAATTGAACGCCGGGCTGATTCCCCCTAGTCCAAAGACACGGATGCAGGAGCAGTTGCCCCTCAGCCCCGCCGAGTTCGTCAAAATCCGGGACGGCTTCATTGCGTTTCTCAAGCAACCGGCTGGGACACCTATCGAGCTGATTATCCCGAAGGAAGTTCTCGACGCGATGGCATCGGCTGCGCGCCGGGGACGCAGGCGTGGCCAGGTCCTCGAGGTTCTGCGCGGCATATCGATATTGGCTGTTGCGGTTGGCGCGACCCTTGGCGTGTTGATGGAACCAAGCATCATCGGCATTGCGGTGCTTCTCACCGGAGGAGGCACCTTCGTTTGGGCGCACAACAAGAGCAAGATTCGCAGCGAGCCAGAGATCGACGAACTGGTCACCGAACCGAATGAAGTGCTCCAGCGCAATCTCAGAGCGCTGGAAGATTACAAGCATCTGATCGCGAATGGCGACATCATTTGCGAGGAGCGGCTGCCGAACGGAACGCTCAAGCCGCTGGCACCGAAAGTACGAGCTGCCTTCCTAGCGGACCATGGCTCGCTTCTTGTTCTCAGTCGCGATCAGTCGCTTTGGCAATGCAACCCCCATCGGCCAATTCCTCTGAGCGCCTTGTGGGTCAGGCTCGGCGGGCGCGTTGCGCCCGTCTTTGTGACATCGCGCACCTTGCTAGAAACCCCGGATCGCAAATTGTTCGACAAGCGCATCAACTGGCTTCTGTCACATGCCGACAAAGCGGGTTCAAAGGCCAAGGCGTTTCGGGAAGCAATCCAGATCATCATTGCTCTGCGACGTCCAGAGTTCGAGGGCATGACATTCGAACAGAAGAAGGAAAAGCTTCGCGACGAAGGAACGGCTGACAGCAGAATGGAAAAAATCCATGCTGGCATCTACCCGCCGTTCAGTAACTTTCTCCGCACTTTGCCGATGCATGAATTTCCGTGAATGTGGAACTGAATTCACGCTGACGCCCCGATTTGCCACGTCCTGCATTCCAACGAATGAAAGGACAACGCCATGCCTCCGAACCGGGATCAGCTCCTGACCGTAACCGACGTGCTCAACGTCACCGGCTTCAAATCGCGCACCACTCTGTACCGTCGCGCACGCAGCGGGGCATTTCCATGCCCCTGCCATATTGGCGCGGGCAAAATCCGGTGGCGCTCGGGCGACATCGAGGACTGGCTGAGCAGCCTTCAGACCTGCCGTTACTAATCCCGCCATATTCACCTCCGCTTCAATTCCGGAAAGGCAGCCCCATGCCCAAACGCTCCCTGTTTGCCCGCCTCACCGGCTGGCCGCTCATCAAGGTTCCTTATCGCGCGCACTGGCGCGTGATGATGCTGGCGCATCCGCTGATCCTGAGCCTGATCGAAGACAATCAGGACGGCGAAACCCGCCGCGCATCGCTTGCCGAATGGCAACGGGCCGAACGGCCCGTCATTGCACTTCATCGCGGCACGAACTCGCGGCTGCGGATCGATGGCCCAAGGCAGATCGTCGGGTCTGAATCTTTTGCCATGGGCGCTCTGATCGAAAGTCCCGGCGTGACCGCCCATCTCGATCCAGTCGAGACGCTGCACCTTGAGCAGCGCGTTTCCGAGGCAATCGAACGGGAAATCCTGCGATGGATTGACGAGCGCGGGTTGCAACAGTTGCGGGCCGTCGATCCCCACATCGACAGGGAAGTTGCCGACCTCGAAGCGCTGCGCCGCATGCGCGAATGGATGGACGGAAGTCGCTGGACGAAGGTTCCTGACTATGTCCGGTAACGCCCATCATCACGGCAACGGAATCGCCTGCGATGCTACGCATCGCAGGAGGATTTCAGCCACAGACCTTACGCACTGCCGGTGCCGGAAGTCCGCCAAGCCCTTGGGGGCCAATGGCGCGCGCATGATGTCATCGTCAGCCCATCCCAGCATTTCAGCCACGAACGGAGCGCGCGGATAGCGCGCTGCGGGAGATAAACCCATGAACCGCATAAAACTCTCGATCAGGGTGCCCGCTGCACAAGAAACCATGATCCGCCACGTCGCGCAGACACGCGGATTGTCCCGCTACCAGGCGCTCGCCCGCGTCATCGAAACCGGGCTGAACGCGATCATGGCGACGCCCAAACCAGCGGCACCGAACGCTGGCGTTGAAGCCATCGCTTCGCTCGATTCCCGCCTCGCCATCATCGAGGCGCTGACCGACCGCAGCCTGTTCACCGCGAGCGCGGCCTATGCCTATGCGCGCCGCGCTGCGCTCCGCAACGACAGCGATGCCGACCGCATCGATGCCGCGACAAGCGATGCCGCACAGGCTGCATATAAGCGCCAGCGCGTCCTTGCCGGGGAGGCGCTGTCATGAGCCGCGATCACGACAATTTGCTGCGCGGCCAGGGTCTGTTCCGCCAGGCCATTTCGGGCTTCGCTATCCGCTGGAAGGCCTACTCGTGGACCATTGCCAGCGCTGCCGCATTGGGTGCTGCAGGATTGGCATTCCACAAGGCCGAACCGGACCGGATCGGGTGTGCAGCCCAGTATGGCTATGCCAGTTTCGTCACATGGATCGCGAGCGGAAAATCCGACCCCGAGGTCACCATCAGTGCCGGAGGTAAGTCCGCCAGCGTATATTCAAGCCTAGTCGTCAATCACCCCTTCTGGCAGGAGTGCTGGGACGAACTTGAAGGCAAGGCGATCTTGGGCGGCGTGCTCGGCGGATTGCTCGGCTTCGGACTGTGTTTCGGGCTCGCGGTCTGGATGCGCGACCACGGGCGCAAGGCGGGCCTCGACAAATTCATCTCCGGCACCCGGATCGTCGATGAACGGACGCTGCGCAAGCTTACCAAGCGCGGGGCCGACGAACGCTCGCTGCGCATCGCCACGGTCGGCATTCCGCCCTGGCTCGAATGCCGCCACTTCGCGATTGTCGGAACCACCGGCGCGGGCAAGACCACGGTGCTGCGCCAGATGCTCGACAAGGTGGAAGCGAGGGGCGAACCGGCGCTGGTGTATGACACGAGCGGCGAGTTCGTTTCGCATTATTACCGCCCCGAACGCGGCGATGTGATTCTCAATCCGTTCGATGCGCGCTCGGCCTATTGGTCGCCGTTTCTGGAGATCGCGCATCCCGCCGACGCCGACCGCATCGCCCGCCAGCTCGTCTCCGAAACCGGCGAGCGCGATGACGATGTCTGGCTGGAAACCAGCCGCATCCTCGTCGCCAACGTGCTGCGGGTGCTCAATGCCGAAGGGCGCACCACGCTGCCCGACTTGCTCGACGCCTTGCAGGCCAAGACCAAAGAGGAAATGAAGGTCTGGCTGGCGGGCACGTCCTCGGCGCGGACCTTCGAGGACGACGCTGACCGGGCCACCGGCTCGGTGCTGTTCATGCTCGCCAAGGCTTCCAACCTGCTGCAGTTCCTCTGGCGCGAGCCGGGCGATACCGGCAGTTTTTCCTTCCGCGAGTTCATCGCCGGACTGGACCAGCACGAAGGCCCCAAGCCGTGGATCTTTGTGCCGCGCAAGGAGGACTACTTCGAGGCGATGAAGCCGCTGCTGGCCTGCTGGCTCGAATGCGCCGCCAGCGCGACCTTGGGTTTGGACCCTTCGTCGAGCCGCCGCATGTGGTTCTTCCTCGACGAGCTCGCCGACCTGCCCCGCGTCGAGAATCTCACCCGACTCTTGCCCGAGGGCCGCAAGTTCGGCGCGAGCGTGACGCTGACTTTCCAGGCTATCGGCCAGATGCACCGCCGCTATGGCCGCGACAGTGCCGAAGCGGTGCTGGGGTGCTGCAACACCAAGCTCTATCTCCAGATCATCGACCGCGAGACCCGCGAATGGGCATCGCGCAATATCGGCGATGTCGAGGTTGAAATCCGCAGCCCTTCGGACAGCTTCGATTATGGCCCCACCAGCGGCAAGACCGCGCTTGGCGGGATGCGCCATGTCCGCGCGGCGGTGATCGAAAGCGAGATCCGTCTGGAGCCGCACCACGGCTTCCTGCAACTGCCCGACGCTCTGCCGGTGGCCAGGATCAGGCTGACACGCGACCATATCGACGCGCGCGGCGCACCCCGCCAGCGCGGGTTCGCTCCGGTCGATGTCAGCCGTTCGCTGTGGGGCAAGCTGCCGATCAAGGGGGCCAAGGCCGAAAAGACCATCAACGAGGCTGGGCCGGTCTGATGGTCGCCACCATCGGTGCCATCACCAGTTCGTCGGCTGCTTCGAGCTACTACGAGGCCGACGACTACTATGCCGATGGCGGCCTCTCGCCCAGCGAGTGGCAGGGCGAAGGTGCCAAGGCGCTTGGCCTTGAGGGCGAGGTCGAGCGCGATGCGTTCCGCGACATGCTCGACGGCAAGCTGCCCGATGGCCAGCAACTTGGCACCGTTCGCGAGGGCAAGCTTGAGCATCGCCCCGGATGGGACGTGACCCTGAGCGCACCCAAGTCGGTATCGATAATGGCCGAAGTCGCGGGCGACCGCCGCCTGGTCGGCGCGCACGACCGGGCCGTCAAGACCGCGCTGGCCTTCGCCGAACGCCATACCGCCGCGACCCGGATCAGGACGGAAGGCATTGTCGAGCGGCACCAGACCGGCAACCTCGCTATCGCCAGCTTCCGTCACGACACCAGCCGCGCTCAAGACCCCCAGCTCCACACCCACAATGTCATCATGAATGCCACACGGGACGCGAAAGGGAACTGGCGCAGTCTTGAGCCGCGCTCGATCTACCAGCTTCAGAAGTCCATCGGCGCGGTTTACCGCCAGGAGCTGGCCGTGGGCGTGCGCGCACTGGGTTATGAGATCGAGGCGGGCAAGGATTCGCTGTTCGAGATCAAGGGCGTGTCGCCCGAGGTCATCCGCGCCTTCAGCGAGCGCACCGCCCAGATCGAAGCGCGCCTGGCCGAACGCGGCAAAACCACCGCGACAGCTTCGCCAGAAGAAAAGCAGGTTGCCACCCTCGAAACCCGCGCGGCCAAGAAGGAGATCGATCGCGGCGAGCTGGTCAGGGACTGGCGCGCGACCGCCGATGCAGCGGGATTCGGGCAGGAAGCGCGGCAGGGGCTGATCGACTTGGCCAAGGCCAATGCCGCCCAGGTCGATCATGCAGCACTGATTTCGGCGCAGGGGGTGTTGCTTGCTCATCGCGCTGTCGACTTCGCTGCCGAGAAACTTGGCGAGCGGCAGGCTGTGTTCTCCTCCGCCGATCTTGAGAAGGAGGCCGGACGGTTCGGCCTGGGCAAAGTCAGTGCCGCGCAGATCGGCGCGGGCATCGCCCGGTCGAGCCGCGACGGCGAATTGGTTCCGCGCACTTTCCTCGACCGACGCGGCGCGGAGTTCGCCGGGTTCACCACGGCGACTAACATTGCAAACGAGCACCGTCTGTTGCGCGCTGAGTTTGAAGGACGTGGCGCGGCAAAGCCGATGCTTTCGCCCGCTCAAGCGGCGAAGGCCGTCGCACGCGCGGTACTGCAATCGGACCACCGTTGGAACTCCGGCCAGCGCGAAGCCACCAAGGCGCTGCTCACCAGCACCAACCGCGTTACGGCGCTGCAAGGCTATGCCGGGACCGCCAAGACCACTACCGTGTTGGCGACCCTCGCCAACGAGGCCAAGGCGCGCGGCCTGCGCGTCACGCCACTCGCTCCCACCGCATCGGCGGCGCGAACGCTTGGCGACGCCTTGGATATGAAGGGCGAAACCGTCGCCAAGCACTTGATGGGGCAATCGCATGGTCAACGCGGCGGCGTGTGGATCGTGGACGAGGCTTCGATGCTTTCCGCCCGCGACATGGCAGCGCTGCTCGACCGCGCCGGCAAGGCCAGCGCCCGTGTGGTCTTGGTCGGCGACGTGAAGCAGCTCGGCTCGGTTGGCGCCGGAGCCGCCTTCGTCCAATTGCAAAACGCTGGCATGGAGACCGCCGAGCTCGATGAAATCGTGCGCCAGAATAACGCGGCAACAAAGGACGCCGTGCTCGCCTCTATCGAAGGGGATGCCCGCAAGGCCATTGCCGCGCTCGAAGGCGGCGGGGGCAGAATCATGGAGAGTCCCGACCGGGCAGATCGCTTCGCCGCCATCGCCCGGCATTACGCCCTGCTCGACAGCGCCAACCGCGCGCGGACCCTGGTCATCGAACCATCGCGCGAGGGGCGCGAAGCCCTGACCGCCGATATTCGCGGCGAACTTGCCAAGGCGGGCGTGCTTTCAGGTTCCGGAGTCACCATTCAAAGCTTGGTTAGCAAAGGCCTGTCCCGCGCCGAGGCGCGCGATCCGATGAGCTACGAGCGGGGCGATATTGTGCGCTTCGCCCGTGATTACGCCGACAAGGGCGTATCGCGTGGCAAAACCTACTGCGTTGCGGGCGTCGATCCAGCCAAGTCCGCCGTTGCGCTGAAATCCGAAGACGGGCGCGACATCGACTGGCGCTTGCGCCAATGGGGCGCTGGCAAGGTTGAAGCGTTCACCACCCAGGCGCTCGAACTGAAGGCAGGCGACCGCATCCAGTTCACCCGCAATGACCGCGAGATGGGACGGATCAATGGCGGGCGCGGAACCGTGACCGCAATCGACGAGCATTCCCGATCCGCGACCATCCGCGACCCACGCGGTCAGACCCAGACCTTGAACCTCGACGCCGCCCGCGACCAGAATATCCGCCACGCCTACGTCGATACCGCCTTCGCCGCCCAGGGGCGCACCGCCGATCACGTCATCATCCACGCCGACAGCCGCGCAACCAATTTGGTCGATCAGAAGTCGTTCTACGTCGGCGTGTCGCGCGCCAGGGAATCGGTCGCGATCTACACCAACGACCGGGCAAAACTGGTGTCGGCGATCAATGAACGGGCGGGATTGGCGCAAACAGCGATCAGTGATTCGGTCATGCCGTCCCTGAATAATGAAAAGACGTTGGGCGTTGGCCTGGGATCGTGAAGCCGTTCTGGTCAATATGGGGCTGAAAGGCGCGACTAGGTCAATTCCGCTTCATTTGCGGCTTGCGAGCAGGCGGGCGCACGAAGGGGCAACAAGTTTCCATATTGCGTCAACGATTTCCTCGAGTCGGATTTCGTTGAGCAAAATTGTCCGGGCATAGGCCCGCCATTGGGCCTGTTTGGTTGCATCGCCAATGAACGACGCAGAAAGACCGGGAGGCCTATCAGTCGGGACTTCGGTCTTGCGGCGGCCAAATGTTGCATCGATCGCCGCGTCCAAGTCTGCATCGGCGATTTCCATTGATTGGGATATGGCCCAGATGTCGAAATAGTCCTTCATCCTGCTGTTGATCGCGCCGAGCGCGACCATCGCCTGGAACTTCTCGGCTATGACCAGCGCAGGCGGATAGGTCACTATACTGGGATTTTCCATGCCAAGCAGCGACGGGTATTCGACTTGCCGGGCTTCGGGTTGGACGGCATCTCCGAAACCAATGTCGATGGTCACCGGGATTCGCGTCCGTTCCAAAAAAGCCGAGGTCTTCAACCGGACGCCAGCATATTCCGCATCCTCGCGGATCGGCGAGCTTTCTATTGCATCGAGATCGAATGCCAGCCCGTCATCCATCGCAATGGACATGATTTCGCGAAAGGTCTCCTTAAGCGTTGCCTCTTGGGCATCGCCATGCCCGAGAAAGTCGATGTCCCGTGTTTCGCGGTTTGCATTTTCAAGCCAGATACTGACCAGCATCCCTCCTTTGAGGACGAATTCGTGGCGCTTGGACGAAACTGACAACCGGCAGAGCAGGCGTTCCAGCGCGTAGCGGACCAGGACGACATCGAAAACCCGGCCCTGTTCACGCGCGAGTGCCAGCAGCCGGTCCTTCACCGACGCAGCGCGGTTGGTGACGGGCTTAGCCATTGGCCGTCAGCGCTTCGAGGTAGGGACGCATGATATTCCAGGCATCGGCGGCCTTCGCCGCTTCGGAAATCTCTGCCGGCGTTGCCTTTCTCTGCTGGAGCGCGGCACGAAGCCCTTCCACGGCGACTGAGCGATCCACGAGGCGGGGATTGCGGAAGATGTCGGCAAGTGTCTTTTCAATCGAAAATACGGGAACATCGACCCCCGAAATCCGATGATGCTCGACGCCCTGTTCCATGTAGCGATCCCGGAATTCGGTGATACGCAGCGGAGGGTAATTGGGGGCCGGAGCCCAGTCCTTCGGGCTGATTGCCACCCATATCTTACGCGGCATCTGGTCGGTCAGGCCGTGATAAGCCAGCGCCGACACCATCGCGATGACGCCCTTGGGGACGGTCCGGGCGGCGTCGGCAAGTGACTGATTGGCATCAATTTCGCTTCCGGCCTTCTGATACAGACCGTGCGCTACGCGAACGATGTCACCTCTTTCAACCGCACGCGAGATTGTCGCTGGTGCAATTCCCGCTGCGCGAAGTTCAACCGCGCGCGATATGGGCCGTGCCTCCAGGAGATTTAGCAGTTGCTGCCGTTGCGGTATTCGGTTTTCTGGCATTCGCGTGTCATATCCTGGGTTTGGCCGTTTTCAGACCCAGGTTCTGTATCATCGGACCGTGTTACATATCCTGGGTCTGCGTCATTTGAGACCCAGGATATGTAACATCGGCCAACGCCTGGTCAACGGAAAAGCAATCCGAAACAGGCAACCGCACTCCAGCCTCTTCCCGACAGGAAGGCGTTAAATCAGACACGAACTTTCCGGATCGGCTCAATCGGCAATTCAAGCATGGCTCCGCCCGAAACAAGCCAGCTCGACAGTGCATCTGCTGCCAGATCGACAGGTTGCCTGCGAAGGGCGCATTCCCAAACTCTGGCAACCCGCCAGCCAACCGCCAGCAGGGCTTGCAGGACCACAGCATCCCGCTCGACATTGCGCTTGAACTTTGCGGACCAGAACTCAGAATTGCTGGCGGGCATAGTGGCGAGCTGACACCCCTCGTGCCGGTGCCAGAAGCAACCGTGCACGAATATCGCCGTCCGGAAGCGGGGAAGAGTCAGATCAGGCTTGCCCGGCAGGTTGGCCGGATGAAGCCGGAAGCGGAACCCGCGCGCATGGAGCGCCTTGCGCAGCGCCAGTTCGGGCTTCGTGTTCTTGCTCCTGATTCCGCCCATCATGCGCGAGCGGGTGGCGGGATCGACAATGTCAGCCAGAGTCACATTCTCCTTTGGGTTCCATCACCTGTTGCATGGTGCGGGGCATCGTTGCATTCAATGAGCAATGCAGAATCAATATGCCATAGTCGATTTGTTCGCCGGACCGGGGGGACTTGCGGAAGGTTTTTCTTCGGTTGAACTTGAAGATGGATTCCGGCCCTTTCATGTTGCTCTTTCTGTCGAGAAAGAGCGGTTTGCCCATTCGACGCTGTTGCTCCGCAGTTTTCTCCGCCAGTTCGGCAGTGGCTTCCCGCCCGAATACTATGACTTTCTGAACCAGGAACTGGTCGAGCCAGACTGGGCTTCGCTCTATCCCCGTCAATGGCAACGCGCATGCAAGGAGGCACTTTGCATGGAACTCGGAAATCCCGATGCGGACGCAGCACTGGCGGTCAGGCTCGACAGGCTCAAGGCGGCACATGGCGACAACATCGTGCTGATCGGCGGCCCGCCTTGCCAAGCTTATTCCCTCGTCGGTCGGGCACGCAACCGGGGCAAGGCAGACTACGTACCGGGCAACGATCACCGGCACTACCTCTACAAGTCATACATCGGGATTCTGGCGCGGCTCCGTCCCGCCGCATTCGTGATGGAAAATGTGAAAGGCATGCTGTCCTCTTCAGTGGATGGCGTGCCCATATTCTCGAAAGTCCTGCAAGACCTGAAGGCGGCTTCGGGGCCTGACAGCTACCGGCTCCTGGCCCTGACTCCCAGATCGGGGAACGTGCGATCCATTCTGGACGACCCGGACAAGACCGATTTCGTCATCGAAGCAGAGCGGCATGGCGTCCCCCAGGCCCGCCATCGCGTCATTGTCATTGGGTTGCGCGCAGACATCGCGTCTGCCCTGCCACCGTCCAGCCTCCAGGCGGCAACCCTTGCGGCAGATCCCGTGCCTGCAACCATCAGCCATGTTCTAGCCGCGATGCCAGCTTTGCGCAGCGGCCTGAGCAGGGAACCGGACACGCCAGATCAGTGGCACAGCGCGGTTGGCGAAGCCGCAGAAATCGTATCCGCGGCACTCCGGGCCGGAACGCCCATTGCCGGACGGGTTGCAAAGCTGCGTGAGCAACTTGCGGGCATCCCATGCGGGCTTGAGCGTTCGGCGTTGCGGCCAAATGCCGTGGACGGTGCCTGCCCGCCCCAGCTTGCCCGTTGGCTGACCGACCCAAGGCTTGACGTTCTGCCGAACAACGCAACCCGAAGCCATATGCGCACCGACCTGACCCGCTATTTCTTTGCGGCAGCCCACGCTGCGGAGCATGGCCGCTCGCCCAAGGCAGCCGATTTCCCGCCAAAGCTCGCCCCCGCGCACCGGAACTGGAAATCTGGCAAGTTCGCCGACAGGTTCCGGGTGCAAATCGGCAGTGGCCCGGCAACAACCGTCACCAGCCACATCGCCAAGGATGGACACTATTTCATTCATCCGGACCCATTGCAGTGCCGGAGCCTGACGGTTCGCGAGGCCGCCCGGTTGCAGACCTTTCCTGATAATTACCTCTTCAAGGGCAATCGGACCGAGCAGTATATACAAGTTGGCAACGCTGTTCCGCCGTTCCTTGCGTATCAAATAGCAGGGTGTCTCGCTGGCTTGCTCGTCAGCCCTGCAAATCAGGCAGGCTCAGAGGATTCTGACAAGATCGTGGATTTTGCAGCTAGCGCACCGGATGCCGGAACGCTTGTTGAAGTCGCAGAATGAGGCGCGTCTCGCTTCCTCCGAAGGCGGCGATGCTAATCGAAAGCATGCGTGATCTTGGCTATACGCTTGAGACAGCGCTTGCTGACGTTATCGACAACTCAATCTCGGCAGAAGCGTCGGAAATCGACCTGCTAGCCGATACCAATCCGGCAAATCCCCGGATCGCGATTCTGGACAACGGCCATGGCATGTCCGAAGCAGAGCTGCTCGACGCGATGCGACCGGGCAACCGCAACCCGCTCGACGACCGATCCAGCAACGATCTTGGCCGGTTCGGCCTTGGCTTGAAAACCGCATCTTTCTCTCAGTGTCGCCGGGTCACTGTCGCGACGAGAACCCCAAACGGTCTCGTTTGCGCCCGTTGGGACCTTGATACGGTTGCCGAAGCCGATGACTGGGTCGTGGAGATTTACGAGAATGAACCCGATATCCCCTGGCTCGACCGACTCGGCGACCAGGGGACGCTTGTCATTTGGGAAAAGCTTGACCGGCTTGCAGAAGCCGACGGAGTAGCGGCCAGTGCCGAGCACGTTATCCGTCGCATCGATGATGCAGCAAACCACCTTGAATTGGTATTTCACCGCTACCTCGCCGGAGAGCGCGGGATAAAACGGGTGAAGATACGGCTGAACAATCGCCAGCTTGAGCCGTTCGACCCGTTCAATTCGAAGCACCCCGCGACCATAACAGGGCCGGAAGAACGGATAAGGCTGCGTAATCAGGACATCACAGTTCAGGCATTCACCCTTCCGCATCACAAGAAGGCCTCCCCTCAAGACTGGGCGCGTTTCGAAGGACGGGGCGGCTATCTGAGGAATCAGGGCTTCTATGTTTACCGGGCAAAACGCCTAATCATTCATGGCACCTGGTTCGGCCTCGCGAGGCAGACCGAGCTTACCAAGCTTGCGCGCGTCAGAATCGACATGCCCAATCAGCTCGATTCAGACTGGAAAATTGATGTCCGTAAGGCGTCAGCCCAGCCGCCGATGCGTGTCAGGGAGCGGCTGAGAACCATCATCGAAACCATCGGCGCGACCTCCAAGCGGGTCTATACCGCCAGGGGGCGGAAACTCGTTACTGACGACCGCATCCCTGTCTGGCGGCGCGTTCAGGACAAGAACGAAATCCGGTACGTTCTCAACGCCGACCATCCGGTCATGTCGGAGTTTTCCTCCAAGCTGGATACGGACCTCCGTTCCCAGTTCAGGCGTGTCCTTGAATTGTCGGCCGCCAGCCTGCCTGTGGACGCACTTTTCGCGGACCTCGGCGGGCAACCAGAGGCCGTGTCCTCTGCGAAGATTGCCGAAGACGATCTTGCCATACTGGTCGAAACTACATTCCGGGTGATTGCACAGGCCGGAACTGCCGCAGCATCGATACCGGAAATGCTGCGCCTTGCTGAACCGTTCCGGTCACAATGGGAGCGTGTCGAGCCTCAGGTCACATCACTCGTGCAGGAATCGGCAACCACATGAAAAACGCCCTCGAAAATCTCGAGATGATGGCGAGTGTTCAGCTTGCGTCCGAACGCCTGCCCAGCAGCGAACGAATTCGTGAAATTCTCGCGATGTACCGGGCCATTCCCTTGCACGCCGACGTAACCGACGCGGAGCTTGAAACGCTGGCAAAACAGTTTGAAGCTCAGCATGGTTTCACCATGAAGATCGGAGCCGTCCTCCAGCAAGACGGTTACGAACCTTGGCTAGACGCTACCAAGCCCGACCTCACACCGTACTACTGGAACCGATACCGCCTGCTACTGGCACAACAGGGCTACTCAGGCGACGTGCTCGCTACCCTTGACCAAGTAACGGATCGCATCCTCGGCTTGGCCGAGAATCCGGTAAAGTCCGGCCCATGGGATCGCCGTGGTATGGTTGTGGGACATGTGCAATCGGGCAAGACGGCGAACTACACCGGCCTTATCTGCAAGGCCGCCGACGCAGGTTACAAACTTATCGTGGTGATTGCGGGTGTTCACAACAACCTCAGAAACCAGACCCAAATCCGCATTGATGAAGGCTTCGTAGGCCGGGACAGTTCTCCCGGAGCCGGATCGGGCGATGGCAAGCTCGTTGGCGTCGGAGCCATCAATTCCGAGCACATACCCGCCACCTTCACAACCTCGAAAAGAGATTTCACCAAAAGCGTATCGGACCTTGGAATCGGCCTGCACGACCTCAAGAATCCTGTCGTGTTCGTGATCAAGAAGAATTCCAGCACCCTGAAGAATCTTCTTGAATGGCTCAAGGAAAAGAGCCGGAAGCGCGGCAGCGACACAATCGATGCTCCGATGCTGCTCATCGATGATGAAGCGGACAATGCTTCAATCAACACCAAACATGACCGGGGCGAGATCACGCGGATCAACGGACAGATCAGGGATTTGCTCAAAACGTTCGAGCGAAGCTGCTATATTGGCTACACGGCCACACCATTTGCCAACATTTTCATCGATCCCGACACCCCTGACGAGATGCTGGGAGAAGACCTGTTCCCGAAGGATTTCATTGTCAGCCTCGATCCGCCGAGCAACTATTTCGGCGCGAATCGCGTGTTCATCGAGGATTCCGACCGCATCATCCGGACAATTGAGGACAATGAAGACTGCCTGCCTGTAAGACATGACCGGCTCCATCAGATCGCCGCGATTCCCGATAGCCTCGAAACTGCAATCCGGACATTCATCGTAGCACGGGCGATACGGCTGCTCAGGGGGCATGCCAGGGCGCATTGTTCCATGCTGGTCAACGCTTCGGTCAAGAACGACGTTCAGCGCCAGCTCCGCAACCATGTTCATCTGGCGCTGGAGAGAATTCAGCAGAGCGTGAGAGTGAATGCCGGTCTGCCCGAGCGCGACGCCTTGCGGGATGGAGAAATCGCATCGCTCCATCGGGTCTGGACAGCAGAGTTTGGAACGGATGCAGGATTTGGCTGGGCCGACGTGCAGGCGCGCTTGGTCGAAGCAGCATCCCCCGTGAGCACGGTTCTGATCAACAGCCAGTCGAAAGATGCGCTGGACTATGCAGGCTGTGCAGCCACCGGTCTGAACGTCATTGCGGTTGGCGGCTTTTCGCTGTCGCGCGGATTGACGCTGGAAGGGCTGATGGTCAGCTACTTCCTCCGCAATTCGATGATGTATGATACGCTGATGCAGATGGGCCGGTGGTTTGGCTACCGGCCCGGTTATGATGACCTTTGCCGCGTGTGGATGCCCGATGCCGCGCAGGGCTGGTATGAGCATATTGCCCATGCAACCGAAGAGTTGCGTGAGGAGCTGCGGGAAATGCAGGCCGCAAATGCCACACCGCAGCAATTCGGGCTGAAAGTGCGCAGCGATCCGGATACGCTGATCGTCACCGCCCGTAACAAGATGGGCACCGGTCAAAACCTGCGGGTGTCGGTAGGCCTGAGCAAGACCTTCATCGAAACCGCAATTCTGCGAAACGACGAGGACAGCCTTGCTGCAAACCGCACATTGGCCGGGATGCTTGCCACTCAGCTGGCATCGCTTGGCAAGCCCCTTTCCGGAGCAGAATGGGTCAGGGGCGCCGGCTGGCTTGTCCGGGGCGTGCCCCCAGGACCAGTCGAGGATTTCGTATCCGGCTTCCGGAACAGCCCGAACTCGATCAAGACCCAGCCGGGGCCGGTTCGGCTGTATATCGAACAGCGGCGCGAACTTGAGCTTGCAGAATGGGACGTGCTGTTTGCCGGACTCGAAAAAGCCGACCAGAACGGCCTTGTCAGCGGCTTGCCCGGAGTTGCGGTCAACTGCCAGCGGCGCGCGCGAGGCAAGCCCGTCGATGACAATGACCGGCGGACAACGCTGCGCATCACCAGCAAACAGCGTGTGGCGTCACGCGGCGTCGAGAAGACAGGGGTCGATCCGGACAGAGCCGCCAAGGCCGAAGAAGCATGGCGTAACGAGCACGGCACAACCAACTTTCCCGACCGGATATACCGGAAAGCGAGAACCAAGCCGCTGCTGATCGTCCACCTCCTGGGGATCGGCGAGAAGGGAGACGACCTGACCACGGCGGCCCCGGTTGTTGCCTGGAGCATCAGTTTTCCGGAATCGGAACTTGAGCAGCAAACCGTCGAATATGTCGTGAACACGACATGGTGGAAGGAAAACTACCGCGACGACACCGAAGACGACGATCATGCCAATGACAAAGAATGACGATCCCTGGGAGGGGCTGGAGCCACCTCCGACCGCAGACATCATCAACGCCAAGCGCGTCGAAGCCGCTCACCAGTGGAATTTCTACTGGGCGCGCAGCGCCGACCGGCGCTGTCTGCTCGTGCTGGGTCACGACCAGTCCGCATCGCCCAGAACCCGTTTACCCGTAATCAGAGGCATCGATGTAAGTTTGTCCGAACCGGACGGTTCCGGCCAGAGAATGCTGACACTGCGGTTGCAGGATACGGGACAACGCGACATTTTTCACCAGCTTTGCCTCGACATTGTCGAAAGCACACGCACCGCCCGAGCCGAGCGCGAGGCAGTCGAATTGATGCTCGCCCGGACGTGGCGCTGGCACCATCTGCTGCGCGGCGGAACATCCGGACTCCTTAGCCCCGAGGAACAGAAGGGCCTGATTGGTGAACTTCTGGTTCTCGAACGCATCCTCTTGCCAGAGCTTTCCGCCTTTGACGCAGTGGCGTCGTGGCGAGGGCCGCTTGGCGCGCCGAAGGATTTCGAGATCGGCCGGATTTGCATCGAGGCCAAGGCCCGAAGAGGCGCAGCCGAGCCGCACATTCTCATTTCATCGGAGCATCAGCTCGATCCCTCAGGGCTCGGAGCCCTGTTCCTGCACGTCGTCGATCTTTCGGCAGCAACGGAAGAAAGCAAGGATGCCTTTTCAGTCGCCGACGTTGCCAGCCGGTTACACCAGCGCATCGTGGAGGCCGATGCTTCTGCCGCCGACCAGTTTGACGCGTTGCTGGTTGCATCCGGACTTGACCGCCAGCAGGATTATTCGGATTTTCTCTGGCTGAAGGGGCCGGATCGGCTCTTCAGGATTGACGAGGCCTTTCCCGCTATTACGCCCGCCGCGTTTCCGTCCGGTGTGCGCTCGGTCCGATATTCGGTCTCACTCCCGGACTGCGAAGCTTGGAAATGTGGCGACGAAGACCTGCTGGGGGTCTTGAGGAGCGCGTCCTATGGCGGTTGAGCTGGACGAATTCCACCAGACCCTGTTCCAGGACGTGATGGCGTGCGCCCACGCCGACGGCAGCTATGCGGAGCAGGCGTTCTTCGAGAATTTCTGCAACCGCCTGGTCGATGATGGCGAACTGGAAACCGCTGACTACTGCTATTTCTCCGGGCATGGCATGCGGGTCGATGGATATGGTGGCGATCCCGCATCTTCCGCAGGTGAACTCGCCCTCGTCATTTCTGAATTCAGCCAGTCCCCTGAGATTGCGAGCCTCACCCAAAGCGGCCTTGATGCCATATTCAAGCGCCCGCTCGCCTTTGTCGCCAAGTCACTCGACGCGAAATTCCGGAACGCGCTGGAGGAGACCGATCCGGGCTTTGGACTTGCCGACCTTGTCGCGGCCAGATGGGGCGCAATTTCCCGAATCCGCATTATCCTGATCAGTAACAAGCTGCTGAGCACCCGCGTCGAAGGGAAATCGGAGGAGAATATTGACGGACGGCCCGTCAACTTTGATGTCTGGGACATCGGTCGCGTTCACCGCAAGGAAGCGTCACAGACTGGACGCGAAGACATCGAGATCGATCTTGAAAAAGACTTTGACGGTGGCATTCCGGCCTTGCCCGCCCATCTCCATGAAGCAGCCTATGAAGCCTACCTCGCCGTGGTTCCCGGCAAGAAGCTCGCCGCGATCTATGACCGCTGGCGCACACGCCTGCTTGAGCAGAATGTGCGAGTCTTTCTTCAGGTAAAGGGCAACGTCAACAAAGGCATCCGCAACACGCTCGACAACGATCCTGAGATGTTTTTCGCATACAACAACGGCATTACGGCCACTGCCGAAGCGATAGAAACACGGGAAACGCCGTCCGGCCTGGTGATCTCAAAGATGAAGAATTTCCAGATCGTGAATGGCGGCCAGTCAACGGCTTCGATCCACGCTGCCAGCCGGAAGAAAGACGCCGACCTGTCCCGCGTCTTCGTCCAGATGAAACTCTCCATTGTTCCACCCGAGCGAACGATGGAAGTTGTCCCCCGGATTTCCGAATACGCAAACAGCCAGAACAAGGTGAGCGCCGCCGACTTCTTCTCCAACCATCCTTTTCATGTTCGCCTCGAAGACGCCTCGCGACGGCTGTTCGCGCCGTCGCCAGACGGGACATTCCGCGAATCGAAGTGGTTCTATGAACGTGCTCGGGGGCAGTATCAGGATGAGCGCGCCAAGCTGTCGGACGCTGCCAGGCGCAAGTTCGATCTTGAATATCCCAGAAGCCAGCTTTTCGTCAAAACCGATCTTGCCAAGTTCCTCAACGTCTGGCGCGGCTATCCCGAGATTGTCAGTCGGGGCGCACAGAAGAATTTCGCCCAGTTTGCGCTGCTCATGGGCAAGGATTGGACCAAGGATTCAGACCAGTTCAACGACGATTTCTTCCGGGAAGCAGTCGCCAAAGCAATCATATTTCGTGCCGCCGAACGCCTCGTGACCGAGCAGAACTGGTATGCGGGTGGCTATCGCGCAAACATCGTTGCCTATGCAATCAGCAAGGTAGCCCACGACCTTGAAAAACTTGACCTGAGCGTAAACTTCCAGCGCGTCTGGCGCGGTCAGTCCATTTCGCAAGATTTCTCGGCAGCACTCGAGATGGCGGCGAAAGCAGTGAACGATGTCCTTGTCGATCCGCCGGCCATGACTCGCAATGTCACCGAATGGGCCAAGAACCAGGCTTGCTGGAACAGGGTCAAGGCGTTGAAAATCGGATGGCCTGCGAACTGGCTTGAGGAGCTTTCCACACGCGAAGAACGCAAGGATGAAAAGCGTTCGGCCGTGAAAGATCAGAAGATGCTCAATGGCATTGAGGCCCAATCACTTGTGGTGAATGCCGGTGCCGGATTCTGGATGAAAGCCAGGGAATGGGGTGAGGCGAGAAGGCTTCTGTCGCCGATGGAGACAGGCGTTCTGGATACCGCCGCGTCAATGCCTAAACGAATTCCGAGTGACAAGCAGTCGCTGATCGCGGTTGAAGCCCTTCGGAAGCTGCATGGCGAAGGCTATCTTGAAGGGATGGACCTTCTCTAGCTCTGTTAGTCGCCAAGGTAGTCGCAATGGCTGCCCTCACGGGCGACCCGCTCTATCTCGCTACACTCGACTGAACCCGCAAGCGGCTTCATCCCATCCGGGTGACGATCGGGAGCAGGGGAAGTCGAGCGGGAGGATTGGCGGACGCACTCTGTCCCGCGCTACGCGCTCCTGAGGGTGCGGCGTTTCCTGTCCTGACCCGCAGGCACTCTTGCCTCTCTCATTGTCGGACGCCCGCTGGCCCACAGGTCCGGGCGCAGGGCGTCCGGCGGCTTCGCGCCGTTGCAAGGGTGCCGTTGCCTGCTGGATCGCAGGGCGATCCGGGCGGGAACGCCAAGGGCTTTGCCCTCTCGTTCCCCAAACCGGAATAGACACCCCCGTGTGGCGGGCGGTGCCCGCTGGCCCGCGCCAGGGCATCGATTCCGGTTTCCCCTCCCCCTCCCATCCTCGCCGGAAGGCAGGCCGCATGTCGCATGTCGAATGCGGCTTTGCCGGAAGGAGGGCAGAACATGGGTGACCTGATCTTGAACTACCGGGCTTGCGGGGCCGAGTGCCGCGAGGACTGGTTGCGGATGCTGGCCAATGAGAACGGCTTGCCGTTCGGGACCGTGCGGCGTCTGGCCGAGGAACTTGGCGAGCGCGAGGATTTCGGCGAGCTGGTCCACTTGTGCGAGTGCGGCGGGAGGGCGGTGCAATGACCGCTGGCACCCTTTCCCGCAGCGAGCGGATTGCCCGGCTCAATGACGGGGCGCGGCAGGCGATGGGTCTGGCCTGTGTCGCAGTTGCGACCGAGGGGTTTCGGGCCTTGCCGCAGGCGGATCAGTCGCGGGTGCGCGAGCTGGTTGAAACCTACGACGCCTTCACCCCAGACAACGATCCGTATGGCGAGCGCGATTTCGGGGCGATCTACAAGGGCAGCGATGGCCGCTGGACCACCAGCTACCCCGCGCAAGGCAAGGCCGTCGAAAAGGTGTTCTGGAAGATCGACGCCTACGACCGCGATTTGCGGTTCGGTAGCGAAGACCCGGCCAATCCCGCCGTGACCCGGCGGGTGCTTACCATCATGCCTGCCAGCGAATATTGAAGAGGGCGGACCTATGGCCAGGCTCAAGCACGCGGTTCGCGTCGCCGAACCCGATCTTAACCAGATCACCATTCCCGGCGTGCAGCCGGTCAGCTTGGGCGAGCGGTTGCAGTTTCAAGCAGGGCTGCCGATGCAGCCGCGCCGAATACAGAAGCCGCTCGACATCGGCTTCTGGGATCCGATGCGCGATCAGCTTCAACTGTTCTGATTGCTGGACGCTGGACAGGGTGCGTTACGAATTTGTACAAACTTGAAATGAAAAAGCGCCCCGTTGCCGGGGCGCTCTTGGTATTGAAGGGATCGGGCGGCGTAGCGCAGTGCTACTTCATCAACCGGTAGCACAGGTGCGTCAGCGCCTGATGTTCCCCGATGGTCCGGCTGATGCTGATGGTGGCGTACGACAGCCCCAGCGACAGCTCGTGGTGGTGGACCAGTTCCAGCGCGGGCTGGAGGAACGGCACCGGCAGGAACGGATCCAGGATGCGGGTCGTGGTGATCACGACCTCGATCACCTCCTTGGTCCAGTGCCAGACGCGGTGGCAGGCGAAGCGCTCGATGTGCTGAACGCCCGACAACGCGGCGTTCAGCAATTGCTCCTTCAGGGTTTTGCTATATGGCATTTGCATGGTCCTTAACTTGAAGGCCTGGGCGGTTTTAGAAGGCAGCCAAGGCGCGGTTCTGGGTCACAGGGCCGACACCCTCGCGGTGTCGGCCCGTTCAGTTTATCGATTCGTTTCGGGACTGATATGCTGTCCGGCGGACATAGAATCGGGCGCGGGCGACGGCGCGATATAGAATCCGTCGCAATCAAACCCCGCTGTTGAAAGCCACCCGCTCCAAGCGCGTGAATTAAAATTCCCGCGCTAGTTGTTGCGGCCATTGCTGATGTCGCGCAGACACCGGCAATGACCCAAGCAGTGTCTTCGATTGATAGGGATGAAGTTGACCGGCTCGCCGAAGCGTTGATCCGCGACCATTCTGGCTTGCTCGGAAACCAAACACCGCCATCATATCTCAGCAACGCAAACGGCCTTGAGCTATCCAGTCGCATTGAGGCGTTAGCTTCGACGGCAACGAAAGCAGGCTTGGGATTTCAGTTTTGGGAGGTATTCCTAAACAGCGGCCTTCATAACTCAGGGAACAAGCTAGCACAGCATTCGAGCCATGATCGGCTAACGGTGTCGCTACGCGTGGAGTTGAACTGCGACGGCGAAGTCTTAATAGTTCCTCATAAACAAGGAATAGGCAACCATCGTAACCATTCGAGTACTAAGGCACTGCTCCATATCGAAGAAGATATTCGAGAGCTTCAATCGGCGAATCGTAGATACAGATCGGGGTATATCGGCGTTAGTCACTATGACAAGCTCTATGAGTATTTTAGGTTTTTTTGCCTTAACACGTTCATTCACTATACAATAGATGAAAATTCATTTGGATTTAAGGCGAATGGGGTCAGTCATTTCTTTGACAAAATTATAAAAAAGGAAATGAATCCTGATGTTCGTAAATACACTCGAGACAGCATTGAGATACGTTCCGGCACTACTAAAAATGTAGTGAAAGCGACGAGGGACAAAATTTCAGAAATTTATGTTCAAATTCTACAGAAAAATCTAGATAAACTGAAGGAAGAAGATGTCGCGAACGGCGTAAGAGTCGAAGATAGCTTCGATGAAAAAACAAAAAGCCTTATATTTCTTAAATCCATGACAGACAATGCAGACGATTTTGTTGCATGTATATTAAATTCATATCGACATATGTCTCTTTCGTGTCTGAGAATATTTTTTAATTTCTCTAGTAATGTATATTTGCCGTGGACAGTTTCTGCTTCCGCCGGTCCCTTGGGATTGAGTGTAAATCAAGAGGGACTACAGCCATATCCTAGCGCTCCGATCATTTCGCTTAGGGAAAGCGCTGGGAACATCTTCCAACCGATCAACTACCCCTCCTAACGTGCCTATAATGTTGAAGCGACCACGCACGGCATCAAAGCTCTTGCGCAAGACGATGAAGCGAAATCCGAGAGCAAGTCAGGTGGCCGCCCTGGCGCCGAGAGGACAGAGAAAGCGAAGGACGTCGTTTCAGACGACAGACTTGGATCGATGGTGATTTGGCCGCTGCGCGTTACGGCAAATCCGTTCGACCACAAGCAGGGCGGGCTGTTTCAGGTTGGGGGCTTCCTGAGAATGATGGGACGGTTCGATGGAGCATCAGGTGAGCCGCTCCCCTTGGACACTTATGCAACTAGCCAATTCAAGGCCGACGTGAAGGCACTCGCTGAGCCTGTTCATGGGTTTTTTGACTCCCTAGGTCGTGTTGACAAAAGGGATTCCCAAACGAGCTGAGTTCTGATTCAAGGCTGTTTTTTGGAGAGCAGTCATGGGTCGTGGGGATTTGTCAGACGCGGAATGGGAACTGATCGGGGCGCTGTTGCCGCCTGAGCGGGGGCGGTGGGCCAGGCCGGCAGGCGATA
>Ga0207952_1000083_pt1 | contig 102784 bp, 109 predicted proteins | sample SubbioR12Aug_8Ca_FD_184831 | JGI IMG/M metagenome (GOLD analysis project Ga0207952, IMG submission 184831) | Serpentinite rock and fluid subsurface biosphere microbial communities from McLaughlin Reserve, California, USA - CR12Aug_8Ca (SPAdes) | ecosystem: Environmental > Terrestrial > Deep...
CCCCCCCAGCATGCGCCGGGCCTGCTGGTCGAGCATTTGTTCGACGAAACCTTGGTATTGCTCAGTACCGATCCCGGCAGGCCCTGGCCCAATGACGAGTACATTTATGTCGATTGGGGGCCGGGGTTTTACGCGCAACACAGTAATCGTTATCCGCATATCGAGCGCCCAGCGCAGCGGGTCAACATCGGCTGGTTGGCTGTACAGCTGACGCTGGCCAACGGCGGTTCCTGTTTTCTGCCGGTACGGCTGGCTCAACCGTTGCTGCGGGCGGGCAGACTGTTTCATGTGCCGGACAGCCCGCAATTCATACTGCCGGCGTATATGGTTTCGGCGCGCGACCGCGACTCGGAGGTATTGCAACAAGTGCTTGACCAGCTGCGGATGTTGGCCGCGCTTGAACGGCAAAAAACCTATTGATATGCCCCGCCGGCAATTTGCAAAATCGGCCCAGCCCGAATTCGGCACGGGCTGCCGCCGCACCTGAAAATCGATTGTAAGGTTTGCGACAATTTGCCGTCCCGACTACCGCTTCTGCTGTCGCCAACCCGCCAAAAAACGTCCGGGTAAGCCGTGAAACCGGCGGTTTATTAGATTGGCAAGCCTTTTGCTTTAATCGAATCAAAGGCATTTGCCGGTTTTGACCGAGGTTGTAGCATGACACCCACTTCCCGTTCCGTCATCATCGATGACACCACTTTAAGAGATGGCGAGCAATCGGCCGGGGTGGCATTTTCCCTGGATGAAAAACTCGGCATCGCCGCGCGGCTGGCCGCATTGGGCGTACCGGAACTGGAGATCGGTATCCCCGCCATGGGCGCCCAGGAGCGGGATGAAATCAAGGCCATTGCCGCCCTGAACCTGCCCAGCAATTTGTTGGTGTGGTCCAGAATGCGCAAGGACGATTTGAAACATTGCCTGGGTTTGGGCGTAAACCGGGTGGATTTGTCCATCTCCGCCTCCGACCAGCACATTCAACACAAACTTAAACAAAGCCGGGCCTGGGTGTTGGAAACCATCGATTATTGCGTCAAGGCTGCCGTCGATGCCGGCTTAAAGGTATGCGTCGGCGCCGAGGATGCGTCCCGGGCCGATAGAAGCTTCCTGGCGCAAATGGCGGAAACCGCGCAGCAAGCCGGCGCCAGCCGGATCCGCTTTGCCGATACCGTCGGCATCATGGAGCCTTTCGGGGTGCATGAGGCGATACGCCACTTGCGCACGGTCACCGAAATGGACATCGAAATGCACGCCCACGACGATTTAGGCCTAGCCACGGCCAACACGCTGGCCGCCGCCATGGCCGGCGCCACCCACCTCAATACCACCGTCAACGGCCTGGGCGAACGCGCCGGCAATGCCGCGCTGGAAGAAGTGGTGGTCGGTTTAAAACAACTGTACGGTATCGAGTCCGGCGTGGATTTACGCAATTTCCCCGCGCTGTCGCATCAAGTGGCGGCGGCGTCCGGCGATACCATCGGCAGCCGCAAGAGCCTGATCGGCCGCGATGTGTTCAGCCACGAGGCCGGCATTCATGTCGATGGCCTGTTGAAGGATCCGCACAATTACCAAGGCGTCGATCCGGCCCTGGTCGGCCGCAGCCACCAACTGGTGCTAGGCAAGCATTCCGGCAGTCGGGGCGTGATGCATGCCTACCAGCAGCTCGGCATTGCCGTCAACCGTTGGCAGGCAGGCCGTTTGCTGCCGATGATCCGGCAGTTTGTCAGCATTCACAAGCGTGCGCCGCAAAGCGCCGATTTGAACCAATTTTTACTCAGCCTATAACAGAGGTGTCCGATGAACAGTAAACGCCAAAAACAAGCCCTGCAAACCGCCGGCAAACTGGAAGCCGCGCAGGCGAACCTGCCGCAATGCGAAATGCAGGACGACCGCTATCCGGGCAGTTTTTTCCGGGTTCCCGGCATACCGGCTCCCGGTAAAACCACCTGGAGCTTGGCAAAATGATGTTCTTTTCGCCGCTCCGGCCCAATACCGCGCCGAGTTTGTGGCAAGACTGGCGCGAGGATGTCGGCTGCGTATTCGCCCGCGACCCGGCCGCCCGGAATCTGCTGGAAGTGTTGCTGGCGTACCCGGGCGTGCATGCGGTGTTGTTGTATCGGGTTACCCACAGGCTGTGGCTGGCGGACTGGAAACTCTCGGCCCGGCTGGTGGCGGCTTTCGCCCGCTGGCTGACCAACGTCGACATTCATCCCGGCGCCACCATAGGCAAACGCTTTTTTATCGACCACGGCGCCTGCGTGGTGATCGGCGAAACCGCCGAAATCGGCAACGACGTCACGCTGTACCACGGCGTCACTCTGGGCGGTACCACCTGGAACAAGGCCAAACGCCACCCGACCTTGGGCAATAACGTCCTGGTGGGGGCGGGCGCCAAGATTTTGGGGGCGATCAACCTGGGCGATAACGTCAGAGTCGGCGCCAATTCGGTGGTGATCAAGGATGTGCCGGCCTGCTGCACGGTGATCGGGATTCCCGGCCGCATCATTCAGCAAAAAGGCGTGAAGATTCAAAACCCGCGCGGTATCGACCTGGATCATCATCTGGTGCCGGACCCGATCGGCAAGGCCATCACTTGCTTGGTGGAGCGCCTGGATAAACTGGAAGCCAATCAGGAAAAGTTCGTGATGCTGGAAACCGAAAATTGCGGCAGCTGCGAATCGGAAGGCGTCTGCCACGGCGAGGACAAAATCGTCTTGAAACAAGCCGCGGGTGGGCAGTAATGGACTTATTGGAATTTGAAGCCAAGGATTTGTATTTTCAAACGGAAGACAGCGAGGAAGTGCAGGCCTTGATCCAATACGCTTCGGAATTGTATAGCAGCGGGGAAGCCGAACTGCCGTTGCTGCAAGCCTTTTTACGGGCGCCGGAATCGCTGAACGTATTGGTGTCGCTGAACCGGTTTTATTACTATCAGCACCGCCTGGAAGAGGCCTTGCTGATTTCCGAAAGGGCGCTGGAATTGATACGGCGGGAGCTGGCGTTTCCCGGCGATTGGCGGCAGTTGGAGAGGGCGCACATCAGCGGAGCCCCCAAGGACTGGTTGACTCGCGTCAGATTTTATTTATTCACCTTGAAGTCGGTCGGCTTTTTGAATATGCGCATGGAGAATCTGGAGCTCAGTCGCGGCATCTTCGAAAAACTGGTGGCCTTGGACGACAAGGACCGTATCGGCGCCAAAGCGCTTTTGGAGCTGGTATTGCAAAGACAACAGGCCGCGGTTGCCTGACATGGGGGAGAGCGCCCGTTTCAAGGGTGGGGAATTTTTTGAGGTATTGGCAATGTTAAAAAGCATAAGAGACAAACTGGATTCGACGCTGCTGCCCGCGGTGTTGTTTGCGTTACTGGTGATTTATTTGTTGAGCAGCGATCCCAACATAATCGGGCCGTATTAGAGCGGCGGATTAATAAACGCAGCTTTTGTTCTAGCGGTGGGTTTTACCCATCCTTCATTTTTAAAGGTGATTAACATGATTAAGCATAAATCCGATCCTTTTCTGGCCCAAGCGTCTTTAATGCTGGCGATTATGTTGGTGATGTATGCGCTGGGCGGCGATAGCGGCAACCTGGATCACCTGATAGCCGCGAGGTAACTTTATGAGTTTTGAAGACGATATGGAAGAACTGGAATCCGCCGAGGACTTTTTACAGTATTTCGAACTGGCATACGATCAAACCGTGGTCCACGTCAATCGCTTGCATATCCTGCAGCGCTTCCACGACTATCTGGATAAGGGAGAGGAGCGTTTGCCGGAAGACGAAGACAGCAAGCGCCAAGTCTATAAGCAGCTGTTGGCGCGGGCCTATCAGGATTTTGTCGATTCCGACGCGCAGACCGAAAAAGTCTTCAAGGTCTTCAACATGCCGGATCCTCAAAACGTATTCGTGGCATTGACCGACATCAAGACATGAAAGAAGAGCGCTTCGACGAAGGCCGCTTCGAATACGGCGAGGCGGTGCGGATCACCCGCAATGTGCGTAACGACGGCACCTATCCCGGCAAGGAAGTAGGCGAACTGCTGATACGCCGGGGTAGCGTCGGCAATGTCATCGAAGTGGGTACCTTTTTGCAGGATCAGGTGATTTACACGGTGCATTTTCTGGAACAGGGTCGGATGGTCGGCTGCCGCCTGGAAGAGCTGATTCCGGCCGATGGGCCCTGGAATCCCAGCCGTTTCGAGTTTCGCGATCTGGTGGTTTGCACTATCGACTTGGGCGTGCAGGGCAATGTGCTGGCCGGGAAAGGCACGCAAGGCGAGGTGTTGAAAGTCTTGCGGGAAACCCAGCCGTTGCAGTACCACGTGCGTTTTCCCGGCAGAACCCTGCAAGTGCCGGAGAGCGTGTTGGAACCGGCCGATCCGAAACACTTTATTGAACCGGAGGATTAATGATGAATCGGCTGTCCGAAGCGACGATTGAGCCTTATACCTTGTTGCGGGCTGCGTTAAGCTTGTTCAAAAAAGCCCCGGCCGAGCTGGAAAACCAACAGTTGTTCCAGGCGCAAAGACAGGCCAGAAACGAATACGAAATCGAAACCCGGGTGCTGAATTCCAACGAAGCGGCCAGCGTGATGGTCTCCGAGCGGGAGGTGGCGAATGCCTTTGCCGAGGTGCGCGAGCGGTTCGCGGATGATGCGGCTTTCGAGGCGGCTTTGCTGGCCAACCGGTTGACCACGGACAGCTTGAGAGCAGCGTTATCCCGGCAGTGCAAGGTCAATAGCGTGTTGGAAAAAGTGGCGGCGCGGGCGCCCAAGGTCAACGAGGTGGAAGTGGGGATTTTTTACCACTCGCATCCGGACAAATTTCATATTCCCGAGCAGCGCACGGCCCGGCATATTTTGATCAGTATCAATGCGGATTATCCGGAAAATACCCGGGAAAATGCCTTGCAACGTATCGAAGAAATTGCCGAAACCTTAAAGCGTAAGCCGCATAAATTCGCCCATTTGGCTTTAAAGCATTCCGAGTGTCCCACGGCCTTGAACGGCGGCGAATTGGGCACGCTGGTGCAAGGCAAGTTATACCCGGAACTGGATGCGGCCCTGTTTCAGCTCAAGGAAAACCAGGTCAGCGCCGTGGTGGAAACCGAAGTGGGTTTTCATTTGATCCAATGCAGCAAAATTATCCGGGCCGAAACCTTGTCGTTAAAAAATGCGACGCCCAAGATCAAACAAATCATGCAGGAACGTTCCCGGCGCAGATGCCAGCGCAGCTGGCTGGCGAGCTTGCCGGCGGTTAAATCCTAGGTGCGCGGCGCCTACCTTTTTGTTACCCAATGGTGAAAACGATGGCCAAAGAATCCAAGCATTGTTCCTTTTGCGGTATCGAAGCCTCGGCCTCGGTACCCATGATAGCCGGCACCGAAGGCTTTATTTGCGAAGCCTGCGTGATGCTGGCCAGCCAGGTGGTATCCAGCTGGGGCAAAAAGAAAGAACTCACCGAAATGCAGGGCGCACTGCCCAAGCCCGCCGAAATCAAAGCCATGCTGGATCAATACGTGATCGGCCAGGATCTGGCCAAGGAAATTCTGTCGGTCGCGGTGTACAACCATTACAAACGCCTGAAGCACGAAAGCGCCAAAACCGGCGGCTTGGGCGAGGCCGATACCAATGTGGAAATCGGCAAATCCAATATTTTGCTGATCGGGCCGTCCGGCACCGGTAAAACCTTGTTGGCCAGCACGCTGGCGAAAATCGTCGGCGTGCCGTTTACCGTGGCCGACGCCACCACGCTGACCCAGGCCGGTTATGTCGGCGACGACGTCGAGAACATTCTGGTGCGCTTGCTGGACGTGGCCGACGGTAATATGAGCAAGGCCGAATGGGGCATCGTCTATATCGACGAAGTGGACAAAATCGCCCGCAGCCCGGAACAGGCTTTCGGCACCCGCGATGTGTCCGGCGAAGGCGTGCAGCAAGCCCTGCTGCGGCTGGTGGAAGGCTCGCACGTCAAAATCGCCGCCAAGGGCCGGCGTAAAGACAGCAATAGCGATAGCTTGATGATAGACACCAGCAATATTTTATTCATCTCCGGCGGGGCGTTTCCCGGTTTGGAAAAACACGTGGAAAAACGCCTGCAGCCGCGCAAAACCGCCATCGGCTTTCATGCGGAAATGAACGACGACAGCCAAAAACCTTCCCTGGAAGCTTTGCTGAACGCGACCCAGCCCGACGATTTGAAGCGCTTCGGCCTGATTCCGGAATTTATCGGCCGTTTCCCGGTGCTGGCGCCGCTGGAACCCCTGGATGTAGACGCCTTGATTCAGGTGTTGACCGAGCCCAAAAACGCCCTGGTCAAGCAATATCAAAAGTTGTTCGCCTATGACGATGTGGAGCTGGAGTTTACCCAGGAAGCCCTGGTGGAAATCGCCGAAAAAGCCATCGCCCGCGACACCGGCGCCCGCGGTCTGCGCAGCATTATGGAGCATGTGTTGCGTAAAACCATGTTCGACGTGCCGTCGCGCGGCAATGTGGAACGCTGCATCGTCACCGCCGACGTGATTAAGGGCGAGGCGGAGATCGAGGTGGTGGAACGCGAGCCGGTTGCCGGGCAGGATTTGCAGCGCTTATCGGGCGGCGAATAATATTGACCGACGCGCCATGAACAACACGGTTTTACTACTGAATTAAGCCCTTGTGGCGGGTTGAAATAATTTGCGGAAATCGGCAGGTAAAATGATTTAATCATGCCGCCGGCTTTGGCCGGTTCCATAAATTATTCAACCACAACAAGGAAACATATGGTCGCAATCAATACATTCGTGCGTCGGTATATTCGCAGTTTTGAAATGATCGGGGTGTTGATGCGTATTTTCAGTTTTAGCTTGGTCAGTTGGCTGGGCCCCGAGAGTCCGTTTTTGTTTATCTGGAGCGTCAATACCGCCGATGCCATCGTGCTGTCCTGGTGCTCCATATTGAAACAGGATCACGCCTATACCTTATTGAATGTGTTCTGGGTCATGGTGGGTATTGTCGGAGTATTGCGGGCCGAGCATTTGATTCATTAAACCGACGCGGCAAATAAAAAGATAGCCAGATCAATCGATAGCCACTTTCCATTGGATACTTAAATGAGCACTAAAGACATCATCCTTAAACAAATCGCCGACAACCCTATCCTGCTGTATATGAAAGGGGTGCCGACCGCGCCGGAATGCGGGTTCTCCGGCAAGACCGTGGAAATCCTCAACGCCACCAAAATACCCTTTGCCTATGTCGACGTCTTGAGAGCACCGTTCATTCGCGACCGGCTGCCGTCGGTATCGAAATGGCCGACGTTTCCGCAACTGTTCGTCAAGGGCGAACTGGTCGGCGGCGCCGACATCGTCGAAGCCCTGTATAACGACGGCAGTTTGCTGCCCATGCTGCGGGCCGCCGTCAAACCCGCCGACGATTCGGCGGAAAACAACGTCATCACCCATTCCGAAGTCGAAGCGTTGATTTTGGGCAGTTATCCGGGGGCGCAAATCGCCATTGAAGGCCAAGGCTGCGATTTGACGATACGAGTGGTCAGTGAACAATTCGCGGATGCATCCATGGTCAAACAACACCAGGGCGTCATGGCCACCTTGACCGAGCCTTTGGCCAGCGGCCGCCTGCATGCGGTGACCCTGAAAACCTTTACACCCGAACAATGGCAGGCCCAACAACCTGCTCCGCAAGCCGGTTTGCTGCAAATTCAACTTTGATTTTATTAATAATGGAGAACGATCATGGCTAAAGTAGGCATATTTTTTGGAACAGATACCGGCAACTCGCGCAAAGTCGCCAAAACCATCCACAAACAACTGGGCGACGAATTGGCGGACAAACCCGTCAACATCAGCAAGGCCAGCGTCGACGACTTATTGGCTTACGAGGTGCTGATCATCGGCACGCCCACATACGGCGACGGCGAACTGCCCGGCCTGACCGCCGGCACCTCGGCCGAAAGCTGGGAAGAGTTCATGCCGCAGCTGGCCGGCGCCGATTTTTCCGGCAAAACCATTGCCTTGTACGGTTTGGGCGATCAGGCCGGCTACCCGGACAATTTCGTCGATGCCTTGGGCATGCTGTACGACGCCTTTGCCGACTGCGGCGCCGGCTTCGTCGGCGCCACCTCCACCGAAGGTTATACTTACAACAGTTCCAAGGCGGCCATGGGCGACGAATTCGTCGGCCTGGTGCTGGACGAAGACAACCAAAAAGAACTCAGCGACGACAGGCTGCAGGCTTGGTTGAAGCAAATCGAGTCCGCCTGGGCTTAATCTAAACACCATGCAATTCCTGCCCGCCGAGGCCCTGAGCGAAACGTCCTTCGCGACGGTGGATGTGCTGCTGCACAGCCAGACTCCGCGCGCCCGGCGGGCCAACGTGCTGGTGTTTCGTTATCGGGGGCGGGTATTTGCGTATGTGAACCACTGCATGCACATGCAGCGGCCGTTGAATTGCCAGGAAGACGCGGTGTTCGACGCCGAACGGCGTTGGTTGCGCTGTTCCATGCACGGCTTTATCTTCGAACCGGACACCGGCATCTGCCGCAGCCCGGTTTGCGAAGGGCAGGCCCTGCAAGCCGTCAAAGTCGCAGAAGAAGACGGCCTGATCGTCTTCAAGGAAAAACAGCTGCAAGTTTTGGCTGTTCATGCCGCCAAGGCTGCGCCGGGGGGCGAACATGCTTGAAGAAACCGCCATCGTTACCCGTATTACAGACGGCGAAGTCTGGATCAAAAGCCTGCAAAGCGGGGCCTGCGGCGGCTGCGCGCAACACAGCAGCTGCGGCACCGCGACCTTGTCAAAATGGTTGCCGAAACGGGAGTTCGCGGTGGAAAGCGACCGGCCGCTAAAAGTCGGCGATCAGGTACGGGTCGGCATAGACGATTCCCACGTTTTATTGAGTTCCATCGTGCTGTATCTGCTGCCCATCGTGGTGATGTTGCTGGGCGTCGGTTTGGCGACTATTTTTTTACCGCCCGCATTCTGCGAAGCCTGGCTGCCGGAACTGTCCCTGAGCCTGTTACTGGCGACATTCTGGGTCATACACAAGCTGCAAAATGTGTTGTTGCTGTATTTTTGTTTCAGACCGCAGATAGTCGGCAAGCTTTGATTTCAATTTGGACAGCTAGTTTTAATACAATCAGCGTAATATGAAAAAAACTTCAATAAGTATTGTTCGGATTTCATCTTGCGTTTTCCCTAGCTTAGAAAGAAGATTCCTATAATTAGCGCCAACATTTAAAGAGTCCTGGTGTTCAATACCAAGTTGTTGATTAAATATTTTCAGCGCTCGACGCATAAATGGCTCAGCTTCAGTGTAACGGCCAGTATCTATGAGCAAATGTCCCAAATTGTTCAGGTCTCGAGCAACAGTGGTATTTTGAACTCCGAAGCGAGACTCATCTATGTTGAGCGCTCGTCGCATCAGCGATTCCGCAGCTTCGAATCGTTTTGTGTCATGAAATAATTGCGCCAAATTGTTTAAGCGAGTGGCTACTTTTGAGTGATTCGGGCCGTAACTTGATTCATCTATTTTCAGCGCTCGGATTAATAGGTGTTCTGCTTGCGACAGATCGCCGGCGTCAACTAGTATTTTTGCAAGACCGTTTAAGCATATGGCTATGTTCGGGTCATGCTTTCCAAATTTAGCCTCGTAGATTCTAAGCGCTTGTCTCATAAGCTGCTCTGCCTCAGTTAACTGCTGAGTATCCTTAAGAAGGCAGGCTAGATTGCTAAGGCCACGGGCTACATTAGGGTGATTTGCATCAAAATAAGATTCGTCTATTTTTAACGCCTGCCGAAATAGTGGTTCTGCCTCGGTCAGGCGGCCCATCCTTTGTAGAAAGGTCGCTAAACTGTTTATGGATACGGCGAATGTTGGATGTTTGGGGCCAAAATGTAAGTTGTTTATGTTCAGGGCGCGACGCATTAGTAGCTCAGCCTCTGCATTGCGGTCAGTCGCTTGAAATAAGTGAGCAAGATTATGGAGGTTAATTGCAACCCTGGGATGGTTGGGGCCAAACTCAGCCTCATCGATAAATAATGCCTGTAACATTAGCGGTTCTGCCTCAGCAAAGCGGTCCGTGGCTTGGAGAATCTGTGCCAGATTATTAATGTCGATTGCAATTCTAGGGTGGTTTGATCCGAAGTAGGACTTGTCAATATCTAACGCACGACGAATTAGAAATTCAGCCTCAGTAAGACGGCTTGTGACCATAAGGATCGCCGCTAAATTATTGAGACTGTTTGCGACAATCGGATGAGCAGTACCAAAATTTATTTCCTCGTTTATATTTAGTGCTCGACTTACTAGTTGTTCGGCCTCAGCATATAGCGATTTTGCGTAAAACATGGTGCCAACCGCTTCCAATAGTCGGTTGGTGGGTTCGCCGATACCCCGTTTGTCTGCTCTGCTAGCCACGGCCGAGGAATGAGGCAGCAATGGCTCGAGCACCGGCCAATGTCTTACATCTTGTGGATCTCCAACAAAAGCGTCGTTAAGCCAGCGCAGCGCTTCGGGCAGGCGACTGTTTTTAGCGTTTGATTGCTGACGACGGGTGACGTCTTGTACCAGCCGATGCACGCTAAAGCTCGGGCGGTCTTGCTCGCGGCTAATCAATGAGTAGGCTTCAAGCTCGGCCAAAGCGGTGAACGGGGCGGTTTCCGTTTCGACATCGGGAATCGGCACTTCCAGTAGCGATTCCGGTATCGGCGCCGGGCTTAACCAGGCCAGCCGCTCCAGCAAGTGCCTGGCCGGCGCGCCGAGTTGCGCAAAGCTGGTTTGCCAGGTGACGGCGACGCTGCACGGGTATTGCATCAAGCGCGGATCGTACCAGGCCAGCACTTGTTCGCGCCGGCCGCGCCATTCGTTCAGATAGCTTGTCAGTGAAAGGCGGCGTTGGGCGATATAGGCGCCGGCCTGTTCCAGCGCCAATGCCAGACCGCCCAATTCGTCGGCCAGGGTTTCGGCTTGCGCGCTGTCGTCGTCTCGTTTGCGGCGTTTGTGTGCGGTGCGGGCCAACAGGAATTCGGCGGCATCGGCCCGGGCCAGCGTGTCCAGCTGCATTACCGTCAGGTTGCCGCTCCAGTTGCTCAAGCGGCTGGTGATCAGCAGATGGCCGCCGCTTAGTTGCGGCAGCAAGGCTTCAACCGCCTCTGCCGCCGTTTCGGTATCGGCGTTATCTATAATCAGCAGCCAGCCCGGATGTTGCCGCAGCCAAGCCAGGACGGCGGCGCGTTGTCTGGCTTCGTCGGTGTCGGTTTGCTCGGGCAGGTCCAGCAGGCTAGTCCGGCATAACGCAGCCAAATTCCGTTGTAATACTTCCGGGCTGTCGGCGCCGAGAAACAAGCTGGCCGCATAATTATCGGCCTGCCGCCAGGCGTATTCCAGCGCCAGCCGGGTTTTGCCGACCCCGCCCAGTCCGCTCAGCACCAAAGCGCAGCTCGGGTTATGTGCCGTGTCCGGCACCGGGCCGAGGCAGCGGCTTAGTTGCTCTAACGCGGTATTGCGGCCTTTAAACAGTTCGCCGAGGCTGGCGGCGGGCAAATTGGCCGGTTTGTGCAATACCCCGGCGCGGGCCAGCAGGTCGTGCAATGTGGAGCGCAGTATTTCTATCGTCAGACGATCGGCGTTGGCGAAACTGATTTCCGGGTAACGTCCGTATTCGGCCAGGCGGGCCAGGTGTTGTTGCTGTTGGCGTTGTTGTTCTGCCTGGAATAGGTAACGCTCAGCGCGAGGCGCCAAGGCCTCGGGCACGGCAACGATCAGCGCTTTAGCGTGATACAGCGCCAGCCAGGCTTCCCATTGGGTGTAGGAAAGCGCCGGCCCGTCGGGCTCCAGACAGGGCTTTAACGGATGCAGGCGTTGGGCCAGATCGGGGTAGCGCGCACGGATTAACTGCAAGGAAGGCGCTTGCGCCAAGGCGCCGGTCATGTCGCCGACCAGATGAATCACCGCATCGCACTGGCGGATATATTCGTCCAGTTTATCCAGTGTCTCGCTGCCGGTGGCGATAAAGTCTTCCTGTATCTTCACCGTCACGTTGGGCCGGTCCAAGTTGCGGCGCAAGGCGTCGCGGTAACTGCAAAATTCCGCGCTAACGGCGGACAAGAAGAGGCGAATTTGAGGCACGCGTTTTCCCAAGGCTTAATGTGTAGTCCGGGCCGACCAGACAGAGGTTGGCTTTGCAACCAATCGCCACCCTAACGCATGAGGCAGCCGTTTAAGAAGGGCAATTGTGGCATAAACGCATTTTAAAAGCCTTATGCTTAGCCGATGGTTTTAGGTTTCGGACCACTGTTCGGAGAGTGCGGCGAATTGGTCCTGGATGCTTGCAAACACGTTCGCCAAGTCCGGATCGAATTGGCTGCCGCTGCCTTCGATAATGTAGGCCGCCGCCCGTTCGTGGGACCAAGCCGATTTATACGGGCGATGCATGGTCAAGGCGTCGTAAACGTCGGCAATGGCGGTAATCCGCCCGTAGATGTGGGTTTCGACGCCTTTCAGTCCTTGCGGATAACCGCGGCCGTCCCAGCGTTCGTGGTGGGTCAGCGCTATTACTTCGGCGGATTTCAATAGGCGGCTGTCGGAGCCTTTGAGAATAAGTTGCCCATGCAGCGTGTGCTGTTTCATGATTTCCCATTCCTCGCTATTCAACTTACCGGGTTTGAGCAGAACGCGGTCCGGCACCCCCACTTTGCCGATGTCGTGCAGTTGCGCGGTGACGGTGATTTCGTAAGCTTCATCGGCGCTGAAGCCGGTTTCCCTGGCCAGACAGCCGGCAAACTGCCCCACCCGCTGGGTGTGAAAGCGGGTGTCGGTATCCTTGAACTCGGCCGCAATGCCCAGGCGTTCGAGAATTTCCGTTTGCAGTTTGAGTAGTTCGCGGGTTTGAGCCTGCACTAGCGGGTCCGAAGCGTTGCGGTATTGGGGCGTGACGAATCAATCACGAGTGTCCGCCGGGTTTTGCTGGGCTTTGAGCAGTAGTTCGAACTCGCCGGCGGGCATGGGTTTGGCGAACAGATAACCTTGCCCGTAATCGCAGCCGGCCTGGGCCAGAAAATCGCGTTGCTGTCGGGTTTCTATGCCTTCGGCGATGACTTTGATACCCAGTTTGTGCGCCATGACGATAATGGCTTCGCATAGGGCCAAATCGCTGGAGCCCGGCGCCAGGTTCCGCGTGAACGATTGATCGATTTTCAAATATTCGATATGAAATTTTTTCAGATAAGAGAGTGCCGAATAACCGGTGCCGAAATCGTCGATGGCCACTTGAATGCCGTATTCCTTGAAATGCAGTAATTTTTTTGCCACATTGTGGCTGTCGTCCAGCAACAGTCCTTCGGTGATTTCAACCACTATGCTGTCGCGCGGCATGTCTAGCCGTTGCAGATAGTCGGTCCAGCCGCTATGTACAAGGTCTTGGGTATGAAATTGGCTGGGCGATTTATTGACGCTGATTTGAAAATGGCTAAGGTAGTCCTGTTGCCACCGCTTGGCCTGTTGGGCGGCCTCTCTAAATATCCAGTCGCCAATATCGTTGATGACGCCGGTTTCTTCCGCTATGGCAATGAACTCGATAGGCATAATCATGCCCTGTGCCGGGTGAATCCAGCGTATCAGGGCTTCGGCTTTAACAACCCGGTCTTGCATGGCCAATTCCACGATGGGCTGGTAGTACACGGCAAATTGGTTATCGGCCAGCGCGGCATGCAGATCCCTGGCGATATGGACATGGTTTTCCACCTCTTTTTGCATGGCCGGCGTGAAGTAACAGTACATGTTGCGGCCTTTGTTCTTGGCCGCGTACATGGCTTGGTCGGCAAAACGGATCAGATCTTCGACATGGCTGGCGTCGGTTGGCGAAAAGGTGATGCCGATACTGGCCGAGACGTATGCCAGGCTGCTGCCCAGCGTAAAGGGTTGGCTCAATGCGTTCAGAATGTTTTGCGCGATCGTTTCCACGTAAATCTTGTCGTTTAATTCGGAGATAATCACCGTAAACTCGTCCCCGCCCAGGCGGGCCACCGTGTCGGATTTCCTGACGCAAGCGCAAAGACGTTTGGCGACCTGGACCAGTAATTCGTCTCCCATGCTGTGGCCAAGCCCATCGTTGACCTCTTTAAAGCGGTCGAGGTCGACGAAAAGCAAGCCTAGCGTTTGCCGATCCCGCTCGGCTTTGACGACTTCTTGTTGCAGGCGGTCGATAAACAGGCGACGGTTCGGCAAGCGGGTAAGGGGGTCGTAATTGGCCTGAAACCAAATCAGCTCCTCGGATTTTTTCTTTTCGGTAATATCGGAAAACAGCGCCACCCGCCGATGCACGGTACCGTCCGGATTGAAAACGGTATTGATGACCACCCATTCCACATAAATATCGGAATTTTTACGCCGGTTATAGATTTCGCCTTGCCAGCGGCCGGAGCTGTTTAACGCTTGCCACATGGCTTGATAAAACGCGGGCGACTGTCTGCCGGAATTCAGAATTCGCGGGTTTTTGCCGAGTACGTCCGCCAAGGTGTAACCGGTGCAGGCGGTAAAGGCTTGATTAATGGAGATGATGCGATCGTTTTCATCGGTGATCATCATGGCTTCGCTGCTGTTTTGGTATACCAAGGCCGCCAACCGCAGTTCGTCTTCCGCGGTTTTTTGCTCGGTGATATCGCGGGCCGCCGCGTAGATAAGCCCGTCCTTGGCGGTGGAATTCCATTGAATCCAGCGCCAAGAGCCGTCCTGGTGCCGGTACCGGTTGATGAAATTATTAACGGATGTCGACGCCGATAGCCGCGCCATGGCTTCTTGGGTGGCATGAATATCGTCGGGATGCACGAATTCCAAAAAGGGTTTGCCGGTAAGTTCGGCTATGCTGTAACCCAGTATTTGTTGCCAGCGCGCATTCATTTTACGGAAACGCCCCTGCATATCGGCAATACCGAACAAATCCAGGGCATTATTGAAATAGGCGTCCAGTTCCGCCGTTTTTAAGCGTAGCGCTTCTTCCGCCCGCTCGCGGGTATGCAAAATCAGCGCCATCAAAATGCCGGCAACGGCCACCACCAGCAGGTAATGCCAAAAGTTTTGCGCGCCGGTTTGCCGATGGTTGGCAAAATCGGCGGCGCCCCGGTCTATGCCAAGATAGCCGATGCTGGCGACTATCAGCAAAAGCAGTAATACCCCGTGGCGGCCGAACCGGAATGCACCCCATAAAATCAGCAGAAACAGCCAATATTCCGGTGAAATCCCGCCGAACATGCCCCGAAAGAAATCCATAAATAGCGTGGTTGGCGCTATCAACGACAGCAGAATATAACCATGCGTTTCCAATCCGCGCTTGGCGTGGCCGAACCATCCCCGCGGCAACCGCCGCCAGACCAGCGCAAAAGGCGTGCCGATAACCATGCCCATGGCATTGGCTTGCCACCAATGAAACACGTTACCCGCTAAATCGGCGGTATCGGCCAGTCCCGCGTGCAGGAGGGCAAAGCTGCCGGATACCGCGCTAATCCAGGCCGATAAAATTGCCGCCGGCAGGATGCGGATAAAATCGCGCGGCCGCGAAAAATCGCAATCGAAATCGCCGCCGAACAGGTTTATTAAAACGAACGCAGAATACACTTCGACGGTATTGCCGGCGGCCATGGCCGCAACGACCGGTAGCGGCTGGCCGAACAGGAAGCCGGCCGCCGCCGAGCCGAGGATTATGCCGGGCCAGATGGGGCCGCCCCGCGCTAGCATGATTGCCAGCGCAATGCCGTTCGGCATCCAAAAAACCGTGCTGTCGTGATGGACGACGGACAATACATTCATCAAATAGGCGCAGACAGAATAAAGCAGGGCTAATCCGGCGGGCCGCGATAAATTAGCTATCCGAGAAGGCAGGGTAAGGCTCAAAGAATCATCTCTTGGCAGATTGAACTCAATAAGGCAGGGCATCGCGTTCAGCAATGAAAACCTTACGAAATCATTACATTATCTGGGCTAAGGTAATTGGGCGCAAGCTTTTTGCTTGAATGAAGAGAACGGGCGGAACGCTTGCATTTTACCGGCATATGCAAGGTGTTAGGTGTTACGGCGGGCAATACCGGGGGCACTTTATGAATGCTTAAACCGATTTGATAGCGGCGTTTAGGGGGGCGTCAAAAATAACATCCCCGTATTTTCGGGGATTGTTGCCGGTAGAAGGGGGGCTTTAGCCCCGAGCAAGGCACCCATCGCGGCTAAAGCCGCTCCTACAAAGGCAATATATTTCGGTAAGTTGTTTTCAACCATATCCTTAGCTTTTATGCCGGCCGGGCTTGTATTCAGGCGGAAGCGGTGTGTGCGTTCTATCCGCGGGCTTGTCGAAAACCGCTTCCGGGCCCACCCCGCCAAGCGTTCATAATGCGGGGCTAAATTTCGGAATATTAGCGGCGGACCGTGACGGCGTTGTCAGCCGGGGTCCGGGGCGGCGGCATGCAGATGCTTGGCGGCTTGGCCGGCCGGCAGCGGGTAACAGAAAAAATAGCCTTGGCCTTCCTGGCAACCTTCCCGCCGCAGAATTTCGAGCTGGCCCTGGGTTTCCAAACCTTCCGCGATGGTCCGCATATTAAACCCATTTGCCAACTGAATAATCGAGCGAATGATGGCAAGATCGTGGCTGTCGACTTCTAAATTACGGATAAACGAGCCATCGATTTTCAGTTTATCGACCCGAAACCGCTTTAGAAACGCCAGACTGGAATAGCCCGTGCCGAAGTCGTCGATGGACAAGGTGAAATGCAGGGTCTTGAATTTTTTCACGATATCCAGAATATAGTCGACATCCTGCAGCATGATGGCTTCGGTGAGCTCCAGTTCTATATATTGAGGGTCGAGATGGTGTTCTTCGGTCAAGCCGGTAATCATCTTGATGACATCGCCGCGCTTGAAATGCAGCGACGACAGGTTCACGGCCACTCTAACCGGCGCATAGCCCTGCTGTTGCCAAGCCTTGGCCTGTCTGCAGGCTTCGCTGATCACCCATTCGCCAATCGGGACGATCTGTCCGGTTTGTTCGGCAATCGGGATAAACCTGTCCGGCAGCACCAAGCCTTTTTCCGGGTGGTTCCAGCGAATCAGGGCCTCGATACCGACCAGTTCGGAACTGTGCAGATCGAATTGGGGCTGGTAATACAAAACGAACTGTTGCTTGAGCAGGGCTTCCGCCAATTCATTGCGCATGCGCAGGCGTTCCATTGCATCGATATTCATCTTGTCGGTATAAAACCGATAAGTATTGCGGCCGCTGTCCTTGGCGTGATACATCGCCGCATCGGCAAGTTTTAACAGGGTTTCGAAATCGTCGCCGTCGATGGAATACAGGGCAATGCCTATGCTGGCCGTCGACGTCAGCCGGTATTGCTCGATTTCAAAGACTTCGCCGAGATGGTTGAGGATATTCTGCGCGACCATCGATATGGAATGCGAGTCCGGCATGTCCGTCAGCACGATGACAAACTCATCGCCGCCCAGGCGGCAGACGGTATCGATTTCCCGCACATTGGCTTCCAGGCGCTTGGCCGCGGCGATCAGCAGGCGGTCGCCTATTTCATGCCCCAGCGTATCGTTGATGTTTTTAAACTGGTCCAAATCCAGATATAACAGCGCCACGCTACCGGCGTCGTGCCTATGGGTGATGCCCACCGCCTGGTCGAAACGGTCGCGCAGCAGCAGGCGGTTCGGCAACTTCGTCAGCGGGTCGTGATAGGCTAGAAACGTGAGCATGGCCTCGTCGGCCTTGCGTTTGGAAATATCGCTGAAAATGGCCACGTAATTGCATAAGGTGCCGTCGCTATCGTGCACGGTGCTGATGTTCAGCCATTTGGGATAGATTTCGCCGTTCTTGCGTTTGTCCCAAATCTCGCCGTGCCAGTTGCCTTCGGTGAGGATGTGTTGCCACATGTCCTGGTAAAACGTCTGGTCATGCTTGCCGGACGAGAGAATGCGGGGATTTTGACCGGCCACTTCGCTTAAGGTGTGGCCGGTTATTTGCGTGAAGGCGTCGTTGACATAGACGATGTTGTTCTGTTGGTCGCTGATCAGCACGGCCTCGTCGCTATTCGACAGCACTTTACTCATCAAGCGCCCCTGGCGTTCGTTTTCCAGCCGGTCGGTAATTTCCTGCCCCAGCGTAATCAGGGCCTTGCGGCTGCCGTTGGTTTCATAGATAGGCGTTTTAACGATTTCGAAAACGCGGCCGTGGTTTAGGCTGTTTTCCTTGGACGGCAGAGTCAGGAACAACTCGGCCGGTTGTCCGGTTTGCCAGGCCTGCTCGTCGTTTTGCATGCTGATTTCGAAATGGTGGCGGCATTGCTCGTCGCAAAGAGCGGCCAGTTCGGCGCAGGTTTTGCCTTGCCAGGCTTTGCCGATCAAGCCGTATAATTCCAAACAGGCGTTGTTGGCAATTTGCCAGCGGCTTTGGCCATCTTTCAAAATCACCAAGTTTCGGGTGGTATTAATCAATAAAAAGAAGTTCTCTTCATTGACGAATGTGGCCGGTTTGCCGATTTGACCGATAAAACGGTAACCTTGGCCGTATTCGGTTTTTATCAATAACTCGGTGCCGGGGCTGGTCTGGCGTAGCGTCGATTTTAAAATCGACAGGCAGCGGGAGATGCTTTCGTCGGATGTGGGGGTATTGTTCCAGACGCTGGCGATTAAATCTTCCTTGGACACCCGTTTGCCTGCCTGTTTGACCAGCTCAAGCAGCATTTTAAATTCCTTAGGGTGCAAGCTGACGGGCTTGCCGGCAAAAGAGAGCCCTTGCTCGCTATCTATCACGAAGCCATAAAAATCGGCGTGAAAATGATCTTCCATGGCTTATTGGTCCCCGGGTGCGACGCTGTGGATATCGATGGTTTTATCGGTCTGACGGTTGCGGATGATATAAAGCACTAGCCTGGAAATGTACAGTTAAAATTGACCAGCCAAGATACCAACACTTGGTGCTTAAATCCTTATGGAAATTTGTAAAACGCCGTCGGCGGGCCCCGGCCGGACCGAGGCCGCTCGGCCGGTTTTCCCGCTACGTTGCGAGGAAATGGCCGGCCTAAGCCGGAAATTAAGTCAAAACGCGGATTTCCGCGTCTCCTGTTTTATAACATCCTGTTTGGAATTGTCCGTGGCTTGGCGGGTTTGCTACAAAATGGCCGAAAACCCCCGGTAAAAAAATGGTTGTAATAATATTATGTTTAATATCAATGTCTTGCAAACATGCTAATTGGCATTTTAATTGCTTTTAGGCAAGTACCGGATCGTGAAGCCTTGCTGAAAACCTGCAGGCCGGTTCGGCAAATTTTTCTCGTCGCGAGGTGTTGATATGTTTGAAATCATTGTGTTGTCCATGCTGCTGTTATTGTTTGCGGCCTGCTTGTATACCCCGTTAGCCAATTGTGTCCGGTATTTTACCCGGTCCGAATCCCGCCAAGGCGGTACTCCGGACGTTTCAACCGCCCAATCCGGCAAACTCGGGGAAAACTACACGTTTTTAATGCATTTAAAAAACGAAGTGGAGGCCGAGCTGTTTCCGCGCCCGACCGACTCGGTATTGCGCCGGCATTACGATGCCCTGGTGGCTTCCGAGCTGCAAAACCGGTTGGCGTTAATGGCCGAATAATTCCGGGCAAGCGGTTTTGCGGGTAGGGATGCCCGCAAATCGTTTGGGATTCAAGGTTCAGGGCAAGGCGCCGGCCAGCAGCCTAATAGGATGCACGATTTTTTGTCCGTTCAAGGCCGGGTCGGCATTTAAGAAACACATGCAGCCGAAATTGCCGCTTACCACTGTCGATGCGGCGGCTGCCGCAACCGCTTGGGTTTTTAAAGTTCTCAGGGCTTCGGCATTATCCGGGTGGGTCAGCATATAGCTGCCGCCGGCACCGCAGCAAATTCGATTGTCCGCCAGCGGCGCCACCGCCAAACCGGGGATTTTTGCCAGCAGGGCGTAAACCGCCTGTTGATTTTTCAGCACATTGCGCTGGCTGCAGGGTTCGTGCACGGCCGCAGTGCCATCGACCGGCTTTAACAACAAATCTTCCGGCCAGTGTTGCAACAAAAACTCGTTAATATCGGCTAAACGGCTGCCGAACAGTTGCACGGCCGCGTCATCGTCCGCTCTGTATTCGCTTAGCATGGCGCCGCATCCCGAAGCCGTATGAATGACGGCGTCGACAGGTAAGGCATTGAATACCCGCAGATTATTGGCAATCAAGCCGGCGGCGGATTGGCCGTTGTGCTGATGAATGGCGCCGCAGCAACCTTGTTGCGTCGGTACGCTGACGTCGAAGCCGACGGCGTTCAATAGTTTGATGGCGGCCAGCAAGGTCTCGCGGTCTAATGGCTCGGCAACGCAACCGGTAAACAAGGCCACGTTGCCTCGGCGGTTTGCGGTAGCAGGGTAAAGGGTTTTCAAAGCCGTCAAGGCGGGCGGCGTCAGCAGCGCTTCCGCTTCGGCCAGCCGTAGTTTTTTCAACAGGCCGGATTTGCGTAACGGTGTGCGCAGGCCTGTTTTCAGATAAAGATCCATCAGCGGCATCAACCGGTTGCGCCAGCGTTTTTGTTCTATGACGCGAAAAGCCAGTTTCGCCAGCCAATCTGTCGGAGCTTGCGAGGCTAAGGCTGCCCGGGCCCGGTCGAATAATTCGCCATAGGCCATGCGGCTGGGGCAGGCCGGTTCGCAGGCCCGGCATTGCAGGCAATTGTTCAGATGTTGCAGTTCCGTGTCGCTGACGGGCTGGTTTTCGACCAATAGCTTGTCGATAGTGCGTATGCGCCGGCGCGGGGTTTCTTCGTCGACTTGAAACAGCCGAAAGGTCGGGCAACTGCCGACGCACATGCCGCAACGCATGCATTCGCCGGCATCCGGAATATACGGGCCGCTGCCGCTGGGCTCCCCGGTTTCGCCGCCGCTGTTGAAATCCATATCCATGAAATCGAACATCTCAGCCCTCCATCATTTTAGTGTAGGCCCGCCGCAGCAATTCCATTTCCGCCGGCGGCCTGCCGCGCAGTTCCGGCAGCGTGCGCATCCGGCAATTGCGGTCTTGCATTAGTTGATGGGGCGGGTCCAATAAAATAAAGCGGGCCATGTGCACCGTGACGATGCCGCCTGGGGTATCGATCTGTTCGCAAAAACCCGCTTCGGCGCGCAGCAAGTCGTTGTCCAATTGCAATAGGTCATTGATTCGATTGACCAGCGCGGAAGGGTGGATGCTGATTTTGGTTTCCGAAAACTCTTCTTCCTCCAGCGGGCTGGACAAGGCCGGCAGGGCGTCCGGAAAGCAGACGCTGCCGTTGGCTTGCTGGGCGAACATGACCAGGGCGCTGATGTCGCCTTTATACATCAGCAGCAAGCGATGCCGGTCAAAGGCAGTAGGGTCGGTCATAAACTCAATTGATACCCGTTTGCTTGCCGTATTGGTCCCACAAGACTTTATAGCTGCTATCCAGGCGGGACAGACGGGCGTCGACCCGCTCCAGTAATTTGGTTTTGGCGAAGCGCTGGCTTTGACCGCCGGCATACCAGCTTTCCATTTGCTGTTTCAGTTGTGTTCTTTCCGAAGCGCAATCGGCAATCTGTTGCTTTAACCAGTTCAGGCTGGTTGACGGCGTCAGTTCGGCGATCCGGTAACGCAAACCCTGGCTAAAGATTTTTACCCCGCCGCCTTGGGCCGCCGTGTGGTACAAGGCGGCGGGGTCGGTGATTTCCACTCCGGCCAGATAGTCGACGCCGAATTCGTGCAATTGCGGCAACCAAGGCACGGTGGGACCCATCAGCACGGTTTTAGCGTGCCAAGCCAGTTCGGCCAGGCGCGGGAAGGTTTTATTGGGAATGGAGCTGGCGGTCAGAAACACCCAGTCGGCATTCGGCAATAAAAATTCGCAGGCCGAATCCGGCAGGTCGTCGGCGGCAGGCTGTTTTTCCAGGATGCTCAGTTGCATCAAATCCTGATAGCGCTCGATGCCGGGGTAGCGGCCGATCACCACCACTTTTTTATGGTGCAGTTGCGGTAGAAAGTAGTCGAAAACAGCCAGATTGGCATGGTCGGCCACGGGCTGCAAAACCACCGACTCCGGCAACGGCCGGCTGTTGATGCAGCTGTTGATCGCGGCCATGGCCACCGCCGCCTGATACGGGTTCCAGTCCAGAATCCAGGCCGCCAGATCGGTAATCGGCTTGCCGTTCAGGCTGCCGGACCAGGACAGGGTGCGGGTCGCGTGGCCGGGGCTCATGGCCAGGCCGATACCGTTTTGGTCCTGGGTCTTACACAGCGTCCACACCAAGCCTATCAGCAGATTGTCCACCACCGCTTCGCTGCTGCAGTGATCCAGTAACAGTTCATACACGTGCTTGGGATTGGCCATGACGCTACCTATTCGGGAATGTCGAGCAATTTGGCTTCGGTTTTGATGTTGTCTTGCTGCCCCCAGGCGTTGATCGCTTCCACAAAAAATTGTGTTTTGCTGGGGTGAGGCCGGACCACGTCGTATTCGGCATAAAAACTGCCGTCACCATGAAATTTGATTTGTCCTATGCGTTGTTTGTCGGGGTTGTACCAATAACCGACCAAGTCCTGGCTTTGCGTGTAAGGATCGGTCACCAGGCTGAATTCGGCGGCGTCGAAGTCCGGCGGGTTGATGTTGGTTTGCATTGAAAAACCCAGCTTGGCGATGTTCTCGCCGATGCGCCGGCAAACCAACTTGCCGAAGTCGCGCTTGGCGGCGATAAGTTGTTCGAGGGCTGCCGTCATGCGGCCTCCGGCTCCAAAGCGGCGGACAATTGCATGATCACCGACGCGCCGGACTTATCTTGCGGATCGAGTATTTCCATCGCCGCCAAAACGGCCCGGGCTTCGTCGGCCAGATCCTGGCGCAATTTAATAAACGCCAAAGCCTTCAAGGTATACAGGTAAAACAGCGCGGTGTCGCTGGCATACATATCCCATTCGCCGGCTTGGCCGGCGAGTTGGCGGAAATCGGCCGGAAAATTGCCTTGCCGCGCGGCTTGATTCAAACCGGCCAGCACTTCGCGTTCGGCTTCCTGTAAACGGCCTTGGTAAAAATAAAATTTATACAAGGCAAAATAGGTTTGCAGGCAGCCGGGGTCGAGTTGTTGTGCCTGTTTGAACAGTTTTTCCGCCAGCGGTTTTTCGGCGTGGCTGGCCGCCACCGCCTGCTGCAGCAATTGATTCACTGCCTCGGGCAGGTTGGGGCTGAACAGCACCCGTTCTTCAAAGAGTAATCTTTGAGTCATGGCTTACCAAACCTCGGCGGGCACGACCAGGGATGCAACCGGCGCACCGCCCAGCAAATGCTGTTCGACGATGGTCTTGACGTCGCCCTTGCCGACCTTGCCGTACATGACGCCTTCCGGATAGACCAACACGCTGGGACCCATCATGCAGGGGCCCATGCAACCGGTATTGGTCAAGGCGATTTTCTCGAACAAATTACGGCTTTGAATTTCGTTCATGAATTCATTCATGACTTCCGCGCAGCCGCTGGCCGCGCAGGAACCGCGCGGGTGGCCTTCGGGACGGTTTTGAGTACAGACGAAGACGTGTTTTTCTGGTCTAGGCATCGTAAGTTTCCTTATCGTATGATGAAAATGCTGTGTCGCTGGCGCGACGGCTCGTTTTAATGCCGGTTCCCGCACCGGCGGGCGGGATACTTTTCTTTGCTTGTCCTCGGCAACTGCTCCATGCGTTGCTCTACCTCCTGCATCCATGCAGTCGAAAGAAAAGTATCCAAAAGAAACGACACCCCGATGCCGCGATTTTCCTGCGCGCCGAAGGCTTTGAACGGGGTTTTCCGAAGGGGCTTCCCAGCACCCGCGGAAAACGCGATGCATCCCTGCATCGCCCTGGCGGCTATTCCGTTCAAAGCCTCCGGTGCTCGGCGCGGCATAAGGGGGATAGTCCCGACGCAAGAGAGTTTTGTTCAGCGCAAAGGCTAAAAATACAAAAGTCAACAGTATTGCTGGATGCGCTTTACTCCCGCTATTTCGCCCCGAGCATCGCGGATTTTGGCGAAAAGAGCCCGAAGGGGAGCGGTAGGGTGGGCAAAGTTGCCCACCATGGTTAGATATTACTAAGCCGCTGCTTTATGCTGATGCGTAAAACAATCCTTCGGGCAAACCTTGGAGCAGGCCTCGCAGCCGATGCAATCGGCGCCGTTTTTAATGCTCATGACCATGCTGTTATCGTCTTCATCTTCAAAGTCGCCGTAGTCGTCGCCGAAATCCTCGGCCGACAGCACTTCGTCTTTTTCCACCAGATCGAATACATCGCGCGGGCAAACCTTGAAGCAGCGGCCGCAGCCTATGCAGCTGCGCTGATTGATGTCGGATACATACGACGGCGTCCAAACGCTGCCGCCGAAGGTGGTACCGGTTACAAATTCGCTCATGTTCGTGTCCTCAAGCGGTTTCCGCGGAGGCGGCCAGAAACTTCCGGTTGGCCTCGTCCCAAGCCTTGCAGGCCTCGTAAGTGTTTTGGGCCACCGCCATCAGCTCGCCGTAAGCGTCCGGTAGGCGGTCTTCTATCAAGTCGTGCAGTTCCATAGCGGCTTCGCCGGCCAGCCGCTTGGTCTTTTTGACTTCTTTTTCCAATTTTTTCAATTCTTCGTCAGTCATGAGATTTCTCCTCAGGCTTCCGCTACTTCTTTATATTGTTCGATCAAGGCAACGGCTTTTTCGATAACCGCTTCCGTTTTAGTAGACATGTCTTCCAGGCTGGGAAAGCCGAAACGATGCACGTCGCGCAAGGTTTTATCGACCACGATCAGCTTGCCGACCAGTACAAACGCACGGCCGAAACCTTCGTGGGTAATGTTGATGACCGGCACGGCCATCTTGCCGGAACGCTTTTCGACCAACGACGCGATGCTGTTGTAATACGCCTTGACCCTGGCCAGGGTGATTTCGTCGGGGTCGCCGATAATCGGAATTTCGCGTTTGCGTTCCTTGGTCATCACTAGCGGGTCGATGATTTTTTCATCGGACCAGCCTTCGTAGGTGTCGTAGGTGTCGAGCGCGCGCAATTGTTTGAGCATTTCGAGGACGACGGCGGACGTCATGAAGGGGTCGCCGGTTTCGACGGCTAGAGCTGCTTGGGCCATGGTGTTCTCCTGTTAGTTAAATTCGGTGGTTTGTTGCGCGGACAAAGTTTGCTTGGCCGCGGGTTAGCGTTTATTCGTCCCAGCCTTCCTGTTCCATTTCGTCGAAGCGCTGCGGGTCGGGGCCTTTGTGCTGATTAATGGCTTTGGCCAGCCAGCTGGAGGGTCCGGCTTTCATTTCAGCCTGTAAATCGCTAAGCAGATCCTTGATGGTGCTGCCTTCGTGGACTTTGATCGGTTGAATGCCCTGGGCGATAATCTGTTTGATCGCCGAGGCGCCGACGGCCTGGCAGTACACCGCCGAACAGCCGTCCAGCAATTGCAGCTTCACCGACAATTTGTCTTCGTTGCCGTCCTGGGCCAGTTCGCCGAACTGGGCGGCTTCCATCAACTCGGCCTGTTCGGGATTGACGGCATACACCGCAAACGATTTGGCGGAACCGAAATGCTGATTGACATGCACCATGTCGGTGGTGGCGAATGCGACTTTGATGGCGGTTTCCATCGGTATCTCCTGTTCGGATTGATGCACGACCTGCATGCGACGGGTTAATGACATGACGGCGAGCAGGCTTGACGTTCGGATTCGGGTTTTTGCGCATACGGCGAGTAATACGGCTCGATTTCCTCGTGGGCGAAATTGATCACCAGATTGGCCAGATCGAACAGGGTCTGACGGGTGCCGCGATAACCGATCCAGGTTTTTTGATAACCGCCGATGACGTCGTAGAGCGGAAAACCGATGCGTAAAATCGGTATGCCTAGACGTTCGGCGCTGGCCACGGCATGCGAGTTGCCGATCAGCAATTGCGCCTTGCGTTCCTTGGCCATCATTTCCAGATCTTCCAGGTCGCCTATCTTGATACTGTCCACCGGCGCGGTCGCCAGCACCGGCGTGTTGCCGGCGGCTATGGCGGTGACTACTTCGCAGCCCATGCCGTGTACCAGATGAATCAGCGCATTGAGCTGGTCGGGATCGGCGGCGATGGCCACCCGCAGCTGGCCGAGCATGAAGTGGGTGTCGAGCATGGCGTCCTGCAATTGGGCGCGTTGCCGCTCGACTTTTTGCGGCACGGGCATTTCGCTGATTTCGCTTAAGGCCAGCACCAGTGCGTCGTTGGCTTGCAAACCGTACAGATGATCGAAAAAATGGCTGGGTACGCCGGTTTTTTCCTGTAATAACTCGCCGGATTTACGCAAGGATGCGCCGACAACCAGTGTCGCTCTGGCTTCGCCCAACGTCGCCAATTCCGAAACCGGTGTGCCGCCGATAGTCACCGGTGAAAAGTCGTCGTCGGTCAGACTGCCGTCCAGAGAGTCGGACAAGTCCGGCACCAGTACCGGGCGTAAATTGAATTGTTCGATCAAATCGCGCAGCGCTTCCAGATCGCCCGGCGTCAGCATCGGGCTGGCCAGTACGTTGACTTGCCGCTGGCGGTTGCCCGGCTTGGTGCCCGCGCTGGCGGCGTCCGGTACCAAATCCTTGACGATTTCGTACAGGGTGGCGGCATAGCCGGTTTCCACGCAGCCGGTAAAATCCGGGGTGTTCACGGCGACGACGGCGACATGGTTGTATTCGGGATATTTGACCCGGAACTCGCGAACGTTACGATGCACGTCGCAGCCCTGGGTTTCCGCCAAGCCGGTGGTCAACACCGCAATCAGCGCCGGATTGGACTTTTCGGCGATATTCTTGATGCCTTCGACCACGTTTTCGTCGGCGCCCAGTACCGAGCTGGCCTGATCCATCGCCGTGGTTTGCAGCGGAATCGGCTCGCGAAAATGCCGTACGAAGAACACCTTGGCGAATGCGGTACAGCCTTGCGAGCCGTGCAGCATCGGGATAGCCTTGTCGAAACCCAGGCAAGCCAGCGAGCCGCCGGTGGGTTGGCTGGCTTTTAACGGGTTTACCGACAGCGCTTTGTTGCGTTTGACGATTTCGGCCATTTCAAGCCGCCCGAGCCGACAGCGGCTCTTGCTCGACTGCGGTATCCGATTTTTTCAGGCCGCCCACGCGCCAGGGCGGCGTGGCCCGAACCGCTTCCCAAACCGGGCTTTCCAATGTTAATGCTAATTGCCTAACCAGCTCCAGCATGCCTTGGTAGCCTTCGTAACCGAACTCACGCTCTTGGTTAATGTCCAGGAACGGAATGCGCGCCTTCAACGCGGTGTACATATTGCGGCCGCCGGCGATCAGAATGTCGGCTTTATAATCGGCGACTACTTTCAGCAAGGCTTTAGGGCTGCCGTCTTCTATCATCAAGGTCTCTTCGCCCATCAGTTCGCGGATACGGGCTTTGTCTTCCTCGGTGGATTTTTTGGTGCCGGTGGCGACTACCACCATCCCTAAATCCTGCAAGGCGGAAATCACCGACCAGCTTTTCACGCCGCCGGTAAACAACAGCACGCGCTTGCCTTTCAACCGCTCTTTCCAGGGTGCCAGGGCTTCGCGGATGCGGTTTTCCTCGCGGGCAATAATAGCTTCGGTGCGTTCGATTAAATCGGGGTCGTTGATCACCCTGGCGAAATCGCGCAGAGCCTGGCTGGTGTCGGTGATGCCGTAGAAACTGCCTTCGAACCAGGGGGTGCCGTAGCTTTGTTGCAGCTTGCGGGCCACGTTGACCATGGCTTTGGAGCAGACCATCATGTTCACCTCTGCCTTGTGCATGGTTTGCACTTCGCGGAAGCGGGCGTCGCCTGACAGGGTACACAGCACGCGCAGGCCCATTTCGTCCAGCAGCGGCAGCACGTGCCAGAATTCGCCGGCGATATTGTATTCGCCGACCAGATTGACGTCGTGTACCTTGATGCCGGGCCGCTCTGTGCCGAGAGGCAACGGGTCGGGGTCGCGGGTGCCGATGACATGATTGACCATGGCGTCGCCGGCGATGCGGTTACCCAGATTCTTGGTGCCGTAAAAACCGGCGCAGTCGATAGGCACTACCGGCACGCCCCAGCGTTCGGCGGCGGATTTGCAGGTGGCGTTGATATCGTCGCCGACTAAAGCCGGCACGCAGGTGTTGTAAATGAACACCGCCGGCGGGTTATAGGTTTCGATGGCTTGTTTGATGGCGTGAAACAGGCGCTTTTCGCTGCGGCCCATTACCACGTCTTGTTCGGTAAGGTCTGTGGTCATGCCGATACGATACAGTTCCGAACCGGAAGAACGGGTGCCGCGATTGTCCCAGGAACTGCCGGCGCAGGCGATCGGACCGTGGACGATATGCGCCACGTCTGCGATGGGCAACAGCGCGATTTGCGCGCCGTCGAAGGCGCAACCGCCCGCCGCCGAACCCGGTTTGGGTTTGGCGCAGCCGGACTTTTCCTTCTTGTTATGCTCGCAAGCCGGTTCGTCCAGCAATTCGGCAATGTCTTTGGTCGATTTCATGGCATCACACCTCGCTTTTTGTTTATAACAAAGCAACGGGTATGCCAGTGTTTAAGGTATTGACTTTATTAGCTTTGTTTTAGCAAGGCTTTGTAGTAAATGCTACAAAGGCCTTGCCGTAGGCTGGAATGACGACATTAAGAACACAAAAATCGACAATCCGCCGACAAACCTAATCTCGGTTACTATGATGGCCAAATTATTAGGAGGTCTTATGCAAGATGACGTAGTAATCAGTTCGGCCGGCGTGGCCATGCCGCGCCTTATTTACGGTACGGCATGGAAAAAAGAGCGGACCGCCGAATGGGTCGCGCTGGCCTTGGCGCAAGGCTTTCGGGGTATCGATACCGCCTGCCAGCCCAAACATTATTACGAGCCCGGCGTGGGCGAAGCTTTACACGCCGCGTTCGAATTGGGTCTGGGACGCGAGCAGATTTATCTGCAAACCAAATTCACTCCCTTGAGCGGGCAGGATCCGTTGCAAGTTCCTTACGATCCTCGGGCGGCGCTCGACCGGCAAGTGTCGCAGTCCTTTCAAAAGTCGCGGGACAATTTACGCACCGATTATCTGGACGGTTTGGTATTGCATTCGCCGCTGGCGGATAAACGGGAGCTCATGACGGTCTGGCGGGCAATGGAACATATCGTGTTGTCCGGCGGCGCCCGGCAGCTGGGTATCAGTAACTGCTACGACCCGGCGCTGTTTAAGTCCTTGTACGAGACCGCCACCGTCAAACCCGCCGTGCTGCAAAACCGTTTTTACGCCGACAGCCATTACGATACCGAGTTGCGCAAATTTTGCCGAGCGCATGGCGTTATCTATCAAAGCTTCTGGACATTGACCGCTAATCCGGGAATATTAGCAAACGCTGTGATTACTGCATTGGCGGACCGCTACCGGCGCACCCCGGCGCAAATCCTGTTTCGCTACTTGACGCAGGTCGGCGTAGTGCCTTTAACGGGTACCACTTCCGCGCAACATATGCGGGAAGATTTGGCGATTTTCGAGTTCGAATTGACGCCGGATGACTGTATAGGTGTGGAGCGCCTGCTGGGCTAGGGTTTTCGGCTTGCGCCGCATTAAATTGGTTTGCAACAAGCGTAAGCGAAACTAAACTTTCAGGGGGTATTAAAAAATTAAAACTTGTTTTTTGCATTAAAACGCAACGCGCCCATACTTAACCGGGTTTACAGTGTCTTTTTATAATATTCATTGAATATATGCTTGAGCTAAACAATAAAAAAACCAATCGTAGGCTTGATTTTCGGATTTACGAACAGGTAAATCTTTTCTATCGCAAAATAGATACGCAACGGGTCAATGCGGCCAAAGCCGATTTCGATACGTTTTTTACCGATTATTCAGGCAGTCAAGCCGCGGAATCAGTTACCGGGGGGGATGAAAATCCGGCTATCGATAACTCGCTGCCGGGTTCGCAAAGCCGGGAAAACGACACGCTCAATGTCAATATCAGTTCCAGCGGTATCGCCTTTACCTGCCGGGAGCCGCTTAAGGCCGGCGATTATTTGATGATCAGGATATTGCTGTTATCCAGCATGACGGCCGTAATGACCTGCTGCAAAGTGGTGTATTGCAAACCCAGCAATCCCTATGAAATCGATCAGTATCCCCATTTAGTCGGCGCCCGGTTCGTCAATTTAGCGGCGGCGGATCGCGCATTACTCGATTACATCGTTGCCAAGCGCAGAAAATACCAATTGATCGGCTACGGCATATTACTGAGTTTGTTAACGGCGGTATTTTTGATGCCGGAAGAGGCGGTAGGACTTTTAATAGAGCTGAGCGACTATCTGACCGATGCTATTTTAGACCTGTGGTTTCTGGCTTCCGATTATTTGGGTTTGGGTCTGAAGTATTTAATACCTTATTTATTTCATACCACGCCAAGGATTACGGATATTGCCGGTTTTTACGTGCAGCAGGCTATAGAGTTTGTTGCGATGCTGCTATTGGTGCGCCAAAGTTGGTTCGCCATTAAACGGTTTAGCCAACAGTCGGCGGCCTTTTTGGCGCGCAAAAAAGCCAGCATGCTTTATTACTGGCGCGAGAAAAGCGGGTTGGATAAGCTTAAACTGATCGGTTTAAGCGTTACCGTGATCGGCTGTTATCTGGCGTTCGGGCTGTAAACTACAGGGTTTTCGCCCGCCGTTCGCCCAATCGCCATCGGCAAGCGGCCGGTTCGAGTTCCTGATTAGAAAGCTTCATCGGCTACCTTCAAGAAACCGGGCGTCCAGTGCCATGGATGGCGAGCTTCGAGCTATCCTTGCAAGCTGGATTTCGGCTTTCCCTCCCCCTATCGATTTAAGAGGCGCGTGGGGAACCGGCTGAAGCATCTTGCCAATCAGGTTCGAGTTTGGCCGTTAAGCCTCGCCTTTCATCACCAGTTCGCCGTATTGTTCCGGCGTAATCGTGCCTTGCTGTTTAATGACGGCTCGATCCTGTTCGGGTAGCGCCTCCTGTATCGCATCTATGCGTTTCCATTGCGGAGTTAACGGCGCTTCGAAGCCGGCGTGCGGTGTGTATTTTGAAGTTTCCAGTCGCCGGTACTTGTGAATATAGCGCGGACAATTGACGAAAATTTCCGTGACGGCCACCCGCACGATCAAGGAAGCGCCGGGGAAGTCGCCGGTTAGCGGGTCTTGTTTATCGATGCCGGCGGTGCCGTGTATTCTGATCCGGTGCGGCGTTTCGAAATCGATCAGCAGCATGCCGATTTTGTTATTGGCCTGAATATTACCCAGCGACAGAAACATGCCGTTGCCGTCGTAACTTGGAAAGGCCAGGGTTTTCTCGTCCAGCACTTTTAAAAAACCCGGCGACCCGCCTTTGTAAGAGCAGGTGGGGTAGCCGCGATGGTCGACGGTGGTCAGAAAGAACATGTCACGGCTTTCGATAAAGGCTTTATGTTCGGCGCTCACTTCCGGTAACACGATCAATTCCTCAACCCTGTCGGCCAAGGCTGTGGTTTCGAACTCTTGTTGCAGCAGCCTGTGTTGCGATCCGTAAAGTGGGTTCATTTTGCCTCCGCGATGTTGTTATTTTGGGTTGGTATGGCGTTTTGCTAGAGCGTGCGGGCGGTAATGGCCAGCACGAACCAGCTACAGATAATGAAAAATAATGTCCGGAACCACTGCGCGGCCGACGCCGGCGGCGGGGGCGGGCCATAACGATTGGCCGCGGGTTCGCCCCTGGCGCAGGCCAAATAAATAATCAGCAGCGGGGCGATTGGGCCCATGCCGAGGGCAACGGCAGTGAGCCAGCCGGACCAGCCCAGATCGCGGCCTCTGTTGACGGCGGTATATAGAAATACCAAAAAACACAAGGCTGCCAGCACGATGACGACCGGCACGGAACTCTCGCCGCCGCCACCGCTACCGGTCGAAAGATGCAAGCCGTAAAGCAACAGGCCGGCGGCATTTACGGCGGTTAAAATGCCCAATACCCAAAAGCTGGAACGGCTATGGCGCGGCATGGTTGGTGCCAACGTGTAGATAATCGAATCCGAATAGCTTGACTCGCCCGACATGCGTATCGGAAACGGCATAAAACGCCGACAGCCTGGAGAGCGGTTTTTCGCCTGATGCCGGAGCAAAAGATGGTTTCGATTTAGGTGTTTTGGCCGTCATTGCTTCAATTCCTTGCCGCTTATTTAACGGCTAAGCCACAAGCCCTCGGGTGAATTAGCGATAGCGTAGTGTACCGAATAATCGAAGGCAAATATGCGGCGCAATACGGCTTCGCCTATTGACGCCCGGATTACGCCTCACCGCATTTTGCGGGTCTGAATATCCTGGTTCGGCCACAAGCTGACTGTCGAGCTTGATGGGTCAATGGTAGAAGGATAGCCCCGAAGCAGGCATTCAATGCCCAATGTAAACGGCGCCGGAAGGAGCGTGAGTGGAGGAGTTAACAAGGGCCATGAAAATGCCGAAGTCATAGCCCTTGTTGGCGTCCGTTTGACCGACCACTTTGGCACTGGAGTCGGCGCGCTTTGCTTCGAGCCAAGACAAGAATGCATCCGATAATTCCCCTCTTGTAATAAACACGTTTGCTGCCACTTATTAGCCAACTCCGTGATCTGAATTCAACACAGGGCAATCAATTCGTCTTATGTGAAATACTTGAACGCTCAGTTTCTTGGCACTAATTAAAAGTTCTGATAGGAACAACAGGCAAAAGTATCGGGGTTTATCTTAACCTGAGATGCTTTAGGAATTAGCAACTGCAAAAGCCAAAATGCCCTCTTTGTCGGCATACGGAAGCACGGTTGCTCCGGCGTCTTGCAAACCCTCTACAATTTCTCGGTAGGCATTGCCTTTAGGACCATCTTCTTGCGGTCCCTGGACGGCAAACAATACTCTGTCCGGCAATTTTTTTCGCTTGCGCAGTTGATCGATCCGAAATAGCCATTGGCCGCCGTGTTCAATGATTTTGGTCGCCTGGTTATGGTTAAGGCGCAGCGGCTTGATAGCCTTTACCGCATGCTCCTCACGCTGTTCTACAAAGGGGAGAGTTACGTGGTACTCGTCGTTGCCAAGTTCTGCGCGTCCGAAGCGTTCGGCAATCCCGGCCGTGGAAAGCCATCTGCGCATGCCGCGCTCCAGCACTACTTCCTGATATTCCGGAGTCACGAAAGAACGATCGACATAATGGCCGTAAAGCTCGGCCAGCGTTTCCTTAAGATCATCGGCTAAAATGACTCGCGGTTCGCTGAATTTGATGATGGTTTCGCGTGGACGGGTAATCTCGGCGAACAATCCCTTGGCAAAATCGACTTCGTTGACCTTAAGCTTCTTATCAAAGCCATGTCTCCGCAAAACGCCAGTGGTGCGATCCAATTCGTCTTGCAAGTTGCGCATCGTCGCGCGAAAAACCTTCGCCTCGAGCTGTTCGAAAAAATGCGTGACGCGCGCATGCCGTTGCGCCATTAATTTAAACGCAAAAAAGCGCTGCTCCGGGGCCATCATAACGATGCCCACATTGGCAAATTCGCCGGTTTCCACGAAGGGCATGAATCGAACGATTGAATAAAGGCAAGCGGTTTTTTTCATTTTAAACTCCAGAACGCGTCGGTCTGGCAGCGCAACAAACACTGATGGGCGGATTGAATATCGAAATCGGTCTTAACGGTCTCTTCGGTGTCCACAAACCACCATTCCGGTGGAATAGTATTACAGATTGTTGCCCAGTCTGACAATGCACTCAAGAAACGGTCGACGTAACGTTGCTGCTCCACCCAATCGCCGATCAATGCGTTCCACTGCGCCCGGAACGCATGAGTTTCAACGAAATCCAGCGCTGAAAACCCTGGATCGAAGGCTTGATTGTGGTCGATGACGACCAGCGCCTCATTGCCTGTGTCCCAAAATAAATTGGGGTTGCCGCCGGATTCACCCAGGCTGCGGTCAGCATTGCGCACCCACCAATCAAAGGCCAGCACATCCCGTTGGATGTCCTCGGGCACCTGATCGATTAGCGATACCGATAACTCCACGACCGGCATTTTGCTTGAGCCGAAGGCCTTGCCTACACCCAGTTCGTTCATATCGTCGCGCATTGCCACCGCAAGCAGTTGTTCGGGAATTTCGACAATTTCGAAAGGGGCGATGGGTAAGCCCAGTCGCAGGCCAAGCTGGCCGGCAATCCACTCGCAAATCAGGCTGCGCCGCCCCGCACCCCGGCCTTTCACAAAATAAACCTGATCGTCTTCGCCACGGCAAATGAAAGGCTGGGTAACCCCTTGCTGCGCGCGGCCCATGATCTCGACGATTTCCAGGCTCATTGGTTTATTTGGTATTTGGTTCCGCCGCCTTGAGCCAATCCGGGGCGGCGGTGTCGAACGCCGGCAAAGCGTCGGAATTTGTTTTGCCAATCAACTGGCTGGAAAAGGAGCGTTGCAGAATGGCCTGGCACAGGCGCTTGGTGCGCTTGAGGTTGGCGACGGCGTATTCGGCAGTTTGTTCTTTAACGCTAATGAATTTGCGGCCGTGCTGTTCAGCCTTGGCTTCAATCACATCGCCCGGCTTGTCGCAGACAAACAGAATGTAATCGGCGGGACCACTGTCGGTTTGGTATTCCCGAACGGTCTGACCTTTGCCAATGTTGAAGTTAATCTGGTTTTTGTTCTGAATGACCCAACCCGATTGCAATAACAGCTTGTCGATTTGGTCGCAGGCTATTTGTTCGGGGTTTTGGTTCAGGGTCATGGCAGTCCGTTGTTTGTTTTGAGCATGATAGGCACAGAGCTATTGTAGCCAATCGTTGAAATTAGCTACATTTTGGCATATTGAGGACAACTCGGCCCGCCAATATTGGTAGCTGAAAAAACCACTGGCTAAAACCCGTAACCAATCCGATACCATTAGCATCTTCATCAACACATTTGGTAATCTCGGTTGGAGTATATGTGCCGCAACAGCCCGCTCCGATTAGCGGTAGCGTAATCGGAGGAATGTTGACTACGAAATGTGCGATTACGCAAGTTGCTAATCGCACCTACATTTTGACAGGCAGCTTATTTGCCTTTCCGGTCACCGCAACTTAAATCTCATCTGTCAGAAACGGGTCGTTATGCGCACGTCAATGTAAGACATCTCAATGGTGCCTTGGAGCGTGTCTGCTCAAGTTGGAAGTTCTACAATTTAGCTTGGGTTAACCCGGTTTCTAGCCATAATAAAGCCGATATGCGGCACATGCAGCAGGCCGGCTATTTTTCTGACCGGATATTCTTCTTGCGGGTCAAAACCTTATTTTTTCTGTTGGTTACATAACATCGACAAACAATTTGTTGGTTATGTCACTAGGGCGGTCTGTAGGTTTTTTTGTATTAAATATAAAAAAATCAATAGCTTGTAATTATTTTTCGCGTTGGCACGGCCATTGCAATATCCCTGTTGTCATTCACTACAAGTCTTACAAGAGGAGAAGATCATGGCGAAATTACGTCAATGTGCTATTTACGGTAAAGGTGGTATCGGTAAATCGACCACTACTCAAAATCTGGTTGCCGGCTTGGCTGAGCTGGGCAAAAAAGTAATGATCGTCGGTTGCGACCCTAAAGCCGACTCCACGCGTTTAATTCTACACGCAAAAGCGCAAAACTCCATCATGCAAATGGCGGCCGATGCCGGTAGCGTTGAAGATTTGGAACTGGAAGACGTATTGAAAGTGGGTTACCGCGACATTAAATGCGTTGAGTCCGGCGGTCCTGAGCCTGGAGTCGGTTGCGCCGGCCGTGGTGTTATCACTGCCATCAACTTCCTGGAAGAAGAAGGCGCTTACGACGAAAACCTGGACTTCGTGTTCTACGATGTATTGGGTGACGTTGTATGCGGCGGTTTCGCGATGCCGATTCGCGAAAACAAAGCGCAAGAAATTTATATCGTTTGCTCGGGCGAAATGATGGCTATGTACGCAGCCAACAACATCGCCAAAGGTATCGTGAAATATGCCAACTCAGGCGGCGTGCGTTTGGCCGGTTTGATCTGCAACTCGCGTCAAACCGCTCGCGAAGACGAACTGATCATGGAATTGGCCAGAAAAATGGGCACTCATATGATTCATTTCGTACCGCGCGACAACGTTGTACAACGCGCTGAAATTCGCCGTATGACCGTAATCGAGTACGAACCAGAAGCTAAACAAGCGCAAGAGTACCGCGATCTGGCCAACAAAATCATCAACAACACCAACCTGGTGATTCCAACTCCAATCACCATGGACGAACTGGAAGACCTGTTGATGGAATTCGGCGTTATGGAAGAAGTCGACGAAAGCGTTGTCGGTATCACCGCCGCCGCCGAAGCGACTGCGTAACACTGTGCGGGTTGGGTTTACCCTTCGGGCATAAAAGCGAAGCGTAACCCAACCCAACATTGCATAGCCAACGTGTTGGGTTACGGCTGGCGCCTAACCCAACCTACATTTTATAGTTCCTAATCGAGGTCAGTTGGGAGATTACCCACGGCCGCTGGAGGATGACATCATGGCTGCCATGACAAGAGAAGAGACCGAAGCGCTTATTCAAGAAGTGCTGGAGGTCTATCCCGAAAAAGCTAAAAAAGATCGCGCCAAACACTTGGCCATTAACGATCAAAGTTTGGAAAAATCGAATAAATGTATTACCTCCAACCGTAAATCCCTGCCGGGCGTGATGACCATTCGCGGTTGTGCGTATGCCGGTTCCAAAGGGGTGGTTTGGGGTCCTATCAAGGACATGATCCATATTTCCCACGGCCCTGTCGGTTGCGGACAATATTCCCGCGCCGGCCGCCGTAACTATTATGTAGGTACCACGGGCGTCAACACCTTCGGTACCATGAACTTTACCTCGGATTTTACCGAGAAAGACATCGTTTTCGGCGGCGACAAAAAGCTGGCCAAGTGCATCGACGAAATCGAAACCTTGTTCCCGCTGAACAAAGGTATCTCGATTCAATCCGAGTGCCCGATCGGTTTGATCGGCGACGACATCGAAGCGGTTTCCAAAGTCAAACACAAGGAACACGGTAAAACCATCGTGCCTGTGCGTTGCGAAGGTTTCCGCGGCGTATCGCAATCCTTGGGCCACCATATCGCCAACGACGCGATTCGCGACTGGGTATTGGAAAACCGCGACGGCGACGACAGCTTTCCAACCACGCCTTACGACGTGGCCGTGATCGGCGACTACAACATCGGCGGCGACGCCTGGGCATCGCGTACCTTGTTGGAAGAAATGGGTTTGCGCGTGGTCGCCCAATGGTCCGGCGACGGCACCATTGCCGAGATCGAAAAAACCCCGAAAGTGAAATTGAACCTGATTCACTGCTACCGTTCGATGAACTACATCGCCCGCCACATGGAAGAAAAATATTCCATCCCCTGGATCGAATACAACTTCTTCGGCCCGACCAAAATCGCCGAATCGTTGCGCAGAATCGCCGAGCATTTCGACGACACCATCAAAGAAGGCGCCGAACGCGTTATCGCCCGTTACAAAGCGGAATACGATGCGGTTATCGCTAAATACAAGCCCCGCCTGGAAGGCAAACGCGTGATGTTGTACATCGGCGGCTTGCGTCCGCGCCACGTCATCGGTGCCTATGAGGATTTGGGCATGGAAGTGGTCGGTACCGGTTACGAGTTCGGTCACAACGACGATTACGACCGTACCATCAAGGAAATGGGCAACGCAACCCTGCTGTACGACGACGTCACCGGCTACGAATTCGAAGAGTTCGTCAAAAAAGTGCAGCCCGATTTGGTCGGTTCCGGTATTAAGGAAAAATATATTTTCCAAAAAATGGGCGTGCCGTTCCGTCAAATGCACTCCTGGGATTATTCCGGTCCTTACCACGGCTATGACGGCTTTGCCATTTTTGCCCGCGATATGGACATGACCATTAACAACCCTTGCTGGAAAAGCTTTAAAGCGCCTTGGAAAACCGAGGCTACCGAGAGCGAACCGGTTAAAGCGGTTGCGTAATCCGTAGGGCGGGCAAATTTGCCCGCCTTAATTCCCGGACAGGTGGGCAAGTTTGCCCACCCTACAGGGGTCAAATATCGGTCGGGATTAAAGTCCCGGCACAATCCATTCAACGCCGGTCCACAGATTAGTGGCGCGTTAGGAGATTATCATGAGCCAACAAGTCGACAATATTCAACCCAGCTATCCTTTATTCAGAACCGACGAGTACAAGGAAAATCTGGCTAACAAGCGTGCGGAATACGAAGAACGTCATCCGCAAGAAACCATAGATGAAGTATTCCAATGGACCACCACCCAGGAATACCAAGAACTGAACTTTCAACGCGAAGCGATTACCGTCAATCCCGCTAAAGCCTGCCAACCTCTGGGCGCGGTGCTTTGCGCGCTGGGTTTCGAAAAAACCATGCCTTACGTGCACGGTTCGCAAGGTTGCGTGGCTTACTTTCGCACTTACTTCAACCGTCATTTTAAAGAGCCTATCTCTTGCGTTTCCGATTCCATGACCGAAGACGCGGCGGTATTCGGCGGACAGAAAAACATGTTTGCCGGTTTGGAAAACGCCAAAGCCTTGTACAAACCCACCATGATCGCGGTATCGACCACTTGTATGGCGGAAGTGATCGGCGACGACTTGAACGCGTTCATCAACAACGCCAAAAAAGAAGGCCATATCGATCAGGATTATCCCGTTCCGTTCGCGCATACCCCAAGCTTCGTCGGTAGCCATACCACCGGTTGGGACAATATGTTCGAAGGTATTGCCCGTTACTTCACGCTGAACTACATGGAAGGCAAGGAAGTAGGTTCCAACGGCAAAATCAATTTGGTTCCCGGCTTTGAAACCTATTTGGGCAACTTCCGCGTTATTCACCGGATGTTGAACGAAATGGGTGTGGAACATACCTTGTTGAGCGATCCTACCGAAGTGCTGGATACTCCGGCCGACGGTCATTTCAACATGTATGCCGGCGGCACGACTATCGATGAAGTTAAGGATGCGCCTAACGCGATTACCACCGTATTACTGCAACCTTGGCAATTGGAAAAAACCAAAAAATTCGTCGAAAACACCTGGAAACACGACGCGCCTAAGCTGAACATTCCGATGGGCCTGGAGTGGACCGACCAGTTCCTGATGAAAATTTCCGAATTGACCGGCAAACCTATTCCAAAATCGCTGGAAGTCGAACGCGGCCGTTATGTCGACATGATGACCGACTCCCACGCTTGGCTGCACGGCAAAAAATTTGCCTTGTACGGCGACGCCGACTTCGCTTTGGGTATGACTAAATTCCTGTTGGAAATGGGCGCGGAAGTCACCGATGTGTTAGTCAACCACGCGAACAAACGTTATAAAAAAGCCGTTGAAGAAGTGTTGAAAGCCTCTCCTTACGGCCAAAGCGCTACCGTACATATCGGCAAGGATTTGTGGCACTTCCGTTCCTTGATGTTCACCAATAAACCGGACTTCATGATCGGCAACTCCTACGGCAAATTTATCCAACGCGACACCTTCTACAAAGGCGAAGAGTTCGAAGTGCCGTTGATCCGTATCGGTTTCCCAATCTTCGATCGTCACCATCTGCACCGGATGACGACTCTGGGTTACGAAGGCGGTATGTATCTGCTGACCACCATAGTCAACGCCTTATTGGAACAGTTGGATAAGGAAACCAAAGGTATGGGAACCACCGACTACAACTACGATTTGATTCGTTAAATGTAGGTCGGGTTTACCCTTCGGGCATAAAAGCGAAGCGTAACCCGACATTTCAAAGCCTACGCGTCGGGTTACGGCTAAACGCCTAACCCGACCTACACTTGTCTGGAGAATCCCGATGCCCAGCGTCATGCTCAGAAAACGCGAAGACGGTAAATTGCTGTTCTACGTTGCCAAAAAAGATTTGGAAGAAACCATCGAAACGATTGAATTCGATAGCCCGGAAAAATGGGGCGGGGAAGTGGTATTAGGCGACGGTTCCAAGTATTACTTCGAGCCCATGGAGCCCGCGCCCAAGATTCCTACCACCCTGCAAGCGAAACGTTTAGCCGAGGGGTAACCGCCATGGCCTTATATATCGTTGCCGAAGAATGTATTTCCTGCGGCGATTGTAAACCCGTTTGCCCGACCGACTCGATCAAGGAAGGGGCGGTGGTTTTCGAGATCAGCAAGAAAACCTGCACCGAATGCAACGGCGATTACGACGTGCCGCAATGTGTGAAAGTTTGCCCCATCGATAATTGCATATTACCGTTGGTGGCTTGATTAACGGCGGCGCGAAACGGGCCGCCGCCTGTTTCGCCCAATTCTCTCCTCCAAGTCTTAAGGACGCATCGTCATGATCAGCTCGGAACAAGTGCAACGCATTGCCTCCGCCATCCGTACCCAGGCCTTGAGCGAAACGGTGGTATCGGCGCTCAGGAGCGAATATCCCGGTATTCATTTTACTTACTGCATGGAAGACGACATACCCACGCAAGCGCCGGTGCTGGAAGGCGAAGGTTTTAATCTTTATCTGGTCGACGGCCGGGATCATTGCCTGTGCTTGACCAACAACTATGAGCATGCGACAGGCATTGTGATCGCCGAAATCATCGAAGACTAGGTTGGTCCATGGTTGAGCCCATCGAATCCGTTTCGCCGCCGCTGGCCGATTGCAGCCTGTGCCCTTTCCGAAATAAAACCTTGCTGATGGGCCGCTGCATGCCCGGAGATACGTGCGTGTTTGTCGCCAGCGGCCGTCAAATCGACCGTTTCTTCCGCGTCAACCCGGCCTATGCCGTTTTATATTTGCAAGACAAATTTTGGGAGCGGCGCGCCATCGCCGTGCGCTACGCGCCGCAAAAAGCCTTGCATCCCCTGATTAACGACGAAGACGAAGTGGTGAGGCGGGCGGTAGCCTATCGCCTGCCGTCCTCGCAATTGCTGCATTTGATCAACGATCCGGACCGGGAAGTGCGCATGACCGTGGCCGACCGTATCGATCCGGAACACCTGGAAGCCTTGGCCAACGATCCGGATTACATAGTGCGCCTGATGGTGGCCAAGCGCTTGCCGGCGGGGCGGCTGTTCCGTTTTATCAAGGACGACGATGTGCAGGTGCGCAAAATCGTGGCCGGGCGTCTGCCGGAGGTGAGCTTGGGGTTGATGGTCGACGACCCGTCCGCCGACGTCCGGCGTATCGTCGCCGAGCGTTTGCCGCCCGAAGATGCGGTGGCGCTGCTTGGCGATAAGGACTGGGTGGTGCGCTATACGGCCGCCTTGAAAGTCGATCCCAAAAGCCTCGCCGTATTAATCGACGATCCCGAACCCGACGTGCGCGAAGTGGTGCAGCGGCGTCTTCTTCATTCAACCAACGCCCCGGATTCCGAACATGACTGAATCTCGTTTAGTGCTTGCCGGACAAGACATTACCGAATGCTGTAAAAAAATCATTCCCGGCCAAACCGAAGATTTATTGTTGCGCCAACTGCAAAGCCTGGTGCCCGATTACCCCATCCAACTGGCCCTGACCGGCGAAGAATGGTATCGTCTGGGCGGGGTAGTCGGTATGGACGGCAAGCGGATTGCCAACGATCTGATCGAATGGGTGGAGCGCACCTATCTGGAATGCGGGCAAAATCTGCAAACCTTGATCGATTACACCGTCGAACAACAACTGATCGCCACCAAGCAAACCGGCAAAACCCTGTATTTCGTGGTGCAAACCGGCGATCGGGCGGAAGAGTTTACTTTGATCGAAATCGACAAAACCCACGAAGTGTCCGACCGCATGCTGGTAAACGCCACGCAGCCGCCGGAAGATTTGGAAGAGTTTATCGACCCCTTGCAGCCGTTTTGCATCGAAAGTTTCGGCTTCGGCCATTCGCGCTACACCTATCGGCGCAAAACCGACGTCAAACTGTTCATGGAAGTCATCAACGAACGCCACCGCGGCGAACACCCGGTGCAGCGCTTCATGGACGACTGGAACAGAAGCAGCGCCGGCCTGAAAAAACGCTTGTCCGACGAATGGATCATTCGCCCCTATCAGCATACCGGCCGCTTCGGCGAGCAGATCGTCAACGTGGAAATCATTAACACCCAGCATTACATTTTGCCGCACCTGGAAGATTTTTCCGGCAAAAAGGGCAGTGCGCTCAGCAATTTGCTTAACCGCTTCGATCGGCAGGCGGGTTATCCTTTCGCCTGGTTTTTTTACATGCTCAAAGGCAAGCATGTCTCCACCCATTGCGCCGAAGCGGTCTATCGAGATATCGCCGGCGACTTCGCCTACTTGGGGCAGCGCGACGAGGCGGTGTTAAGGGACTGGATCGCCAGTCCGTATAACGTTTAAGCCAACTCGGCCGAGCCGGTTTGTTTGCATGTGCGCAGCAAGGCAGCCTTGCTCATACCGGCCCTGGGAGCGTATCGGTCCCCGTCCGAAATATTTGCGCAACAGAGTTGAGCGCCGCCATGCGGCAGTGCGCCTCTATCGAATATCGCCTTTTTCTTGAACTTTATTATATGCGGTTAATCTTAATTAGCGCATATAACAAGACCAAAAGGAGAGTTGCGATGAACACGCAAAGCATAAAAACATCGGCATATTTATCCATTGCCGCGGTCGCGATAATTGTTGGTTTTGCCCCGGTTAATGCCGGAGCGGCCGAAAAAACCAGCCAAGGGCAAAACGCGAACCTGATTTACCAATCCCGGGCGGCCGGTCCCAGTATTTACAGTTACGAAAGCAGCATAACAGGAAAAGTGTCCGTTAAACCGGAACTGATCTATGTCAGTCAGGCTTATGGACCGGCCATTCATAGTTATGCCCATGCCGGTAATGAAACGGTTGTGCCATGGAATGTCGAGTATGTCGACACCGCTTACGGCCAGGCTATCCATAGTTATGACCGGCATCAGGTTAAAGGCGAGGTGAATGTACTGCCGCTGACGGATAAATGAAATAGCCGGAAATGCCGGGGGCGATACCTTCGGCATTCCGAGCGCCGCTAAACTGAAAAATAGTTCGGCCGTATCCTTACGGCGAAACCTGTTTGCTCATAAAAACCGTTGCCGCCATTCACAAATAGCGCTGTATGTCCTTGCGGATCGATTCCGGCGTAGCCATGGGCGGATAGCGTTTGATCGCTTTGCCGTCGCGGCCGACCAGAAATTTGGTGAAATTCCATTTGACGGCTTTAGTGCCCAGCACGCCGGGCGCGGCGGCTTTTAGATACTGAAACAATGGATGGGCATGTTGGCCGTTGACCTCTATTTTTTCGAACAACGGAAAGCCGACGCCGAAGTTGGTTGCGCAAAAGTCCGAGATTTCCGCGCCGTCGCCGGGTTCCTGCTGGCCGAATTGGTTGCAGGGAAAGCCCAGCACCGTAAAATCTTGGTCCTTGAATGTCTGATACAAACTCTCCAAGCCCTGATATTGCGGGGTAAAGCCGCAACGGCTGGCGGTATTGACGATCAACAATAATTGGCCCTTGAAAGTTTCCAGGGAAATGTTATCGCCGTCGATAAGCCTGGCTTGGAAAGAATATATGCTGTCCATACTAAGCCTTAAGCGGTTTGCGCTTCGTCGATCGGGGTGCGGAAAAAGTTTTTGAAGTAAGGCATGAAACTGGCGGTAATGGGAATCGAGTAAAAACAGTAAATCGCCGCCGCTTCGCCGGTGGAAACGCCCAACAGCCATTGCGGCATAAACAAGGTCATCAAGGCCATGAAGCAATGGTAAGAGGCAATTCTGCGGTTGTTTTTCCACAGAAAACCGCTGAATGCCAGCGCAAATAACGAACCGTGCGTGACCAGGGTGCCGAAGGCGGCGGGTATGGCGTAGCCGATGTGATAAATGCCCATGTACAAGCAGGCCACCATATCGCCGATAAAATTGGGCCGCAGGCCGAACAACTGCCATTCCTTAGGCAGAAAGGTACAAACCAGAAAAAACGAACTCATGCCGATGCCCAGCGTCGTGGCTTTTTTAAGGGCATATTTGTCGCTGGAATAGGTAGCCAGGGCCGGCATGATGGCAAAAGCCTGCAGGGCGATATGGTAGGTGGAGAGTTCGCTGAGGAATAAATTGGCGCCGTAGCCGCACTGGTCGGCCACCGGGTAGGCAAAATATTGAATCAGTTCCATCAACGAAAAATGAAAAATGGCATAGGCGCGCGCGGCCCGCACCCAGAATGCTTCGTCTTTATCCAGAAAAGTGACGCTGGAAGCGGCAAGGCCGATGATACCGAGTCCCAAGGACATGTTTGCACTAAAACACATAGCTTATCCGTATGGCTAATGGCGGCGCGCCGATAAAACCTGATGAAAACCGCGCCGCCGGGTTGAACAGAATCTCTAAAAACCGAGGTACAGCCTGAGTCGACGGTTTATTACAGTGGGGATTCTAACAAACTATCAGCGGGCCCGGCACAAAACGCAGCGGATTAATAAGGGATTTTAAGCCGGCTATCGGCAAAGCCATCGTTAGCACATGGATAGCGTTTCCCCAAGGGAGCGGAAAAATCATTTTATATGCGTCGGCCGGCAGCAAAGCCTGTTACCGCCCGCTGGGGTTTCAAGCGCATGGCAACCGCCGTGGCCATTTCCGCCGACCAGGAGCAAGCGCTGGAAATGGGTTTGTCGATCGGTAATTGACGCCGTTGATACCGGCAGCGTTTCCGGGCAGTCGTAGGGTACGCACTGCGTACCCTCTTTTACGGAAGTCACCGTAGGTTTGTCATCGCCCGGTAGTCCGGCGCCAGAGAATGCGGTGCCGGTGAAGCCCCGCTGTCAAGGAGTCCGCCCGCACATAGCGGCGGGATTCACTAGCGCCGATTGGTCAAACCCAATCGGCGCTCGCAAGCTCTAAACAATCTCCAACTTTGCATAAGCCAGCATCAGCCATTTGATGCCGGCGTTGCGGAAATTGATTTGCACGCGTTCCTGGTCGCCGTCGCCTTCGGTTTGCAGTACCACGCCTTCGCCGAATTTTTCATGCCGAACGGATTGCCCCATGCGGTACTTGCCGGATTTTGCATTCAAGCTGTCCAGGCTGGCGCCGCTGCCGGCAACCGGGCGGCTGATATTGGCGCGCATGCGGATTTCCTGCAGGGTTTCCGGCGGAATTTCCCGCAAAAACCGCGATGGGCTGGGGTAGTTGTCCTTGCCGTACAGTCGGCGCGATTCGGCGTGGGTCAGGTAAAGCTGTTCCCTGGCGCGGGTGATGCCGACATAACACAGGCGGCGTTCTTCCTGCAGGCGGCCGGCGTCGTCGGTGGCTTGTTGAGAAGGGAACAAGCCTTCTTCCATGCCGACCATGAACACCAATTTGAATTCCAGGCCCTTGGCCGAATGCAGGGTCATCAGCTGTACGCAGTCTTCATCCGCATCGGCCTGCATGTCGCCGGCTTCCAGCGCGGCGTGGGTCAGGAACATATCCAGCTCGCTAAGGTTTTCGTCGTTTTGGTTGTCGTAATCGAATAAACGGGCAGCGTTGACCAGTTCCTCCAGGTTTTCCACCCGGGTTTCGCCCTTGTCCTGTTTTTCCTTTTTATACAGCTCGATCAGGCCGCTTTTTTCCACGACCCGTTTGACGGTTTCGTACAAGGCCAAATCCTGCGTATCCGCGCCGAGTTGCAGGATCAATTGCATGAAAGCATTCAAAGCCGTGCCGGCGCGCGGCGGCAAACGATTTTCCGCCAGCATTTTTTCCGAGGCTTGCCACAAGGACAGGCTTTGCTCGCGCGCCAGCAATCGCATGTCGTCCAGGGTTTTGGCGCCGATGCCGCGCGTCGGGGTGTTGACCACCCGCTCGAAGGAAGCGTCGTCATCGTGATGGCTGGCCAGACGCAGATAGGCGAGGGCGTTTTTGATTTCCATGCGTTCGAAAAAACGCAGGCCGCCGTATACCCGGTACGGGGTGCCGGTGGTCATTAAACGTTCTTCGAATTGGCGGGACTGGGCGTTGGAACGGTACAAAATCGCCGCGTCGCTGCGCAAACCGCCGTCCTTGATCCATTGGCGGATTTTTTCCACCACGAAGTAGGCTTCGTCCTGCTCGTTGAAGGCCGAATACAAGGAAATCATGTGGCCTTCGCCGGCCTCGGTCCAGAGCTCCTTGCCCATGCGGGCGTCGTTGTTGGCGATCAGGGTGTTGGCGGCCTTTAAAATATGCCCGGTGGAACGGTAATTTTGCTCCAACCGCACCACTTGGTGGCCGGGATAATGTTTTTGGAAGGCAAAGATATTTTCGATTTTGGCGCCGCGCCAGCCGTAAATCGATTGGTCGTCGTCGCCGACCACGAACAGATTGTTGTTGCCCTCGGTCAACAGCCGCAGCCAGGCGTATTGAATGGTGTTGGTATCCTGAAACTCGTCGACATGCACTTGTTGAAAACGCTGCCGGTAAAAGCTCAGCAAATCGGCGTTGTCGCGCAGCAATTCATGGGCGCGCAGTAGGAGTTCGGCAAAATCCACCAAGCCGGAGCGGTCGCAGAGTTCTTCGTAGGCTTTGTACGCCGCCAGCATTTGCCGCTGATAGAAATCGCCGCTTTCGGCCATGTGGCGGGCGCGGATGCCTTCTTCCTTTTGCGCATTGATGAACCATTGCACCTGCTTGGGCGGCCATTTGCCGTCGTCGATGTTCATGGCTTTCAACAGGCGTTTGACGATGCGCAGTTGGTCGTCGCTGTCCATGACCTGAAAGTTATCCGGCAGCTTGGCTTGCTTGGCGTGCTGGCGCAGCAAGCGGTGGGCCAAGCCGTGAAAGGTGCCTATCCACATGGAGCGCGCGGAAATATTCAATAACTCTTCCACCCGGCCGCGCATTTCGTTGGCGGCCTTGTTGGTGAATGTCACCGCCAGAATATGTTGAGGCGATAAATGATTGATTTTAATGTGCCAGGCGATGCGGTGCACCAGTACCCGGGTCTTGCCGCTGCCGGCCCCGGCCAGCACCAGCATGGCTTGTTCCGGGGCGGAAACGGCCAGACGCTGAGCGTCGTTTAATGGGGCAATAATTGAGGAGACATCCATTTTTTGTTTGCAGATTTCAATCAGCTGTGTATATTTGCGGGCTCTATATAAAGGAAAGCCTTAAGTCAGGATAATAAAAACAATAGTACACAGAGAGGGTTGGAAATGAGTTTCGATTATAAACGCATGATTAAGTTTGAACACAACGTCGGCGCAAAAGATAAGAAAATTCGCTTGTATGCGGGCGTGGCGTTGTTGGCCGTGTCTTTATTTACCGCCAGCGTCATATTGCTGCTGGTCGGTTTGGTGTTGGTGGCCACCAGTTATTTCGGCTGGTGCCCTGCTTATTCCGGCTTCGGTAAAAATAGCCTGGAAGCCGGCGAGGTAGCGGCCGAGGCCCCAGCGGCGGCCGAGACCGAATCCGAAAACGACGCTCAATAAACCGTTCGGCCGTCCGGATTTTTATATGAGCAATCCGGATGGCCGAATTTTAATCGCTATCTTCTTTTCTGTATTCCCCTTCAATGACGTCCGCGGCGGGGCGGCCGGGTTGCGTGAATATGCCGCCGGCTCCGGTAACCAATAAATGATTTTCTATGACGTATTGGGCGAATTTACGGCGCAGGGTAGGAATCAGGCAAGCAAAGCCCAGCGCGTCGGTAAAAAATCCCGGCGTCAGCAGCAAGGCGCCGCCGACCAGTAAAATCGGGCCTTCTATCATTTCGTACGCGGGAATCGCGCCTTGGGCCAGATTGTTCTGAAAACGCTGCCAGGTGGCGAAACCTTGGCGGCGCAACAGCCAGGCGCCCAACGCGGCGGTAAATACCACCAGGAAAATAGTCGGAAACGCGCCGATCAGGCCGCCAACTTGCAAAAGGAGGTAAATTTCCACGAAGGGAACGACCAAAAAAAACAGAAACAGTATGCGTATGGCTTTCATGAATGGATGGCTAAATGGGTATCTTAGGCCGACAGTTTAACCGATTTGTAGGCATGTCACCTTCGTTTACGCCTGTTAAGCGATAGGGGGGCCGGCCGCTTCGCTTAAATATTCCCGGGGTTTTGAGGGATAATAGCAACATGCATCATTTGATTTATTGTACCTGTCCGGACAGGGAAACCGCCGAAAGTATTGCCGGACGTTTAATCGCCGAAAAATTGGCCGCCTGCGTGAATATTTTGCCGGGCGTGCTTTCCGTTTACGAATGGCAGGGGAAAATCGAAATCGCGCAGGAACATTTGCTGCTGATCAAAAGTCCACCGGCCCGTTACGATGCCATCGAAGCCGCCATTAAAACCCTACACCCTTATCAACTCCCTGAAATCATTGCGGTCGCGATTGAACGCGGCTCCGCCGAGTATTTGAAATGGATAGACTCATGCCTGCCTACCAACTGATTTTGTTTTGCTTGTTATCGCTGGTGTTTCAGCCGGCCCGGGCGTTAAACAGCGAGGATATTTTACCGCCCGACCAGGTTTTTAAATTAACGGCCGTTGGACATTCCCGGCAACAGCTTGAGCTGGAATGGCAAATCGAGCCGGGTTATCACCTGTACCGCGACAAGACCAAAGTCGAATCCGAATCAGCGGAGATTCGAATAGGCGCTCTGCAAATGCCGGAAGGCGCGGTGGAACACGATGCGGTTTTCGGCGACACCAGCGTTTACCGCGACCGTCTCAAACTGACCGTGCCTATCGTCAATCCCAATGGTCTGCCGAGGGTTGAATTGTCGGTGAAATATCAGGGCTGCGCGGACGTCGGGGTGTGTTATCCGCCGCAAAAGAAACGCATCGGCGTGGCGTTGCCGGCCGCCATGGCGGCCGAGCCGGCCAATGCGGTCAATCAATTTTTCGGCGGTTTGAAAAAACTCACTTCCAGCTTGTCAACGGACGAATTGTTGCCGCCCGAGCAGGCGTTTCAATTTTTCGCCACCGTTAAGGACCCGTATACCGTGCATGTCAGCTGGTTGATCGCGGACGGCTATTATCTTTATAAGCACAAGTTGGGCTTGCAGCTGGACGCGCCGAGCCGGAGCCAATTGGCCAAGTTGCCGTTGCCGGCGGGCGAAACCCATCTGGACGAAGAATTCGGCCAAGTCGAAATTTATCGCAATGAATTGAGCCTGGATGTGCCGTTGCAACGGCAATCGCTGGCGGCGGAAAGCGTGGAATTGACCGCAAAATTTCAAGGTTGCGCGGACAGGGGGGTGTGTTATCCGCCGATGACCGGTAAAGTGGTTTTGCAGTTGCCGGCCGCTCAAACATTAGCCCCGCTTTCCGTCGCCGAATCGGATGACACGGTATCGGAGCAGGACCGGATCGTCGATGCCTTGAAAAGCGACAGTCTGGCCTTGACCTTGATCAGTTTCTTCGGCTTTGGACTGTTATTGTCGCTGACGCCGTGCGTATTCCCGATGATTCCGATTTTGTCGGGCATCATCGTCGGCCACGGCCACCAAATCGGCACCCGCAAGGCCTTTCTGCTGTCCGCCTGTTTTGTATTGGCGTCGGCTTTGATGTACACCGTCTTCGGTATCCTGGCGGCCTTGTTCGGCAGTAATTTGCAGGCCGCTTTTCAGGAACCCTGGGTGGTGGCTACTTTTGCCGGGATGTTTGTGTTGCTGTCGTTGTCGATGTTCGGTTTCTACGAGTTGCAGTTGCCTTCGGCGTTGCAATCGAAGCTGCATCGTTCCAGCGACCGGCACCGGGACGGCTCCTATTGGGGAGCCGGCATCATGGGCGCATTATCGTCCTTGATCGTCGGGCCTTGCGTGGCGGCGCCGTTGGCGGCGGCCTTGATTTATATCGGCCAGACCGGCGATGTGGTGTTGGGCGGTTCGGCGCTATTCGCCATGGGGCTGGGCATGGGGCTGCCGCTGTTGCTGGTCGGCGCTTCCGCCGGCAAGTTGCTGCCCAGGGCCGGCGAATGGATGAACGCCACCAAGGCGGTGTTCGGCGTCATCATGCTGGCAGTGGCGGTGTGGATGCTGTCGCGGATTTTGCCTGCGGCCGTCACCATGCTGTTGTCGGCGATGCTGCTGATCGTTCCGTCGATTTATTTAAACGCCGTCGAGCCGTTGCCGCGGCCGGCTTCCGGTTGGAAGAAATTATGGAAAGGTCTGGGCTTGATGATGTTGCTGTTCGGCGCGATGCAGTTGATCGGTTTGAGCGCGGGCAACACCAACCCCTTGCAGCCCTTGGCGGGTTTGGCGGTCGGCGGCGAAACGCCGGCTAAAACCGGTATTCGTTTTCAACGGGTACGCAGCATCGCCGAGTTGGAGCAAACCTTGCAACAAGCAAAAGCCAAGCAGCAGTGGGTGATGCTGGATTTTTATGCCGACTGGTGCGTGTCCTGCAAGGAAATGGAGGCCTATACTTTCACCGATGCGCAAGTTAAACAACAGTTGAAGGATTTCGTGCTGATTCAGGCCGACGTCACCGAAAACAACGCCGACGATAAAGCCTTGCTGCAACGCTTTAATCTGGTCGGTCCGCCCGGCATCGTGTTTTTCGACCCCGCCGGGCGGGAACGCGGCAATAAACGGGTGATCGGTTATCAGGATGCCGCTACTTTCGTCAACACCTTAAAGCAATTATGAAAACCACGATAATGATTGTGCTGGCGGCGGCGCTGGGTTTGGCCGCCGGTATTTTATCGCACCGGCAAACTCGACCGGAGGTTGCCGCCGAAGCGGCGAGTCCGGCGCTGCAATTCCGTTTTCCGGATACGAATGGGCAGGAGCAAGACGCGGCCCAATGGCGGGGCAAAATTTTGGTCGTCAATTTTTGGGCCACTTGGTGCCCGCCTTGTTTAAAGGAAATTCCGGAATTTATCCAATGGCAAGATACGTATCGGACTAAAAACCTGCAGTTTGTCGGTATCGCCCTGGACGATCAAGCGTCCGTTGCCGAATACTTGCAACGCATTGCCGTCAATTATCCGATCCTGATCGCCGGCGATGAGGGCGGCGCTTTGGCGCATCAACTGGGTAATATTATTAACGCGGTCCCGTTTACCGTTATCGTCGATCGACAAGGCCGAATCGTGCATCGCCAGCCGGGCGAACTGACCAAGGAGCAGTTTTTGCGCGCCGTGGAGCCGCTGTTGGCGGCCGAAAACCAAATAGCCGATAAATCGCTATAAAATGCGGGTTTATCTGGACAAAAACCTACAAATTAGGCAGAATTCCCCCCTTCAAAATTCTTGACCGTTTAATAATTGCATGGCGACTATTACCGTTCTCAACGGCCCCAATTTGAATCTGTTAGGCGTGCGGGAGCCGGGTTTATACGGCAATAAAACCTTGCGGGATATTCAAAACAGTCTCGAACAGCTAGCCGCGACGCTCGGCCATGATTTGGAGTTTTTTCAAAGCAATGCCGAGTTCGAGATCATCGAGCAAATCCACTTGGCCTATGGCCGAGGTGTCGATTTCATCCTTATCAATCCGGCGGCATTTACGCATACCAGCGTGGCGATACGCGATGCCCTGCTGGCCACCAAGATTGCATTCATTGAAGTACATTTGTCCAATGTGCATGCCCGCGAAGCTTTCAGGCGACATTCTTATTTCTCGGATATCGCCGTAGGCGTTATCTGCGGTCTGGGAGCCCGCGGTTACGAACTGGCTTTACAAGCCGCTCATCAGATATTACAAGAGAGAACTCAGAACAATGGATATTAGAAAAATAAAAAAACTCATCGATCTTATCGAGGAATCCGATATTGCTGAGATTGAAATTAGCGAGGGAGAGGAGTCTGTCAGAATCAGCCGGTATTCGGCCGCGGCGCCAGTTCAATATGCCGCGCCTGTCGCGGCCCCGGCGCCGGCCGCTCCCGCGGTCGTCGCGGCCCCGGCCCCGGCGGAGGAAAAAGTCAGCGGCCACGTGGTTAAATCGCCCATGGTCGGTACTTTCTACCGTTCCGCGTCGCCAGGCTCGCCGTCGTTTGTGGAAGTCGGCCAGTCGGTTGCGGTCGGGCAAACCTTGTGCATCATCGAAGCGATGAAAATCCTTAACCAGATCGAAGCCGATAAAAGCGGCAAGATCAAGCAAATTCTGGTTGAAAACGCCCACCCGGTTGAATACGGTCAGCCTTTATTCATTATTGAATAACAGGCCGGGTGACTACTATGTTCGAAAAAATTGTTATAGCCAACCGGGGCGAGATAGCTCTACGCGTATTGCGCGCTTGCCGCGAGCTGGGAATTAAAACCGTCGCGGTATTTTCCGAAGCCGACCGCGATTTGAAACATGTACGTTTGGCGGACGAGGCCGTCTGTATCGGCCCCGCGCCTTCCGCGCAAAGCTATCTGAATATTCCGGCCATTATCAGTGCGGCGGAAGTGACCGACGCTCAAGCGATTCATCCCGGTTACGGTTTTTTGTCCGAGAACGCCGATTTTTCCGAGAAAGTCAGCCAAAGCGGGTTTGTGTTCATCGGCCCAAAGCCGGAAACCATCCGCATGATGGGCGATAAAATCTCCGCTAAAAAAGCCATGCTGGAAGCCGGCATTCCCTGTGTGCCCGGCAACGGCGACCCCTTATCCAATAACGATGAAGCCAATCTTAAACTGGCCAGGGAGATCGGTTATCCGGTGATTATCAAGGCGGCCGGCGGCGGCGGCGGCCGCGGCATGCGGGTGGTGCATACCGAAGCGGCGCTAGTTAATGCGATCGAGTTGACAAAAGCCGAAGCGATGTCGGCGTTCGGAAACGGCACCGTCTACATGGAAAAGTTCCTGGAGGACCCGCGGCATATCGAGTTTCAGGTGTTGGCCGACTCGCACGGTAATGCCATACATCTGGGCGAACGCGATTGTTCGATGCAGCGCCGCCACCAAAAAGTGGTGGAAGAAGCGCCGGCGCCCGGTATTACCCCGGAGCAACGCAAGCTGATAGGCGAGCGTTGCGCGCGCGCGTGTATCGAGATCGGTTATCTGGGCGCGGGCACCTTCGAGTTTTTATATGAAAAAGGCGAGTTTTTCTTTATCGAAATGAACACCCGGGTACAGGTGGAGCACCCCGTCACCGAAATGATTACCGGCTTCGATATCGTCAAAGAACAGCTGCGGATTGCCTTCGGCTTGCCTTTGTCCGTCACCCAGGATCAGGTGCGTTTTACCGGCCACGCCATCGAATGCCGCCTGAATGCCGAAGATCCGAAAACCTTTATGCCCAGCCCCGGCTTGATCGACCAGTTCCACATGCCGGGGGGGCCGGGTATCCGTTGCGAGACGCATATCTACAACGGTTATAAGGTGCCGCCTTATTACGATTCCATGATAGGCAAACTGATCGCGCACGGCGACGACCGCAATAGCGCGATCGCCCGCATGAAAACCGCGCTCAGCGAAATGGTGATCGACGGCATTAAAACCAATATCCCTCTGCAACAAAGCATCATGGCCGATTCGGCTTTTGCCGCGGGTAGCCAAAACATCCATTATCTGGAAAAGAAACTGGGTATTCATTAATACAGTAACGTGCGCGCCGGGTATGGCGCGCACGGCTTACTCATCATCTAAAGCAGACTATGGCATGGCATCAGCTTTCAGTTGTGACTGACGAGCATACCGCTCCCGAGTTGTCGGATTTTTTTAGCGAATTGGGCGCGGTCTCCGTGACGTATAGCGACGCAGAGGACGAGCCGGTCTACGAGCCGGCCATCGACCAGACCCAAATTTGGAGCAACACCCGGGTTACCGCTTTATTTGAATTGGACGCCGATCCCGACGTGGTACAAACCCTGGTGGTCAACCAGTTCATCGGCCGGCCGCTACAACAATGGGTGACGGAAGTGATCCAGGATCAGGCCTGGGAACGGGCTTGGATGGAGCATTTTCAGCCCATGCAGTTTGCCGGCAAGTTGTGGGTGTGCCCCAGCGGCCAGGAAGTCGATGAAGCGGGCCAGGTCTGCATGACGCTGGATCCGGGCTTGGCTTTCGGTACCGGCACGCATCCCACGACCGCCTTGTGCCTGGAATGGCTGGCGGGCCAGGATTTGCAAAACAAAGAAATGATCGATTACGGCTGCGGTTCCGGCATTTTGGCGGTAGCGGCTTTATTATTGGGCGCCGAACATGCGCATGGGGTGGACATCGATCCGCAGGCCTTGACGGCCACCCAATACAACGCCGAGAAGAACCGCGTGTCGGCTCGCATCAGTTATTGCCTGCCGGAACAGTTTGCCGTGGCCGGCGCGGAGATTGTGGTGGCGAACATTTTGGCCAAACCCCTGATCGAATTGTCCGCCGTCATTGCCGCCTTGGTGAAACCGGGCGGGCGCTTGATTTTGTCCGGCATCTTGAACGAGCAGGCCCAAGCCGTCGCCGAGGCCTATCGGGCCCAAGGCCTCACGGTCGCCGAGCCGGTCAGTCGGGAAGACTGGTGTCGTCTGGATGCCGAGAAGCCGGCTTAAATATGTTTAGCCGCTGTCCGCATTGCGATTGCCAGCAACAGCTTACGCCCCGGCAATTGCGCGAAGGCCGGGGGTTAACGGCTTGCGTTTCTTGCGGAAAATCCTTCGATGCCTTGCCCTCGCTGACCGAGACGGCCGACGAGACGGTTAGTTCGCCGCAACATGAAGACTTGCTGCTTGCCGCGGCGGACAAACAGCCGGTGGGCAAGGGCTGGCGAATCGGCAACGCCTTGCTGTTAATGGTTCTGCTGGCGCAAATCGGCTACTTTGAAAGCGATAGTTTGCTTCGGCAACCTTGGATCTACCAAGGATTGACGCAATTTTGCCGCATCACGGGTTGCCGTATGCCCGCCTATAACAATCCGGCGGAATGGTCGCTATCGCACAGCGAATGGCAAGCTCATCTCGATCAACGCTATGTTTTAACGGCTGCGTTGACCAATCAGGCGGCGTTTGCCCAAGCCTTGCCGGCCTTGAAACTTACGCTCAACGATTACAGCGGTCGCTTACTGGCGGAACGAGTGTTCCGGCCCGGTACTTATACCCGGGATGCTCTGTTGGCCGCCAATCATACCGAACAGATACTCTTACCTTTAGTCGTCTCCGCGCCCGATGTGGCCGGCTTCACTCTTACTGCGATGTAAAGCATGGATTATCCCGAGTTATTCCTAAAAAAACACGAAGACAAGCGCCTGCGGCAAGGGCATCTATGGGTGTTCAGTAACGAAATCGATACCAAGCGCAGTCCGCTGGATGCCTTCGGCGCCGGTGACGTCGTGGTGGTCAACGACAGCGGCGGCAAGGCGTTGGGTCTGGCTTACCTCAACCCCAACGCGCTGATTTGCGCGCGTTTATTGACCCGCAAAACCAATATAGCCATAGGCGAAAAGTTTTTCAAAGCCCGCCTGGCGCAGGCCTTGGCGTTGCGGCAGCGTTTGTTCGAGCGACCGTTTTACCGGCTGGTGTTCGGCGAGAGCGACGGCTTGCCGGGTTTGGTTATCGACCGGTATGACGCAGTGCTGTCCGTGCAAATCACCACCGCCGGCATGGAAGTACACAAACAATTGCTGGTGAAAGTGTTGGTCGATTTGCTGCAGCCGGCGGCCATCCTGTTAAAAAACGACACCAGCCAGCGGCAATTGGAGAATCTGAGTTTGGAGCCGGAACTGGCCCATGGCGAGCTGCCTGAAAAACTGTTGATCGAAGAAAATAATGCCCGCTTTTTGATCAACGTCGCGGAAGGTCAAAAAACCGGCTGGTTTTACGACCATCGTTGCAGCCGGGCCTGGTTTGCCGGCTGGGCCAAGGGGCTTAAAGTGCTGGATTTGTTCAGTTATGCCGGGGCCTGGGGTATTACCGCCGCGGTTGCCGGGGCGGCGGAGGTGACCTGCGTGGACAGTTCGGAAACCGCGTTGGCCTTGGCGGCGGAAAGCGCGGCTTTGAACGGCGTGCATGACAAAATGCATTTCGCGCGCAGCGATGTATTCGAATACCTGAAACATGCCCGGGAACAAAACCTGCATTTCGATGCCATCGTGTTGGATCCTCCGGCCTTGATAAAGCGTAAAAAAGATTACAAAGCCGGTTATGAAGCCTATCGGCGCCTTAATCATCTGGCCTTGCAGGTTCTGTCCAACGACGGCCTGCTGGTTTCGGCGTCTTGCTCTCACCATTTGAGCAGGGCCGATTTGCACGAGATTTTGCGTTCCTCTGCTCGGCATATCGACCGGCATTTGGTATTTTTTGCCAGCGGCGGCCAGGGGCCCGACCATCCGGTGCTGCCGGCCATGCCGGAAACGGAATATTTGAAAACTTTTTTTTGCGCGGTATCCGGGCGCATATAAAGTCTGTTGTTATGAAAAAAACTGTCGACCCTTGCGAGCTGTGCGGTCAACCTGTAAAAGTGGCGGGATTTAGTTACCGCCATCCAGCCGGGTTGAAGCAATTTTGCTGCGAAGGTTGTTTACGCATTTTTCAATTGCTCGAACCCGAGCAGCCCCTAACCCCTCAATCAACGGAGAAAACTTCATGAAAGCCTGCGAATCCTGCGGTGACCGCGTCAATATCGGTTGCCACCATCAAAAAATGTCGGTGACATCCAGGGCAATTGGCCTGTTGTTTGTCTACCTGCCTATTTTGACCCTGCCGTTTGTGATTACCAGCGCCTATCTGACCTATTACAGCTTGAAGTTTGTTGGCGCGCAAAACGTCAAAAAATGGGGGGATTTTCTGCCGGACCGGGCCAGCCACCGCTATAACTTGAAAAACCAGATTGTCATGAACGGTTCGTTCAAGCTCAGCATGGCGCAATCCAAATTGTTCTGGATCCTGAACTGCACCTGGTATTGCCCTTATAGCGTCGGTTTGTTCGAATGGCACGCCTACCTGGTGAAAGTGGTCGAAAACTGGTGGTGCCCGTTCGGCCACAGCCGTAAAAACAGCTATACCGAAGGCGCCATCGACCAATCCTTCTGGCACATTTATCCGGAAGAAAAAGCCAAATTGACCGAAGAAGATAAAAACAACCCGATTTTTACCGCCGATGCGGACAAGGCCGAAGGGTAGGCAAATCCGGCCGGCGGACCTTTTTAAAAGGGGTTGCCGGTGTGAAATGGGTCACATGGTTTTTTTCGGCTAAACTTATCCGTCAACAGCCGGGCGCACGGTTGCATTCTCTCCGCCGCCGGTAACCGGCAATTCAGCGATAATTTTTAGCAGGTAAAGCCGATGTCCAACGTTTATAGCCACGGTCACTATGCGAGCCCGGGCCGCCGCCCGTTCCCAGCCTTAAAATTGAGCGCCGCGATCGCGGCGCTGATGGCGGCTGCGTCCAGCCATGCTCAATCGGTTTCGAATATCAGCGGTTTGCTGCAAGCAACGCCGCAGTTGGATGCCACGCAACAAAGTATGGCGAATGTCATTGAAATCGCCTGTCCGCAAGGTACCAATCTTGCCGATTTTCAGGCGCGTTGTAATGAGGTTGTGAGCGCGGCGCAGCAGGGAGCCGTAAGCGACGTTTTAAATTCGTTGCAACAAGTCTCTCCCGAGCAGATTCCCTCCCAGGGTGTCTCCGCCACCCGTACCTCGTTTAATGTGATTGCCGGGCGTTTGGCGGCCATCAGGGCAGGAGCCAGGGGCTTTCAAGTGGCGGGGCTGGGGAAAAATGCGTTGCCGGTCAATCTGGCCTCGCTTCCCTCTGCGGCCGGCGGCGCGGCCGGAGACGTTTACAGCGGTTGGGACAAACTGGGCGGATTCGTCAACGGTAATTTCAATACCGGTAGCGTCGATTCCGAATTCAACCAGCTGGGCTATAACTTCAATAGCGGCAGCATCAATGTCGGCCTCGATTACCGCTTTAGCGATGCCTTGGTGCTTGGTACGGCATTTACTTATATGCGCAGCGAATCCAGCTTCGACCGCAACGGCGGCAGTCTGGACAGCAATACTTATACCGGGGCGTTCTACGGCACTTACTACGCGACGGACAATCTGTATTTCGACGGTATAGCCAGCGTCGGCGGGGTCAATTACGCATCCGCGCGGCACATCCAATACAGTGTACCCACCGAGACGGTGAATACCTTGGCAAAAGGCACGCCGGGCGGCAATCAGTATTCGGTCGGTTTCGGCGGCGGCTACAACTACGCGCTGCAACAATGGTTGTTTAACCCGTACGCGAAAGTCAATTATCTTAAACTGGACGTGGACGGCTTCAGCGAAACCGGAGGCAGCGGCTGGGGCATGTCCTATAGCGATCAAACGGTCGAGTCGGTCACCACCACGCTGGGTACGCAGGTTTCCTACGCCATGAGCACGCCGTGGGGTGTGTTCATGCCCAACGTTCGCGGCGAATGGCATCATCAATATAAAGACGGCAGCCGCAATATTGCGGTGCGTTTTTTGGGCGATACCACCAGCGGCCTGGCCTTCAATACCGTGACCAGTTCGCCGGACCGCAATTATTTCACGGTCGGAACCGGCGTATCCGGTACCTTTGCCCACGGCATCAGCGGTTTCTTCAATTACGACGCCCTGCTGGGTTACAGAAGCGTGGAAAGCCATTTGTTCACATTAGGCGCCCGTCTGGAGTTTTAGCGGCGTGTCAGCTAGTGCGTTTCGTTAGGCCGATTTTCTCGGGGCGCATCTTTTCCCGGAAGAATGTAGCGCCGCCTTCGCTTCTGTCCGATCGATCTTTTGTAACCCTGGGTTCTTTGGTTTTCGGTTTGCCTCGAGAGCTCGGGGCGGGGGCGGTCCCGCCCGGAAGCGGCCCGGCACAAGGCGCGGAGAAATAGGCAAGCTTTATTCCTGGCCACCAAGGGCTGATAGCGAAAAAAATACGCCTCTGTTTGGCCGATAGGTAGTATTCGGGCCGCGCCTTAAAATTTATTGTTTTAAACGGTAGGCGGTCTGGTGTATAACTTATGCGGATCGCGTTGCCGCCCTATTTGTTCCTAATTATTTTCAGCGGCTAGGCAAGGATCGATTCAAGCAATTTAGCAGCCGTTGACATCGAGTCGCTTGCAGCGCCGATCGATTGGCTCCCGATTCCGCAAAGCGCGGCCGAAAATTGTTCATTATTTTTGTAAGGTATATGGAAAATTTTTCGACCCCTTCAAAAAGATTACTCTCCGGCCTTAATGCTCTAGGACAAGGCGGTAGGTTAGCGGATTTCCTGCTGCTGTTTCTGCCTCTCGTGGCGCTGGTCGCGGTAGGTACCTGGTCTTTGGGCGAATCGCGCATCAGAGCCGAAACATCCATGTTGATGGCCGGGGAAAATGCCTATGTGGAGTTGAGTCAGGGGCGTTTGGACCAGGAATTGGCGGTGCCGATCCGCCATCTGGCCAGTTTGGTCAATGAAGCGCGAGTACGCAGGGTTTACGAGGCCCTGGAAAAGGAGCACGACCCCGAGTCCATGCGCGAGGCTTTTATCCCCTTAATGTCGCGCAACCCCAGTTACGACAAAGTGCGCTGGATAGACGAGCACGGCCGGGAGCGCGTGCGCGTCAATAACCGGGATGGACAACCGGTTCCGGTGCCCGAAAGCCAATTGCAGGACAAGCGCGACCGTTACTTTTTCATCGATACCATGCGGCTCGAAAATGGCGTGATTTATATATCGCCGCTCGATTTGAATATGGATAACAACCAAATCGAGATGCCGTTTAAACCGACCATCAGGGTGGCAACCCGCGTATTCGATGCGGCGGAAAATCCGCGCGGCATCCTGATTATCAACATTGCCGCCCGTTCGATGCTGAATACCTTCGTCAACAGCGCCGGTCCCGCGGCCGGACGCATGATGCTGCTCAACGCCGACGGCTATTGGCTCAAGAGTCCCGACGAGACCGACGAATGGGGTTTCATGTTTCAGCGGGAAGCGACCTTGGGCAACCGGTACCCGGAAGCCTGGCGGGCAATATCCAAGACCGGCAAGGGGCAAGTCCGGTTGCCGGATGGCGTTTGGACCTGGAGCACGGTATCGCCCGTTCCCGAACGCGATACCCGGCTGGCGCATGGCATACACTGGAAAGTAGTCGCCCATCTGCCGGCGAGCGATTTGCGGGCGCTGGAAATGCAGGTTTGGCCGGCCAAGATAGGCAGCGCCTTTATCGTGCTCTCGCTGTTCGGCTTCGGCATTAGCCGCTTGATCCAGGCAAAAACGGCGCGCGCGCAAGCCGAACAGGCGGCGGCGCTGGCGCGTAGCGAAGCGGAAGCGGCCCATAGGCTACAGGAAGCGCAGGCCGGTTTCCGGATGCTGTTCGAGGCCAATACCAGCGGTTTACTGGTGGTGGATGCCGAGGGCAGGATCGTCATGGCCAACCCTGCCTTCGAAGCCATGTTCGGTTATCCGCTGTCGGAATTGATCGACAAGCCCGTGGAAATATTGCTGCCCGAACCGGATAGGCGGCCGCACGCGCAATGGCGCGCGGCCTATTTGCACAGTCCCGCCAGCCGGGCCATGGGCGCCGGCCGGGATTTGTACGGCACCCGTAAGAACGGCGGCATTTTCCCGCTCGAGATCGGTTTGAGTTCTTACCGCGATAACGGCCAGGTCTTTGTGTTGGCCACGGTCATGGATATTTCCGAACGCAAACGGGCTCAGGACGCCATCCTGAAAATGAACGATGTCTTGGAGCAGCGCGTGGCCGAGCGCACGGCCGAGTTGCAGGCGGCCAGACGGGAGGCGGAGCGTCTGGCCAGCGTCAAGGGAAATTTCCTGGCCAATATGAGCCATGAAATACGCACGCCCATGAACGCCATTCTTGGGCTGGCTTACCTGTTGGAAAAAGCCAAGCTCGGTTCCGACGAGCTGGCGCTGGTAAAAAAAATCCGCATCGCCGGGCGCTCGCTGCTAGGCATCATCAACGACATTCTGGATTTCTCCAAAATTGATTCCGGCCGCTTGGAAATCGAGCATGCGCCGTTCCGGCTGAACGATGTGCTGGATAACGTGGCTACGCTGATGTCGGCCGTGGAATATAAAAAGGATGTCGAATTTATCATGGGGCCGGCGCCGTCGGGTGTCGACTGTCTGGTCGGGGATGCCTTGCGTCTGGAACAGATACTGGTCAATCTGATCAGCAACGCCCTCAAGTTTACCGAGCGCGGCAGCGTGACGCTGGCGCTAACCGGCACCGGCGAAGGGCGGGAGGGTTTGCGGTTCAGCGTCAAGGATACCGGCAAGGGCATTGCCGCGGACAAGCAGGCGGAAGTGTTCAACGCCTTTGCCCAGGAAGATACCTCCACGACACGCCACTTCGGCGGCACCGGGCTCGGGTTATCGATTTGCCGCCGCCTGATGGAATTGATGGCGGGCGAAATCGGCGTGGTCAGCGACCCCGGCCAGGGTAGCGAATTCTGGTTTACGGTGCCGGTGGAACGCGTCGAGCCGCGGGATTATGTGCAACCCGCCATGGCTTTTCAGAATGTGCTGATTGCCGACGATCATCCGGTCGCGCGCGACATGTTGGCCGCAACCGTGCGCAGCCTGGGCTGGAATCCGGAAGCGGTCGCATCGGGCGAAGAAGCCGTGCAGCGGGTCGTTGCCCGGTCGGAGAGCAACAAACTGCCCGACATTTTGCTGCTGGACTGGCGCATGCCCGGCATGGACGGCCTCGAGGCGGCTCAACGCATCAGGAAAATGCTGGGCGATTTGCCCGACGCGCCGCTGATCGTGATGGCTACCGCGCACGATAGGGACGTTTTGGCGCGCGAAGCGGGCGCGGAAGTCGCCGACGCCATTCTGAACAAACCGATCACCGCGTCCGCCTTGTATAACGCCGTGTCCGAAGCCAGGCTGCGGCGCCGGGGCGAAATACCCCGCGCCATGCCGGCCGCCGCAAGCGATGGCCGCCTGCGGCGGTTGCGGGTGTTGGTCGTGGACGATAGCGAAATCAATCGCGATATGGCGCGCCGCATCCTGGAATCCGAAGCCGCCGGCGTCCAGCTTGCGGATGACGGCCAAGCGGCGGTGGATTGGTTGACGGCCAATGCCGGCCTTATCGATGTGGTATTGATGGATATTCAAATGCCGCTGATGGACGGTTACGAAGCCACCCGCCGGATCCGCGAAATACCGGGGCTGGCCGATCTGCCCATCGTCGCGCTGACCGCGGGCGCCTTCAAGAATCAGCAGGCCGCGGCGTTGGCGGCGGGCATGAACGGATTCATCGCCAAACCCTTCGATGTCGATAAACTGATCGTGCTGCTGCAACGTTACCTACCCGAAATGCATGCGTTAGCGGCCGCGCCGATGACGGGCGGAGCCCTCGCCGCCTCCGAAACCGGCGCAACGCCGATTATCGACATGGATCGCGGCTTGCGCAGTTGGGGAGATGTGGCGGTTTACCATAATTATCTGCGTAAATTCGCCGTCGCCCACGGCCGGGACGGCGATGAAATAGGCGGACTGATAAGCCGGGGAGCAAAGGAAGACGCCCGGGCTTTGGCGCACACGTTAAAAGGCACCGCCGGCAATATGTCTCTGATGGTGGTATGGGAGCTGGCCGAACAGATCGAACGGATGCTGATGGAAGGGGAAGAGGCGGGCGACTGGCCGCACATTCTGCAAATGGCGCTGGACGATGTCCTGGCCGAAATCAGCCGCCTTTGCGAGTCGCATGCGGCCGGCGGCCCCGCCGTTTCCCGCTCGACCGGCGGCCGGCCAGCGCCGGCGCAACTGTTGCGCGATTTGTTGCAGGCGCTGGACAGGGACAATCCCGACGAAGCGGAGCCGTCCTTGCAGGCCTTGGAGAAAATTCTGCCGTTACAGATGTTGGAACCGATACGCGAACTGCTCGAAAACTTTGATTTCCGGGCCGCCGAGGCACGGACCAAGGCCCTCATCAAACACTTAAAGCTCAGTCTGGAGGACGTTTAACCATGGCAAACGGTCCGATTTTATGCGCCGACGACGAACCTTATAATCTGGGTATCTTGCGGATGGCGCTGAAAGAACAACACGCGCTGGTTTTTGCCCGCAGCGGCCGGGAAACCTTGCGGGCCGTGGAAAAACATAACCCGGCCCTCATCCTGCTTGACGTGCAGATGCCGGACATGGACGGCTACGCCGTTTGCCGCCGCTTGAAGGACGATGAGCGCACCCGGGATATTCCGGTGATCTTCGTTACCGGCATGACCCAGGAAGTCGACGAAAAGGCGGGTTTCGACGTCGGCGCGGTGGATTACATCGCCAAACCGATTTCGGTGCCTATTGTACAGGCCAGGGTCCAAACCCACTTGTCGCTGGTGCGGGCCGATAAACTTGAAAAAAGTTATCACGATGCGATCCATATGCTGGGCAAGGCCGGCCATTACAACGACACCGATACCGGCGCCCATATCTGGCGAATGGCTGCGTATAGCCGGACTCTGGCCGAAACGATAGGCTGGAGCGAGGATCTCTGCGGGCTGTTGGAACTGGCCGCGCCCATGCACGATACCGGCAAAATCGGCATACCCGACGCGGTGCTGAAAAAACCGGGCAAGCTGGATGCGGAGGAATGGCGGATCATGAAGTCCCATACCACCATAGGCCACGGTATCCTCAAGCAAAGCGACGCGCCTTTATTTCAGCTGGCCGGGGAAATCGCACTGAATCACCATGAAAAATGGGATGGCAGCGGCTATCCCAATGGCTTGTCGGCCGAGGAGATTCCCGAGTCGGCGCGCGTCGTGGCGGTTGCGGATGTGTTCGATGCCCTGTCCATGAAGCGGCCCTATAAGGACGCCTGGCCCTTGGCAAAGATCCTGCAATTCCTCCGGGAAAACGCCGGAACGCATCTCGATAGCCGCCTGATCGAGGCCTTCATGGATATTCAGCCCAGGATTCTGCATATCAAGGCGGAATGGGATTCCCGCGAGCGGGCATTGGCTGGCGGCCTTTCCTGAGTTTAAGCATCGCCGCGAGCTTGGATGCTGGCGGAAACTTAGGATATGGCTGGAAACAACTTACCGAAATAGATTTCCAATGAGCGGCTTTAGCCGCGAAGAACGCCTTGATCGGGACTAAAGCCCCGCCCGCCGGGTTGGCCGGCAACCCGGCGGGCGGGGTACGGATCAGATTTTTCCGTCCAGCCCCATCTGGAAATATTTGTGGGTGATTTTGTCCTGGTTTTCCAACAGCCAATCGATATCCGGAGTGTCGGTCATGGCTTTATGAATCGCCAGCGCCATGGCCTTGCGGTGAATGTCGAACAATATTCGGTGATCCAGGTTGTCGTCCTTGATCACGCCGGGATTCAGCCATACCGAGCAGATGATGCCCAGGTCGTTGGCTTTTTCTTTCGGAATGTCGCCGGCCCGCACCGCATCCAGTACGCCGTTGGCAATCGCCGCCTGCACGGTACCCATCAGGATGTTGGTATAGCGGCTGTTTTTGACAGTGACTTTGCTGACCATCAGCGTCACCGGCCGTACCTGAATGTCGGTATTTAAAAGCGCAAACACCCGGGTGTGGCCTTGCACTTGGTCGCCGGTCAAGGTGGCCAAGGCAGTGCCGACCGGGCCGTCCAGTTCGCCGATAATTACTTCCGGTTCGGCGGCGGTGCCGGCCGGCCCGCCGGCAACCAGGGCTTCGCCGGTGCGCATGATGATTCGATTACTCATGGTGTTCTCCATATAAAAAGGCTACGAGGATATAAAAACTTACGCCGTTCTGCAAAGCTGCCGCGTGTTTTATAGTCGGCACGCTTCAAATTCCTGTTTTTTTATCCCCTCATCCTAACCTTCTCCCGGCGGAAGAAGGAACTGTTTCGACACTCTCCGGAGGAGGCTGCCGTAAAAGCCAAAATGTAGGTTGGGTTAGCGTAGCGTAACCCAACAAAATCAAAACGTTGGACTTTTCATTCACCCAACGGGTGAGTGTGTTGTGGGCCGTCCATGCTTCGACATCGCTCAGCACGAACGGCCCATAACATACGCCAACTGCTCTTTTTAGGTTCAAAGCCTCCGCGAGTTTAGCGGATACTGTTGAGTATGGCCTGCTTAAACACCTCCGGGCGGCTTTCCAGCAAGGTAAATTGCGCCTTGGCGCGGGTGATGCCGGTATAGACCAGTTCGCGGGTCAGCACCGGGCCGCGGGTTTCCGGCAGCACCAGCGCTACATGCCGGAATTCGGAACCTTGGGATTTGTGTACCGTCATCGCAAAGGCGGTTTCCGCATCCGGCAGGCGCATCGGCGATACCCAGCGTATGTTGCCGCCGCTGTTTTCGGCATCGGGAAACACCACCCGCAGTTTGCCGCCGGCGTCGGCCAGAGCGATGCCGATGTCGCCGTTCATCAGGCCCAGATTGTAATCGTTGCGGCTGATCATTACCGGCCGCCCCGGGTACCAGAGTGCGGATTTTTTGCCGGGAAACAACCATTGTTCGATGCGTTGATTCAGGCCTTCCACGCCCCAGTCGCCGCGCCGCAAGGCGCACAGCAGCCGAAACCGGTCGAAGGCCTGCAAGACTTCCCATGCCCAGCGATCGTAATCGGCCGGATCTGGCGGCGGCTGCCGCATGATGCGCCGATAATGCCCGTAGCCCGGGGCATCGCCGGCTTCGGCCGTGACCAGTTGTTGCAAGCGCGCGTCGGCGGCGTCGGATAGCAGCAGGTGTTGTAAATCCGGATAGCCTGCTTTGTCCGCCAATATGTCTTGTGCCAAGCCGGCATCGCCAAGGTTTACCGCCCTTGCCAGTTGGCCGATGCCGCTACGGGCGCCGAAGCGGTGGCTGTGGCGCAGCATCGCGGTTTGCTGGTTAATGGCCGAGCCTGCTTCGGCACCCGGCAGAATTGCGCCGGCATATCGGCTCAACCACTGTTGCGCGGCTGGGTCGTAAGCGGCACGTTCGGCACCCCGGCATAAATCGCCCATCACCGAGCCGGCTTCCACCGACGCCAATTGGTCTTTATCGCCCAATAAAATCAATTGCGCCGTGGCCGGTAGCGCATCCAGTAACGCCGCCATCATTTCCAGATCGATCATTGAGGCTTCGTCGACGATGACGATGTCCGCCGGCAGCGGATTATGCCGGTGATGTTGAAAGCGCCGGCTATCGGGGCGGCTGCCCAGCAGCCGGTGCAGGGTGGCGGCTTTTTTCGGAATCTGCCGCCGGATATCGTCCGGCAGCGCCAGATGTTCCAAGGCGTTGGTTATCGATTCGCTGACCCTGGCCGCTGCCTTGCCGGTAGGGGCCGCCAGCAAAATGGCCAGCTTGCGTTGCTGTTCGTCGGCGGCCAACCGGATCAACAGGCTCAGTAACTTGGTCAGCGTGGTGGTTTTGCCGGTGCCGGGGCCGCCGGTAACGATGGCAAAGCGGGCCCGCAAAGCCAGCACGCAGGCGATTTTCTGCCAGTCGGGTTGTTCCGGGCCGCTGTCGAACAAAGCGGACAAGCTGGCTTGCAGGCTGGCGGGCAAGCTGTCTCTGACCGGCCGTAAACGCAGGCCGATTTCGCTATCCAGAATTTGCTGATACCGCCAATAGCGGCGCAGATACAAGCGAGTGCCGTGCAACACCAGCGGCGTATTGCCTTCGGCGGCGGCTATCAGGCTGGATTGCGCCAGCGTCCGTAGCCAGTCGGCTAGGGTATAGGCGTTGAAAAGCGCTAATTCCCGGCCGCTTGCTTCGTCCTCGGCGTAGCGGATTTCATCGCCGGGAATTGCCAGGGCCGGGCCGGGGTTGGCGCCGAGTTTTTCCAGATCCAGATACACTTCGCCGCGTCCCAGCTGATGGCTGACCAGCGCGCCGGCCCATACCACGCCGTCGGCGGCGGCCGGTTCCAGGTCGAGTAAAAAACCGGCAAACGCATGGTCCAGGCGGCTCAACCAACCCAAGGCCACCCAATGTTCGATGCGCTCCAATACGGCTGCTTGACTCATGCCGCCATGCCCGTTACGGATTCGCCGCAAAACAGCCCGTCCAAGGTTTCGATCAGAATTTTAGGCGGCTTGAACAACAGCCTGCCGGCGCCGGCGGCTTGCGCGCCGCGCAAAAACAGATATACGGCGCCGCCGATATGTTTATCGTACGCATAAGCATCGCCCAGCCGGGTTTTCAGCAAGCGGTGCAGCGCCAACAGATACAAAACCGCTTGCAGGTCGTAACGCTTGTTCAGCATGGCCTGTTCCAGTTTGTCCTGGCTATAAGCGTCGGCATCGTTGCCTAGGGCGTTGAATTTGTAGTCCAGTACATAATATTGGCCGTTGTGGACAAACACCAAGTCGATAAAGCCTTTCAATAGTCCGTTGATTTGCTTGGCCAGCAAACGCGGCCGGGTTCGGCCGGCAAAGCTGTGCCGGCATACCCAGCTATCGATGGCCGGCGCGTCGACATTGTCGGCACCCAGCAAAAACTCCATCTCGGCCTGGTATTCGGCAGGGGCCAGTCCGGACAGGCTGACGCCGTCCGGCGCCGTTACAGGCAAGGCCAGCCACTGCCGTAAAGCCCGGCCGATTTCTTCCCGACTATTGTTCCAATCCGGCTGTTTAAAAATAGTATCCACCAGTTGCCCGGCCAGTTCCGGATGCGATTGCACGCGGCCGAATCCCAGTTGAGCGCATTGCTCCATCAACTCGTGGACCAATACGCCGGGGCCGGCGCCGCGCGGCAGGGCGTGAATGCCGCGAGCCACCGGCGCGGCGGGCGCGGTCGTGGGGTCGAGTTCGTCGTTGCGTTTATCGTCGCGATAATTTTCCGCCTCGGCTGGCGGCGCGGCGGCGCGGCTATCGGTAGTATCGTCGGTTTGCAGGGCCGAGTAGCTGGCTATCCACCAATTGTCGCCGATAGCGGCGGCGGACGGGCGGGCGCCATCCATGGCCGGTTCCGCGGCCGCGGGCCGATAAATGTCCGGGCCGGCCGCCGGCGGTTCGGTTATGTCTATAGCGGGGCAATCGGCTTTCAGTTCGGTCAGGCGGGCGTTTAATTCCGTTGCCGCCATGCCGGCCTCCCAGCCCAGCGCGTAACCGATGGCGCTTTTGTGCAAGTGGCTGGTTTTGCCCGGGCCGATCTTGACTGCCGCAACGCCCAGCCAGCAGGCGTAGCGGGCGCGGGTGATGGCCACATACAGCAGGCGCAGGTCTTCCTGCAGGCGCTCCTTGTCGCCGCTGGCCTTGCCGTCGTCGCTTTTGTGCAGGTCTATGCTGAGATTGAATTCGGCATCGTGAAAGCGGTAATAGCGGTCGCGGCCGCCGACTTCGCGAAAGCCGCAAATAAACGGAAGAAAAACCAGCGGGTATTCCAGACCCTTGGATTTATGGATGGTGACGATCTTGATCAGGTTGGCGTCGCTTTCCAGCCGGATCACGCTTTCCTCGCCGGCCTGATCGGCGGCGATGGTTTCGGCCAAATGCCGGATCAAGGCTTGTTCGCCTTCCAGACGGCTGCCGGCCTGCTGCAACAGTTCGGCCAGATGCAATAGATTGGTCAAGCGGCGTTCGCCGTCCGCCAGATTTTGCAGCCGGGCGGGCAGGGCGTAATCGCTCATCAGCTGCCGCAGGGTGGGCAAAATGCCGTCTTGCAGCCAGCGCTCCCGGTAGCCGATGAAACGCTCCAGGTGCTGTTCCCAGGCCAGTTCGTCCAGCGTCAGTCGATGCAGGGTTTGATAGGTCCAACCCAGGGTGGCGGTACCGATGGCGGCGCGTACCTTGCGTTCGTTACGCGGTTCTGCCAGGGCTTGCAGCCAGATCAACAAGTCGCCGGCTTCCGGGCTGGCGTAAATCGATTCGCGTTCGGACAGGTAGACGCTGCGCAATTGCCGTTCCGCCAGCGCCTGGCGCATGATCCGGGCTTCATTGCCGCTACGTACCAGGATGGCAATGTCGGCCGGTTGCAAGGGCCGCATGTCGCCGCCTGGGGTTTTAAAGCCGGTTTGTCCGGCGTTGCCGCCGTGTAAGAGTCTGACGATTTCGCCGGCGGTGGCGGCGGCCATTTGTCGGCGATAGGCCGGCATGCCGATGGCGTGCTCGTCCGCCAGGTGCCAAAAACTGAGGGCGGGGGCGGCTTGATTCTCGACGACCCAAACTTCTTGGCGGCCTTGTGCCGAGACCGGGATAAAGGGCAGCGGATTGTAATCCTGCTGTTTGAAGCAAAAGGCGCCTTCCGCCCGCCGGCTGTCGGCATGTATGAACACCCGGTTGACCGCTTGCACCAAAGCCTTGGAGGAGCGGAAATTAGTGCTTAAAGTGTAATGCTTGCCCAGCGTGGCCCGATGCGCCTTCAAATAGGTAAAAATGTCGCCGCCCCGGAACGAATAAATCGCCTGTTTCGGGTCGCCTATCATGAAGCAGCCCACGCCGCTCTCGGCCTCGGCCGGGTACAGGCGGGCGAATATGCGGTATTGCACCGGATCGGTATCCTGAAATTCGTCGATCAAGGCCAGCGGGTATTGTTTGACGATGGCCGCCGCCAGCCGCTCGCCGTTGTCGCCCCGCAAGGCCAGGTCCAGTCTGTTCAGCATGTCGTCGAAGGTCATGCGGGCAATGCGTTGTTTTTCGGCGTCGTAACGGGCCCGCAGCCAATGGATGGCGTGGCGGGTGAGTAGGTCGGCGATGTCGATTTCGCTTGCGGCATGTTCGGCCAGTCGGTCTATGGCGGCAAATGCGGTTTGTACGAATAGAGGGGTTTTGTCCTGGTGGGCCTTGGTCAAACCGGCTTGCAGTTTTTGCTGGCCGAACTTAGCCAGACTGTCCGGATCGAGCGCGTCGCCGCCGGCCCAGGCCGCCAGTTGGCGCAGTTTGTCGGCAAAGCCGGCCTTGCGGTATAGGTTGCCGTTTAGAACGCCGGATTCGGAAGCCTGTGTTAACAGAGCCAGCAGTGCCTGCAGGTTGTCCGACCACAGCGAGCGGGCGCGGTTTTCCAGCACATCCCTTTGCAGTGCCCAGTTTTCCCAGTCACGGAATACGTGGGCGATATCGGTTTGCGGGCATTCCAGCCCCAGGGCCTCGGTCTCGAACAATAACGGTTTTAAGGCGCTTGCCAGCTGCTCCGGCGAACTCGCCAGCTTGTAAACCGCCTGGCAGGCGGTGGCGGACAGTGGATAAAAAAACCGCCGCCAATAATCCCGCGCCACCTGATTGAGCAATTCCTGGTCGTCGGTGTCGACTTCCTGCTTGAACAGGCTGCCGCTGTCGAAGGCATGCTGTTGCAGCATGCGGTTGCACCAGCCGTGGATGGTGTAAACCGCCGCTTCGTCCATCCAGTTGGCCGCCAGTTCCAGCCGGTAGGCGCAAGCCGGCCATTGTTCGGCGGTGTAATCGGCCTGCAGCCGTTGCAAAAAATCGTCGTTGTCGGCGGACTTTTCGCGGAAAAAAGCCGCCGCCTGGGTCAGGCGGGCGCGGATACGCTCGCGCAATTCCTTGGTGGCGGCATCGGTAAAGGTCACCACCAGAATATCCGGCGGCAATAATTCCGCGCCCTGCAAGCCGTGGCCGAGTATCAGGCGCACATACAAGGCGGCGATGGTATACGTCTTGCCCGTGCCGGCGCTGGCTTCGATCAGGCGGGTGCCCGACAGCGGAAAGGTCAGGGCGTCGATAGTGCTGGCAATGGTCATGTTTATTGGAGTCTTGCAATCAAGTGTTTTTCAGGGAATGACTATTAAGCCCTCTTCTGACAGCATAATAATGCACTCCCCAAAGGTATCGGCGATTTGACGCATTGTATAATTACCAGCCTGATAAATAAGCCTTTTTCATTTCCTTGGCGCTTGGGAATATGATAATGATTGCTTATTAAGCAACAGGCTTGGCAAATCCGGTTAAAGCGTGAATAGATTTCACGGAATACTTTCATGAAAGTACCGCAGCCGCTCCGGCAAATGAAAGGCGAATGCAGCCGATACGCGACATCGCGTCTTCCCGTAGCGTGTATCTGATCATGGGAAACCAGTTATTTTATTGCATGGCGATTTGTTGCCAAGAGCTTAATTGGTAAGTATCGAAAGATGTGTTATGAATTTTTAATATACTTCGATAGTGTTTTCATGAACTTAACTAAGTGGGGATAAGGCCTGAGATTTAATTTGTGTAAGTACATTGCAAAAAGTACAAGTGGGGTACTAATGTACCTCCGAACAGAAGGGTTATTTAATATTAAGTGAATTATAAAGTTTGCATCGTCGTTATTTTTGTGAATATTAATGTTTTGTCCACTCTCCCATTGAAGCGATAAGTTCGCCGGTATCTCTAATGGGCATTTCAGATGGCCGGGGTAAGTTTGCCACGGACACATACGAACAAACTCTGGAAATAAATTAAACCAACCCATATAAAACCGATGATTCAGTGCTTTTTTTATGGGAATGGAGAGCATAGTAGCTAAAAAGTCGCTATCAAAGAACGGCAGCATTAATTCGATTCTATGCTGTGCTATGGTTTCAAAATGAGTGACAAGATGGCGCCTTTGGTCATTGAGCAGTAAAAATAGATATAGTTTTTTTTCTGTCGGAACTCTATCCATTCCGGCTATTTCGCTGATGACGCTTTCATGAATTATTGTTCTGGGATTGTTACATTGGCTTTTTGATATAAAAGCAAACGGAATTCCGGTTTTATTTTTTTTCAAAAAGTTTTCTATCGCCTTGTCAACCAAGCCAAGTTCTAATTGGTTAATGATTTCATCATCCAGATAGACAAATCCAGCGCCCACGCTCCCCCCGTCTCCAGACCAAACCTTTTGAGGGTATTTGGGCAAATCTGGTTTTATCAGGTCAATATTGGCTAATTGTTCAGAAATTAATTGCGACCAATTCGGGTAATATAATTTTTTTACACGAATTTCATGATGGTTAGACTGCAAATGTTGGCTATATAAGCTGGCAAATTCTGAATCTTGTGACTGTTCCTTTGAAAAATTAAAGGTATGAATGGTATCGACATGACTTTTTAAACCTGCGGTTACGCAACGCGAATCGAGACCGCCGCTCAAAAATGCGAACACATTTTTTTCATCGCCCAATCTTAAACGTATGGCGTCATCAAAGGTGTCGAATGCTTGTTGATGCAGGTCGGATTCCGCTTTATCTTGAGCTGCGGCAATGGAAGTCCAATCCCAGTATATATCGGATAAAACTTGCTCGTTTTCAACCGTAAGCATCTCGCCCGCACGGAATAGCTTGATGTTTTTATAGGTGGTTTTAATACCTAATGGGTAGGTAAAAGAAGCGGTTTCACAAATGCCTATAAAATCTTCTTCGAGATCTATAAATGGTATTTTTTCAAAATAACTGAATACGCTTGAAAAAATGAACAATCCTGATTTTTGATAGTAATAAACCGGCCTTAAGCCTAATTTATCGGTAAAGAGATAACATTTATTGCTGGCGTAGTTAAAATGGATGCCTGAAAAAACACCTCTCGCTTTCGCGAGTGATTTCGGGACGCCGTGCTTGAATTCAGAATGTAAATCCATAACGTCGATAGTTCGCGATCTGGATATTCCTTGGCTTATAATCGGGTCGCCGACAACCAAGGTGAAGCCTTCGTTACATTGTTGAATGGCTGGAGCTTGGTAAGCTCCGCTATCGAAATTGATGCAATAAACATTGTCATGCGCATATTCAAAGCTGCATTTCTGTTGAATATCCTCTTCCATGATTGCTTTTAAGGCGGTTCTTGCGTTTAGGCTTAGTTCATTAGTTGTCAATTCGATTATGCCTGCAAAAATTGTCATGCCGATAGTTCCTCTTAGCTATTTAATTTTAATTCTGGTAGGTGCGCTACTGGATTGCTTTGGTTGCAACTAATTGCTTACTTCCAAACTCCAAGCTTTTTTAGTTTGTTTTGTAAGCCCATTGGCGGTTTGCCATTTTTATAAGCTCTTTGCGCTAATTCCAAGGCTTTATCGTATTGTTTAATCTCAATAAGAAATAGACTGTATGCGTAGGCAATTTTGGATGAATTAGGCGATACTTCTAGGGCTTTTTCATACTGTTTTTGGGCTTCATCCGGTTTGCCAATCTTTTCTAATAAATATGCATAAAGGGAGCGGGCCGCGGCATCCTCCGGGTTAAAATTAATGGCTCGTTGAAAATAGCATTCGGTTTGGCTAAATTCTTTTTCCGGTTTTCTTATTTTTTTATTAACTTCTATTTGGAACCTTGCCAGGCTGAATAAAGCCCGATGATGATTTGGCCAAGCCCGCAGGGTGTAATCATAATCCGCCAAAAAACTTCCATATCTTGCTTTAATCAAGTTTTCACTTTCTGGTCTGAAATGTGCGGCTTCAACTATTTCAAGAGCAGTATTGTTGCCGCCGCCTTTTAGGGCGGCTCTATCTGTTTCGTTTGTGTAATCGTAAGGCCCATAGGTCTGCGGTCTTTCAATGCATGGCAGGCCGTTGAAATCAGTCCCGACCCAGGGCGCCGGTTTTCCCGGATAATATGATGAGCCCGCCATCGCGGTGTTTTCGGCGAAATACAGTAGAATTAAAAGGGTAAGCGGGTAAATTTTAGTTCTTAACATATTAATACTTCCAAGAGTCGTTATGTCGATACTGAATAAAATAAAAATCTTTATTTATCATTGTGTTGCGTTTGTCTATGCAATGGCTTTAGCAATTAAACGTAAGGCATCGAGCGGCAATGCCATTCCTGAGCAGATTGACGAATATTTCTTGCCCGATACAGAAGGCGGATTTACCAATTTAGCCGACAGCATTCTAATATATGCCGCCACAGTGGGCGAACTGAGGGCGGCGAGCGTATTTATTCAGAAAATGCGTCAAGCCTGGCCGAATTGCAATTTAATTATCGTGCCCGGACAGAGGCAATACGCACAAACATTTTTCGAAACTCACCCTTACGCAAGGGTGATGATCGAATTTCCTTCCGCGCCCGCGGTCACGGATCAATTTTTTAGGCAAAACCGTATCAAATTTTGCGTATTTGTCGAAGGGCCAAGTTTACATGGCTATTTTCCGATTAGACAAGATTTATCGCTGCCCGTGGGATGCCTTAAACATCAAGTTCCAATTGTAATCATCAATGCGTGTCTGTATAAAAAACAGCTTCACAGTCGAATCGATTTGCTGGAACACCGGCTTTTTTCGGGGCTGTTTCGATTGTCGGTCAAGCATTGGTATGTCCCAACCGCTGAAATTTGTGCCGATCTGCGGAAGCATCAAATTTCTAAACAGAATATTAGCGTTGTTGGCGACATTAAATTCGACAATGTTTTTTCAGACGGCTTCCAACCATCGGCCAATCAAGAACTTGAGGCATACATACACGGTATCGGTTCAAATAACCGCATGATCGTAGCAGGGTCGGTGAATGCTTTTGAAGAGCAGAAAGCTCTGGTTTTGGCTTGGTTGCATACGCGGTCTTCTATTTCGGATACCGTGTTGATCCTGGCGCCGCGCTACATAAACGATAAAAACATGATGGCGCGATTAACGCAGTTTTTGCGCGATCGGGGGATCGAATATGCGTTGAGAAGCGAAAGTATTAGCGCGGCAGGTAATAAGCAATTAATTATCATCGATACATTTGGAGAGCTTGCCTATTTTTATAAGCAGGCCAATATTGCCTTTGCCGGACGCGGGCACGGCGTTTTGGAGCCCATGAAGTATTTTAAACCGGTTGTGGTTGGGCCCCATGAATGCTGGACTAAAGAAAATTCAACCTCATATTTATTATACCAAGAGATGCGCGAAAATCAGGCGTTGATTGAATGTTCCAGTTACGCTGAGTTGGGTGGGCTGTTTCTGAAAATGCTTGAGGATACTGCGTTCGGAGAAGCTTATGTTCAGCGATATATGCGTGTTATTAAGGGAAAGATGGGAGCTTCTGAAAAGATTATCGACCATATGAGTAATTTTCTGAATTTACAATCCGGCGCGAATTAAATCATGCAGCCTGACGATGCCGCAAAAGTGAGTTGACCTATCGATGACAGGTAATAATGATATTTAAGAACTACGTTGTTACATGCTATAAACTGCTTCTTCCAATTTTATGGAGGGGATATTCAGTAATGCAATTTAAGGACTTGATTCCAGTCGTAAATGTATAAAAAACTCACCGCGAATTTTTTCATTTAAATTTGTCATCAGCTTTTTAGGAGGCTTGTTACCCTTCTATATAACCGTTAGCAGCTGCTTTCGCTCAGCTCCATATTAATTTCTCAGCATTTAGCATTCCCCTTATTTGAATGTATGTGATTTGTTGCTAAGAACTTAATGTGGAGGTGATGTAATTTATGAGTTAATCAATGATTTTAATTTGTTAATAAAACGTCTTATCATTGGGGTATTTTGTCTATACAATAGGGTACGGTATTCGTTGTGTCTGGTAAATGCATTTTTGTATATTTCTGCCATTATATGTGAAAGTCGATCATGGTATATATTATGCTTTTTTACGCCACTGCATACTGCGATTATGCACTGAGCGTCTTTTTTGTCGATGTTTGATAATGCACCTATATGTTGGATTTTGGAATTTTTGTTTTTAGGTATTTGATAGTAATATATAATTTCTCCGAAGAATTGATCTACTATTTCCTTTAGCAATAAATAATTGAAATCAAAAAAATGATGCTCTGTTAACCCCCATTCATTAGGAATGGATACTATGGCTTTGCCATTTTCGGGCTTGAGTAAACGAGCAATTTCCATTATATGAGAGACGGGGCATAACGTATGCTCTACAGTTTCAAAAGAAACAATTACATCAAAAGCTTCGTCCTCGAATGGGGTGTATTCAACGGTTGATTGTTGAAAATTGATGTTTGAGGCGCCATAATTGCTATCAGCATAGTTTATCGCGTCGGCAGAAATATCAATTCCTATCGCATGTCTAGCTTTCTCGCCTAATATGGCAGTGCCATAACCTGTTCCGCATGCGCCATCTAAAACAAACTTATCTTCACAGAATGGTTGAGCGAAAACATATCTATCTAAATGAAATTGCCGCCTTTCCTGGTTGAATATTTCATTATTTGCATCCATTCGTAAATTTCTGTTTTCTAGTAACCATGCGTCATTATTCTTAGTGTTTTCAGATGAAATTTTCATAAGCTTATCCATATTGAAATAAAAATAAATTACTCATCTTAAGCTATTGGTTGCATTAAGTTAATCTTATTGAGCTGGATATGAGTATATGGCAGAAGTATTCGTTTTCATGTCCGTTCAGCATGTCTGTTGGTTCGAATGTATATGTGTGTTGTTATAATAAATGGCATGATACTTTTATTAGGTCTCTGTGAATTATGATGCATATGTTAGTGTCTGAATATTTGGTATTTAAAGCACTTTGTCATAAGATGAAATACTAAATGATTTTGTTTCAAAAAAATCTCGATCAATAACTAAAATCTTGCTATTTCCGCTTAAGGCCCTGTTTGATTTTATATTAAGGTTTTTCCATTCCTTCCAGTGTTGAGTGGCGAATTCGTGTAATTTTTTGTCGTATCGGTTTTTTTCTAAAAGAGCTTCGTAAACTGATTTATCAATGTTATTGACTAGCCTCTTTTTGCTTACATTAAATTGATAATGAATTATGCTTGGCCATTTGTGGATGCCTATTAAAGCGTTAAGTATTTCATCAGTTTTTTCCGTGGGGCCAAAGAGTATAAAGTGATTACTTAAATTTTCGAGTGCTTGATTGTATGTTTCTTCGTTGCATACTCCGTCCATGTAGGAAGCACCAGCTAACATTCTTACCTGCGGATTATCAAGCAAGTGTGAGGCAAAACTGCTAAAAATCTCAGTTTTTTCAATTTCGCCAGTCTGGTATAAATAATTAAAAGAAGATATTTCCCGTTCAATGGGGTCTCGTATAATCGTAAAATAGGAGCACGTTTTATTGGTAAGACTATGTACGCCGAATGGGAAATGGCCACTAATAATGTCTGCACTATCTAATATTTCAGGTTTAATATTTGACAGCGTATTCGATGCGCCTAACCATCCTTTATTTATTAAAATAGGTGGTTTGTAATCTCTAATCGGAGCTTTTAGGTAAATTTTATTATGATATAAAGATTGTGCTTCTAAGGCGGCATTAACTGTACTGCCGGCAGTTTTTGGGATGTGCAAGAATATTAGCTTGTTGTTGTTTCTTTTGTTTATAATATCTTGATTGACTTCAGAGCCTGGTAATAATATTTCATTTTTACCTGTAAAAAGCAAGCGGTTATGTCTTCCTGCTAGAAAAGGAAGGTTTAATTTTTTTGCAATCTTGTTGCGTAATTTCCAAATGTTCATTATTGTGTGTAAATAAATAAAAGATAAAAAATTCATTACAAGAGTTTTGTATGAAGTCCCTGCTCAGAAATATACTGAGTTATAAATTAGAATGAAAATATGGTTATTGGTTAAGGGGTTATATGCTTAAATTGAATATATTTTTGCAATAATTTATATGATATAGGGTTCTAAACTCATCGCTCCACTTTGTATGCCAATCCATCACCTTGCCATAAAACTCGATTTTTTCCACTAACTGATTGTTGAATATATATTCAAAAGCCTCTTGACGCATCAGCATAGCCGGCGAGGATGTGGTTATGGCTTCGTCATAGGTGGTTTTTAGGATAATCAAACTATGACCATCCTTAATACATAAATCGGTCGCGACCAGCTGGTCGCCATAATAATATTGAAAAACCAATGCATCTCGATGCTGGCAAAAGTTGATCAGCATGTCCCGATAAAATTTGCCTTGGTTGTTGTCGATATGTATGGCCGTGCCACCGGCATTTTTCCAGCCGGCCGATTCCAGGCGGCCATAATCTACTATAGCTTGCGGTATTGCTTCCGCCTCGGTGATTATCTTTAATGTCGCTTGAACGCCTTCGCGGCCTAAACGATTACGTTGCCGATTCAAGTTTTGCCGCAAATTTTTTCCGCGTTGCGACCAATAATCGTCAAAACCGCCCTTCACGCTAACCCGTGCCGTTTGAATATAATCCAGCGTGCTTAAACCGCTGGATTTTTCCGGTCTGGGCAATAAATCCGGATCCTGCTGAGTGATGCCTATAAGTAAAGTGGGAAAAGGTAATGCCTTGCGTAATGACGATAGTAAATTAGCCGTGGCGATGGTTTTATTCTGCAGCCATAAGCCCAAGGGCGCTTGAGACGGCTGTAAGGTTTGCCAAACGCCGAATTTAGTCTTGGTAACGATAGCCATTGCATCAGGCTGTTGGCTATCGCCGTGTATCGCCAGCTTGTCTTTGCTGCTCGAAAAGTAATCGAGCAGAGGTATTACGAAATCGCTGGATAGCAAGGGCGTATTAACACCTTGACTATTGAGTCGGTCCCAGTTTTCTCTATGTTGCTTAAACTCGCCTACCGGATATAAATGCCAAGTCATGATTATTCAGAAAATATTTGTGAAATTTTATTTAACATCCAGTCGATTTCACCCGCGGTCAGGGATTGATGGCAAGGAAACTGGAAAATATGCTTGGAATATTCAACGCTGACCGGGCAAACATCTTTTGTAACCGAGGAATCGAGAAACTCGCCGAAACGCCATACGGGAACCCCTTGCATTTTAAGTGTGAGAAAGTATTTTTCAGGATTTTTCACATATAGTGGGAACACCCAGGGAACTGTGTGTTCCGGCAATGTTGAAAATAGAGGATGGCAATCGGGCAATGCCGACAATGAGGAATTAAGCGTCCGATAATTTTGCCGGCGCCGCTCGGCCACATAACTAAGTTCGGTGTTTCGGATTATCCGGTCGGAAAATATGGACATGGTTTTGTGTATCCAGGCTTCGTCCAGGCCGAAACCGCCTTCGGAGGAGGAGGGCCCCAAACCAACGCCTTGGCGATCGGGTTGAAGACTTTTCAGATAAGCCCATAGTTTATCCTTGAATTTGAAAAATGCGTTAATAACCCGACCCAAAACGCCTAAACGATTATAGAAAACCGACGTCTCCAAACAATTAATCGCGGATTTAATTTGAAACATTAATGAAGGAGGGGCCAGGCGAATATTTGAAATATCTCGAGTGGTCGAGCAAATCAGCCCGCCTTCGTAAATCGGAAGGAACTTCATGCAACTGGCGACAGCGTAATCGCCGGTAGTGCCGATCGGTTGCCCCGAAGACAAGCCGAACAAGGCATGGGCGCAGTCTTCAATTAAAACAATGGCATGCTTGGTACATAACGCTCTAATCGCCTGCAGTTGCTGTTCGAAACCGAAGTAATGAGTGACAATGATCGCCCGGGTTTTTGAGGTGATTTTAGCGTCTATATCCTCAAGTTGTATGCTGGTATCCGGATTGATTCTATAAAAAACAGTCGTAGCGCCCAGCCAGCGTGCCGGGGCTACCATAGCCTCGCAATGATAAGCGGGGATTAAAACTTCATCGCCCGTTGTGATGTCGGCATGTTCTAGCGCTAAAGCAATCGAGGCGCGGCCGCTGGTTGTAAACCGGGCATTTTTAACATCTAAAATAGATGGAAAATCAACTTTAACGGATGGCTGATTCGAAATAAAATCAAGTAACGCGGATGGCGGAATGCTCGGTGCGGGGAAATTGGATGCGTTCATATTGTGTGAAAGTTTTTCTACAAAATCCGTCAAGGTAAAGGTGAGAAGTAAAACGGTTTGCTCATGTATGTTTGTGAATGTATGATCTTCACACTGTTCATGTCAACATTGGATTGTATTGAATAATAAATAGTTATTTTAAATCAATGGTCTATGCTTTATTGGAAATTAACGTGGAATTATTGAATCAGGTAAAAGCAATTTTATACCGAGTTTTAGGGATTGACGAAACACGTCATGTTTTATTAAACAATACTCTTCTGTTGGGTGCGATCCCCGAATTCGACTCCATGGCGGTAGTGACGATTATCACTACTCTGGAAGAACAGTTCGGTTTTACCGTTGATGATGACGAAATCGATGCATCTGTCTTCGAAACGGTGGATACCTTAGTTGCTTTCGTCGAACGGAAATTGAACGCTATTTAACCTTACGGGTACGTTGTTGTTTTGCAGGACAAACTTCATGAAATTGAAATATGAACCTGACATCTACCGGTTCGGGATAATTCGGCGGGCGCGTGGATGAATCGAATCATCATCAATGGCCGGGGTTATGCTTGCGCCGAGAAATATTCTTTGCGCCCATTCACTTCCGGCATCAAGCGGGTAAACGATGACTTTTTTATCCGAATACGCGGGCGGTTTTTATCGGCGCCTATGTCCGGTTATCTGAGGGTGCCGCAAGAAAGTCCGGCTTAAATTATTCATTTATTAAAACATGCAACCTTTTTTTATCAATAGCCGTTCAGGCCCCTTATTTGCCGTTTATTGGCCGCCGGTTGGCTTAAATGTGAGTCGGTCTGTGTTACATGTGCCGGCGTTTGCCGAGGAAATGAACAAATCCCGGCGCATGGTGGCCTTGCAGGCAAATGCGTTGGCGGAGCAAGGTATTGCGGTGTTGGTTTTGGATTTGTTCGGTACCGGCGAAAGTAACGGCGATTTCGGCGAATCGACTTGGTCTATTTGGTTGCAAAATCTTGAAGATGCAGTTGGCTGGTTAAAGCTACAAGGCGCGCAAAGCGTGTCGCTTTGGGGGTTGAGGCTGGGGGCGCTGTTAGCAATGGATTTCGTTAATCAGCATGCCGGTTTGATTGATCGTCTGATTCTTTGGCAGCCGGTTTTGAATGGCGATGCGTTCGTAACGCAGTTTTTGCGGTTACGGGTAGCGGCCGCCATGATGAATAGCGCCAACCCGCAAGAAAAGACGAGCGATTTAAAAAAACAACTTCAGAATGGTCAGTCTTTGGAAGTGGCGGGTTATATGTTGCATCCGGATTTTGTTCGCCCCTTATCGACATTGAAAGCCGACTGTTTGGATTTACAAGCTATCAAGGAAATCGTTATTTATGAATTAGCTGTTGTAGGTAATGAGGGTGAGCCGAGTTTGGTCAACCAGCAATTTCTCAACAAGTTACATTCTTTTGAAATCAATGCATCGTTGACTGTTTTTGAAGGCGATAATTTTTGGGGAAGCCAAGAAATCGTGACGACACCCAATTTGATTGAATTAACCATTGACAAGGCAAGGCAATGGCTATGAATGTTGCAGTTAAGCATCGAATCAGTGAAGAAGAATATTTACAGGGCGAATTAATCTCCGACATCAAGCATGAGCTCATTGAGGGTGAAGTTTATGCCATGAGTGGTGCCAGTAAAAACCATGATCGCATCGCCGGAAATGTTTATACCAAGTTATTGCCGTTGCTGGAAAACTCACCTTGTGAGCCTTTTTCCAGTGACGTTAAAGTCAAAGTCGGCAGTAACTTTTTTTATCCTGATGTTATGGTGGTCTGCGAGGATCAAACCGACCATCCCTATTACAGTGAATCGCCATCGATTCTGGTGGAAGTTCTATCCAAATCGACCCGTCGAAATGATGAGACCATCAAGCGTTTGGCCTATCAATCTATCCCCAGTTTGCAGGAATACTTGTTAATCGAGCAGGATTTTGTTGATGTCGAAGTTTGTCGCCGAATGAGTGGTTGGTTGTCTCAACACTATTTTTTAGGCGATGAGTTTGTTTTGGATTCAGTCGGCATTACTTTGTCCGTGGAAGACATTTATCGGCGCGTACAAAACGAAGATGTCTTAACCTATTTGCAACAACAGGCGGAAACGAATGCAGGCTAAAGAGTTGCCCTTGATTTTTGACTGCCAAGGGGAAAAACTGATTGGCATCGTTCATCAGGCCGATAGTGAAGCGAAGACCGGTGTATTGATCGTGGTCGGCGGGCCTCAGTATCGAGTGGGTAGCCATCGCCAGTTTGTGTTGCTAGCCAGATCATTGGCTTTACAGGGTATACCTGTGATGCGCTTTGATGTCCGCGGCATGGGCGATTCGGAAGGTGCTCAAAGACGCTTCGATCAGTTGGATGATGATATCAGGGCAGCTATTGATTGCTTCATGGTTAGCTGTCCGCAACTTAACAGTGTTGTAATATGGGGTTTGTGTGATGCAGCCTCTGCTGCAATTTTTTATGCTTATCAAGATAACAGAGTCAAGGGCATGGTGCTGTTAAATCCTTGGGTGTTTACCGAGCAAGGGGCGGCCAATACCTATTTGAAACATTATTATATTCAACGTTTGATTAGTCGGGATTTTTGGGCAAAAATTTTTGGATTTAAATTTAATTTCGTCCAATCTGCGAGTTCGTTGCTTAGCCTTATAAAGCAAGCGATACATGGAGGCACGTCTGCTTCAACTTTAGATAAATTGGATCAGGTTGGCCAAAACTTGTCCCTACCTATTAGAATGCGCGAGTGCTTCGCTAAATTTGCTGATCCGGTGTTATTGATTTTGAGTGGAAGAGATTTGACTGCCGATGAGTTTAAAGATGTGGTTCGAACTGATCCAGTCTGGCAAGCTTTATTAGCGCATTCAAGGGTACAGAAACATGATTTCGCGGTGGCCGATCATACTTTTTCATCCGCGGTTTGGCGTGATCAAGTAGCTGAATGGACTTTAAACTGGATAAAGCAATTATGAAAAATATTTTAATGATTGCCTACCACTTCCCGCCGGTTCGGGTTAGTAGCGGCATTCAGCGAACGCTTAAGTTTGCAAATTATCTGCTTGATCATGATTGGAAAGCGCTAGTGTTAACGGTCGATCCTAGAGCCTACGACAATATCAATAGCGATCAAATGCGTGAAATTCCAAGCAAAGTGGTAGTGAAACGGGCATTTGCGCTGGATACCGCTAGGCATCTATCGTTAAAGGGCCGCTATTTGGGGTGGATGGCTTTGCCGGATAGGTGGGTTAGTTGGTGTGTTGGGGGTGTTTGCTCAGGCTTGGCCTTGATTAAGCAATATCGTCCTAAAGTGCTTTGGTCGACTTACCCGATAGCTACAGCCCATTTATTAGGATTGATTTTACATCGTCTTAGCGGCATTCCGTGGATTGCTGATTTTCGCGATTCCATGACCGAGGATGGTTATCCTGCCGAGCCGAAGCAAAGGAAGGTCTACCGCTGGATTGAACAACAAACAGTGACTCATTGTACCCGCGCGGTGTTTACCACGCCGGGCGCTATTGCCATGTATGCAGCCCGCTATCCTCATATACCTAAATCGCGTTGGGTGTTAATTCCCAATGGCTACGATGAGGAAAATTTTGCCAGGGCCGAGCAATCCGAACTATTAGCGCAGGTGTTACAACAGAAACAAAAGCAAATCGTTTTGCTGCACAGCGGTATTTTGTATCCCTCGGAGCGGGACCCTACACAATTTTTTAAGGCTTTGGCCGCGTTGAAAAAGGCCGGAAAAATCAAGGCAAGCACATTTAAAGTGATTCTTAGAGCTACTGGCCATGACGACCTTCACCGGCAGTCAATCCAACAATTCAGTCTGGAAGAGATTGTTTTTCTTGAACCGAGTATCGCTTATGAAAAAGCTTTGGCTGAAATGCTGGTTGTCGATGGGTTATTGGTGTTTCAGGCATCGAATTGTAATCATCAAATCCCTGCCAAAATTTATGAATATCTAAGAGCAAAGCGTCCTATTTTGGCTTTGACGGGTCCCGATGGCGATACCGCCAAAGTGCTGCTCGATGCCGGTCTGGCGGCTAGTATCGCGCCTTTGGACGACGAGATTGCAATTGCCAACTTGATAAGCGGCTTTATCGATAATGCGAGGCTTGAGCGCTCGGCTATTGCCAGCGATGAGATTATTGCCGGCCATTCAAGGCAGGCGCGTACGAAATTACTGGCTCAACTGTTGGATGAAGTTTCATAAGAGGTTGGTGGCCTGGCGGAGCTATCGCTTTTCATTGCGGTTTTGTCGCGTTGGTTTATTTTGAAGTGCGACAAAATTTCGAAGCGGTGCAATCGGTAAATGGTTGATTTATTGGCGTCCCGGAGACGATTCGAACGTCCGACCTGCCCCTTAGGAGGGGGCTGCTCTATCCTGCTGAGCTACCGGGACCTTGGCGAATTTTAGCATAGGGGCGGCGCTAATTTTTTTGTTTTCTTATTTCGACGCGCTCTAATGAGGTAATAAAGTAGGATAATTTGGATTGGCTTTTGCTGGATAGGTTTTCAAAAAAACCGCCTAGTTGAACTTTAGGTAGGCTTGGCGAGGTAGGTTTTACAAAGCGCACGGAGAAGTCGAAATCCATTAGGTAGTCTTCGAAGCTGATTTGGCAGTTTTTGATAATATCTCCGCGTTGTACCCGGGCGCGGTTAACCGGTAGGTCGATGCCTGCGCCGCCGCGCGATAAATCAAATAGATAGCCGTTTACCGATATGCCGGTGCGTTCCGATACCCCGCTAAAGGCGATATCGATCGAGCTGATTTCTATGCGCGGGGCCCGTCTTCTCTGGGGATAAAAAATTCGATCGGGTAGGGTGGTCTTGTAATAAGAAATCCCCCGCGAATGGCCCATTTCGATGTCGGATAAGTTAAAGGATAAGTGAATGCCTTTGTGAAACGTGGATAGCTTGAGCGCGCGCGTGGCTTGGAGCGCCTCATTGCCTTCCTTGGGGATGAGTTCATCCAATATGATCAGGTTTTTTTCCGCCTTGATGCCCAAAATGGAGGAGTTGTATTCCTGGGGGGCGCCGTCAATCTGAACCGTGCAAAGCGGCGAGCTTTGTTCTATCTCGGACAGTAGGCTGACGATTTTATCGGGCGAGGTGATAAAGTTTGGATTTTCAAAAGGCGAGAGATCATCAGGATCGGCGGGCGTGTCTTCAACCCCTTTTTTGGAAAACAAATGCTTGAATTTATCGAACATGCTGAGCCGGTGTAGATATTTTATTGCGCGCAGTCTACACCGAAACCAGGGTATGTGAAAATAGCTCGCTACGGGTGCTGCCGTCGGGCCCATAGGTTGTTGCCAGTTGCGATTTGCCGCGTAAGACTTGCAGGGCTCTTTGAGTATGGCGGCTTAGCAAGTCTATGCTGGCGCCATTTTTTTCGTTTAAGGCGCGGCAGGTTTTGGTGAGTTCGGCTATATCCAGCCAGCATCTATAGGAATCGGCAGTGTTGATGCCGGCTGCCTTGGCTTTAGCGAAGTAGTTGTGGATGCCTTCCTGGGAAACCAGCAGTTTTTCCGTGGCTAAAACTTGGCCCAGCTGTTTGGAGAATTGTTCTAATTGCGTCACCACGTCTTTTTTGTGCGCGGCAAGAGTGGCGATGGTCGCGGGGTCGCTTTTGACTTTTAGCTGTCCGTATTCAGCGTTAAGCAGTTCGAGCAGCTTGTGCGTCGCTTTAAGACCGTTCGATAATAATTTTTCTGCGATGGGAAAGGTTTTTTCTATCATGGCATTATGTCGAGTTAGCTATGTTAATTTCCAGTTGCATCATTTTTTCGGCAACCCGGTCCGGATTGATTTTGTAGTTACCCGCCTGTATGGCGGCTTTTATTTCTGCAACGCGGGTCTCATCGACGCCCTTCGAGCCGGAAGTACCGGTATCCACTGCCTTTTTAAGGCCTTCGGCAGTGGAAATGTTGATCGTATCGGTATCCGTTGCAAGACTGTCTGTCTGTTTGTTCGCTTCAGCCGAAGTTTTGTTAGCCGATTTGGTTTGCGCGGCAACGTTGGCCGTGTTGACATTGTTGACGGATTGAATAGCCATGACGGTATCCCTATGAAAAATTTGGATACGTCTATTAGCGGCATCATGGTTGAATCCTTTAGGTAATTATTAGAAATACACATTTACTAACCCCTGGTTGACGACCGTGGCTTGTATGACCCGTTGCGATGACACGTTTTTAACGTTGATTTGCTGTCCTTTTATACCGTCCATCATGGCAACACCGGCCGAGGTAATTAGTAAACCGGGCTTGCCGGATTGAATGCTGACGCGTTCGCCGCGTTTGACTAAGGTGGGTTCGCTGTAATGGAATCGATACAGTACGCTGCCTGCCGGGATGAAGCGTGTGGCCTGCTTGTTGATCACGTCGTTCGGATCCGTCAGATAGCCGGCTTGCAGCGTGGAAGTATCCCGGGTTTCGGTGGTAAAGTGTTCCAGGTTTATTTTGTCGTTTCTGCTGAGTTGTTTTGTTAGAACCAAAACGGCTTCGAACGATTTGATTACCACGGTGCTGTAGATTGTCCAGTTGTCGGAGCCCGGGCAACGGATGCCCAAGGTATTGCGGCCGGGCCTGATATTGCCCGACTGAGGAAATATCTCCAATTTTTCGGAACAGAGCGGCAGTTGTAAGCGCGGATCGATCTGAGCACTGCTGATTTGATATTGGCCCGCCGGATCCAGCGAAGCTTTTACAAAGCTTTGTACGTTCTCTTGAATGGTCTCTAGGGGGTGAAATGTCGCGGCTATTGCAGCTAGTGGGCTTGCAAGCAGTAACAAACATAACGACAAATTGATTGTTTTCATGGCTAATGTCGGTTTATTGACTCTGCTTTATCTGAAGCATGAAACATACCAAAAAATTAATGGCAGTCCGCCAACTTAAAGTGGCTATAATTATTTCAGTTACTTTTTAGAGGGGGTATTTATGGCTGGAGTCTTAGAAGGCGTAGATCAGCGTACCAAGCTGGCGGGGCATAACCGCTTTGAATTATTGTTATTTAAATTGGGAAGTCGGCAACGTTTCGGCATTAATGTATTCAAAGTGCAAGAAGTCATTCAATGCCCGCCGCTCACTCAGATTCCTAATTCGCATTCCGTCATTTGCGGCGTCGCGCATTTGCGCGGAAAAACCATTCCTGTACTGGATTTGTCGATGGCTATCGGCATGCGGCCATTATCCCGCGAAGAGGGTGCCTATGTTATCGTCACCGAATACAACCGTTCCATTCAGGGGTTTATGGTGGGCTCGGTCGACCGCATCATTAATATAGGCTGGGAACAAGTGAAAGCGCCGCCCACCGGCGCCGGCCGCGAAAGTTATCTGACGGCCGTCACCAATGTGGAGGGCGAGTTGATCGAAGTGATCGATGTCGAAAAAGTCATGAAAGAAGTGATCGGCGGCCGGGAGGAAGCGGCGGCGGAAACCATAGATACCGAAGTGTCCGGTAAAAACGATCATGTCTTGGTGGTGGACGATTCTTCGGTGGCGCGCAACCAGGTCAAAAGAGTCTGCGAACAAATCGGTATCGAATGCACCACGCTTAAAGACGGGCTTGAAGCATGGGAGCATTTGAGTCAATTAATTGCCGAGGGCGGCAGGATTCAAGACCGCTACGCCATGATTATTTCCGATGTCGAGATGCCGCGCATGGACGGCTATACCTTGGCCACCAAAATCAAAAGCGATCCGGCTATGCGCGATATTTATCTGATTTTGCATACCTCGCTCAGCGGCGTGTTCAACACTGCCATGGTGCAGAAGGTGGGCGCTAATGAATTTCTAGCCAAATTCGATCCGGATTCGCTGTTGACGGCCATTCAAAAGCAATTAAGGACGCACCATTCCGTTTGAAGTCACGGCGCGGGTTACCGTGCCGTGGCGGCGTTCCCGCCAATCAATCGCCATTCTCCCGCAAAACCCCGCCTTCGCGGATAGCATGCCGTCAGAATATTGACAATCGTTTCAAGCGGAAATTTTTTGCCGCTTTACGCGGCAACCGTTTTTTTGACGCCTGAAAGATAATCCGTTTTTTTCAATATATTGAAAATAAAGATAATAATTTTCATGGCATGGTGCATGCTTTTGTTTTTTAAAACAGGAGGCGGCTATCATGGCAATCAATTTCAACAATGCGTTAGGTATTCATCCGCAAGCTTTGGCTCTGCGCGAAAAGCGTAGCGAAATCCTGGCGGCCAATTTGGCGAATGCGGATACCCCGGATTACAAGGCAAAGGATTTGGATTTCAAATCCGTACTTTCGCAAACAATGGATAAGACCGGCCGGATGGAGCGGACCCAGGCAGGACATCTGACGGGGCCGGGGACATTATTGGGCGCCGATTTGCTGTACCGAAACCCGCAGCAAGCCTCCTTGGACGGCAACACGGTGGAAGCCCATATCGAGCAATCCAAATATGCCGAAAACGCAGTCCAATACCAAGCTAGCCTGCGCTTCATCAATAACAAGTTTTCCGGGCTGATGTCGGCCATACGCGGAGAATAATCATGACTTCAATGAACATCTTTAATATTGCCGGCAGCGGCATGAATGCGCAAAACCTGCGCTTGAATCTGGTGGCCAGCAATATTTCCAATGCCAATAGCGTCAGCAGCAGCCTGGATGAAGTATACAAATCCCGCCAGCCGGTATTCGCCGCCGAATTAAAAAACATCATGGATAAAGCCAATGCCGCCAGCAGCGTGAACGTATTGGGGGTGGTCGAGAGTCAGGCCCCCCCCATCATGGAATACGCGCCTAACCATCCCATGGCGGACGAGCTGGGTTACATCTATAAACCCAATGTCAATACGGTAGAGGAAATGGCCAATATGATGTCCGCATCGCGATCCTACGAAAACAATGTGGAAGTCTTGAACACCGCCAAGGATTTGATCTTGCAAACTTTAAGAATGGGACAGTGAGGATAAGCTATGGCTACTAATACGATAGACACCTATAACAGTCTGGGATTGGCGACTACCAGTAGTACCACGACAACCCAAAAGCAAACCTTGGGACAGGAAGAGTTTTTAAAGTTACTGACTACTCAACTAACCCATCAGGACCCGATGAAGCCGATGGATAACGGGGAGTTTTTAGGACAGATGGCACAGTTCAGCACAGTATCCGGCATACAGGATTTACAAGCATCGTTCAAGGATTTTGCCGCCTCCATCAGCTCCGACCAAGCATTGCAGGCAGCCAGTCTGGTCGGACGCTATGTCTCGGCACCGAGCGGCCAAGCTCTATTGTCCGCCGGGGGCAGCGTCTACGGTGATTTCGAACTGCCGAGCAGTTCCGCCGATGTGACCATGAAAATTATTAACCCGCAGACCGGCGAAACGGTACGGGATATGAATTTGGGGGCGCTGTCTTCCGGTACTAATGAATTCGTTTGGGATGGCATGGATAACGATGGTCAGCTTGCCAATCCCGGGGTGTATACGATAGAAGTTCAGGCTCAAATTGACGGAACAAATACCGCCGTTGCCACCAATGTATATTCCGAGGTGCAAAGCGTGACCATGGGAAGTAGCGGTAGCGGTTTGGAAATAAACCTGACGGGTCTGGGACCGGTTAAATTTAATCAGATCAAACAAATTTTATAGGTGAGGAGAGCGTCATGCCTTTTACAACAGCGTTAAGCGGCTTGAATGCCGCATCCAATAATCTGGCGGTGACGGGTAACAATATCGCCAATGCCAATACCGTCGGTTTCAAACGTTCGCGGTCCGAATTCGCCGATGTTTATGCCTCCAGCTTGGGCGGCGTCAGCAGTATCCAGCCAGGGGCGGGTGTCCGGGTGGCCAACGTTGCCCAGCAATTTACCCAGGGCAATTTGCAGTTCACCGAGAACAATCTGGATTTGGCCATCAGCGGCGAGGGTTTTTTCACGCTGGCCAAGAGCCCCACGGAAGTCAACGATTTGTCCTACACCCGGTCGGGTGAGTTTAAGCTGGATAAGGAAGGCTACATGGTGAACAATCAGGGCGCGGCTTTGCTGGTTTATGCGCCGAATGGGGCCGCCATCAGCGACGGTTTTAGCGTCGGCGTGACGCAGCCGGTACAGATCAATACGCTGACGGGATTGCCGTCGGCCACCGATAGCGCCGAAATCGTGGTTAATGTCGACTCGGACGCGACCGTAATAGCGGCCGCCACCACCTTCGATTACACCAATAGCGATAGCTATAACAATCAGACGTCGGTAACCGTCTACGATTCCTTGGGCTCGCCGCACATATTGACCACTTATTTTCGTAAGGCGTCGGCCAATAATTGGGATGTTTACCACTTTGTTAGCGAACCGACGACGCCGGATGCCAAAACCCAGGTGGATGTTGCCGGCGGAAATGCCGACGGTTCCGGCAGGTTGACGTTCGATTCGGGCGGCAAGTTGATTTCGCCCGCCAACCCCTTTTCTTTAAGCAGTTACACCATCACTCCGCCAACCGGCGCGGCGGATATCACTATTACCTCAATGAATTTTGCCGGATCCACCCAGGTGCAGCAAAAATTCAGCGTAAACGATATGACGCAAAACGGTTTGCCGGCCGGGCGGTTGACGGGCCTGGATATCGATGACGAAGGCGTAATTTTCGCCCGCTTTAGTAATGGCGGCTCGCAAACGGTGGGCAAGGTTGCCTTGACGCGTTTTCCCAACGTGAATGGCCTGACCAAGCTGGGGGATACCTCTTGGGGGCAAAGCGCCAATTCCGGCGAGCCGATTCGCGGCGAGGCGGGCTCCAACAATTTCGGCGCCATCCAATCCGGCGCGCTGGAGGCGTCTAATGTGGATTTAGCCGCGCAACTGGTCAATCTGATCGTGGCCCAACAACATTACCAAGCCAATGCGCAGACCATTACCACCGAAAACCAGATCATGCAGGCCATACTGAATATTTAATCAGGGAGAACGATCATGGATCGTAGCCTTTATATTGCCATGAACGGCGCCAAGCAGACCTTGCTGGCGCAATCGGCAAACGCCAATAATCTGGCCAATTCCCAAACCACCGGTTTTAAGTCGGATTTCGAGCAATTTCGCGCCATGCCTACCTTTGGCCCCGGTTATCCTTCGCGGGTCTATAGTATGTCGGAGCGGCCCGGCAGCGATCTGTCCTCCGGCGGTATCCAAACCACTGGACGGGACATGGACGTTGCCATCAACGGGGATGGCTGGTTCGCGGTACGAGCCAAGGATGGTTCCGAAGCCTATACCAGGGCGGGCGATTTGCGCATTACGCCGCAGGGGTTGCTGGAAAACGGCGCCGGACAGCAACTGTTGGGCGAGAATGGGCAACCGATTGCCATCCCGCCGGCGCAAAAGGTGGAAATCGGCCGCGACGGCACCATCAGCATGATTCCGCAGGGTGCCAATGCGACCAATCTGGTTTTGCTGGAACGTATCAAGTTAGTCAATCCCGGCAATCAGAATCTGGAAAAACGCGACGACGGCTTGATGCGCCTCAAGCAGCCCGGCGCGGCGCCTCCGCCGGCGGACGCCAACGTCAATTTGATTCAGGGTTCGCTGGAAGGGAGTAATGTCAATGCCATGTCGGCCATGGTGGAGATGATAGAACTGTCGCGCAATTTCGAATTGCAAAGCAAAGTCATGAAAACCGTCGACGACAATGCCGGTGTTTCCACCAAGTTAATGAAAATGGCATAAAACCTGCTTTACTCCTGGTAAGACAAAAAAATGTCAGTCAGGAGGTTGTCATGACAGAGCGCGCATTATGGGTGGCCAAAACCGGCCTGGATGCCCAACAAACCCGGATGGCGGTTATTTCCAATAATCTGGCCAACGTCAATACCACGGGCTTTAAAAAATCGCGGCCGTTATTTGAGGATTTAATCTATCAAAACGTACGCCAGGTCGGTTCGCAAACCACGCAAAATACCCAATTGCCCACGGGCCTACAGTTAGGTACCGGGGTAAGAACTGTAGCCACCGAAAAACTGCATACCCAGGGCAATATCCTGCAAACCGAAAACTCGCTGGATGTGGCGATTAACGGCCGCGGTTACATTCAGATTTTAATGCCGAACGGCGATATCAATTACACCCGCGACGGTTCGCTGAAGCTGGATTCGACCGGGCAACTCGTCACGTCCGGCGGCCTGACGCTGGAACCCAATATCACCATTCCGCAGGACGCGATCAGTATCAGCATCGGCCGCGACGGCACCATCAATGTGGTGCAACCCGGCAGTGCGGCGGCAACCAACGTCGGGCAAATTCAATTAGCCGATTTCATCAACCCGACCGGGCTGGAACCTGTCGGGGAAAATCTGTTCCGCGAATCGGTCGCCAGCGGCCCGCCGATTGTCGGCATTCCGGGGGAAAACGAATTAGGTTCGTTGCAGCAGGGGGCATTGGAAACCTCGAATGTAAATGTGGTGGAAGAACTGGTCAATATGATCGAGACCCAGCGCGCTTACGAGATGAACTCCAAAGCCATTTCCACCACCGACGAGATGCTGTCGTTCGTCACGCAGCAGCTTTAAAGGTAGGACATTGATCATGAAAGCATTCATTTTAATGGGTTTATCGTTGGCAATCATGACCGGTTGCGACACATTGCCCAAAAGAGATCCGGACTTCGCGCCGGTACAGCCCGCCGACCTGCGTCCGCCGGCGCAAAGAAACGGCGCCATTTACCAGTCAGGCTATGACGTTCGCTTGTTCGAAGATATCAAAACCCGCCGGGTGGGCGATGTTTTGACCGTGACCTTGAACGAATCCACCAAAGCCAAAAAGCTGGCAGATATGACGGCGGCAAAAGATACCAACGTATCGGTCACCGCGCCCACCCTGTTCGGCATAGCCAGTCAGGCGGTTTTAGGGCATGACTTAAAAACCAGTTTGGCTGCGTCGTCTTCTTTCGATGGCGGCGGTACGGCCAACCAAAGCAACAGTCTGACCGGCGACATCAGCGTTACCGTGGTGGAAGTGTTGCCCAACGGCAATTTGCGGGTCAGGGGCGAAAAGCGGGTGGCTTTGAACGACGGCGACGAATACGTGCGTTTATCGGGCATCGTGCGCCCTATCGACATCACCACCGCCAACACGGTTTCATCCACCAAAATAGCGGATGCCACCATCATGTATAAAGGCGACGGCGGTATGAACGACTCCAGCAAAGTCGGTTGGCTGGCGCGGTTTTTCCTGAGCCCGATCTTTCCTTTTTAATCACATTCGAAACCCACGTTTTCGGAGACGACAATGAACAAAACTCTCGGTTCAATCCTATTGATGGCATTGTTGATGCCCGGCGGCCATGTACGGGCCGAACGTATTAAAGACTTGGCCATGGTCTCCGGCGTGCGTACCAACCAATTGGTAGGCTTCGGCCTGGTGACCGGCCTGGATAAATCCGGCGACGTATCGTCTTTATTCGTGCGGCAAAGCATGCGGAATATGGCCGGCAACCTAGGCATAACCTTGCCGCCGGACGCCAATCCCAAATCTAAAAATACCGCCGTGGTCAGTATTCACGCCGAATTGCCGGCCTTCGCCAAACCGGGTCAAAAAATTGACGTCACCGTGTCTTCCATTGGCGACGCCAAAAGTTTGCGCGGCGGCTCCCTGCTGATGACGCCCTTGCGCGGCGCCGACGGCAATGTCTACGCCGTGGCGCAGGGTAATTTAGTGGTGGGTGGCTTAAGCGCTTCCGGCCAGGACGGCTCGAAAATTACCGTGAACAATCCGCTGGTGGGCCGTATAGCCGCCGGGGCGACGGTAGAACGCACGGTGCCGACGTCGTTCGAAGAAGGCACGGATGTGGTGTTCGACTTGCACGACTCGGATTTCACCACGGCCAACCGCATGGTGGATGCCATCAATAACGCCTTGGGCGCGGACACGGCGCGGGCGATCGACGGTACGTCGGTCAGCGTCAGGGCGCCGGCGAATCCCAGCCAGCGGGTAGGCTTCGTGTCCGTGATCGAAAACATCGAATTATCGCCGGATGACGCGCCGGCCAAAATTATCGTCAACTCCAGAACCGGCACCGTGATCATCAATAGCAAGGTTAGGGTGCAACCGGCCGCCGTGTCGCATGGCAGCTTGACCGTGACTATCAACGAGAACCCGCAGGTCAGCCAGCCGGAGCCCTTATCGGGCGGGCAAACCGTGGTTACCCCGCAATCGGATGTCTCGGTTCAGGAAGAGAACAACCACATGTTTGTGTTCAACCCCGGCGTCTCCCTGGACGAAATCGTCAAGGCCGTCAACGGCGTGGGCGCGGGCCCCAGCGATTTGGTGGCGATTTTGGAAGCGTTGAAATCGGCGGGCGCCTTGCGGGCCGAGTTGATAGTGATTTAAAACATTTAGACAAAAGATGCAAGGTACCAGTCTAAAGGTTACATGCAGGAGGTTTCCATGTTAAACGCCGATAGCGCATCCGTATATACAGACTTCAACGGCTTGGCAAAGCTGAAACAAGGCGCGCGCGAGCAAACGCCCGAAGCGATCAAGGAAGTGGCCAAGCAGTTCGAATCCGTATTCCTGACCATGGTGTTAAAGAGCATGCGCCAAGCCAAATTGGCCGACGGCGCCATGGACAGTAAGCAAAGCGAGTTTTACCGGGATATGTACGACCAACAGATGGCGATTCATTTGGCCGGTAAACCTGGAGTCGGCATGGCGGATTTAATCGCCAAGCAACTGTCGCCCAAGCAAAAAAGCGAAGACGAAGAAGGGATGCAAGCCGGCGATTATCTGAATCGCGTCATGGGCGGCGGCCAAGTTCAAGCGGTTAGCCAGCCGCTCAATACAACACTCAATACGGTTGCGGCCGAACAGGTCATGGAAGAATCGGGTTTAAACCGTCTGCAGGAAAGCCTCGAACGTTTGGAACAAAGCCAAAAAGCGCTGGATGAGCAATGGCAAGCGATGCAGTCCGGCCTGGGTAGCGGCGAAATGGCGGTTAACAAACAGTTATTCATGAGCCAGTTGCTGCCGCATGCACGGCAGGCGGCCGACGAATTGGGCGTGGATGCCAATGTACTGTTGGCTCAGGCTGCCCTGGAAACCGGCTGGGGCAAATCGGTGATCAAGAACGGTCAAGGCGAAAGCAGTTTTAATCTTTTCAATATCAAAGCCGATAAAAGTTGGCAGGGCAATCAAGCCAGAGTGTCGACGCTGGAATACGACAATGGGGCGGTCAGAAAGGAAATGGCGGGCTTTAGATCGTACGATTCCTATAAGCAAAGCTTCGACGACTATGTCGATTTCATCAAATCGAATCCCCGTTATAGCGAAGCGTTGAAGAAGGCCGATAACCCTGCCCAATATGTCAGGGAACTGCAAAAAGCCGGTTATGCAACCGATCCGCGTTATGCGGAAAAAATCATGCGTATTTACAACAGCCAAATCGCCGGTCAGGCGCTGGCCAATGCGGGGTAGGAGGTTTTTATGGCCATCGGCATCTTAAGTTCGGCTTTATCGGGTTTGGCGGCCTTCCAGCGCTCGCTGGAAGTGACCAGTAACAATATCGCCAACGTCAATACGGAAGGCTATAGCCGGCAACGCGTGGAGTTGCAAACCACGCCCGAACAATTTGTCGGCCACGGTTATCTCGGCAGCGGTGTCAGCGCAACCAATATCAAGCGCAGTTACGACGAGTTTATCAATGCGCAACTGCGTTCCAGCTCCACGGCGTTTAACGATGTAGACAGCTTTTATTTACTGTCCACCCAAATGGATAATTTGATAGCCGACGAAACCACCGGCTTGGCGCCTGCCATGAAATCCTTTTTTGACTCGGTCAACGATGTGGCGAACGATCCGACGTCTATCGCCGCCAGGCAGGTGATGTTGGCCGAAGGGGATGCGATAGCGCGGCAATTCAATCTCATGAGCAGCCGGTTCAACGACCTGCGGGAACAGGTCAATACTAATCTGGATACGTCCGTAAAAGAAGTCAACGGCTTCGCCAAATCGGTTGCCGATCTCAACCGCAAGATTATGGATGCCGTCGGTAAAACCAGCGGCCAGCAGATGCCCAACGAACTGATGGACCAACGCGATTTATTGCTGTCCAAGATGGCGGAAAAAATGGATATTTCGGTAGTACCGCAACCGGACGGCAGTTTCAGCGTGTTCACGCAACAAGGCCAGCCCTTGGTGTTGGGGAGTAATGCCTCCAGTTTGTCCTTGCAGGGTGCCGCTAACGATCCCAGCCGCCTGCAAATCATGCTGAACGGCGAAGACATTACCGGCAATCTGACGGGGGGCGAAATTTACGGCAATTTACGCTTTAGGGATGAAATGCTGGATCCGGCCCAGAATCAATTAGGCTTGCTGGCTACCGGACTCGCCATAGAGTTTAACAAAGTCCACCAGGACGGCTATGATCTGAACGGCGATGCCGGATTGAGTTTTTTCGACCTGGGCTCGCCGACCAACCTGCCCGTCGTCAGCACTGTGCAGGATGGTAATTTGACGGTAACCGCAGATTTCGTGGCGCCCACCGCCGCGGTCAATCTGGGGGCGTCCTATCGGGTGGATGTCACCGGGGTGGCGCCCAGCAATGAGTACACCCTGACCAATTTAAGCGACAACAGTATCGCCACGGGTTTGAACGACGCCGGCCTGGCCGCATTCGGTTTTAATCTGAACTTCTCGGGAGGCTCGGTCAACGTTGGCGACTCGTTTCAAGTCAGTCCGTTTTTCAAAGCCGCCGAATCGCTAAAGATCGATCCGGCTATCACGAATCCCCGGCAGATAGCCGCCGCCGGCGCCGCGAACCAGCAGGGCGATAATAGCAAGGCATTGGAACTGGCGGGGCTTGAATCGCTTAAGCTGATGCTGGGCGGTAAAAGTGCATTTACCGAAGTCTATGGACAGTTGGTTGCCGATGTCGGCTCGCAAACCTATAGCGCGTCCGTCAGCCGAAGCGCGCAAAAGGTGTTGCTGGATCAGGCCACGCAAGCCAGGGAAGACTTGGCCGGCGTTAATCTGGACGAAGAAGCCGCCAACCTGATTAAATTCCAAAATTCATATCAAGCCGCGGCCAAGGCGGTATCCGTGGCCAATGCTTTATTCGACAGCCTGCTCGGCGTGATTCGTTAGGAGATATCGTCATGCGCATTTCCACATCCTGGAGTCAGCAACTTAGCATCGATGCCATGCTGAACCAACAAGTCAAGTTGAGCGAAGCCCAGCTCAAGCTGTCCACCGGGCAAAAATACCTGAAGCCTTCGGAAAACCCGACGGCGGTTACCGGGCTGATTAACTTGCGGCAAAATATCCAGGAGAACGAACAGTATCAAGTCAATATCGGCATGGCCCGGCAACGGCTGGAATTGCAGGAGTCCAGCCTCGACAATGCCACGGATACCTTGCAACGCATCCGGGAACTGGCCGTGCAAGGCTTGAACGACAGCAATAACGCGGAGAATAGAAAACAACTTGCGTATGAAATAGACGAGTTGAACCAACACTTGTTAAGCCTGGCGAACACCCAAAACGCCAATGGCGAGTATCTGTTTTCCGGTACCAAAAGCGATGTGCCGGCTTACAGCAAGGGAGCGGGCGGTTATAGCTTCGACGGGGAGCCCGATACCCGGCGCGGCATAGCGATAGGTCCGGAACGGACAGTGACCGATGGCGACCCGGGTAATACGGTATTCGGAGAACTCACGCCCGGCGCCTTGACGGCCGGCTCCATTGGCAATGTCTTTCAGGCCGTGGAGCAACTTTCCCTGGATTTGAAAAATAATCAACCTTCGTCCAATTCGTTAACGGATATTGATGATGCCCTGAGACGATTCGAAAACACCCGCGCTTCAACCGGCGCCCGCTTGCATGCCTTGGACAACCAGGAAAGCCTCAATGAAGACTATATTCTGGATAACAAAGCCACGGCCTCGGCCATCGGCGATCTGGATTACGCCGACGCCATCAGCAAGTTCAATTTGCAGCAAACCTCCTTGCAAGCAGCGCAACAGGCTTACGTAAAAGTGCAGAACCTGTCGTTATTCAACTATATCAATTAACTTTTAAAAAGGTCGACGCTTACTATGGCAAGCGCGCAAATAGGCCAGGTCATACCACGGTTACCGGTAGCCGAATGGCTGCAAGGGGAAGCCGCAGATTTTGCCCGCTTGCGCGGTCGCGTGGTGTTGGTGGAAGTGTTTCAGGTGAATTGTCCCGGTTGCTTTTTGTACGCGCTGCCGCAAGCGATCGACTTATATCGGCGCTATTCCGCACAGGGTTTAACGGTATTGGGAGTGGCGACCGCATTCGAAGATTTCGACAAAAACAACCGGCGGAATTTGCAAGCGTTATTGGAAACGGGGCAGGTGGTCGGCGCAACGCTGAAGGCCCTTGGGGAGCATGGGCATTTGTTGAACGGCGCCTGGCAATATCGAATTCCGTTTCCGGTAGCGATGGATCGCTTGGTCAAAGCCGAGCAGCCTGTTAGCGAATCGAGCGTTGATGACTACATTCGGCAAAATCTGCCGGCACTCAGGGTGCAGTCGGCCGAATACCGGCAACAAATCAGACAACAGGTGTTGCGTTACCTGCGGCAGCGGGAATACCGCGCCGAGACCTTCGAATGTTTCGGTCTGCAAGGCACGCCTTCGCAGCTATTGATCGACAAACAAGGCGTGCTGCGCTTCAGCCGATTCGGCTTTTTTCCGGAACTGGAAAGCCAGTTCCGGGAGCTGCTGGTTGAACCTCTATCGGCATGAAACGGCTGTTTTTCGCCCTTTGGCCAGATCAAAATACCCGGCGGCAATGCCGTCAGCTCTCGGCGGGCATGCGCGGTTTCGGCAAGCCGGTCGCGGCCAACAACCTGCATGTTACGCTAGTGTTTTTAGGCTTGGTCGATGCGGCCGGACAGCAAGCCATGAGCAAAGCGGCCGGCCGGATCGCCGTCGAGCCGTTTTGCCTGACGTTTGAGCGGATCGAGTTTTGGCAAAAACCGGCGGTAGTGTGCTTGCGCGCCGAGCGAGCCGATACTGTTTTGTCGGCTTGGGTAGAGAAGTTGACGGTTGCCGCTTTGGAAAACGGCATCTCGGTAGACGAACGGCCCTATAAACCGCATGTCACTTTGTTGCGGAAAGCCAAGCAATTGCCTCCCGCCGAGTTCGAGCCGATTATCTGGCGGGCGGCAGGATTTTGCCTGGTGGAATCCTGCTCCACTCCCGCGGGAGTGGAGTACCGGGTACTGGAGCGCTGGGGGCACGCGGCTTAATGTTGCGCCTTTCGCTCGCGTATGGCCTGGCTTAGCTGATAGGCCGCCATGGCATACAACGGGCTGTGAAAGGGTGGGGCAAAGTGGCGCAAAGCGCGGAAATAGCGGGCTCCGGCAAATCGAAAGTGACTATAAACCACTAAAAACAACAGCGGCGTTGACAAAGTGTTGTCACTGGCAGACCTTGGCGCGTGTTTTATTGTGATACCAGCACGTTGCGTGTTCTGATTTGATCATTCCCCATTTATCTTGATGTTCCCAGGGTGGCATGTCTGGTGCGGTTTCGTATACCCATTTAGGAAATTTCGGTGGTGTTTTCTGTGTATCGGTATTACTTTTTTGGGCGGTTTTAACGGGTTCCCCTGGATGGGTTGGCCAGCCGTTTTCGAATAGAGTTATGTCTAGTCCTATTGATTTCCATATTACCCGTAATGGTTTGTTTTGCTGTTCGGCTATTTTCAGTATTGGCCATCCGTTAATGATTGATTTGTATATTTCGGTTATTTCGAAGTGGTAATAGGTGGTTAGTCCTATTACGCTTGTTATCACTAAAGTCTTGACAATTCCATTTTTGCGTTTAGGTGGCATTTGTCATGTTCCTTTAGGGGCTTCCTCGTCTATTTGTTTTAGCTTTTCTAATAGTTCCTCTCGTTCTTCTGCTGATTTGGCGTATAGGAAGTAAGGTTCGTTATCTCCTTCTGTTTTTACTATCGTGGTAAATATTGGTGTTATTTGGTTTGTACCGTCAAGTATTTCACCGTATGCAAGCCAGTCTCTGTAGTTCGTAAAAAGCCTTCCGAGTTGTTCTATGTGCCATGCGTAGACTTTTTGTTTTTTTTGCTCGATGTTTTCTATTGTTTTTTTAGGTAGTCCTGTCACTTCGGCGAAAGCACTTCTGCCCATTCCAAGGCTGTCTCTTAAGGTTCTTATTCTTTCGTTTATTGCGAATTCGTCCGTCATTTTTTTTATTACTTTTACTATATTTTACTTGACATATATAATAGGACACCTATAATGTAGTACACATTATAAAAACGTACCCCAACAAACCCACATAGTAACCCAACGGCCAAAAACATGGAACAAGCACAAGAAACGCCATTGCAACCGTTCACGCCTGTGATGAGTAAAGACCGCTTTGCAGAACTAAGCGGTATCCCGTTTGGAGTGATTGAAGGTTGGATTATGCGCGGCTACCTGCCGACTTTGTTGATTGGCAAACACAGGGTTATCAATATGGTTCAACTGCAACAAACCTGCCTAGAGCAATTACCAAGATAGGAAAATGTCATGGAAATTTCAAAAGCTGTATTAGAAAAAACGGTAGCCGGTATTCTCGATGAATTTCAAGAGCTGGCATTACGTCGAATAGAGAAGGTTTCTCAATTATCCGATTTTAGCTTTACTGATAACTTAACCGGGCTTACGGAAGATTGGCGGGTAAGTATCGGTCGGTTGTCAGGTATTCGCCGGCTTTTTGAACGTCAATATGACGAACAGTCTATTAAGGTTTATGACTATCTCACGGGTGCCATAGAGCAATTAGCTGCGTTGAATTCAAAGGCGTCTGATAAGTTGCTTGAGCTGTCCCGCGCATCTTTAGCACGGTCTTTTGAAGAGCCTGTATTCGCTCCCACCACTCAAGCAATCGAAACCGTCCTTCTGTCATCGGCCCCGGAAGTCGCCAAAACTGTAACACCGATACAGGACGGGGAAATAAGCCCGGTCTGTAATGTTAACCAATATCCTCCTAGGTGCTGTGATTTTTGCGGTGAAGAATATATTCCTGTCGTTGCTTTTTCTGGTGATGACATTACCGGTTTGATTTTGACATCTTATTGTTCCGATTCATGCTTTCATGCTGATTATGCCGGCCGAGAAAAAACGATACATGAGGCCGCCTAAATGCGCATCTCATCCAAAAATCTTCGAGATACGTGCACGTTCCTGGTTGCCGAATGTTGCCGGGAAGTGAAGGCAAACCGCGATATGAAGGTAAACATCTGTGCTACGTATCGTAACCAGTTCCGCGCTCTTTCTCTGCTTTTGGTCGGTTTCCCTGAAAAACGCATAGTCCAATCGGCGCTGGATCACATTAGCTGTATTGAGTATTCGCAATCCAAGCAAGAGGCCGCCTAATGGAGCTACCAACTAGGAAGTCTAAGACTACTGCTAAAACCCTTTATGACTTGTTCTTAATAATGTGGGCTGCCTTCTTGTTATGGCTTTTATCTACTTGGATTACGCCTATTTCTGATGATTTTCATGATTTCATTCGCGATTTATTGCCCTGGTGAAAAAGTATGTCAATAGAAGAACCGTTAGACTCACTACCGCCTATAATCGGCGGCAAACCGGTAGCCACAACACGCCAGATGCAAATCAGGCTAACTACCGAAACATTTTTAAAACTGGAAATGGACGCTGCTAGACGCGGCATGACCAGCTACAAACTAGCCGCCGTCGTCCTGAACATGTACCTAAACGGCAAACTGGTACAAAAAAAAGAACTCTCAAGCGGCCCCGAAAGCTCAAGTGAAACTGTTGGGGGTGACCAGTAAGAAGAGTGTGTTGGGTGGGGGTCGCTCGCCGTCGCATCGTTCGCGGCTCCCTTTGCCCCGGGGTGGGGCCTTGTCAAGGGTTTAAGCGGAGTGTCCCTTGACAAGGCCCCACCCCGGGGCAATCTCGCCGCACTGGAACGAATGCACGGCGGGCGGCCACCGCACAACACACGGGTGGGGGTTGTGAGCCCGAGCGGAGTGAGCGACTTCAAACGGGGCCGCGAAAGGGATTGGAGAGGAAATTGACATTTCCTTACAGATTACAAGCCCTTAGGCAAAAATCTATGGAGCGAAAGCGCAATAGCATTTTTGGCTTAGGGATTGTTTCAGTAAGGAAAGGTCAATTGGAACGGAAAGCCCGGCCCGAAGGGTTCGCCCGAAAGACAAACATACAACCGTGAGCCCGGATAAGTCCCGTCCGGATAACTCAGAAACGGGGCACAAAACTAAACAAATTAACGAACAAAACAAGGAAACAAAACCATGAAAACAACCTTACAAGCCAACGTCCGCATGGTCCAAAAATACGACTCCGAAACAACCAAAGGTATAAACGTATTTTGCGAAGAGGAAAACGAAGGCCTGAATGAGAATCTATTAGGCCCCGTACAGCTCGTCATGGGCGGCCCTCTGGAATTATTCTCAAAATTCCAAGAATACTTTAATCAAGGCCACCTTCCCGGTACGCTTGAAATGACTGTAGATGTTGGTCGCGGTGCCGGCGGCAAAGCAAAACTAACCGTACTGGCCGTAAAAGACCCGGCATTGCAAGCCCACCTAAACAGCGTCGATAAAACCACGGGTGAAATAGCAAATAAACCCGTAGCCGACAAACCGAATCAAGGCCAAGCAAGCCAAGGTAAAACAGGGGCATAACCATGGACTGGCACTGTCAAGACACAACCGCTTTACCATACAGCGACTATTACAGTGTCGGCCACTATGCTCCGTCGGTCACCAACCTGGAAGACGCAATAACCTATTGCCAGGCCGAAGGATTTACAACGGCGCAAGTGCTCCAGGTCGGCGACCAAACCCTAACAGCAATCATTCAACAAGCGCTTGAGATACCAGCTCAAGAACAGCTTGAACAAATGTGGATGGCGGGCTTCGTCCTACCCGTTATCTGTTACCTAACCGCCTGGAGCTATCAGTTTGTAATAGGGTGGTTTAATGAAAGGGACGAAAATTAACCGGGCCAAAAGCCTTATTCAAAAACTCTCACAAAGAGGAAACACAATGAAACGTTATCAAAAAACCCTGAACGCCTTCTTTGCAGCCCTGTTGCTAATGTTCGGCTTCTCCTTCGGCGCCAATGCGGCCCTGGATTTCACCGCCATTACAACCGCTGTAGACGATGGTGTGGCCGCTGTACTGTTGGCAATTACCGCCGTGGCCGTATTCAAAGCCGGCCCTGGCATCGCTAAATGGGGCTACAACAAGATTATCGGCTGGTTCCGCTAATAGCTGATCAGGTAAACCCCCCCTGCGTCAAAATAGTTGTCGCCTCAAATTTTTAGAGCCCTTTAAATTTGAGATAAAAATGATTACCCCGAAAAAGCAGTATTCTGACGAGTTCAGAGAGCAAGCCCTGGCAAAAGTCTACAAT
>Ga0207952_1000084_pt1 | contig 101756 bp, 77 predicted proteins | sample SubbioR12Aug_8Ca_FD_184831 | JGI IMG/M metagenome (GOLD analysis project Ga0207952, IMG submission 184831) | Serpentinite rock and fluid subsurface biosphere microbial communities from McLaughlin Reserve, California, USA - CR12Aug_8Ca (SPAdes) | ecosystem: Environmental > Terrestrial > Deep...
GCCCCGCTTTTGTTTTGCGCGTTGATGTCGTGGCTACGGCACGGTCGGCGGCATCCAGAACCCCGGGGTGCCCTTGGCGTTGGCGCTGACGTCGCCGCCAAAGAGCATGGAGTTGAACACCATGCGGAATGACGCGGTGGGCTGGCCGCGCCACTGGGGCTGGAACCCAAAGAGCACGACGTGCCCCTTGCCGCGCTTCACGTCCACGGCTGCGGCCTGACCCTGCAGATACTTCGCGCCGGTGAGGTAGCCGGAGCGGAGCGGCGTTGTGGCGGGAAACTTGGCGAGCACGGCGCCGTCGAACCCCTCCGTGGGCGCGAATGCCACGCCGCCGCTCATCATAACGTCGGCGGTACCGGGCATGCCGGCCATCACGGGGTGCGCGGAATCGACCTGCACCTGCATCACGGAAATGCCGGTGAAGTACTCCTGGCGCGAGAGGCCGGTGAGCACGTTGCGCACGGGAAGCCGGAGCGAGGTGATCGCCGCGCTGGCTCCTTGATTCCAGGCGACGACGGTGCCGCCGTTATTGACGAACGCATCTACTGAGCGCGTGCGCGCCTCTGCCGCGTTCACGGCAGCAGTATCGGGGCCACCGCCACGGCCGCCCCGGCCACCACCACCGCGGCCGCCGAACCCTGCGGCGCCGATGGACTGTGAGCCGACGACCACTACATCGTACTTGGATGAGAAGTCAGTTGCGACGAGATCGGCAGGGCCGATAAGCGAGTAGGCGTAGCCGTGGGTGTCGAAGAGCCACTCCGTCCACCCTTGGTCCATGTTGCCCGGCGCGGCCTTGTAGAGTGCAACACGCGTCGGTGCCTTGAGCGCGGCGGACAGCGTCGCCACTCGCTCCGCAGTGACGGAAAGTTCCTTGGCCAGCGCGTCAGCGCGATCCGCGGCCAGACCGCTCACCGCCCAGCGCGCTGCAACAGCTGACGCTCCGCGCGAGGCATTGGCGACATAGCTCACTGTGGCACCGGCACTAAGCGCGCGCGTCACGAACCGGAACGAATTGTTCTGCGCGGGATCGAGCAGCACGTGCGCACCGGTGCCGGTGATTCCGCTACTCGCCGGGACAATCCCCGCCGCCACGGCGTTCGTCGTGAACGGGAAGTCCGCCGACTTGCCCCAGGGTTCCGGCGTACCGCGCACGGGCTTCATCGCCGCGCGAAACTCTGCCGTCAGCGGCTGCGCGGCCTCGGTCACCTTCACGTTCATCTGGAATGGCAGGGTCCAGCCGGCGGCGTCGTACGGAAGGTCATCGCCCATCTCGGGGTATTTCTGCACCTCCCACACTTCGCGCACGAGTTCGGCGAACTCCTGGTCCATCGGCACCACCCACGTGCCCTTGGCGTACGTCACGCCGCCGAGCGTTGCATCACGATCGAGCTGACTGATGCGAATGCCGTGGAAGGCGAAGCGACGCAGGAGTTCCACGGGCGCCATGGGATCGTGCTGTTGCTGCGCAACGATGTACGCGTAGGGCGGACCGCTCCGGTACTTCCTGATCACGTCGCGCCCGGACTGATAGCGATTGTAGAGCAGTTCCTCGCGGAACTTGGACGCGAACTTGAGCGTGGCGCGCGACGCGGTGACCATGTAGTCCACCGCATTGCGCAGCGTCCACGGGCCCCCGGTCCAGGGGCTCAAGTAGAGCGCACGCGGCTCGAGGGCGCGGTACTCTGCCGAGAAATTCTCTGGACGTCCCACGGCCTTGGGCGTGGCGCAGCTGCCGCCCTGCGTTTCTGTCCACCAGGCGGGAATGTTCTGGTAGACCGGCATGTAGTCGATATAGCCGGGGTAATACGCATCGAACGTGGCCAGCGCGTGTACGCCACCGGGCTGGTTGTTGGCGTCGAGTTCCTGCGCGATGTACATGCCGATGGTGTTGATGATGCGCGCGGGGATTGGCGGGGCGCGCAGGCCTACCGGATCGGCAAAGGGCGGAATCCACATGCGCGTGGGCTCGGGCGACGACTGGTGGTGCACGTAGATGATGTTGGGCTCCCACTCGCGCCACACTTTCTGGATCACGCGCGATTCCACGACGTTGAGCATGTAGCTGTCGCGGTTGTTGTCATGCCCGATGTACTTCTGGTAGAGCTCCATGGGCGCCGGATTGCGGCCCGCGTAAGTGTCGCGGCACCACTTTACGACGATGTCCTGGCCATCGGGATTGATGGATGGCCACAGAATGAACACGACGTTGTCGAAGATTTCGCGGATCTCGGGCTCGTTGGCACGCGCGAGCAGTTCATACGCCAGTTGCGGCGTGTGCTGCGAGCCGGCGATCTCCGACGCGTGCAGGCCGCCGCTGATGTCCACGAACATCTTGCCCTGTCGCGCGAGCGCGCGGGCAGCGCTGTCGGTGAGCCCCTCGGGGTGCGCAATGCGCTGATTGATCTGCTTGAGTCGCTCGATCTGCGCGAGGTTCTGCGGCGACGACATCAGCACCACCGTCCACGGCTTGCCGTTGGACGTCTTGCCGACTTCAATGAGCTTCATGCGCGGACTCGCGGCCGCGAGTTTCCTGAAATAGTTGATCGACTGGTCGTAATCGATCAATTGCGAGTCGGCCCCAACCTTGAAGCCGAAGACCGATTCGGGCGTGGGGATGGCCGGGCGACCCTGTGCGAAAGCGCCGGAAGCCGTCGCAAGGGCAACGAAGAGGGATAGAGCAGAGCCGAGGCGCCGAGGCGCCCGGCGGCGGTGAATTCGAGCCAGCATGGCAACTCCAGTGCGCCGGGCCCGGATTCCAACCGCGGCGTGTCGTGGAAATGAGATGTACTCCGTCGTATGATGATGGCCTCCACATCCATTCGGGAAGAGGTCGCGTTGTCCGACATTCGCGCACTGCTGACAGAGCCAACCCCGCGTGCCGCGCGCGCCGTGGCGCTGGGGTTGCTCGACATGCTGGATTCCGAGCACGCGCGGCTCGCGAACCCCAGCGATGTGGAGGCGCTGCACGATTTTCGGGTGGCGCTGCGCCGGCTGCGCAGCTGGTTGCGCGCGTATCGCCGAGACGTGCGCGACAGTGTGGGCAAGAAGTCGCTGAACAAGCTCGGCGCGCTCGCGCGCATCACCACGAGCAGTCGAGACATTGAAGTTCACATCGCGTGGCTGAAGACTGAACTCGGCGAACTCTCCTCAGCTGACCGCTCCGGCGCCCGTTGGCTGCTTCGCAAACTCACGACCGAGAAGAACCGCGCGGACGCAGCGAGTCAGATCACGCTGGGCGAGGAGTTCACGGCACTCTCGGCAAAACTCCGGAAGAATCTGGCCCGGTACGCCGTCGCGGTGTGGGACCAGGAGGGCACCGATCGCTGGGCGATCACTGCGGCTACGCAGGTGCAGGAAGCCTTTGTGGCATTCCGCAATCGGCTCGCAGCGGTGACCGACGCCGCTGACGACGAGCAGATGCACCGTGCGCGAATCGCCGGCAAGCGCCTGCGTTACCTGCTCGAGCCCATTGTCGGTGTGGTGGACGGCGCGGCAGAGTCCGTAGAGTCACTCAAGGGCGTGCAAGACCTGCTCGGCGACATCCACGACGCCTATGTGTTCAACCGTGCGCTGCGCCGAATGGCCCGGGCGCACCGGGGCAGGTCCAAGGTGAAGGGTCGTTCGGTTGATCCGAGACCCGGACTCCGCGCCCTCGCGAGGCGGCTCGACACACGCCGGGCCGTTGCCTGGGGCGCATTCACGGAAGCGTGGCTGGAGACCGACTTTCCCGCGCTCTCCGCGCGCCTTCACGCCATTGTGCAGTCGCTCCGTGCCACCGGTGGGGCAGGGGTGGAGATCGAACGCAAATACCTGCTTCGCAAACTGCCCGCCGAAGTGCGACAGGCGCCGGTCGCAGAGATCGAGCAAGGGTATCTGCCCGGCGAAAAGCTGGTGGAGCGCTTGCGGCGGGTCCGGACAGCGAGCGGCGTACAGTACGTGCGCACGGTGAAATCGGGCGCGGGGTTGGTGCGGTCGGAACTGGAAGAACCCTGCACGTACCACGTATTCAAGGCGATGTGGCCGCTGACGAAGGGTCGGCGCCTCAAAAAACGCCGGTATCGCGTGGCCGACGCGGGTCACGTCTGGGAAGTGGACGAGTTCCGCGACCGCAAGCTGGTGCTGGCGGAGATCGAGCTCACGTCGGCCAACGACGTGGTGGATCTCCCGGACTGGCTGGAGCGCGTGACGATTCGCGAGGTGACCGGCGAACCCGAGTACGTGAACGCGAACCTGGCGCGCTAAGCGCGCGGTTTCAGGCACGAGCGTGACAGGGGGTCCGGCGGCGTCCGGCTTTCGGTCGCTGAAGCAGGGTCGTAGCTTTGGCCCGCGTCCAGCACACCCGGGAGAGGGATGGCGGCCAAGCGTCGGAAGAAGTTGAAAACCAAGGTCAAACCCAAGACAACGCCAAAGGCCAGGCCGAAGCCAAAGGCGAAGCCAAAGCCAAAGGCGAAGCCAAGCGCTCAGGTGAAGCGCACGCCTCGCCTGGCCGCCGGCGGCGCGATGGCGCGTCGCCAATCGGCGCTGCTTCGGCTGAGCTCGGCAATTGCCGCCGCACACGACGAGCAGGAGATCTGCGAGAGCGTGGTCCGAGGACTTCAGGACAAAGCCCTCGGCTACAGTTTCCTCGGCGTCTTTCTCCTCGACGAACCCACGGGTGACCGCGTGATGGTTGCGAGCGTGGGGTGGAAGGCCGCGAAACGCGGGTTCCGTCTGGTGCCGGGACACGGCATCAGCGAACGCGCGATGCTCGAAGGTCGCCTGCACTACACCCCCGCGGTTCGGCGCGAGTCGAACTACGAGCCCACGCTCAACAGCGGTTCCGAAGTGGACGTGCCGCTCATCATTGACGACAAGGTGATTGGCGTGCTGGCGGTGGAAAGCACTGAGCCAAATGCGTTCGGGGCGAGTGACTTCGAGATCCTGACAGCCGCGGCAAACCAGGCGAGCATCGCCATTGCCCGCGCAAGACTGCTCGTGGCGCAGGCGCGCCGGGCAGACGAACAGCAGGCCGTGCTCGCCTCGATGACGGATCTCCTCACACAGCGCGAGCTGGCGAGGACTCTGAAAACGACGCTCGAGCGCGCCGTGACGCTGCTTGGCGTGACGGGCGGCGAGCTGGCGATTTTTGACGCCGGCAAGAGTGAATTGGTGGTGGCCGCCAGCCACAACGTCGGGCGAGACACGACCGGAATCCGTCTCAAGATTGGCGAAGGCGCGATGGGCCGCGTGGCGGCGTCGCGCGAGCCGTTGATCATTCCCGACTATCACACCTGGCTTGGCAAGTCGGCCAAATACTCCGACGTGCCGGTGAAGTCCATTGTTGCCGCTCCGCTGCTGATCGGACAACGACTTGTGGGCGCGATCGCAATCGTGGATGCCAATCCCACGCGGGTATTCGGCGCGGGCGACCTGCGACTGCTGAATCTCTTCACGCCGCAGGCCGCGATTGCCATCGAGGGGGCGCGTCTCTACGAAGAAGCGGCGCGCCAGCGGGAGTTCTTCCGCAGCCTGCTCAACAACAGTCCGGTGGCGATCGTCCAGCTCGACACCGACTACAAAGTCGCCGCGTGCAACCCGGCGTTCGAGAAGCTCTTCCTCTGGACCGAATCCGAGGCGAAGGGACGCAACCTCGACGAGCTGATCACTGATACCACCACGCTGGATGAAGCCGAGAAGTACACGCGCGACGCGGTGGACCGGCCCGTGAAGGGCATCGGTCGGCGGCGGCGCAAAGACGGTACGCTGGTGGACGTGGAAATCCTGGGCGTGCCGGTCATTGCCGATGAATCACGTGTGGCGCTCATGGGGATGTACCACGACATCAGCGAGTTGAGCGAGGCGCGCCGCGAGGCCGAAGGCGCGAATCGCGCAAAGAGCCAGTTCCTCGCGAACATGAGTCACGAGCTGCGTACGCCGCTCAACGCCATCATTGGCTACAGCGAGATGCTGCAGGAAGAGGCGCGCGACGTGGGGCAGGAGTCGTTCGTCAGCGATCTGGAAAAAATCCGTACCGCCGGCAAGCACTTGCTCGCCTTGATCAACGACGTATTGGATCTGTCCAAGATCGAAGCCGGGAAAATGGAGTTCGCCGCCGAACTCTTTGACGTTGGTGAGATGGTCACCGCGCTCACGACGACGATCCGTCCGCTCGTGGAGAAGAACAGGAATCGTCTCGACATCCGAATTGCTCCCGACACGGGGACCATGCACGCCGACCTCACGCGCGTGCGTCAGGTGCTGCTGAATCTGCTCTCCAATGCCTGCAAGTTCTGCGACGACGGAACGATCACGCTCACCGTTGGGCGCGAGCGTGTCGGTGACGAGCCCTGGCTGGTGTTTCGGGTCACCGACAGCGGTATCGGCATGACGCCAGAACAACAGGCGCGTCTCTTCCAGACCTTTTCGCAGGCCGATGCCACGACCGCGCGGCGCTACGGGGGTACCGGGCTGGGACTCGCGATCAGTCGTCGCATCTGCCAGGGCATGGGGGGCGACGTCACGCTGGAGAGCACATTCGGCGAGGGGTCCACCTTCACGGTGCGGCTCCCAGGAACGGCGAACGGCCCACCGGTTGCCGTGGAAGCAGATTCGTCTGCAGCGCCTCCTGGCGCGGCAAGTGTGCTGATCATCGACGACGATGCCGCGGCGCGTGCGCTGCTCCGGCGCCATCTCACCAAGGCGGGGTATCGAGTGGACGAGGCGCCGGACGGAAAGACCGGCCTCGCGCGTGCGCGAGCGTATCGCCCCGACGTCATCACGCTCGATGCCATGATGCCCGGCATGGATGGGTGGGCGGTGCTCACGGCGCTCAAGGCGGATCCTGCCCTGGCGGGCATTCCCGTGGTGATGGCCACGATTCTGGACGAAGAGCGGCTGGGGTTTGCGCTCGGGGCGTCAGAATACCTCACCAAGCCGATCGACCGCGCTCGGCTACTGGCCACGGTCGAACGCTTTGCGGCCCGTGGGCCAGATGCCCGCGCGCTTGTGGTTGAAGACGACGAGCCGACGCGCACGATGTTGCGTCGCACCCTCGCGCGCGCCGGGTGGACGGTGAGCGAAGCCGCAGACGGGCGCCGTGGCCTGGACCGCATGCGCGAACAGGTGCCCGCATTGATTCTGCTGGACCTGATGATGCCGGAGATGGACGGGTTCGAGTTTCTCGAGACGCTGCGGTCGGAACCCGCCTGGCGAGCGGTTCCCGTTATCGTGATCACCGCCAAAACGTTGACGGAGGCGGACCGCGAGCGACTGAACGGTGGCGTGACGGCTGTGGTGCAGAAAGGCGGACGCGCGCGCGACGATCTCGTGAGCGAAATTCGCAAGCTGGTTGCCGTGCAAGGCTCCATGCCGGCACCCAAGTAGGCCAACCGTGCCCAAGAAACAATCGACCCCAGCCAAACGGGCCGCAGCGAAACCGGCTGCGCCACGATCGCGCGCGTCGGCACGAACGGACAACGCCCGCCTGCGGCAGGCTGCCCTGCTGCGCATGGGTGCGGCGATTGCCGGAGCCGAAACGGAAGAGGCGATCTGCAGCGCCGTTGTGGCGGGCCTGCGCGAGACCGCGCTGGGATACGATTTTCTTGCGGTACTTCTGGTGGATGCGGCCACCAATGAACGCGTGCTCGTGGCGAGCGCCGGTTGGGACGACGCTCCCGCGGGGCTGCGCATCAAGCCCGGGAGCGGACTGAGCGAGCGTCCCTTGCTGGACGGACAGTTGCACTACTCGCCCCAGGTGACGAAGGACACGCGCTACCTGCCGACTCGCAACAAGGGTTCGGAAGTGGATGTGCCGATGCTCGTGAATCAGCAGCTGGTGGGCGTGCTGGTCGTCGAGAGCAACGCGGTGGATGCGTTTGCCGCCGCGGACTTTGAGATCCTCGCGTCGGCGGCGAGCCAGGCCGGCGTGGCGATTGGCCGCGCGCGGCTGGTGCGCGCGCTGCAGCAGCGTGCGGCCGAGGAAGAGGCGCTACGCGCCACGATGGCGGACCTCTCGGGTCAACTCGACATTACCGCGCTCTTGCAGGCTGTGCTCGATCGCGCGGTTGCGCTCCTCTCGGTGAGCCACGGTGAGTTGGCGATCTACGATTCCGTCACCGAGCAACTGGAGATTGTCGCCAGCCGCAACATGGGCCGACGCGACACGACAGGCGTGCGGCTGCGTCGCGGTGAGGGCGCAATGGGCCATGTGGTCGACACGCGTGAACCCCTCATCGTCTCCGACTACCGGAAATGGACCGGTCAATCGGCGCAGTATGGCGAGGCGGATTTTCATGCCGTGGTCGCGGCGCCGTTGCTTGTCGCCGGCCAGTTGGTGGGGGTGATTGCGTTCATGGACAAGAACCCCACACGCGCGTTTGGCGATTCCGACCTGCGGTTGCTCAACCTGTTCTCGTCGCACGCCGCGATCGCAATCCAGAACGCCCACCTGTTCGCGATCGAGCGACGACGCGCGCTGGAACAACAGGCCCTGCTCGACACGCTGACCGATCTCTCGAGTGAGCTCGACCTCGCGTCGGTGCTGCAACGCGCGCTCGAACGCGCGGTAACGCTGCTCAATGTCACCGGGGGAGAACTCGCGACGTTTGACGAGTCCCACGGTGCACTCGTGATCGCCGCGAGCCGCAACATGGGCACCGATGCCGTGGGCACGCGCATGCGCGTGGGCGAGGGCGCGATGGGGCGCGTCGCCGAAACGCGGGAGCCACTCATCATTGCGCGGTACCAGGAATGGGCCGCGCGCTCGGGTCGCTACACCCAGAGCACCGTCCAGAGCGTGATTGCCGTTCCGCTGCTCATCGGCACGCGGCTCGTCGGCGTGATGGCGGCAGTGCACTCGGCTCCGGACCGCGTGTTTGGCGCCGAAGACCTGCGCCTGCTCGGGGCGTTTGCGTCACAAACAGCGATCGCGCTCGAGAATGCGCGGCTCTTCACCGCATCGCGGCGCGAGCGCCAGTATTTCCAGGAGCTGGTGCTGAACAGCCCCGTGGCCATCGTCACGCTGAACACCGAGCACAATGTGCTCACGTCGAACCCGGCGTTCACGAAACTGTTTGGATATACGGAGTCCGATGTCGTCGGGCGCAACCTGGACGACTTGATCACGACCGAAGCAACGCGGATCGACGCGGTGGCCTACACGCAACAGGCGCTGCGCCAGCGGCCGGTGCAGGTGATCAGCCAGCGCCGGCGCAAAGACGGAAGCACCGTGGATGTGGAAGTGCTCGGCGTTCCTGTCGTGGTGGACGGCGAACCCGCCGGGCTCATGGCCCTGTACCACGACATCACCGAACTGCTGCGGGCACGGCGTGATGCCGAGCAGGCCAATAGCGCGAAGAGCCAGTTTCTCGCGAGCATGAGCCACGAACTCCGCACACCACTCAACGCGATCATTGGCTACAGCGAGATGGTGCAGGAGGAAATGGGCGACCGCGGCGGTGACGCCCTGCTGCCTGACGTGGAAAAGATCGAGCGCGCGGGGCGGCACCTGCTGGCGCTGATCAACGATGTACTGGACCTCTCGAAAATCGAGGCCGGGAAGATGGAACTCCTCCCGGAGACGTTCACCGTCGCGACGATGATCGACGATGTGGCCACGACGGTGCGTCCGCTGGTGGCGCGCAACGGCAACACGCTCAACGTGGAGTTGCCTGCGGACGCGGGAGAGATGCACTCGGATCTGACCCGTGTGCGCCAGGTGCTGCTGAACCTCCTCTCCAACGCGTGCAAGTTCACGGAGAAGGGCACGATCACACTCCGTGTGGCTCGGCACGACGCAGACGCGATCACGTTCGAAGTACGCGACGACGGCATCGGCATGACGCCCGACCAACTCTCGCGCCTGTTCGAAGCGTTCACACAAGCTGAGGCGTCCACGTCAAAGCGTTTTGGAGGCACCGGGCTCGGGTTGACCATCAGTCGGCACTTTTGTCGCATGATGGGCGGCGAAATCACCGTGACGAGCACATTTGGTGCCGGCGCAGTGTTCACGGTGCGGCTGCCCGTATCGCTCAAGCCGGCACTGGCGACCGTTGCTTCGGTAGACGTTGACGCGGGGGCGGACGCGCCCTGCGTGCTGGTGATTGACGACGATGCGAACGCCCGAACGCTCCTGCGGCGCAGTCTCGCGAAGGCCGGGTATCACGTGGAAGAGGCCGCCGATGGCCGGTCGGGAATTGAACGGGCGCGTGCGCGTCACCCGGATGTGATCACGCTCGACGTCATGATGCCGGGAATGGACGGCTGGGCGGTGCTCGCCGAACTCAAGGCCGATCCGGCCCTGGCCGGTATTCCCGTGGTGATGGCGACTATTCTGGATGAAAAACAGCTCGGCTTTTCGCTCGGCGCAACGGACTATCTCACCAAGCCCATTGATCGGACCGCACTGCTGGCCACTGTGAACCGTGTGGCCGGCGCCGCGCCGCGCGCGCCGGGAATGCCGCCGGGAATGCCGTCGGGCACAGCAGCGGGCACGCGAGCAGGTATGCGCGTGTTGGTTGTAGAGGACGACACGGGCACACGCACCACGCTCAACCGAACGCTGACGAAAGCCGGATGGACCGTGAGCGAGGCAGAGAACGGTCAGGTGGGTCTGGATCTCCTTCGTGCGCACCGCCCGGCACTCGTGTTGCTCGACCTGATGATGCCCGAGATGAACGGGTTTGAGTTTCTCGAAGCGTTGCGTGCCAACGAGGAGTGGCGGTCATTGCCCGTGGTGGTGATCACCGCAAAAACGTTGACCGAGTCGGACCGCCGCCGCCTCAACGGCGGCGTTGAAGCGATCGTGCAGAAGGGGGGCCGCGGTCCCGATGCACTGCTGGGCGAGATCGGTGCGTTGCTTGCCGCAACGCGTCTGTCGCCCGCCCACGCATCCGCGCGGCCGAACCAAACACCCGAATGACCGGAACCGATGAAAGGTCCGGAATCGCTGGATTCACCTGGAGCGCAACACGATGACCCGAATACTGCTCGTCGAAGACAACGAGATGAATCGCGACATGCTCTCGCGCCGACTCGAGCGGCGTGGCTACGAAATCGCCATCGCGGTGGATGGTCGGCAGGGCGTGGAGATGGCCAAGGCCGGTACGTATGACCTCGTGCTGATGGACATGAGCCTTCCGGAGGTGGACGGTTGGGAAGCGACACGGCAGTTGCGTGCAGACCCCGCGACCAAGGCGCTTCCCATCATTGCACTCACGGCACATGCCATGGCGGGCGACCGTGAGCGCGCCATAGAAGCCGGCGCCGACGACTACGACACCAAGCCGATTGATCTCGCACGGTTGCTCGAAAAGATCGAGACCCAATTGAAGCGGAACGGATGACCGATTTGCCGACCATGGGCGACGCCCTCTCGCCCGACAATGCCGGCGCACTCCGGCACGAATTGCGCACGCCGGTCAATCATATTGTCGGCTACGCGGAGATGCTGCGCGAAGACGCTGCCGACGGCTCGCCCGACGCTGCGCGCATCGACCGGATCCTGGCCACGGCGCGGGAGGTGCTCGCGCGGATCAACGCCGCGCTTCCGCCAACCGGCGTGGCGACTCTCGACGACCTCGACGCGCTTATTCACGATCTTCGCACGCCCCAGACAGCCGTGCTCGACGAAGTGGCCGCGCTGTCGGCTTCTGTTCGTGATGCGCAATACGCGGCCGACCTGGAGCGCATCGCCCAAGCCGCGCGGCGCCTGACCGCCGTGCCGGTGCCCGGGGCCAAGTCCGCCGCACCTGCTGAATCGCGCAGTTCGGGTGGGGCTGAGGTCGTGGCCACCGCGCATGCGCAGCGCACGGGCGCCATGCGTGGCCGGATCCTGATTGTGGATGACGTCGAGGAGAATCGCACGGTGCTGGCCCGCCGACTCGATCGCGAGGGCTATGCCGTGCACAGCGTCGCGTCGGGCGAAGAGGCACTGCGCGTCCTTGCCGATGGCGAGTTCGACCTGGTGTTGCTCGACGTGTTGATGCCGGGGATGGACGGGTTTGCCGTGCTCGAGCGGATCAAGGGGAACGCGGAGACGCGGCGGATTCCGGTGATCATGATCTCGGCGCTTGACGACATGTCCAGCGTGGTGCGCTGCATCGAACATGGCGCCGAGGATTATCTCGCCAAGCCGTTTGATCCGGTGCTGCTGCGCGCGCGCATTGGGGCCTCGCTGGAAAAGAAGCGCTGGCACGACCGCGAAGCCGACTACCTGCGTCAGGTGAGCCGCGTGATTGACGCGGCGGGCGCCGTGGAACAGGGGACGTACGCAGCGGGAACTCTGGCCGCGATCACTGCGCGCGACGATGAACTTGGCCGCCTGGCCCGCGTGTTCGATTCGATGGCCGCAGGAATCCGGTCGCGGGAGTCGCGGCTGCGCGAACAGCTTCGTGAACTCCGGGCGGAAGTCACGTTGGCAACGAGCGAGTACGCCGCGCCGACAAAAGCCGCTTCGCCGGGTGCAACGGACGAGATGCGCGTGGGCGCTGTGCTCGCCAATCGCTACGAGGTGGTCAGTGTGCTCGGTCGCGGTGGGATGGGCGTGGTATACCGCGCGCACGATCGCGAGCTGAACGAAGAGGTTGCGCTCAAGGCCATCCGCCAGGAACTCCTGTCCGACGCCGTGGCCGCCGAGCGCTTCAAGACGGAAATTCGCCTTGCGCGGCGCATTTCACACCGCAACGTGGTGCGCACGCACGACCTCGGTGAATCCGAGGGCATGCTTTTCGTGACCATGGAGTACGTGGACGGAATCGACGTTCGCGAACTGTTGACCACACGCGGCAAGCTCAGTGTGGCCAGCGCGCTGGCACTCGGGCGTCAGCTGGCCGCTGCGCTCGCCGTTGCGCACGATGCGGGCGTCATCCATCGCGACGTGAAGCCGGAGAACGCGCTGATTGACGGCGACGGCGTGCTCAAGGTGATGGATTTTGGCATCGCCCGACTGGCCGAGGCGACCAGTGCACGCACGCAGTCGGGTTTGATTGTGGGGACCCCGGCGTACATGGCGCCCGAGCAGTTGGTGGGTGAGGAAGTGGACGCACGCGCCGATCTCTACGCACTGGGCGTGGTGATGTACGAATGCCTGACCGGCCGGCCGCCGTTTTCCGCGCCTTCGGCGGTTGCGCTGATCGGAAAAGTGCTGACCACGGAACCCGCGGCGCTGGCGTCGTTGGCGCCTGAGGTGCCGGCGGCGCTGGCCGCGCTGGTGATGCAGCTCCTCTCAAAGTCGCCGGCGAACCGTCCGGCAAATGCAACGATCCTCGCCGAGCAGCTCGCCGAACTCGGCTGATCGCGCAGGGACTACGGCGTAACCGCCAGCGCCGCAATCAGCCGCGTCAACGACTCGAGATCCCGCAGGTCAAGCACTTCTGCCGGCGAGTGCGAGTAGCGCCCCGGCCACGACAATCCGGTGTTGACCGGCCCCATCGCCGTGAGCGCTGACCCATCCGTGCTGCCGAACGTCGTGCCGACTTGCAGGGGAATCTGTTTCGCGCGTGCCACGGCGAGAATTCGCTCGCGTTCGCCCGGCGGCGTGAGCGCGCCGTTATCGAGGCCGCGCAGCACAGCGCCGTTGCCGAGCGGCGCAAAGGCGAAGTGCGGTGACTCGAGCGGGGTGTCGCTGGAGACGAATGTGTCGATGCTGTACACACGCGTCAGTTTGGTCCCGTGTTCAGCGCCAAAGGCGCGCGCGCCATTGAGTCCGCCTTCCTCGCGCACCGACCACACGAAATACGTCTTGCGGGCGAGCTGAGCCGGGTCGATGCGCTGCACAGCGAAGAGCAGGGCGGTGGAGCCGGCGCGGTCGTCGTTGGAACGCGCGACCAGGCGCGCACCACCCAGACGCTCGCCGCGCTTGTACGCGAGCACGGAGAGTCCAACACGTCCGCCGCGCGCGACGAGCGTCGCAGAGTCCACACCGAACCAGGCGGTCAGGTTGCCCGGCGCGCGGAGTCGCGCCGAATCGCGCGGAACGAACACGCCGCGCAGTGATTCGGGAGCCCTGCCATCGGCGCCTGGGTTGAAGTGCAGATAGGCGGGGCGTCCTTCCCAGGCGGTGACAACTGCGCCGCCCATCGTGCGGAGGGTGACGCGACCATCGCCGAGTATGCCTGTGATTTCGAAGCCCACTTCATCCATATGTGCGATCATCGCCAATGGATCGCGCTCGGGGCCGGCGACGACCACGAGGTTGCCGGCGGAGTCAACGACAGCACGATCGCGCGCCCACTTGGGGAGCTGCGCCTTGATTGCATCGCGCACGCGCCATTCGTGGCCCGGCGCGCCGGGAAGATCGGCGAGGGCGAGGAACTGGCGTTCGAGCGCGCCGAAAGCATCGGTGCGCGGCGGATTCACGCGCGCGGTGTCGAGTGTGAGCGCAGCGACTCGGAAGCTGCTGGTACTCGCACTGGCCGCAGAAATGGCTGCACTAATCAGCGCATCAGCGTCGGTGGTATGGATGGACTCCACGAGCGTGCCCGGCCAGCGCACGCGTGGCGCAACGACGCGAACGGAATCAGAGAACGTCGCGAGGTTGGCGCGAAGCTGGGTGAGCGCATTTCCGCGGCCGCCGCGTCCTCCGCCCGCCGGCGCAGGTGCGCCATCAACGGCCGTGAGTCGCCCCTCATCGAACACCGTAATGGCATCCACGCGACCCAGCCTGGAAAGCAGGGCGCGGAGGCCGGTCCATGCAAAAATGCGTTGCGTGGAGAGGACGAATATCGTTTCGCCCGAGCGCGGCGTGGACTGCGCTGCGGTTGCAACTGCCGCGCAGCCCGCGCGTGCGCCGGCGTTCGGGCCCGTCGCGAATCCTTCGAATGTCCACGCGGGGCGGTCGTAGAGCACCGCATCGAGCAGCGCAATGCCCATGCGTTCCACATCGGCGCGCGTGGACGCACCGACATCCACCCAGAGCTGGTCGATCGTCGCGGCCAGCGAGTCGCCGCGATGGAGCGCCGCGAAATGCCCGTTGGCTACAGCACTGATCGCGTTCACCACGCCACGCTTGGTGAGCACGCGGAGCCGCTGGGCCTCGTGGAACTGATCCCAGAGTTGGTGCGGTGACGCCTGCCCTGACCGACGCAGTCTCAGGTACCCCTGGTCGGTGATCTGGCTGACGACAAACCCCGATTGATCCAATGCACAGGCAACCACGCGAAGTGGGCGACCGCTTCCTGCGCGCTTTGTATAGTTCCCCCAGGCGTCAACGCTCCACCCGGGGAGCTTTGCATTCGTCTGCGCGCGCCCCTCCGCACCGGGTGGTGCGTCGAGCACAATCCACGATGCCACAGCCTCAGCGGTGCGGGTGGCGTCACCCGATTGTGCGCGCAGCGGCGCCGCGAGCGTGAGTGCCGCCGCGCTCGCAACGAGTGTGGCGAGCCGAGGCGGGCGCGGCGCGTAGTTCATCTCAGGGCACCGTGCGCGTGGATGACAGGAGCTTGGTCAGCCGCAGCAAAAACTCCTGGCCGTCGTACAAACTCTTGATGCGCATCCGTTCGTCCTTGCCGTGCGCGCGGTTGTCGTCCGGGTCGGTCATGAGTCCCGAGACGCCGTACGCCGGGATGCCGATCTGCCGAAAAGGCTGTGAATCGGTGGCGCCGGTGGACATGAATGGCACGACCGGGATGTTGCCGAAGATTTCCTTTGTCACCTGCTCCACAGGCCCGAGAATCTCCGGCCCAATCGACGAGGGTTCAACGAAGTTCCGGTTACCCGCGGCCGACACTTCGAGGCCCGTGTCGGCCAGTGCCTTCACAATTCCTTCGCGCACTTCCTTGGGGTCTGCATCCGGGAGAATGCGGCAGTTGACCCCGACTTCGGCCACCTGCGGCAGTGCGTTGGTGGCGTGGCCGCCGCTCAACATCGTGGCCACACAGGTGGTGCGCATCACCGAGTTGTAGCGAACGTCCTTGGCGAGGACCGCTGCAGCGGCTGCGTCGTTCTCATTGTTGACGAGCGCGCGCATCGCCCGCGCGTTCTCGGGCGTCTCCACGGCGGCCGTCTTCTCGAAGAAGGCACGCGTGACGGTGTTGAGCTTCACCGGAAAGTGGTACTTCGAAAAACGCGAGATCCCCTCGGCCAGCTGGTAGATGGCATTGTCGGGGCGCGGCTGTGAGGAGTGCCCACCGCGATTCTTGGCCGTGATCTTGAAGTTCACAACGTTCTTTTGGGTGGCCTGCAGGGCATTCAGGAAGGGCTTGTTGTCGCGCAGCGAGCCGGTGCCGCCTTCGTTGACCACCAGGTACGACTCCACCAGTGCGCGGTGGTTCTGGATCAGCCAGCGGACGCCATTGCAGCAGCCTCCTTCTTCGTCGGTCGTGAGGGCGACGATGATGTCGCGATCGGACTGATAGTTCTCGCGCTTCATCCGGATCGTATTGGCAACGAAAATCGCCGCCATCGCCTTGTCGTCCTGCGACCCGCGCGCGTAGTAGTAGCCGTCGCGCTCGATGAACTTGAACGGGTCGAGGTCGGGCGACCAATCGGCCTTGAGTGCCTCGACCACGTCAATGTGCGCGAGAAGCAGCAGCGGCTTGGGCGCGTTGGGGCCGCCCCTGCCGCGATAGCGCACGACGAGATTGTGCTTGTCGGCGCGAACGCCGCCCACGAAGATGTCCTGCTCGGGAAACCCGGCATCGCGGAACCGCTTGGCCATCGCATTCGCGGCCGCGGTGGACCCGGAGGTCATGTTCGACGTGTTGATCTCGAGCAGTTCCTTGTAGATCTCTTTGAGGAACTGCTGATGTTGGTCGAGGTTCTGGGCGCGGAGGGCGTCAGGTGCCGTGGCACAGAGTGCAGCGGCAACGAGGGCAACGAGGCGGGTGATGCGCATGGGGCAGATGAGTGAGGGGTTGCGGATTACTCCGAGATTCTAGCGCGAAGGCCGCCGATTGGTGAGGTTAGGAGATGCTGCCGATCCGTCTCCCAGCCCTTGTTTGCGCGTTTGTCCTGGTGCTCGTTGGGGCACCCGCGCTGGCCGCCCAGGCGCCGACGGTCGTGCGCCTCAGGGTCCAGCTTCCGGCGTATCGCAGTCCGGTCATCATGGATACGCTCGTGATGCCAGTGGAACACGAGGTTCCGTACGCGGCGGCGTGGGCGGCTGCCGAGCGGGTGTTCAATGACCTGAAGATCCCGCGGGACAAGCGTGATTCGGCGCAGGGCATTCTGGCCGCCACCCGGTACACCAAGTCGTCATCCATGGCCGGACAACCGATGTCCCGGTTCATGAACTGCGGTTTTGGGATGACCGGCCCCAACGCCGATCACTACAGGATCAACATGGCCGTGGCCGCCTTGTTGACCCCGGTTTCGGCCACCCGGACCAGGATCGGGGTGGGTCTGGCGGCGTCGGGGATGAACATGCAGGGGGCCTCCACCGATCCGGTGATGTGCGGCTCGTCCGGGCGGTTCGAGAGCGATTTTCTGGCGCGGCTGGCGAAGGCGCTGGCGACCCCGTAACCGGGCGTGGCGCGGCGGGATTGGCTTTCGCCGGGCGCGCCCTCGTGCCACATTGAAAGGCCGCGAACGGCAGCGTGCCGCCCGCGGGAACGCGGGACCGGTACGGCCCCCAATACACCCTTCGCCTGACCTGACGATGAATCACTGCTTCATGTACCACGGCGGTTTCGAGCGCAACTTCCCGAACCTCAAGGCCGGCACCACGACCTTTGACGGCACCGATGGCGCAGCGCACCAGATTCCCGCCTGGCCCAAGGGCGCCGACGGCGTCTGCATCGGTTACATGGAAAAGGCCGGCAAGAAGTTCATGGCCGTGCGGGTCGTGCACGGTGACATCGACGTGCCGCTTCCCGACGCCGTGGTGATTGATGCGGCGCGCCATATGGGGCACGGCAAGCGCTTCGGTGCCGAGCCGACGCTGGTGGACGACGATGGCGTGATGATCACGCTGCTCGAAGACATCATGAAGAAGAACCCCGGCACGGCGAATGCCCTGATGGGTGTGCGCCAGAAGCTGAAGGCGCCGGCCAAGCCGGCGAAGTAGCGCACGGCGCTCGGGGAATTCGGCGACTCGGCACGACATTATCGACGGAGAACGCACATGCACGGCGCGAACGTGAAGGTCCTCACACTGGCCCTGGCGTTCGCGCCGTGTTGCGTTGTGCCCCTGGCGCCGCTGGAAGCACAGGCGGGGCGGGGTGGCGGCGGCGTTGCTCGCCAGACGCAGGCCGATGACTACACGCGCTACGAGTTGCTCGCGCCCGGGAGCGGGAAGTTCCGGATTCTGTATGAGGTGACGGCGACCACGCCCGGCGCGACGACGTTTTTCAACGCGATTCGGCAGGGCAGCGTGGCCAGCGACGAGTCGGTCTGGGACCGGATGACCGGATTGCCACTCAAGTTCGACGAAGTCGGCCAGGAAATTGCGCGCGCCGGAGGTGTGGGCGGAGGCCGCGGCGGAGCTGCGGCTCCCATAGACACGACGCAGAAATACATCCGCGTTTTTCTCGCGCGGCCCGTGCCCGAGGAGGGCGAGGGGCGCGTGTTGATCGACAAGACCTACTACGACCCCAAGAGTTATTTCGAAGAAAACGGCGAGATTGTGTTCAATCGCGGCCTGGGCATCAAGCGCAACTCCGTGGTGCTGCCCGCGGGCTACGAGTTGGTGAGCAGCAACTATCCGTCACAGGTCATTCAGCAGCCCGACGGCCGCGTGGCGATCGCTTTCTGGAACAACACGCCGCCCGAGGCGCCGGTGCTGTTGCGCGCGCGAAAAGCGATGGGTGCAACAGGACCGGCTCCCGCGGCAAATGCGGCCGAGCCGGCGGATCGCCGGGCGCGGCTGGACGAGCGTGCGAGGCAGAACCGCGAGATCGTGTATTTCCTGCAGCAGCCCGAGACCAATTCGTTCGATCTCTATCACGACTATACCGAGTCGCGTGAAGGCGTCAGTTACTACGTGAACGAGGTGCGGGCCGGGAGCACGGTGAGCAACCCGCGCGCGCGTGTGCTGGACACGGGCGAGGAGCTCAAGTGGGAAGTGATCAAGGGCGAGGCGATCACCCGCGCCAATGTGGGCGTACGCAACGTGACGCCGCAGAGCGAGATCGTGGTGTTCCGGTTTGCGCCGGTGCCCAAGGGCGGTTCCACACGGCTCCGGATGTACGAGACATACACGGACACCGCGCGGTACAAGGTGCTGAATGGCGAACTGATCTGGAATCGCGCGTTTGGGCGGCCGACGAATGCCGTGGTGTTGCCGGCGGGGTGGACGCTCACCAACAGTTCGATTCCGGCAGTGGTCAGCGCTCTGCCAGACGGGCGCACGCGGCTGGATTTCGTGAATCCGCGGCCGGACGAGGTGAACGTCCTGGTGACGGCGCGGCGAAAGTAGGGCTCAGCGGCTCAGCCGCCGCGCCCGCCCAGCGGGAGGAACCGTTCCACGTCTTCCTCCTGATCCTTCAGGAGTTCGGCCGCAACTTTCTGTTGCTCAGCGGTGAGCAGCGCCATCACGTCGGCGAGATCGCCGGTGCGGCGTTCACGAATCTGTGCGCCGATCACGCGCAGCTCGCCGAGTTGCCGACGCATCCGCGCCGCCTCTTCAGGGGTTTGAGCGGTGCTACCCGAACCCGACGCCGAGTTCCGGTCGCGGTTTCCGCCGTTGCCCATCGTGGCGCCCATGCTCCCAGGCACCGGCGTCGCGTTGCCAAAGCGAATGTCGCTCCGCACGGAATCGTATTGGGCGACGAGCGGCGCGTTGCGGTCCTTGATGGTCTTCTCGAGCGCCTTCATCTGATTCACCTGCGAATCGGCGAGCACGAGTTTCTTGCGCTTTTCGAGCATCATCTTGGCGATGTTCAGGTCCTCGATCTGGCCAGCCGTTGCGGGGCGCGGCGCCCGCGGACCGGAGGCTGCGCCACCGGCTGGCGCACCGCCTCCAGTGCCGCGGCCGCCCCGCTGCGCCGTTGAGGCGGCAGGGATGGTCAGGATCGCACAGGCAAGGAAGACTCGGTAGCGCATCGGTGGCTCCAGGGGCTTGGTTATCTGGATGGCGGTCGTTTGCGATCCACCTGAACATTAATGGCCGGATTCTGGCCGACTGAGGGTGCTTTCCCTACATTAGAGCGGTTGTAGCCAGACCCTCCCCCCAATGGGCCTGATTTGAGTCAGCAGATTCGCGACCAACTGCAGGCCACACTCGGCAGCGCCTACACGCTCGAACGCGAACTCGGCGGCGGCGGAATGAGCCGCGTGTTTGTGGCGGAGGAGACCGCTTTACGGCGCAAAGTCGTCGTGAAGGTTCTGCCGCCGGAACTGACGGCCGGCGTCAACGTCGAGCGGTTCAACCGCGAAATCCTGCTCGCGGCCAAGCTCCAGCATCCGCACATCGTACCCGTGCTCACGGCCGGCGAGACACACGGTCTGCCGTATTACACGATGCCGCTGGTGGAAGGCGAGTCGTTGCGCGCGCGCCTCGCGCGCGGCGGTGCGCTCGGCATCACCGAAGTGCTCAGCCTGCTCAAGGACGTGGCGCGCGCGCTGGCCTATGCGCACGAGCGCGGGATCGTTCATCGCGACATCAAGCCCGACAACGTGTTGATCACCGGCGGGTCGGCGACGGTGACCGACTTCGGCATTGCGAAGGCCATCAGTGCATCGCGCACGCAGGCCTCGGGCGAGACGCTCACGCAGGTGGGCACGAGCATCGGCACGCCGACGTACATGTCGCCCGAGCAGGCGTCGGGCGATCCCGACACCGATCATCGCGCGGATCTCTATTCGTTCGGCTGCATGGCGTACGAACTGCTCGCCGGGCGGCCGCCGTTTGTGGAATCGGCGCCGCGGCGTTTGCTGGCCGCGCACATGGGTGAGAAGCCGCGTCCCGTGACCGAGTTCCGCGCGGACACGCCGCCGATGCTCGCCGAGCTGGTGATGCGCTGCCTGGCGAAAGAGGCGGACGACCGGCCGCAGTCGGCGGGCGATCTGGTGCGCGTGCTGGAGACGGTGACCAGTTCTGGCGGTAGCACGGCGATGCCATCAGTGCTGCTCGGCGGCCCCGGCATGTTCAAGAAGGCGCTGGCGATCTACGCCGGTGCTTTTGTGGCCGTAGCCATTCTCGCGAAGGCCGCGATTGTGGGCATCGGGCTGCCCGACTGGGTGTTCCCCGGCTCACTGGTCGTGATGGCGCTCGGCCTGCCGGTGATTCTGTGGACTGGCTACGTGCAGCGCGTGGCGCGCCGCGCGATGGCGCAGACGCCGACGTACACGCCCGGCGGCACATCCGCATTGCAGCACGGCACAATGGCGACCATGGCGCTCAAGGCCGCACCGCATGTGAGCTGGTACAAGACAGCGCGCGGCGGGATGTACGCCTTTGGCGTGTTCATCGTGATGATCGGCGCGTTCATGGTGATGCGGCAGTTTGGCGTTGGCCCATTCGGGTCTTTGATGGCGTCGGGAGCGTTCGGGAAGCGAGAACGAGTGATCCTCGCCGAGTTCAAGGGGCCCGCGAGCGACTCGACACTTGGGCCGACGGTCACGGAGGCGTTCCGGACCGACGTCGGTCAGTCAGAAAACCTCACGGTGGTTCCCGCGCTCGCGGTTCGGGCTGTGCTGCAACGCATGCAGAAGCCGCCCGGCTCGCATGTGGACTTCGCACTCGCCCGCGAAGTGGCCTCTCGCGACGGGATCAAGGCGGTGATTGACGGCGACATCGTCTCGCTCGGCGGGAGCTACGTGCTCTCGGTGCGACTCGTGTCGACCCAGTCCGGCGAGGAGATGGCGGCATTCCGCGAAACCGCGGCTGATCAGAAGGAGATCATCCCCGCGATCAGCCGGATTTCCAAGGCGCTGCGTTCGCGCGTTGGTGAATCGCTCCGTCGTGTGCAGAGCACGAAGTCGCTCGACAAGGTTTCGACGGCCTCGATGGAGGCCCTGCAGAAGTACGTCGCCGGCTCTCGGGCGGATTATGAAGAAGGCGACTTCGATAAGGCCGTGCGCCTGCTCGAGGAAGCGATTGCGCTCGACAGCGGATTTGCGATGGCCTATCGGCGCCTGGGCGTGGTTTTCTCGAACCGCGGCGTCGCGCGCGAGCGTGTCACAATGCTCGCCAGCAAGGCGTACGAGCATCGTGATCGTCTGAGCGACGTCGAGCGCCAGAACGCGATTGCCAACTACTATCGCGCCGGCCCAAGTCCCGATCGAGGAAAAGTCATTGCCGCGCTGGAAGCGATCCTCTCAACCGACTCCACCGACATCGCAGCGCTGAATAATCTGGCGCAGGAATACAGCTTCCGGCGCGAGTTCGCGAAGGCGGAAGTGCTGACCCGGCGCGCAGTTCTCGTGGACCCCACGATCTACGCTCCGCAGTCCAACCTGCTTATCGCGCTCGGGAGCCAGGGAAAGACAAAGGAGGTTGACCAGGCCCTCGAAGCAATGTCCAGAACCCTGCCTCGTCATCCCGGAGTCGCTCTCTCGCGCCGGAACGCGATGTTCTTCCGCGGTGAGTATCAGGGTGCTGCGGCGGTCGCGGAGAGCCTGCGCAAGGCCAGGCCGACCGACGACGCCACCCAGGTAGCGCAGGCCGCGGGGCTCGCGGCCCTGTCGCTGTTGCGTGGTGAACTCGCCCAGACCAGCAGGTTCCGTGCCGAGGTTCGACAGAGGAACGCCGCTGCCGGCAATCGTCAGGCGGCGCTCAATGCCGCGATTTCCGAGATTGATGTTGACAATCGTTTTCGCGACGATCACGCAACGGCACTCCGCAAGCTCGAGCGGGCGCTCGTTGAACACCCACTCGACTCCATCGGTGTGTTCAACCGGCCCTATGCCGCAGTCGTCGCGGCGTTTGCAGAAGCCGGCCGACCCGATCTCGCGCAAGCGATACTGAAGCGCGCCGAGGCCAGTGGGTACTTCGCGGCGCGCGATCGGAGCGACGCCGAGCAGATACGCCGCACAGCGCTTGGCGACATCGCGGTAGCGGAGAAACGGTATGATGACGCCGTGCGTGAGTATCGCGCAGGCGACCTCGGGACGTGCATTGCCTGTGCGTTGCCCAGTATCGCGCGTGCGTTTGATCTCGCAGGGAAGCCCGATTCGGCGATCGCGTACTATGCCGCGTATTTCGATACTCCTGCGCGAAATTTGGGGAACGACGCAGCCAACCTCGCGACGTCGCACGAGCGCCTCGGTCAGCTCTACGAAGCCAAAGGGCAAGCCGACAAGGCCGCCGAGCACTACCGCGCGTTCATCGATCTCTGGAAAAGCGCCGATCCGGAACTGCAACCCCGCGTACGCGCCGCGCAGGAGCGTTTGCGCAAGCTGACGCCGGTGGAGCGTCCGCGGTGAGATACCCATGAGCGCCAACCTCCGCGACCAGCTCCAGGCCACGCTCTCGGGTACGCACACGCTCGAACGCGAACTTGGCGGCGGCGGCATGTCCAAGGTGTTCGTGGCCGAGGAACTGCGGCTCAGGCGGAAGGTGGTGGTGAAGGTCTTGTCGCCGGAGCTAGCGCAGGGCATAAGCGTGGACCGGTTCGAGCGCGAGATCCAGACGGCCGCCGCGCTGCAGCAGGCGAACATCGTGCCGGTGATCAGCGCCGGTGATACGAACGGCCTGCCGTACTACACGATGCCGTTCGTGCAGGGCGAGTCGCTGCGCGCACGATTGGCGCGCGGCCCGCTCGCGGTTACTGAAGTGATCGGCATTCTGCGCGACGTGGCGCGCGCGCTGGCCTATGCGCATCGGCAGGGCGTGGTGCACCGCGACATCAAGCCGGACAATGTGCTGATCTCCGAAGGTGCGGCGGTCGTCACCGATTTTGGAATCGCGAAGGCAATCAGTGCATCGCGCACGGAAAGCGGCGCGGGCGCCACGCTGACGCAAATCGGCACGAGTATTGGCACGCCAGCGTACATGGCGCCCGAGCAGGCGGCGGGCGATCCGGAGATTGATCACCGCGCCGACATCTACGCGCTGGGCGCGATGGCGTATGAGCTGTTGAGCGGGCAGGCGGTGTTTGCGAACCGAACGCCGCAGCGCATGCTCGCCGCGCATATGGGCGAAGTGCCGAAGCCGATCACAGCGTTCCGCGGCGACCTGCCGCCGGCGCTGGCCGATCTCGTGATGCAGTGTCTGGCGAAAGAGGCAAAGGACCGGCCACAGCAAGCGGGCGACATCGCGCGGGCACTGGACTCGATCACGAGCGGCAGCGGCATGCAGTCGATGCCGCCGGTGCTGATGGGCGGCCCCGGCATGTTCAAGAAGGCGCTGGCGATCTACGCCGGCGCATTTGTCGCGGTGGCCATTCTGGCGAAGGCCGCGATCGTCGGCATTGGACTTCCTGACTGGGTGTTCCCCGGCTCGTTGATCGTGATGGCGCTCGGCCTGCCGGTGATTCTCTGGACGGCGTACGTGCAGCGCGTGGCGCGCCGCGCGGCGACGATGACGCCGACGTACACGCCAGGCGGAACCTCAGCGGTGGCGCACGGCACGATGGCGACGATGGCGCTCAAGGCGGCGCCGCACGTGAGCTGGTACAAAACAGCGCGCGGCGGGATGTACGCGATGGGCACGTTTGCGGTGCTGATCGTCGCATTCATGGCGATGCGCGCGTTCGGGGTTGGGCCGTTCGGCTCGCTGTTGGCCTCGGGTGCGCTGGAGAAAGACGCCCCCATCCTGCTCGCGGAGTTTGCGAGTCCCGCGAGCGATACCTCACTCGGTAGCGTGGTAACCGAGGCGCTTCGCAGCGAACTCGCGAAATCGAAGTCTGTGATCATCGTCCCGGTGACGCGGGTGCGCGAAGTGGTTCAGCGGATGCAGCGTCCGGCCTCGACGCACGTGGACTTCGCGGTGGCGCGGGAGATTGCCACGCGCGAAGGGTTCAAGGCGATCATTGCCGGCGAAGTGCTCACGCTCGGCACGACGCGCGTGCTGGTCGCCCGGCTTGTGGCCGCACAGACCGGCGAGGAACTGGCGACCTTCCGCGAGACAGCGCAATCGGACGATGAAATCATCGGGGCCATTGATCGCCTGTCACGCGACTTGCGAGAACGCGTCGGTGAATCGCTCCGCTCGATCCACGCCACCGAATCGATGGCGCGGGTGACGACGAGTTCGCTCGCAGCGCTCAAGAAGTTCGTACAGGGAGATCGGGCCGTGTCCGACGGCGAAATCGAGCGTGGACACACGCTGCTCGCGGAGGCCATCAGCCTGGACACGGGCTTTGCCATGGCCTACCGGCGACTGGGGATGTCGCTTAACAACGGCGGCACACAGCCGGCCCGCGTGCACGCGCTCCTGCAGAAGGCCTATGACCATCGCCTCCGGCTCAGCGATGAAGAGCGCCTCATTGCCGAAGCTACATACTGGGATTCCGGGCCGAATCAGGATGAAACAAAGGCGATCGCCGCATACGAGGCGGCCATAGAGCTGACACCAGACAACTTCACGGCCCTCAATAATCTTGGCGTGATCTATCGAGGGACGCGGAGCTACGACAAGGCGGAGCTGCTGTATCGACGGGCGCTGGAGTTGGACTCCATGCGAACCACGGCGCACTCCGGAATCGTCGACGTGCTGGCCAGCTCGGGACGGCTAAAGGAAGCTGAGGCAGCAGCTATGCGCGCCGAACGGCTCTTTCCGCGCGGGGCCACGACGTATGCCAACAATCGTGTGAACATTGCATGGGCAACCGGGCAACTCGACTCGGCGGCGAAGCTGGCCGAGCGACTGCCGGCGATCGCGGGGCGCAGTGCGACGCAGCGAGCGCAGGCGGCCGGCGCTCAGGCCAATGTCGCGACAGCGCGCGGCAAGCTTCGCGCGGCTGAGCAGTTCCTTGAGCAGCAACGAGCCGCACAGATCGAGAGCGGCGCGCGCAACGCGGCCCTGGCAAACGAGCTCGGGCAGGCGTTTCGTGGCGTCTGGTTCCGGAACGACGTTCAGGCCTCCGGACGGCGTATCAGTGCGGCACTCGATGCAACCCCGATCGCGTCGATTGAACCGGTCAATCGGCCGCACGTCGGGCTCGTGCGTTCGCAGGCGTTTGCGGGCCGCGTGGATGCGGCGAAGGCAACTCTCGCCGACTTCGAGCAAACGCGCCGTGGTTTGTCACTTGACGCAGACGCCCCGCAGCGCGCCCAGATGACCGCCGACATCGCGATGGCCGAGAAGCGGTATGATGTTGCCGTCGCCAATTACCGCGTCGCGTCGCCAGCGATCCAACCCTGGCAGCGGCTTCCAGATCTCGCCCGGGCGTACGATTTGGCCGGGAACGCGGATTCCGCGCTCGCAGTCTACGCGCGTTACGTGGGGACATCCGAGTTCGGCAAACTCGGCACGGACGCGGCGTATCTCGCCCCCAGCCTCAAGCGCCTCGGCGAGCTATATGAGGCCAAGGGCGACCGCGACAACGCCATCAAGCAGTACACGCGCTTTGTGGAACTGTGGAAGAACGCTGACCCCGAGCTGCAGCCACAGGTTGCCGCGGTGCGTGATCGGCTGCGCAAGCTGACGCCCGTGGAGCGTCCGCGGTGAGTTCCCATCTCCGCGACCAGCTCCAGCCCGACGCCTGGCCCTGTAGAGGCGTAGCGCCAGATCGCTAGTTTCGCGCCCTCGCAATGCGTTGCTGGAGTTCTCCAAAACGCGGGTCGGCGCGAATGGGATCCCAGGTGAACCCGGTCAGGTCGTTCAGCGCCGCCGCGCGCTCCGTGAACGCCGTCTCCAGCCACTTCATCGCGTTGTCGGTGTCACCAAGCGCCACATAGATGCGCGCGATGCGGTCGCCTGCGACGTACTTCCGCGCGCGCTCCGCCTCCAGTCGGGCGAGCACGCGCCGCGCTTCCTGCGGCCGCTGCAGCATCGCTTCGCACACCGCGATGTTGGCCTGGACCGACGCGCCGGCGTTCGCGATGGAGCGAAACGCGCGCAGCGCGTCGGCGCAGCGCCCCTGCGCCATGTGCAGGAAGCCCATGTCGAATGCCACGAAGTCGCTCGTCGGCTCCAGCATCCGCTCGCGCTCGATCCAAACCAATGCGCTATCGAAGGCGCCAATCCGAATCAGCAGGTGCGCGTACTGCCCGGCGATATCGCCTGAGTTGGGGTCAAGCAGCGCCGCCTGCCGTCCGAGCAGCGCGCTGGAATCCTTCTGCCCCATGCGCGCAAGCACGCGCGCGAACTGCAGACGCGCATCGGCGTTGCCGGCCTCGAGGGCGACGGCGCGACGAAAATGACGCGCGGCAAGCGGCACATTCCAATCGTAGTCGAACGCGAGTGTCGCGCGCATGGCGTGCGCCGGCGCACTCATCGAATCCAGTGCGAGGGCGCGCTCGACGGCGGCCTCCGCCCGGGGATACGCCTCGCGCGGTGGAAGCCATTCGTCGGCGAGGCTGATCCACGCCTTGGCGATCCCCGCCCAGGGGGCCGCATAGCGCGGGTCGAGCGCGACCGCGCGCTCGAACAGCCCGATTGCCCGCCGGAGATCGGCCTCGGTGTATTTCAGCGCCGTCGCCACTCCGCGCAGGTAGAGGTCAAACGCCTCGACATTCTGCGTGCCCGCCTGCGACTGCACCGCGGCCGAGTCGCCGATCGTCAGCTGCAGCGCGCCGGCGATGGCGCGCGCAATCTCGCCCTGCAGCTCGAACACCCGGGTCAGCGGCTTGTCGTACTGGTCGGCCCATCGCGTGAGCCCGTCGGCCGCGTTCACGAGCTGCACCGTGACGCGCACCTGGTTGTTGGCGCGCTGCACGCTTCCCACGACGATGGAGCTCACGCTGAGCGTCCGGCCGACCTCCGCCGGGTCCGCCGTCTTTCCCTTGTAGCGAAACGCCGAGGTGCGCGCGGCCACGCGAACGCCGGCGAGGCGCGCCATCTGGTTTGCAACAGCGTCGGTCATGCCGTCGGCGAAATAGTCGGTGGCGGTGTCGCCGCCAACATTCGCAAAGGGGAGCACCGCGATGGCCGTGCCGGGCAGCGCGGAAGTCGGCTCGGTGCTCGTGGTTCGGGAACCAACGCCGCCCCGCCAGGCAAAGATGGCCACCGCGCCCACGGCCACGACGCCGAGCGCGACGCGACCGAATGGTGTTGCCGCCGCCCGGGTCGCGCGCCGGCGCCAGGCGCCCACGCTGCCGCCGCCCGCGCGCGCATGCCCATGCGTGGTGAGCACGCCGTCGAGCCTGCGCATGATCTCCGCTGCTGACTGCGGGCGCTTGTCCGGGTCTTTGGCGAGGCACTGCATGATGAGGTTTGCGAGCGGCGCGGGAAGGTTCGGCGCTCGCTCGGCGAGGGGCTCGGGGGGCGTGGAGAGATGCGCGGCGCGCACTTCATGCGGCGCGCTCGCCGAGAACGGGCGCGCACCGGCGACGACCTCATACGCCAACACACCGAAAGAGTAGATGTCCGCGCGGTGGTCGACGTTCTCATCGCCGCCCACCTGCTCGGGCGCCATGTACGCCGGCGTGCCGAGGATCAGTCCCTTCGAGGTGATGAGTCCCGACTCGGCGTTGCTCGAAGCGAAGAGCGCCTTGGCCACGCCGAAATCCGAGACCATCGCCGAACCGGCCGAGAGCAGTACGTTGTCGGGCTTGATGTCCCGGTGCACGACGCCGCGCTCGTGCGCGTACGAGAGGGCGCTCGCGATCTCGCGCAGCATGCGCACGGCATCGCCCGGCGAAACGGGCTCGGGCTGGTTGAGCCGCGATCGGAGCGACTCGCCCTCGACGAACGGCATCGTGTAGAACGGCAACCCGCGCGACTCGCCCGCCGAGAGCAGGGGAACGATGTGCGCATGCTGGAGGCGCGCCGCGAGCAGGATCTCGCGCTTGAACCGCTCGATCGAGACGTATGCCGCGAGGTCCTGCGGCAGGACCTTGATGACCACATCGCGCATGAGCGCATGTTCGGTGGCCACGAAAACGCGCGACATCCCTGCGCCCAATTCCTGCTTGAGCGTGTACTGGGATCCAATGGTGGCTTGCAGTTCTGCGCGCAGATCCATCGGGGGCCGGGGGCCGCTTCGGGTCAGCGGTAAGATACGAGGAGATGGCCGGGCACGGCGGGGTCGGCAATGCGGAGGTAGAAGTGCGCAATGCCTGCGAGCCCGATCATGAGCGAGGGGTTCGAACCGCGCTGCACGCCGCAGGGCCAGTCGTCGGGACGCCGGCCATGGTGGCGGGCAGCAGCTGCCGCGGCAGCAAGCGCGACCTTTCTGGCGTCGGCGTCGTCGAGGACGTGCGCCGCGTCGAGGAGAAAGGAGCAGAGCCCGGCCAGGCCATGACAGGGCGTGGCGTCACGATCGTCCCCCGGTGCGCGCGATGTCAGCGCGCGCTTCACGCCGCGTACGGCCGCGAGCGCATCCGCGCGAATCAACGCGTCGCCGTCGAGCGCCATGGCCCGCAGGCGCGTGAGCCCGATGCCTGGGGCGCCGTGGCACCAGGCCATGGCGCATGGTGCGGTGGACGGGTCGCCCTCGAGGTCGCGGAAGTCGGGCCAGTTGTCCTCGCCGGCGCGGAACCATTTGCGCTCGTATCGGAACGCCTCCTGCGCGCCCCTGTGGAACTCGGCCTCGCCTGTCGCGCGATGCAGCTCGAGCAACGCCCAGCCCATGCCTGACGCGCCGTGCGAGAGGCCGGTGAGGTTGATCGATTCCGTGCGCCCACGATACCTCCACGACCAGCCGTCGTCCCCGCGCTCCGCGGCGGCGACTATTCGCGAGCCGAGGTGACGGGCGCAGTCGGCAAGCGTCGGGAGGCCAAGGTGTTCGGCCAGGAGCAGCATCGGCGGCGCCGCACCCGCCGCGCCGTCGATCACGTCGAGGCCCATGGAGTCGAGCGCGTCAGGGCGCAGCGATGCCAGCAGCGCGCGCGCCTCGTCCATGAACGCCGATTCGCCGGTACACGCGGCCACGCGCGCGGCAGCGTACGCGATGCCGGTCACACCATCGTAGAAACCGTACGCCCGGTCGGCGACGAGGCGCGGCGTGCGCGACAGCGCATGCTGCAGGGCGCCGATCGCGGCGTCGCGACTCGCGCGCTCGTTCGTCAGGCGATACGTCTCGGCGAGGGCGAGCCCGATGCCGGCAGTACCTCCATAGAGGTCGGCTCCCACCGTGCCGTAGGTGAATGCGAGAGCGCGGCCGTCGATGCCGCCGCCCTGCGTGGTGCCCATCCACGCATGGCGACCTTCGTGCACGTGCGCCGACGTGCACAGCGCCCGCGCGATGGTCGCGGCCGTCTCGAGGGCTGCGGCGCGTGCCATGCTCACCGCGAAGCTCTGGTAAAGGGGCGGAGGTTGTCCTCGGCGCCGGGCGCCAGCCATGGGCGCTCGGGATCGATTCCATCCGAGCGAAGATGTGCCTCGGCCGCGGCCAGTCGCGCCGCCGGCGTTGGTGCAGTCACCGCCGCCTCGGAGAGCAGTGCTGCGGCCATGCGCGCGCACCGGTGTGTTCCGTAACTGGATCCGTCGCCCGGGTCGTGCGCTGCACCCACACCGCGCGCGATGGGCTTAATGAGCGGCGAGAGATGCGCGCGCAACCGCGAACCGATTGTGGAGTGGACCTTCTTGAGGGCTGGCCACGCGTCGGCGATGCGATCCGACGGGAGATAGAGCACGCCGGAATCGGCGCGCATGAACCGATCGGGATGGCTCGGCACCTTGAACCGGAATGGCACGCGCGCCACGTTCAGCAGCCGTGTGATGCCCGCCACCAGCGCCGGGGCGTCCTCGGCGCCGACGTTCCAGTACACGCGCACGGTGGGCAGGAGCACCGGGTCGTGATCGGTGTTCCCCAGGGCCGTGTAGTAGCCGAACGAGAGATTGCGATACTCGTTCGGAATGCGGACGATCGCGGGTGCGCCTTCGACGAGCGTCCCGCCGTCGGGACGAATGTCGGCAGCGGCCACACGAAAGTTCACGGAGAATGCGCGCGCGATGGCGCCATGGCTATCGAGTTTCGCGATCGTCCAGCCGCGCTGCCACGATCCACGCCCGGCGTTGACGGCGGCGAGCCGCTCCACGAACACGGCGGCGTCGGCCGGCTCGGCAAAACGCGCGCGCGCCTCGGCGGCGTCGTCCACGCGGCAGTGGATGTGCCAATAGAGATCGTTCGCCAGGGTATCGGCCGTGAGCGCGGCGCGGCTCTCTCCGGTGTACGTGCGGTCGAGGAAAGCAGCTGCCTGGCCGAGGGTCGTGGGCTGAGTGGTCACGACTGCCCTTTCGTCCCGGCCGGATGTGAAATGCCGAACAACGCCTTTGCCGCGGCCTGCGGTCTCGCGAGGATGTTGATGCCGAGTTGAAGATCACCGGCGGCGAAGCGCGGCAACTCCTCCTGCGCTTCAGAGGACTCGTATGCGGTCTGAATCAGTCGCACTCCGGCGAGCCCTGCGGCGCGGCCAAGCAGAGCCGCGGCCGCCTCAGGGCCGAGGCTTGCATCCGCGATGTACGCGTGCCAGAAGCGCGCCATTTCGCGCTGCGCCGCGGGAAGCGCTTCGGTAAACGCGGCGGGTGCATGGGCCGCCACGTCGGCGGCATCGGAGGCGTGCGCCACGCAGTCGACGAGAAACGAGTGCAGCACCGAGCCTACGTCCCATGCCGGGTCGCCCCAGGAGCAGAACTCCCAGTCCACGATGCGGAGGTCCACTGGCGATTCACTGTCTCCCACATCGTCGCCCATTACCAGCACGTTGGACCACTTGAGGTCGCCGTGCACGAGCGCCGTGGTGGTCCACTCGTCACGCAGGCGGTCCATCGTGCGCGTGGCGGGTTCGTGCTGTTGCAGCAGACTGGTGAGCGTGAGCTGCGCGGAGGAGATATCGCGCAGCGTGTCGGGCGTCGGCGCGTGAATGTCGAGCGCCCATGGGCGCCGTTGCCGGGGAGCGCCGCCCGCCCGCGGCAGCGGCGACGGTGCGGGGAAGGCCCGGTGGCAGGCGGCGAGCGCAACGCCCAGCGGCTCGCCGATGCGGGGTGGCGCGGTGAGCGAAGCGCGCGCCATGACGAAGTCGAGCGGCTCGGCGTCGGCGAGCAGTTCCATCACGAGCAGGCCGCGCGTAGCGTCGTGATGCGCGAATGGCGCGAGGAACGGGCGCAGGCGCGCGGAGGCGGCGTCGGTTGCGGCGCGCGCGTGAAACCACGACTCCACGGCGAGCGGGGCGGCGGAGGCCGCCGGTGGCGCCTGCTTAATGAAGTACCGCCGGGGGCCCGATGTCTCGACACGCAGGTTTACGTTGCGGCCGCGCACGTCCGTGACGTGCACCTCGCCGTCGACAAGCTCGCGGGGATGCAGGAGATCGAGATCCAGAAGATGCCGGACTGCCGCCTCTGGTGAGAGCGGCAATCCGGCATCCCTGTTGACGATCGTGCTGACCCTGCTACGGCCCGTCAAGTCGATTCTGCGGAGTGGCTACTTCTTTTTCTTTGCCGCTCCGCGTTTTGCCCAGCGCTTCGCCGATTTCTTTTTGGCGGCGGCGTCGATCTTCCGGATGGCATCCTTCCAACAGATCAGCGCGAGCGTGCGTGGGCACCGCGCCGCCAGCGACGCGAAGCAGCTCGGCGTGCCCGTCCGGACGACGTTGATGACGCAGCGCGCAGTCCGCGTGTGCGGGCATCGCGGTGGTATGGTCCGCGCGCACCGCGGCGAGCGTGACCGCGGACACCGGTTCGTCATCGTTCTGGGGCACGAGCCACTACCCGACTGCGGGCAGCGCGTGGAGCCCGACACCGGGCAGCGCGTGGAGCCAGACTGCGGGCAGCGCGTGGAGCCTGACTGCGGGCAGCGTGTGGAGCCTGACACCGGGCAACGCGTGGAGCCTGACACCGGGCAACGCGTGGAGCCCGACACCGGGCAACGCGTGGAGCCTGACGACGGACAGCGCGTGGAGCCAGAGACGCCGAGCCGACGAACCCGTCGCCGCTTGGCTTTCACTCGACCACCGCGAACGCCGTCGGAACCTTCGTACGCGGCGGACCCACCGCCGGCGTCCATGGACTCGGACGACCAGTGGTTGTCGACGACGTCGCCGGTTAGGAACGATGCGGCGTCAAGCGCGTCGCCGTCGCCGGGCCTATCGTGCCTGGCGTCCTGCTCCTCGAACTGGTTCACGGGGGCTCCCACCGGCACGGGCCGGAGTGGCGTAGGATGTCGGTTTCAAATAGACGGGATCAGGCCACGGGCGTCAACCGCGTGCTTGCGTATCGGCACCGACTGCCGGATGTTCGAGCCATGCAAAGGCCCCCGAAGCTGCGCCCCATTCCGGGAACGCAGGCACCGGAGCGCTCTCGCGACGCGCCCGTCTCATTGCTTCCCGATCTCGACCAGATCGTAACGGTGCTCGTCATCGTGCGGCCGCGTCGTTCGGGCGCGGTCGAGGCGCGTCAGCTCCTCGCCTTGCGGAACGCGCCACCAACGGGGAAGCGCCGCAAACACCTCACGCGCGCCCAATTGGCGGCGCTGCGCGGTGCGAGCGAAGGTGACGTACAAAAAGTGATGGCGTACGCGGGCACGCAGCGTCTGACGGTGTCCGAGGTGAACGTCGCGCAGCGCAGCATTGCGCTCACGGGGCGCCTGGGCGACGCCATGGCGGCGTTCGGCGCCACGGTCCACGTGTATCGCGTGGGCGGTGAGCTGCTACGTGGGCGTGTGGGCGAGCTCTATGTTCCTGAAACTCTCGACGGCATCGTGCGCAATGTGCTCGGCTTCGACTTGCGTCCCGTCGCGCGAAGCAGGACGCCGGATGCCACGGCTACACCGGCCACATCTGGCGGACCGTCACCGTGCGTGAAGGTTCCGGTGACGCCAATGAAAGTCGCTCGCGCGTACGGCATGCACACCAGGCATCGCGGCAAGGGGCAGTGTCTGGGACTCATTGAGCTCAACAGCGTGAACTCGGCTGGCGTTCCCGTCGACGTGGGCTACGATGCGGGCGATCTCGCGACGTATTTCGCGAACATCGGCGTGGTGATGCCCACGGTCACGGCAATCGGGGTTGCTGGCGGAGCGAACCTTCCCGGTAACGCAAACGCCGACATGGAACCGATGCTCAACATCGAGATCTCCGGCGCTGTGGCGAATGGCGCTGATATCGCGGTGTACTTCGCGCCGAACACCGACGCCGGCTACTACGCCGTCGTCGCCTTTGCGATCTACGACGCGCTGCGCGATCCCGGCGTGGTGTCCAACAGCTGGGTGGGGGTGGAGTGGCGGTGGGGCGCGGCGCAGATGGATGACATCGACCTGCTGTTGCAAGATGCCGCGCTGCTCGGTGTCACCTTCACCACTGCGTCGGGGAACTTTGGCTCATCCGGCGACTGGCCCGCTGACTGGGACGGCACGGCGCACACCTGCTTTCCCGGGACGAGTCCCCATGCGCTCGCGTGCGGCGGCACCACGTTGAAGTTCACGGCGACGGGCCATGTGCTGAGCGAGAAGGTGTGGAACGATGCGTACTACGTGAGTGCATCCGGTGGCGGTGTGAGCAGTCACTTTGGGAGACCGGCCTACCAGGGAGTGGCGGGCGTCCCCGGGCGTCCGGATGGCACTCCCGGGCGCGGGGTACCCGACGTGGCGGGGAATGCCGACTACTGCACCGGCTACACGACGCGCTGGTCGAATGGCGTCAACGACGTGTCTGGCGGCACGAGCTGTGTGGCGCCGCTCTTCGCGGCATTCATCACGATCATCAACGGCATTCTCGTCGCCAAAGGATCACCGCGCGCGGGATTCGTGAACCCGATGATCTACACTCCGGCCGCCGCGACGTCGTTCTACGACATTGTCGACGGCAACAACGACCTGGAAGGGATCGGCGTGTTTGCCGCCGGTTTGGGCTGGGACTGTTGTAGCGGCGTGGGGGCGCCTCGGCTTGCACGATTCCTGCGCTCGCTACACAAGGGCACGCCCTAGCAGCAGGATGAGTCTCGGCGCCAGCACGATGTGCGGATACGCCCCCCAAAATGGGCGCCAACGTTGCCTTGGCGCGCGGTCGCGGGGCTCGGGTACCGCTGCATACATTAGAGGGTTCCTGCGCGCCCCATTTCCGACCCCCGCCGGTGTGAGCCAGCAAGTCCGCGATCAGCTCCAGGCCACGCTGAGTGGCACGCACACCCTCGAGCGCGAGCTTGGTGGTGGTGGCATGTCCAAGGTGTTCGTGGCCGAGGAAATACGGCTTGGACGCAAGGTGGTCATCAAGGTGCTTTCGCCTGAGTTGGCGCAGGGCATCAGCGTTGATCGATTCGAGCGCGAGATCAAGACGGTCGCCGCGCTGCAGCAGGCGAACATCGTGCCCGTGATTACGGCGGGCGACACGAACGGCCTGCCGTACTACACGATGCCCTTCGTGGAGGGCGAGTCGTTGCGCGCCAAGCTGGGGCAGGGTCCGCTCCCGGTCGCGCAGGTGGTGAGCGTACTTCGCGACGTGGCACGCGCGCTCGCCTACGCTCACGCACGCGGTGTGGTGCATCGCGACATCAAACCGGACAATGTGCTGCTTTCGGGCGGTGCGGCGGTTGTGACGGACTTCGGCATTGCAAAGGCCATCAGCGCGGCGCGCACCTCAGGTGCCGGCGCGACGTTGACTCAAGTAGGGACCAGCATCGGCACGCCGGCATATATGGCGCCTGAGCAGGCAGCGGGTGACGCGAACGTGGACCACCGAGCCGACATCTACTCGCTCGGCGCGATGGCCTACGAGCTGCTCACCGGGCAAGCGGTGTTTGCGGGGCGAACGCCGCAGCGCATGCTCGCGGCGCACATGAGCGAGACGCCAAAGCCGGTCTCGGAGCTGCGGCCCGACACGCCGCAGCAACTCGCTGACCTCGTGATGCGCTGCCTGGCCAAAGAATCGTCCGACCGGCCGCAGAGCGCCGGTGACGTGGCACAGGCGCTCGAGACCACGAGTGGCGGCAGTATGGCCGCGATGCCACCGATCCTGATCGGCGGCCCCGCGATGTTCAAGAAGGCGCTGGCGATCTACGCTGGCGCATTCGTTGTGGTTGCCGTGCTCGCGAAGGCAGCCATCGTCGGCATCGGTTTGCCTGAGTGGGTATTCGCGGGCTCGTTGATTGTGATGGCGCTCGGCCTGCCTGTGGTGCTCTGGACCGGCTACGTGCAGCGCGTGGCACGCCGCGCGGCAACCGCGACGCCAACGTTCACGCCGGGTGGAACGCCTGCAATGGCGCAGGGGACCATCGCGACGATGGCGCTCAAAGCCGCGCCACGGATGAGCTGGTACCGCACGGCGCGGGGCGGGGCGTACGCGTTTGGCGTGTTCATCCTGATGATCGGCGCGTTCATGGGAATGCGTGCGTTCGGCATCGGGCCGTTCGGGTCACTCATTGGTTCCGGTCGCCTCAATGCACGCGACGCGATTCTGTTGACGGATTTCCGCACGACAAACACCGACTCGACGCTGGGTCGCGTGGTCAGCGATGCCGTGCGCGCGGGTCTCACCGGTTCCACCGCGTTCACACTCACGCCGGCCGCGGCAGTGGTCGCGGCGTTGGGCCGCATGCAGCTCCCACCCACGTCGCGTGTGGACTCGGCACTGGCCCGCGTGATTGCCGTGCGCGAGGGCATCAAGGCGTTTGTGGATGGCGACGTCACTGGAGTGGCCGGCGGATACATCGTCTCCATTCGGCTTGTGCGCGCGGATTCCGGCGTGGAGATGGCGTCGTTCCGCGAAACGGGAGATGGCCCGCGCGGTCTCATTGACGCCGCCGACCGGCTGGCGCGAGCGCTTCGCAGCAAAGCGGGCGAATCGCTGCGCGACGTCAATGCGACCCCACCACTCAGTCAGGCAACCACGGCCTCGCTCGACGCCCTACGCAAGTTCAGCGAGGGGGTGCGCTTGAACTCAGCCGGGCGCCCGCGAGACGCCGTTCCGTTTGCGCGAGAGGCGGTTGCGATCGACTCGACGTTCGCGACGGCCTGGAGTCTGCTGGGTGCCGTGCTGTCGAACACCAACCAGCCGCGCTCGGGTATCGATTCTGCGCTCGCGCAGGCGTTCCGGTGGCGTGACCGCGTATCCGCTCTGGAGCGCGAGAACATCACGGCGCGCTACTACGCGCTCGGGCCGGGCCGGGATCGCGCGAAGGCGGGGGCCGCGTATGAGGCGATTATTGCCAAGACTGATAGCGGGAACGCCGCTGCAAACCTTGGCGAAATGCTGCGTACCAGACGCGACTTTGCCGCAGCAGAGGCCCTGAACATCGCTGCAGCGAAGCGCACTCCGACGAGCGCCATTCCGCTTGGCAACGTCACGGAGATGCAGATCAACCTCGGGAAGTTCAAGGAAGCCGAGGCGACGTCGGTGCCGCTTGCGAAGATCAATTCTGGATACGGCGTTTCGCGCAGGCTCTTCCTCAACTACGAGCGAAACGACATCGAGGAAGTTCAACGCGTGGTGGACAGCCTCCGAAAGGCGAAGCAGCCGCTCGGCAATTCGGTGGCTGGAAGCCTGGCGATACGTGGTGGACGAATCCGCGAGGCGGCGGCCTTGCTCGACGCCAACGCCGCTCCGGGTGCGCAGCTGTCTCCCGGCAACCAGATTTTCCGTGCGCAACTAGGGATTTCCACGCGCGGTCCGACACCGGAGGCGATCGCCACCCTGGAAGCTGCGGTTGCTCCAGCCCGCTTTGCCGGAATCGCATTGGTGGATCGTCCGTACTTTGCAGCGGCCAGAGCGTTCGCCCGGGCTGGGCGCCCGGCAGAGGCGAACGCCATGATTGCCCGATACCGAGCCGAGGTGACCGACACGGCGTTCCGCCGTGAGCGTGAGGCAGACCTGCACACAGCGTTGGGGGAGATCGCGCTCGCCGAGGGCAAGGCGCTCGACGCGGTCACGGAGTTTCGCCGCGGCGACATCGGCTACGATGGGCAACCGGCCAACGAGTGCGCGCCGTGCCTACCGTTCAATCTCGGCCGCGCCTTCGATGCGGCCGGGCAGGCTGATTCAGCGATCGTTCAATTCGAACGGTATCTCACGACGCCGTACTGGCGGAACTGGGAGCCCCCGCTCGATCCCAGCCGCCGACCCGCCATCCACGAACGCCTCGGCCAGCTCTACGAAACCAAGGGTGACACGCAAAAAGCCGCCGAGCACTATCGCGCGTTCATCGAACTCTGGAAGGACGCTGATCCCGAGTTGCAGCCGCGGGTGAAGGCCGCGCGCGACCGGCTCGCAAAACTGACACCAGTGGAAAAGCCGCGGTGAGCACCAGTTGAGCAACCCGGAACTCCGGGCCCTTCTCGACGCGACCCTGGCTGGCGACAGACCCCATGTCGAGAAACTTACGGTAACCGCTGCGGTTGTCTCCGCTGTGCTTCGGCGCGAAGGCATGGAGGCGACGCTGGTTGGCGGCGGTGCCATCGAGTTTCACGCGGCCGAGATCTATACCACGTCGGACATTGATTTGGTCGTCGAAGGACGAACACGCGCGGCCATGGATAGTGCGCTGACGGCCTTTGGCATGACGCGAAGCGGGCGTCACTGGTTGATTGGTGGGATGTTCATTGAAGTGCCCGGGAATGCGATGACAGACCCGACAGAAACCGCTATGGTTGGGCCCCTGCCGCTCCGGGTCGTGCGGCGTGAAATTGCGCTGGCTGACCGCATTATTGGATTTCGGCACTGGGGCGCCACGGGATACGGCGCACAAGCGGTGGCCATGCTGGCCCTGTTCGGCGCAACACTCGATGAGGCCATGCTGCTCCAGCGCCTGCGCGACGAGGGGGCAGTTGACGCGCTTGAGCCACTTCGGCTGCTGGCGCGAAGTGAGTCGAGAGTTGACGATGCCGAGCTTGGGGCGCTGCTTGATCGCCTCAAGCGCGGTGGTGGGCGGGACAATGAGGGGGAGAAATGAACGTGCCGGACACGATTGATCTGACCGACCTCCGCACACGGTGGGATGAGCAACGGACCCGCATGCGCGCGATCCTTGCGCGGATAGAATCACGGGGACTCACTCGGCCCGCTCGCGATCCCGAAGAACGTGCCTGGCTCGACGCTCGGGGAGAAAGTGGCCTCATTGAGGACGAAACCAGCGGCCAGCTCGCGCGTGCGTACTACCAGCGCCGGTATACGCGCACAAGCATCTCGCCAACCTGACCCCAGTGGAGAAACCACGGTGAGGCGGATCTGGCACGGTGGGGCAGGGGCAGATATACTTGTAGATATACTCTACGGTATATAGGAGAGATCGGTCATGGGCGTACCCCTGATGCTGCAGGAGCCGGATGCCCGGCGAATCGAGGCACTCAAGAAGCGCATCGGCGCCGCCACGAAGGTGGAAGTGGTCCGCACGGCGCTCGACCTGCTCGAGCGCGACACGGACCGGGCCGCCCGCGTGGCCCGATGGGAACGGGCAGTCGCACTGGCTGCGCCATCCAGCCGCAAGGCGCTGGCAGACTTCCGCAAGCACAGCCGCCTTAATCGTGCCGGCTAAACGATGCTGACCTCACCACCTCGCCAGTGGCGCGTATATGTCGTGGACCTTGCACCACGCGTGGGGTCGAAGCCCGGCAAGAAACGTCCCTGCGTCGCCATCCAGCCGAGCGAGTTCGGTGCGGCGGGGCACCCGAGCACGGTCATTCTTCCGTTGACCACGCGCCTGGTTGACGAAGATGCGTATCCACTGCGAGTCCGGATTCCCGGCGGAACAGCCGGCCTGGAACAGGACAGCGATGTGCTGGTGGACCAGATTCTTGCGTGGGACAATTCACTCTTCCGATCTGATCTGGGCGAACTGCCCGACGCATTGCAGGACCGGATCCGCGCCGCACTCCTCGAGTTCCTCGACCTGAAATGACCACCGACCTTCGCGACCAACTCCAAACCACCCTGAGTGGCACGCACACTCTCGAGCGCGAGCTCGGCGGCGGCGGCATGTCCAAGGTGTTTGTGGCCGAGGAGCTGCGGCTGAAGCGGAAGGTAGTGGTGAAGGTGCTCTCGCCCGAGCTGGCGCAGGGCATCAGCGTGGACCGGTTCGAGCGCGAGATCCAGACCGTGGCCGCGCTGCAGCAGGCGAACATCGTGCCGGTGATCAGCGCCGGTGACACAAACGGCCTGCCGTACTACACGATGCCGTTCGTGGAAGGTGAATCACTGCGCGCACGGCTTGGTCGCGGCCCGATGGCCGTCACGGAAGTGATTGGCATTCTTCGCGATGTGTCGAAGGCGCTGGCCTACGCGCACCAGCGCGGCGTGGTGCACCGCGACATCAAGCCGGATAACGTGTTGCTCTCCGGCGGTACGGCGGTGGTTACGGACTTCGGCATCGCCAAGGCCATCAGCGCGTCGCGCACGCAGTCGGGCGCGGGCGCAACGCTCACGCAAATCGGCACGAGCATCGGCACACCGGCGTACATGGCGCCGGAGCAGGCGGCTGGTGACCCGGGCATTGATCACCGCGCGGACATCTACTCACTCGGCGCGATGGCGTACGAGCTGCTAAGCGGTCAGGCCGTGTTCGCCAATCGCACGCCACAGCGCATGCTCGCCGCGCACATGGGCGAGACGCCAAAGTCGATCACGGAGTTCCGCGGCGATTTGCCTCCGGCGCTTGCCGACCTCGTGATGCAGTGCCTGGCCAAGGAAGCCGACCAGCGCCCGCAACAGGCTGGTGACATCGCGCGCGTGCTCGAATCCATCACCAGCGGTAGCGGTATGCAGTCGATGCCGCCCGTGCTGCTCGGCGGACCGGGCATGTTCAAGAAAGCGCTGGCGATTTATGCCGGTGCGTTCGTTGCCGTGGCGATTCTCGCGAAGGCGGCGATCGTCGGCATCGGGCTCCCGGATTGGGTGTTTGCCGGTTCGTTGATCGTGATGGCGCTCGGCCTGCCGGTGGTGCTCTGGACGGGCTATGTGCAGGGCGTGGCGCGCCGCGCCATGGCGATGACGCCGACGTACACCCCGGGCGGCACGCCATCAATGATGCAGGGCACGATCGCGACGATGGCGCTCAAGGCCGCGCCAAAGATGAGCTGGTACCGCACCGCGCGCGGTGGGATGTACGCCTTTGGCGCATTCATCGTGGTCATTGGCGCATTCATGGCGATGCGGCAAATGGGCATCGGGCCGTTTGGGTCGTTGATTGCGACGGGGGCACTGACCGGACGTGATCGGGTGATCATCACCGACTTCGCGGTGAGCGGCGCAGATTCCTCGCTCGGACGCGTAGTTGGTGACGCGATTCGCGCGGGACTAGGCGACTCGCGTGTCTTTAGCATCGTCTCACCCGCGGAGGTGGGAACGGCGCTGCAACGAATGCAGCGCCCAAGCGCATCGCGCGTGAATCTCGAGACGGCGCGCCAGATCGCGCTGCGCGAAGGGATCAAGGCCGTCATTGACGGCGACGTGACGACCGTCGGCTCGAGCTACATCGTGGCGGTGCGGCTCGTGACCGCAGACTCCGCGCGCGAACTTGCCTCGTTTCGCGGCACGGCGTCGAGCTCCGATGCGATCATCAACGTCGCCGACGACCTCTCGCGAAAACTCCGCGCCAAGGCGGGTGAATCGTTGAAGCGCGTGCAAGCCACGCCCGCACTCGCGTACGCGTCCACGAGCTCACTCGAAGCGCTACGCAAATACAGTGACGCCGCGCGCGCCAACGACGTGGAACGCGACTACCTGACCGCGATTCGTCTGCTGCGCGAAGCCGTGGCGCTGGACTCCAACTTCGCTGAAGGCTGGCGCAAGCTCGCCGTGGCGATCCGGAATTCAGGGGCGTACGCACCGTCGGTTGGCGACTCGGCAATTCGCCGGGCCTTCGCGCTCAGCGATCGGATGACCGAGCGTGAGCGCGACGCCGTGCTCGGTTACTACTACTCGGCAAGTCCTGGGTTCGATCGCGATAAGGCTGCTGCGGCGTACCGCAGGATGCTGGCCCGCGGCGACAGCGTGGTGGCGCTGCAGAATCTCGGCGTAATCACGAACCAGCGCCGAGAGTATGCGCGGGCAGAGAGCCTGTACCGTGAAGGAGCCCGCCTCCAGCCCGGAAACCAGAGCCCGTACAACAATCTCTACTTTGCGCTGATCAATCAGGGCAAGGTGAGGGAGCGCGATTCGCTGGTGGCCGTGATTGCGCAGCGATTTCCGGGATCGACGCTGGCCGGCCAGCGGGCGATTCAGGCGCTCGCCGATGATGGCCGGATTGACGAGGCGATGGCTGCCCTCGACTCTGCCCGGAAGAAAGGCGACCCACGTGCGCCAACGTGGGCGCACGGACTGCTCGCCAATGGCAATCGCGGAACCGGGCGGCTGCGCGATGCGCAGGCGGTGGACTGGCAGGCTTTTGCGATCGATTCCGCTGCAGGGCGTTCGTATCCACGAATGTTTGTGAGCGGTGCGGCACTCAACGCAAAAGTTGAGGCCGGGCTGCCGTTCGACGCCGAACTGAAGGCTTTCGACGCCGATGTCAACCGTTACAATTTCGAAAGCCGTCCGCTGACGGACCGGCCCTATAACCTGCTTGTTGCGATGAACGCGAGGGCGGGCCGCCTCGACAAGGCGCGGCAAGCCCTCGCACAGTACGATGCCGCATTGAGCCGCGACACCGCGTTTCGACGGTGGAGCACGCCCGATATCATTGGCGCGCAGGCCGCGATCGCCGAGGCCGAACGGAAGTGGGGCGAGGCTGCGGCACTGTATCGCAAGGCTGACCGGCGCGAGGATGGGCCCGTCAGCGACTGCGATGAGTGCGTGCCGATGAACCTGATACGCACCTTCGCGGCGGCGGGCATGGCGGATTCCGCGATTGCCGTCTACGAGGTATACCGGAAGACACCGTGGGGCGGGCGCGAGCGTAAGGGGCCGGACCGCACGGTGCCGGCATCGATCGTGGAAGCGCTCGCGAAGATGTACGAATCCAAAGGCAACACGGAACGCGCCGCGGAGCTCTATCGCGATTTTGTCGAGCTGTGGAAGAACGCCGACCCGGAGCTGCAGCCGCGCGTGGCCGAGGCTCGGGCTCGACTTGCCAAGCTGGGTGGGGTCGAGCCGGTGAAGCGGTAGTTGGATGTGAGCAGCGCCATCAACGCCAAACGCGTCATCATCCCCGGCCTCGCCGCCGGCTTCGTGTTGAACGTGATCGACTTCGTCTCGAACATGTTCATTTTGGGCGGCCGCACGCAGAATGATTTGCTCGCGGTGAACCCCATTCTCTGGGATGCGCTCAACCGGCCGGGGCTGATTGCTGTGTTCGTTGCGATCGATTTCGCGCTGGGGATCCTGCTGGTCTGGCTCTACGCCGCGATTCGTCCCCGGTTCGGCCCCGGTCCGGCCACGGCCATCAGAGCTGGCCTCGCCGCATGGCTCCTGACGACCCTGATGTGGTCGTTCTTCTATCTGATGGGCATCTACTCCGGAGCGACCTTCGCCCTGAGTGGGCTGGTCGCGCTGGTGAACATGCTGGCGGCGGCCTGGGTGGGCGGACGGCTCTACTCAGAGCCCGTCTGAGCAGGGGTCCCTAGAGCAGGGGTCTCGGCCGGAAGGGTAAATCATCAAGCAAGAACTAGAGCATCAACCGAATGAATCGGCCCAATTGGACTGATTGACTTGGTGGATGCTCTTGTTTTTGCCCGATGATACAACCGATAGAGCCGAGACCCACACCCAACGGCCCGAAAAGCGCCCGATAACCGGCAAATTGGTGACACAACGGGGGGTGGGCGGGCCGTAAGGCTGCGAAACCAGCCCACCCCCAACGTATCTCGGGCACCCTGTGTCGAAGATTGGTGAGAACGATGCATAAAGCCGTGCCCCCCACCGGATCGGCGACCGTGAGAGATGAGCGGACGTTGATCGCCGAAGCGGCGAAGGGCGACAGGACAGCCGCGCGCGAGCTGTACGACGCGCACGTCGAGCGGGTGCACCGAATCGCCTATCGCATCTGTGGGGACGCGGACCAGGCAGACGATCTCACGCAGGACGTGTTTGTGCAGGTGTTTCGCCGGCTCGACCAGTTTCGTGGCGACTCGGCGTTCAGCACCTGGGTGCATCGAGTGGCGCTGACGGTATCGCTCAATGCGATGCGCAAGGTGAAGAAGTTCCGGCAGCGGGAAACAGACCTCGATGAAGCCTTTCACCACGAGCACGACACAGGAGAGTTGGAGCCGGATTTGCGCGACCGGCTGCGGGAGGCGATCGACGCGCTCCCCGAAGGCAGTCGCGTGGCGCTGGTGATGCACACGATCGAAGGCTTCTCGCACAAGGAGATCGGCGAGATGCTCGGCATCGCAGAAGGCACGAGCAAGGCCCGGGTGTTCGATGCTCGGGCGCGACTCAAGAAGGCGTTGGCACCGCACATGACAGACCTAAGAAACACCAGCAACAACCAGCAGGAGCAAGCGTAAATGGAAGACCACAAACTGGACCAACTGCTCGAGGACGCGCGCACGAGCTATCGCGTGCCACCAGCGCCTGCAGTGGAGGCGATCTGGCAGGCCGTGGAAGCCGAGGCGTTCGCCCCTCGAATCGAAACGCGCCGCACGCTCGACTGGCGCTTCGCGGGCATGCTCGCTGCGGCCTCCCTCGTGATCGGGATCTTTGGCGGACGCTGGAGCGCTTCCGTGGCGCCGGCCGCAGTGATGGCGCCGGCCGCAAACGCCGAAGCCGGGTTCAGTCAAGTGGCCGGCTCATACCGTCACACCACCGAGGAAGTATTGGGTCGCACTGCCGTGCTCCTTGCCGCGCTTCGCTCGCCCGACGCGCGCAACGTGAACGCGCTGCAGGTGAGCGACCAGGCCCAGCGGCTCCTTGGCAATGTGCGCCTGCTGCTCGACTCGCCGGCGGCTGCAGATCCACAGATGCAGACGCTGTTGCTCGACCTGGAACTCACCCTCGCGCAGGTGGCCCGCATGCAGCCTGCCCGCGGCGAGTCCGACCTGACCATGATCAATGACGCCGTTGCCCACCGCGAGATCGTGCCGAGGATTCGTTCGGCCGTGGTCGAGATGTCGGCCGGCAGTTACTAAGCAAATCCAAACGCATATCACGCAACCGAGGAATACCTAGATGCGAATCCTGAACGCCACCCTTTTGTTCGCCGCGAGCACGCTGGCCGCGCAGGAGCCGCCGCGCCCGCCAGCTCAGGCGCGAGCTCCGCGCCCGTCGGCAGCACCCGCGCTCCCAGCGCTTCCCGCACTGCCGATGGACGCTCCGTCGCCAGTTGCGGCGCCGGCTCCAGTGGCTGCACCCGCACCCGTCGCTGCCCCGGAGCCAGTTGATGGATACCGCCTCGTGGCGCCGCGCATCGGCCAGGCCCTCGGCCCGCTCGATGCCATCTATATAGATGAACAAGGTCAGGGCCGCGTGGTTTCCCCGCGCCCGTTGACCGAAGAGGCCCGCGAGTTGGCGCGTTTGCAGGCTGAGATGGCGCGCGAGCAGTCGCGCATGGACAGCGAACAGGCCCGCGAGATGGCGCGCCTCCAGGGGCAGATGGCGCGCGAGCAGGCTCGCATGCAGATCAACACCGACGAGATTCGCGAGATGGCGCGCGTCCAATCGCAGATCGCGCTCGAGCAGGCGCGTATTGCCACCACAGTCAATGGCGGATTTGCGTACGCCCCGATGCCGAGCGGTCTGCCGTCGTCGATGCCGCGCGCCTGGGCGCAGGGCGATCCGGCCGACTCGCTGTACCGCGTGGCCATGGACGTGATGAACAAGGGCGACTACCGGAAGGCCGCCACGCTCCTCAAGGAGATACCGGTGAAGTTCCAGTACTCGCAGTACGCGGCGGAGGCGATGTACTGGCAGGCGCACGCGCTCTATCGTGTGGGCGGCACGCCCGACTTGCAGGAAGCGCTGCAGGTGCTGGAGACGCTGAAGAGCAAGTACCCGAACTCGCGCCTGCGCAACTCGCAGGCCGATGTGGGCGCACTGCAGGTGCGCATCGCCGGTGTGCTCAATACGCGGGGCCGCGGTGGTGACGACATCGTGAAGCGCGCGCTCGCGGAGAACTCGAACATCTGCGATCGCGAGGAAGCCCAGATTCGTTCGGCGGCGCTCAATGCGCTGATGCAGACGGATCCGGCGGCGGCCACCGAGTATGCGCAGAAGATGCTGGCCAAGAAGGACGACTGCTCGCGCGAACTGCGCCGCAGCGCCGTGTTCCTCATTGGCAATCGCCCCGGGCCCGCGTCGGTGTCCACGTTGATTGGCGTAGCGAAGACTGACCCGAGCGTGGATGTACGCACCAGCGCCATCAACTACCTCGGCCGGATGCAGAGCGACGACGCCCTTGCTGCGATCGAAGAGCTGCTCAAGTCGTCCGACGACCAGCAGATCCAGCGCGAGGCGGTGCGCGCGCTGGCCAATAATGCGAATCCTCGAGCCCGCGCCGGCATCAAGGCACTGGTGGAGCGGACCGATGTGAGCGAGACGCTGCGCACCACGGCGCTCGACGCCCTGAACCCGGAACGCGCCACGGCGGAAGATGTGGCCTGGCTGCAGGCCCTCTACCCCAAGGTGGAGAGCGCACGCCTGCGCTCGCGGATCATCAGCGCGATGGCGCGCATTGGCGGCACACAGAACGAGAAGTGGTTCACCACGCTCGCCAACAACGAGAATGAATCCATTGAAGTGCGGCTCGAGGCACTGCGTCGCGCAGGCACCACGATGGACATCGCCGCACTCGGTCGGCTGTATGACCAGACCGGCCAGCGTCAGCTGCGCTACGAGCTCGTCCGTCAGCTTGGCAGCCGCAAGGAACCCGAGTCGATCGACAAGCTCGGCGACATCGTCAAGAACGGCACCGACACGGAAGTGCGCAGCCGTGCCATCAATGCGCTGATCAACAAGAAGGACGAGCGCGCGACGAAGCTCGTGATGCAGCTCCTCGACCGTCCGTAATCCAACCACCCCTTGAAGAGCCTGGAGGAACGAGCCATGCAGGTCAGACGTCAGGGGACGAAAGCGGTCCTGCTCGGGTTGGTGGCGCTTGGATGCTCCACGGCTGGTGCACAAGGCACGCTCGAGCGGCGCATTGCATCAGCTGGCGATGGACCGGTGCAGTTCAACTTTGCAGCGCGCGAGGGCGTCTGCGGCAACGGCCGCAGCTACTTCCGCGTGGACGACGATGGGTGGTACCAGACCACGACATCATCGGGAAACTTCAGCAGCGATGCGATGCGGTCGGATGTGTGTCAGCGCGGCCCGGTGCGCGTAGTGGTGACGCACGCCGGCCGCGACATCGTGAAGATCGAGGCCTTTGCCGGTCCGCTCACGCCTGACCCCGAGTCGGGACGGGATCTGGGCACGGTGAGCGCGCGCGAAGCGGCACTGTATCTCCTGTCAGTGGCGGCGACCGGCGAGGGAAGGCCGGCGCGCGAAGCCATCATGCCCGCGATGCTCGCCGACAGCGCGGTGGTCGCAGCCAAGCTGCTGGAGATCGCCAAGGACCAATCCCGCTCGCGCGACGTGCGGCGGAGCGCCATCAGCTGGGCCGCACGCCGGCGCGCTGAGCCAGGTGGCCCCGGCGCAGCCGCGGTGGCCAAGGCGCTGAATGACATCGTGCGCAACCGCGAGGAAGGGGAGCCCATCCGCCAGCAGGCGCTGAGCACGGTGGCGAGCTTCAATCGTGGCGAGGGAATCCCGACGCTGATCGGGTTTGCGTCTGACGGCGACAAGTGGATTGCCCGTCAGGCGATGGCCACGCTCTCGCGCTCGGGTGATCCGCGAGCCCGTGCCTTCACGCGCGAGGCCGTGAAGCGGAGCGATCTTCCGGACGAGGCGCGTTCCGAGATCATCCGCGGGCTCGGCGGCGAATACGCCACGGGAGCCGATTATCGGCTGCTGCGCGAACTGTATCCGACGCTCAACAGCGACCGTGATCGCGAGTCGGTGATCAGCACGCTGGCCAACGCCGGTGGCTCGGAGAATGCGAACTGGCTGCTGTCCATCGCCCAGTCGCAAACCGAGCCAGTGGCACGCCGTCGGCGCGCAATCAGCGCGCTCTCCAAGTACGACGACCCCAGGATCAAGGAAGCGCTGAAGGGGTTGATCACGAAGGAATAACCGTGGAATAGGCAGCTGTGCTGGCGCCAGTGAGGTAATCGCGGCAACATACGTGCGTCACTCCCATCAGGAGTTTTATGCGCACCGCCCGATTCGTCACTGGCGCCTTGCTGTTGTTCGGCAGCGCGACCGTCTCAGCCCAGGCACCTGCCCGTAATGCAGCCAACAGCGCTGTGCGAGCCGAAGATCCGTCTGCGGCCACGCGCCTGCTGCGCACGCCTACGGTTTCCTCCTCCCAGATCGCGTTCGGCTTTGCCGGCAACATCTGGATTGTTCCGCGCGCAGGCGGCGACGCCCGGCGGCTGACCAGTTTCGCGGGCGAAGCCTCCAATCCGCAGTTCTCGCCGGATGGCCAAATGGTGGCCTTCAGCGCACAGTACGCGGGCAACACGGACGTCTATGTCGTCTCGTCGCGCGGCGGTGAACCCAAGCGGCTCACGTGGCACCCGGGCGCGGATCAGGTGCAGGGCTGGACGCCCGACGGGCGCAGCGTTGTCTTCAACAGCTCGCGCGCGACCCACGCACCCACCGGCGCTCCGCGCTTCTGGACAGTGCCTGCCGTGGGTGGCGTCGAAGAACCGATGGTCATCCCACGTGCGAACCAAGGGAAGATCTCGCCCGACGGCCGCTACGTCGCGTACCGCATGCCGGCGTCCTGGGACGAGGAGCGCCGCAACTATCGCGGTGGCCAGAACAAGGCCATCTGGATCATGGACACCAGGTCGTACGACGTCACCCAGGTGCCGTGGAAAGACCTGACCAAGGAAATCGATCCGGTCTGGGTGGGCGCCAATGTCTACTGGATTTCTGATCGCGACGGCGTCGCCAACGTCTATGAATACAACATGACGTCCAAGGCGGTCCGTCAACTCACCAAGTTCAGGGACTTCGACGTCAAGGCGCTCGACGGCGGGGCCAACGTGCTCGTGTTCGAACAGGCGGGCTACGTGCACGAGCTGGATCCCGTGTCCGGTCGCTCGCATATCGTGCCCATCACGGCGACCGGCGACTTCCCCTGGATGATGCCGCAGTGGAAAGATCTCTCAGCACGCGTGACCAACCTTGCCCTCTCCGCAACGGGCAAGCGCGCCGCAGTCGAGGCGCGTGGCGAGATCTTCACGATCCCCGCCGAGAAGGGCGACGTGCGCAACATGACCAACTCGTCGGGCTCGGCGGAGCGCTCGCCACTCTGGTCGCCCGATGGCCGCTCGCTCGCGTACTTCAGTGACAAGTCGGGCGAGTACAAGCTCAATATCGCCTCGCAGGACGGCCTGACGCCGCCGCGCGAGATCACCATTCCTGAGCCGAGCTTCTTCTACACACCCACGTGGTCGCCCAACGGCGCGAAGATCGGATTCCACGACTCGCACTTCCAGATGTGGGTGGTGGACGTCGCAGCAGGGACGGCGAAAGTCGCGGACTCTGACCCGTACTATCACGGCGATCGCACGATCACGCCGCAGTGGAGCCCGGACTCGCGTTACATCGCGTATCCCAAGCACCTCGCCTCCAACTTCCGCGCGCTGTTCATCTACGACACCGACAACGGTCAGGTGAAGCAGGTGACGGATGGGCTCGCCGATGTCACATCGCCCGCGTGGGATGCGGGAGGTAAGTACCTCTGGTTCTTTGCGTCAACGGATCTTGGCCTCAACTCGGGCCTGCTCGACATGTCGGCGTTCGAGAAGCAGAACACGCGCGCGCTGTATCTCGCCGTGCTCGCGAAAGGCGAGCCGTCGCCGCTGCTTCCGGAGAGTGACGAAGAGACTGCGCGCCGTGTAGCAGCTGATTCGGCGATGACCCCGAGCACCACCGGTGGACGCGGCGGTCGCGGCGGCGGTGCAGGTGCTGCCGCTGGTGGCGCGCCGGCGGACACTACGGGCGATGCGGTGCCGCGCGCGCAGCGCGTTGGCCCCGTGCGCATTGACTTCGACGGATTGCAGGACCGCGTGATTGCGGTGCCGGGCGTCACGCTTCGTGACTATGCGCAGCTCAAGGCCGGAGTTGCCGGCACGGTGTTCTTCCTTGAACCGGTACCGGCGAGCGGAACGGCCGGGGGCGGTGGCGGAGGGAACACGCTGCACCGGTACCAGCTGAGCACGCGCCGCGCGCAGACGTTCGTCACGGGTGCAGCGCAGTACACGGTGAGCGCTGACGGGCGAAAGCTCCTCTATCGCACCGGCGGTGGTGGCGGGCGCGGTGGTGCCGCGCCGGCTGCAGCGGCGGGGCTTTTCCTTGTGGATGCCGATCGCGCCGCGCCGCAGGCGGGAGCGGGTCGCCTGAACGTTGCCCTGCGTGCGCAGATCGATCCCAAGCAGGAGTTCCGCCAGATCTTCAATGAAGGGTGGCGCAACCAGCGCAACAACTTCTACGTGCGCAACCTGCACGGCACCGATTGGCCGGCGATGAAGAAGATGTACGAGCCGCTGCTGCCGTTCGCGATGCATCGTGCCGAGCTGAACTACCTCATCGACATGATGGGCGCCGAACTGGCGATCGGTCACTCGTATGTGCGCGGCGGCGAGATGCCCGAGGTGCCGAACGACGAAGGTGGCCTGCTGGGCGCCGACTTCAGCATCGATCAGGGCCGCTACAAGATCACCAAGATTTATGACACCGAGGCGTGGAACCCTGAGTTGCGTGCGCCGCTCTTTGGGCCGGGCATCAACGTGGCCGTGGGTGACTACGTCGTCGCCATCAACGGCACGGAACTGAGGGCGCCGGACAACATCCATCGCCTGCTCGACGGCACGGCGAACCGCCAGACGGTGATTGCGGTGAACTCGCGTCCGGTGATGGAAGGTGCGCGCAACGTCACCGTAGTTCCTGTGGCCACAGAGCAGGGGCTGCGTACTCGTGACTGGGTGGAGCACAATCGTCGCGTGGTCGACTCGCTCTCGGGTGGCACCGTGGCGTATGTGTACATCCCCAATACGGGCCAACCGGGTTACACGAGCTTCAACCGGTACTACTTCGCGCAGCAGCACAAGAAGGCGGCCGTCATTGACGAGCGCTACAACGGCGGCGGTTCGGCAGCCGACTATATCATCGACGTGCTCGGCCGCACATACGACGGCTACTTCAATAATCCTGTCGGCAACCGCGTGCCGTTCACCAGCCCGGCCGAGGGCATTTGGGGTCCCAAGGTGATGATCATCAATGAAATGGCTGGCTCGGGCGGCGACCTGATGCCGTTCATGTTCAAGAACCGCAAGATCGGGCCGCTGGTGGGCGAGCGAACGTGGGGCGGACTCGTGGCAACCAGTGACTCGCCCCCGTTTGTTGATGGCGGCAGCATGATTGCACCGCGGTTCGGGTTCATTGACCGTCAGGGCAACTTCGCGGTGGAGAACACCGGTGTGGGGCCGGACATCCAGGTGGAGAACTTCCCGAAGGAAGTGATAGCGGGGCGTGATCCGCAGCTGGAGCGCGCGGTGGCCGAGGTGATGAGCCTGATGAAGACCACGGCCGACGACCGTTTGACGAAGGAACCGACTGCGCCGACCTGGGGGAGGAGAGTGCCGCCCCGGTAGGCGTCGCGCTCCGGAGACAACGGTAACACGAACGGGTAGATTGACGGCATGCACAATCCAACCTTGGACGCGCTCCCCGGCGGCGATATCGTCGCCGAGGGACTGCGCGACCTCGAGGCGCGGGTTGAGTCGGCACCGGCGTTGTTGGTCAGCATCGGCGCCGCGCGCCTGCGCAGTGCGGGGATTGAAGTCGCAGAGGAGTTTGGCGATCCCGAGCGCCGCCTCTACGATTTACTCGCGCGCGATGACGCCAATTCTGCGCACGGACGCTACAACGCGCTGGTGCGACGACTCGTCAGTTTTGAGCGCGCTGTCGAATGCGAACGGCCGTAGATCGGGCGCGCATCGGACTGGTAATGGAAGCTCTTGGCCGAGCAGCCGATCAGCCGATTTCCGTGTACCTGGCTGGTGGCGCGACCGCCGTGCTCATGGGCTGGCGCTCGTCCACGGTGGACATCGACTTTCTGGCAGTGCCCGACAGCGGTGCGATGATGCGCGCCATCCCGGCGCTCAAGGAGTCCCTCTCGGTCAACCTCGAGATTGCGGGGCCTGCACAGTTCATTCCGGTATCGCCTGGTTGGGAGCAGCGCAGTCCATTCATCGCCCGACACGGGCAAGTGGATTTCTACCATTTCGATCTCGTTGCACAGGCGCTTGCAAAGCTTGAGCGCCGACATGCGCGTGACAGGGCCGATGTGGATGCCATGGTAGCGCGCGGTCTTATTAACGCGGCAGACGTGCGGGCAGCGTTCGCGCAGGCTGAACCGGAGCTCTATCGATTCCCTGCGATTGACCCGCCCACATTCCGGCGGGCTGTTGACGAGGTGTTTCCGCCGGACCATGACAGGTAGTGTTTCGCCGTGACCGCCACGTTTGACGTCATCGTTCTGGGCTTGGGCGCGATGGGGAGCGCCACCGCGTACCACCTCGCCGCGCGCGGGGCCAAGGTGCTCGGCATCGATCAATTCGATCCGCCGCACGACCAGGGGTCGTCGCACGGCGAGTCGCGCATCATTCGACAGGTCTATTACGAACATCCGCTCTACGTACCGCTGGTGCAGCGGTCGTTCGAGCTCTGGCGCAAGCTGGAAAAAGATTCCGGCGCGCACCTGCTCACGGTGACCGGCGGGCTGATGCTTGGCCGCGATACCAGCGGGCTCATTCAGGGCTGCGTGCGCGCAGCCAACGAGCATTCGCTTCCTATTGAACAGATTCGGCTCTCAGAACTGCAGGAGCGATTTCCGCAGTTCATGCCGATTCAAGGATTTACCGCGCTGCTGGATCCCGCGGCGGGATTTCTTGCTCCGGAAGCGTGCATTCGTACGCATCTGCAACAGGCGGCCAAGTGCGGCGCCACGCTGCACACCAATGAAGAGGTCCTCAAGTGGGGACCGACTGCCGGCGGCGGGGTGCGCGTGCAGACGTCGCGCGGCGCCTATGAAGCGGGGAAGATCGTGATCGCGGCGGGGCCCTGGGCGCGCGAACTGGTAGGCGCGATGGGGCCCCAGCTCGTCGTGGAGCGTCAGACGGTTCTCTGGTTCAAGCCGCCGGGCGACCGCGAACAGTGGGCGCCCGCGAATTTTCCGATCTTCATGTGCGAGTTCGACGACGGGCAGTTGGTATACGGATTCCCGGTGCAGGAGCGCGGCTGGAAGGCCGCCGTGCACTACGAGGGTGAACACGTGCGCGATGTGCGCAGTGCGCGGCGCAACGTCGAACCGCACGATGTGGCGCGCGTGCGCAATGCCGTGGCGCGGCTCTTTCCCTGGGTAACGGACGCCGAACTCACGCACAGCGCCGTCTGCTATTACACGGACACGCAGGACCTGCGGTTCGTGATTGATTTTCTTCCTGGCATGCCGCAAGTGTTGATCTCGAGTCCCTGCTCAGGACACGGTTTCAAGTTTGCGACGGCGATTGGCGAACTGCAGGCATCGCTGATATTGGAGGGGAAGTGCGACTTCGACGTATCACCGTTCCGGATTGACAGGTGACTCGCAGTATCCGCACTGCGCTGATGCTCGGCCTGTGCGCGAGTGCAGTGTCGGCGCAGTCCGTGGTCCGCGGCCGCGTGACGATGGCCGATGGCGCCACGCGTGCATCCGGTGTCATCGTCGTCGCGAATCCGATTGACGGAGTGCCGGCCGCCGTCGCTCGCGCTCTTACGAGCCAGCGTGGCGAGTATCAGGTGGCCTTGCCGCGGGCAGGGCGGTACCAGATCCAGGCGCTCCGTATTGGATTTCGGCCCACCGCGGGCCCTGTCGTCACTGTCGCGACAGCAGACACTGTAGATGCAAATATCCAACTCACTGACGTTGCAGTGTCGCTTGCCACGGTCACTGTCCGCGGCGATGATGTCTGCCGCATCAGCCCCGATTCCGGAGCGCTCGTCGCGCGCGCGTGGGAAGAGGCGCGCAAGGCGATCATGGCCTCGCAGCTCACGACCAATGAAGCGCCGTTGGTCGCCGAGTGGATCGAGTATCAGCGGACCTTCGATCCCACGGGCCGCATCATCCGCGCGCAAACGGTGCGCAGCACGCGAAGCCCCACCACGCACGCGTTCAAGAGCGCGCCAGCCGAGTCGCTCGCGACGCGCGGGTATGTGACGCTCGACGGCGGCGAGACCACGTTCCACGCCCCTGATGGCGATGTGCTCCTCTCGGACTCATTCGCCGCGACGCACTGCTTTCAGATCGTGCAACCGTCAAGCGGAGCGGACTCGCTCATCGGCGTCGGCTTTCGCCCCGCGGTTGACGTGCGCGACTTCCGCGGCATCGACGGCACCTTCTGGCTCGACAATCGCACGGCCGAGCTTCGCTGGCTCGACTATCGCTACCTGAACCTTCCAGCGGTGGCGGACCGCGCGCAGCCGGGCGGCCGTGTGGAGTTCCTCCACATCGGCACCGGCGGATGGTTGATTGGTCGCTGGCATATCCGCATGCCCGAACTCGTGCGCACCGTGTTGGGACCGAGTGCGTCGGGAGCGCGGACGGTACGCGCGCCGCCGGGCGGATCCTTGCGCGCGATCCAGGTGACGGGCGGCGAAGTCACGCGCGTGGCACGAGGGGAGACTCCGGTCTATGAACTCGCCGGCGCCGCACTCGATGTGCAGTTCGTGGAGCGTGATCGCATTGCGACCGCGGCTGGCGGCACGGTTGAACTGCTTGGCACCGATTATGTGGCGCGCGTTGGCAGCGGCGGCCGCGCCCGACTCACTCCGGTGCTGACCGGGCGATACGAAGCGCGCATTCGCACGGCCCTGATGGATACGCTGGGCGTTGCGCCGATCACACGTGAAATCGAAATCACACGCAGCGCCGCGCGCGACACCGTGCGCCTCGCCTCGGCCGACGAACTCGTGCGCGCCACATGCCGCGACACGGCCGGTGCGGGCACGTCACTGGTGCGAGGGTCCGTGCGCACGCCGACCGGCGAGGCGGTGCCGCACGCGGCGGTGGTGGTGGCCTGGCAAGGGCAGTTCAAGATCTTTACGCAGGGCAACAGTGATCGTGTGTCTGCGGTCGAGGAGAGCTCCGGCGCCTTCAGTGATTCGGCGGGCAAGTGGCGTGTCTGCGGTGTGCCGCGAGAGATCCCCGTTGTCGTGCGGGTGAAGACCGACGATGGCTCCGATCAGGTGCGCGTGCGATTGCAGGCGGGCGAGTCGATTCGTGCGGTGGATCTTGTGCCGCGCCCTGTTGCGGCGACCATCGACATTGTGTTGCCAAAGACAAACCGCGCTCTGGTGGAGCTCTCGGTCAGCAACGATGCCGGCGCGATGCTCTCCGGTACGACGCTTGAAGTGGCGTTGCCTGGCGGCGGCACGCGGAGCTTTACCACCACGGCGTCCGGGCTTGCTCTGATTCCCGATGTCGCCGTGGGCAAGCTCACTGTGCGCGCGCGAAAGATCGGATACCTCCCAGGTCAGATCTCCGCGACGATTGCCGCGGGGCGCAACACGGTGCCGATCATCCTGAGCAACATGGCACTGCCCTCGCTCGATACGGTGCGAATCATCGGCGATGAACGAAAACGCAACGATCGACTCGACGAGTTCGAGACACGGCGGCTCAACGCTGCGGCAACGCGGTCTATCACTCGTGCAGAGATTGAGAGGCGAAATCCCACGAGCGCCTGGCACATGCTCTCGAACATTTCTTCGATTAAAGTCGAGGAGGTGGGCGGCATCGTGCGTGCGTTGCCCACGCGCGTGCAACAGGTGAGCCTGATTAATCCAAATCGCCCCTGCTTCATGAAGGTTGGCGTGGACGGAGTGGTGTGGCCGGACGATCCGCCGAACCTGGCCAATCTTCCCCCGGCGAATGCCATTTATGGCATTGAGGTCTTTGCCGGGCCGTCGTCCATTCCGCTTCAGTATGGCGGAACGGGCAGCGACAAATGGTGCGGGTTGATCATGGTGTGGACACGGTAGGCAAAGGTCTCGGCTCTATCGTTTCAATCATCGGGCAATAGCAAGAGCATCAACCAAATGGCATTGGGCACATTGGCCCGATTCACTTGGTGGATGCTCTTGTTCTTGTTTGATGATTAATCCCTTCCGGCCGAGACCCAGGCCAAGCCGAACTGCTACGCACCGAGCTCGCGCGAGGCCTTGGTCAGCAGTTCAATCGCGCGATCCAGCTTGGGCGCCGCAGTCGCAAACGAAAATCGTACGAACCCCTCACCGGCCACACCGAAATCGGTGCCGGGGCATCCGGCTACGCCGAACTCTTGCAAGAGCCGCGACTGAAACTCTTGCGTGATGAGGCCCGACTTGGCGAGCAGGGGTCGCACATCGGTGAAGGCATAGAACGCACCGGAGATTGGCGCGCAGTGCATTCCGGGAATCTGGTTGAGCGCCGCAACGAACCGATCACGTCGCTCGTGCAGGGATTCCCGGAGCGCGTGTACTACATCCTGTGACCCCTCGACCGCCGCCACGCCGCCGCGCTGAATGAACGGCGGTGCGCAGGAGGTGTTGTTGATCACCAGCGCCACCAGATCAGTGAACAGCGACTTGGGCACGACGCCAAACCCCAGCCGCCAGCCCGTCATCGACCAGCGCTTAGAGAATCCGTCGATGATGATCGTGCGATCCAACATTCCGGAAACGGCAGCGGCCGATGGCGACGTGCCGTCAGCGTAGTCGTACGCGAGGCCACTGTAGATCTCGTCGCTGATGATCCACAGGTTGTGCTTTTCTGCAATCGCACCAATGCGCGCCATGTCCGCGGCGGTCGCCGTCCACCCCGTGGGATTGTGGGGTGAATTGAGCACAATCGCGCGTGTGCGCGGCGTGATCATCTGCTCGATCGCGGTGAAGTCCACTTGCCAGCGGCCATCGGTGAGTGCGATGGGATACTCGCGCACGATTCCACCGGCGAGCCGAACGGCCGAGGGATAGATGGGGAAGCCGATGTTCGGGATCAGTACTTCGTCGCCAGGATTCACGGCGGCGAGGAGCGCGTACTGCAGCATTGGCTTGGCGGCGGACGTGACGACGATGTTATCGAGCTCCGCCGGAATCCCGCGACCACGCACGTAGCCGAGGAGTGCGCTACGAAGTTCGGGAAGTCCGGCCGGTGCGGTGTACTTGGCGTCGTCGGATTCGAGCGCTTTGACGCCGGCGTCTATGGCATGTTGCGGCGACGGAAAATCCGGTTGGCCGAGTTCCAGGTGCACGACTTCGCGGCCGGCGAGGTCCAGCGCGCGCGCGGCAGCGGCAACCGCGAATGCGCCTTCGATTCCGAGTTGGCCGAGTCGGTCGGCCTTTGCGGGAGAAGCCACGAGTGCCGGCGTCTACCGCGTGGTCAGGTGAACCTGTTGTCCACCGACCGAGAGCGAGATGATGAGGCGGTCGAACGCCGGCGCCTCGGGTGAGCTGGGAGGATACGGATTCGTCTCTGGGAGCGAGAGCGCGAAGATGTCGTCGCCGCGCTCGCCGATCTTGGCGCCGACCGGGCGTGCGCCGGGCATGGTGGCCTTGTCCCAGGCCTTTCGCGAGAACACGCGAACTGTCATCAAGTTGAGCGATGGTGCCTTGGAGCCGCTGTCTGGAACGAAACTGAACTCGACCGCGAGATGCGCACCGGCGGTGGTGTCCTTCTTCTCGGTGGCGCGGTACTTGCCGGTCCAGACGCCCGGGAGGGTGAGGTCGAAGCCGGCGGTGGCGCTCACATACTTCTCGGTCGGCATCGTCTTGGCTGCTGCGGCGTCGGCGATGGCGGCGTCGGCGTTGGGCGGTGCCGGGGCATCGGTTTTGCCCGAGCAAGCGAGGGCGGACGCGACGAGAAGCAGGGTAGGGAAACGGGGCATTGGGTCGGGTCTAGGAGGAGGCCTTGGGAAGATACCCGCTTAGGCGAGCCGGACAGGGGGTTTTCGTCGGCGGAACGGCGTGAGCCAGAGGCGCATAACCGGTTGGTACGTCTGGAATTCGGCGTTAAAACTGATACTATTACAGTATCGGATCCCGGCCAGACCTTGGGCCGGGATTTGTGTCCTCAGCAGGGTTTTTTTTGGGGTGTAGCTCAATCGGCAGAGCGCCGCACTGTTAATGCGGATGTTGGTGGTTCGAGTCCACCCGCCCCAGTAACGACAGTTCAGAGTTCAGGGTTCAGGGTTCAGGGTTCAGGGTTCAGGGTTCAGAGTTGGGTGTAGGGTTCAGAGTTTGTGGTGGCAACAGGGCTCGGCGAGGAATCACCTCGGCGGGCCCTTCTGGCTTTGTGCGATGTGTCGGCGCTCGCGGGTTGGCTGACGCAACGTTTCGGTTGGGGATGCAATGAATTGGTGACGCGGTTCGCGAGGCGATGACATATCGTTTGAGCGTTCGCGACCGCACGATCTTGCCCCACCCAAGCGAGGCGACCAGCCCATGTATAGTTTCCCGGAGGCACGGAGGACGCCGGTGAAATACAGGGTAGCGCTGCGCCGAACCGATGAGGGCTACAGCGTTGAAGCGCTCGGCCTTCCCGGGTGTTGGTCGCAAGGGGAGACCGAGGCTGAGGCAATCGCGAACATCCAGGATGCAATTCGCGAGTACCTCGCCGCGCGCAACGAAATGGTGCGTGACGCCGAGGTCCGCGAGGTCGAGGTCGGGTAATTGTGCCGCGGATTCCCGGCGTCAATCACCTTGACGCCATCCGGGTGCTTGAGAAGGTCGGCTTCCGGATTGCCCGTCAGGGGAAGCACATCGTGATGACCGACGGCGAGCGCATTGTCACGACCCCGCGCCACAATCCGGTCAACGCGTTCACCATGGGCGGCATCGCGCGGGATGCCGGGCTCACGCCGGAACAGTTTCGCGAGCTGGTGTAGCCAACCTGCAGAGGGGTCGGACCGCCCCGCTTGCGCCGGGAATCGCAGAATCGTATAATGTAGTCACTTGTGACTACATTGGTGAACAATGCGAACGATTGGTGTGCGTGAGCTGAAGGCGCACTTGAGCCGCACCCTGCGCGACGTGCAGCGCGGCGAGCACTACCTGGTGACGGATCGGGGCCGCGTGGTTGCCGAGTTGCGCACGCCAGGAGGCGAAGCGGCGCCCGTGCTCAGTGAGACGGAACGTGCACGGCTGCAAATGGCGGCGGCAGGCGAGTTGCGTTTGGCGGAAAAGCCACTGACTCCGATTCGGCGGTCGGGGGTCAAGCTGCCCGATGGGACCGCTGCCGAAATGCTCGATTGGCTGCGCGGCGATCGATGATTGTGTACGCGGAATCGAGCGCGGTGTTGGCGTGGATTTTTCAGGAGCCACGCGCCGACGCAGTTAACGACGTGTTCGATCGGGCGACGCTGGTGCTCTCTTCCGCGTTGACCACGATCGAATGCACACGTGGCGTGCGTCGTGCAGAGGCGGCCGGCCGTGTGACAGCGCGCGAAGCGGACACGCTGCTGGCCGAGTTACGGTTGTTGGCCGACGGGTGGGACGCGATGGAAATCGGTGAGCGGGTGGTACTCGTCGCGTCAGCGCCGTTTCCGGTGGAGCCGGTGCGATCACTCGATGCGATTCACCTCGCGAGTGCAAAGCTCGCCAGCGATCGTCTTGGTGATGTCGCAGTGCTGTCGTTCGACGAGCGGGTGCGCGCGAATGCTGAGGCGCTTGGGCTTGGGGTGCTGCCCCTCACCGCGCCGTCAGCTTCTCCGTCTCGCTGATCGCTGACGCCCGCCGCTCGATGCTGTCGCAGAGTTCGCCGAAGAAATGCAGCGACACAATGCCCGGATGGAGGAGCACGGTGTGCTGCGCGCCAACGGCCTGCTCGAGAACCTGCCACAACTTGTCGGGCGGGTTCTCGGGCAGGGTGCTCACCCTAGCGCCGCGCGTACACGCTGGTCTTTCCCGCCTTGGTCCACGCCGTGACTTCGTAGGGCTGCTTCTGGTTGCCCTGTTCCATTCCAGGCGAACCGACGACCATCCCGGCCACTGCGAGCCCGACAATCGCCGGCTTCTCCTTGAGCATCTTGTGCACGAGATCGGCAGGCACGTGGCCTTCCACCACATACGAACCGACGAGCACGGTGTGGCAGCTCTCGAGCTCCCCGGGCACGCCGGCGTCCTTCTTCACCTGCGTGAGATCCTGCATGTCCACGACCTTGGGCGCGAAGCCGTTCTTCTGGGCGTGAGTCACCCACTCCTTGCAGCAGCCGCAGGAGGGCGACTTGTACACGGTCATCGGAATGGGAGCGGCCTTTGAGGCACCGGCCTGCGCGGCAAACCCGCTTCGCGATACGAGCGCGATGCCCGCGGTGGCCAGCGCAAACGAACCCAGAAATTCACGTCGCTTCATTTAATAGTCCCTCAAATCAGTCGTCAGAAAAAAATCACGGAGTCGCCGAGCGGGACAACCCCGCCAGCGTGGCCACAATCAACAGCGCCCACTGTGGGCCTTTATACCCTACTGGGCCGTCGTCGTACCACTCGCCCGCCGCATGAGAGTTACCGCCGCGGCCGCCGCCGTCAATCGTGATGGCCGGAATCCCCAGGCTCATCGGCAGGTTGCTGTCCGTGCTGCTCGCAGCCGACTCAGACTCCAGCCCGACCACCCGCGCCGCCTCCAGCGCCGTGCGCACAATCGGCGTGCTGTCGGTCTGCACCACGCGCCCCACGGGGCGAATGCCAATCGTGTCGTACTTCACTGTGATCTTGCCCGGCACGCCCGGCCAGCGCGCGTTCTCCTCGGCCACTCCCTTCGCAATCGCGGCCTGCATCAGCTGATCGATCTTGTCGAGGTTGTCCAGCGATTCGGATCGCATATCCACTTCCATCGCCGCATCGGGTGAAATCGTGTTCACCGATGTTCCACCCTTCACGACCCCGACGTTATACGTGGTCTTGAGCCCGCTCGGCGGCACAATCTCCCCAATGCCCGCAATCGCGCGCCCCATAGCATGAATGGCACTCGGCGTGCGCCCAAACGCGCCATAACTATGCCCGCCGGGGCCGGTGAAGATCACGTTGTACCGCTTGCTCCCCACGGCGCGCGAGGTGACATCGGAACCGGTGCCATCGACAGAAATGAACTGATCGATCTTGCCCTTGTACCCAACATTGAAAAGCTCGCGCACGCCGCGAAGGTTGCCGGGGCCCTCCTCGCCAACGTTCGCCACGAAAATCACCGTGCCGCGCGTCTCAATCCGCGCCTCGTTCATCGCGCGCGCCACCGCCAGAATCACCGCGAGACCGCGGCAATCATCACCAATACCGGCACCCTCGAGCCGCGTACCGGTGCGCTTCACCTTCACATCCGTCCCCTCAGGAAACACCGTATCCAGGTGGCCGGCAATCATGATGGTGGGCCCACCGCCGCGGCCGGGACGCTCACTGATCACGTTGCCCACGGCATCGATTTTCGTGTTGGCATAGCCCAGCGCGATCATCCGCTTCCGGAACTCAATGCCACGCGCCGTCTCCTTGAACGGGGGCGCGGGGATCTCACAGATCGAGATCTGGTTATCAATGATCCAGCTGTTCCAGGATTGGATCGCCGCAAACGCCCGACGAATGCCCGGGTCGTCGGCGGGAAGCGCCGACTGGGCCGCGGCCGTGGCGGCCCCGAAAGTGGACAGCGCGGAAAAAAGTGCCGGCCGGAGGATGTGGCGGAAAGCGCGGGAATGCATATTCGGCGGATGTTTATTGAGACAATTCTGCGGAATTCGTTCAGGGCGGGTCGGGCCGACCACGCCATGCTCATGGAACATTATCGCCGAATCAGGCAGGTCGCACCATGACAGCGGCCGCTCTACCTACCCCGCGATGGGAAGACCACTACGACCCAGGGGTGCCGCGCACCCTTGAACCGTATCCCAATCGCACGCTCCTCGACTACCTCGAGGACGCGGCGCGCGAGGATCCGGATCGAACCGCCCTGTGGTTCAAGGGGCGCACCCTCACATGGAAGCAGCTCCGTGAGGCCGCGAGCGCGTTCGCCGTGGCGCTCGAAGCACAGGGGATTGAGCGCGGCGACCGCATTGCGCTGGTGCTCCCCAACTGCCCCCAGTTCTTGATTGCCGAATATGGGGCGTGGATGCTGGGCGCGGTGGTCTGCCCGCTCAATCCCATCTATACAGAAGAAGAACTCGCTACCAACCTGCGCACGCTCAAGCCGCGCATCGTCATCACGCTCACGGCCTTTTATGAGCGGGTGAACACGGCCCGCGCCGGCACCACGGTTGAGAAAGTGATTGCGACGAGCATCAAGGAATACTTCCCACCGCTCCTCAAGTTTCTCTTCACGCTCCTGATGGAGAAGAAACTCGGCCACCGCGCCAACGTGCGCGATGACGATCTCTGGTTTGCGGAGATGGTGGACATGTACCGCTGGCGCACGCCCGCTGCCGCGCCGCCGGGTCCAGAAGACGACGCGCTGATCCTGCTCTCGGGCGGCACAACCGGAACACCGAAGGGCGTGCCGGCCTGGCACCGCGCACTGGTGATGACGGCGCTGCAGTTCCGCGCGTGGACCTCGTCGCTCATGCGCGACAAGGAGGACTCGATCCTCCTGCCGCTGCCGCTTTTTCACTCGTATGGCGCCTGCCTCGTGCAGGCGGGTTATCTGGTGGGGAGAAATCCGCTGGCGCTCGTGCCCAACCCGCGCGACCTCGACGATCTCGTGAAATCGCTCGAGCGGTTCAAACCGACGCTCTTTGCCGGCGTGCCCACGCTCTACAATGCGCTGCTCAACCACCGCGACGTGAAGAGCGGCAAGGTGACCTTCAGTTCATTGAAGGTCTGCGCCTGCGGTTCGGCGCCGCTGATGGCGGAGACGAAGCGCCGGTTCGAGGAGATGACCGGCGCGAGCATCACCGAAGCGTATGCGCTCACCGAATCGCTGATCGCGGGTATCGCAAATCCGGTTGCGGGCGTCCGAAAAGTGGGTTCCGTGGGGATTCCGCTGCCCGATGTTCACATTCGGATAGTAGATGTGGACGAACCCACCAAGGAACTGCCGACGGGCGAGGTGGGGGAGATTCTCATTCGCGGTCCGCAAATCATGCGCGGGTATTTCGAGAACCCTGCCGAAACCGCGCAGATGCTGGTGCCGCACAAGGACGGGCACACCTGGCTGCACTCCGCCGATCTGGGCTACATGGACGAAGACGGCTACCTGTTCATTGTGGACCGGAAAAAGGACCTCATCAAGGCGAGCGGCATGCAGGTGTGGCCGCGGGAGCTGGAGGAGGCGATCGCGAAGCACCCGGCGGTGGCCGAGGTGGGGGTGCGCGGGTTTACGGACGCGGCCAAGGGCGAGATTGCCGTGGCGTTCGTGGTGCTGCGCGAGAACATGCAGGCCACGGAGCAGGAGCTGCGCGACTATTGCAAGCAGCATCTGGCGTTCTTCAAGGTGCCCGCGCGCGTGGTGTTCCGGCGCGAGCTGGTGAAATCGATGATCGGCAAGGTGCTGCGGCGCGAGTTGAAGCTCGAAGGGTCAGAGCTCTCGCCGCAGGGGTAGCGCGTCCAGCCGGGCCCGAACCTCCGGGCGAAAAAAAGGCCGCGAATCAGAATTCGCGGCGCTTCATTTCCTTGAAAAACTTGTCGCGCTCGATCGCGCCATCGTCGGTCGTGCGCGCGGGCGCGGTCTTGTCGTAGGTCTTTCCGGCCTCGGACTTTGGCCGTGCTTGCTTCGCCATCTTCTTGACGAGGTTCGCAATCTTCTTGTCGTCGTACATTGCCATCCCGTGTCCTCCGGCGTAGGAGCGTTCTTGGGGCGTGCAGGAATAATGTAGCGTAGATTCCCGGCGTGGACGGAATGGCCGGGGAGCCCGCTCCCCAACCCGGTGGAACACGAGCCGCCAGCTGGTTGCTGGCCGGACTCGGCGTCGCCGCGATAGGCGGCGCTCTGGCCGCCGCCAGCTACCGCGCGTTCGATCTGGACCGGTTCTTTGTTCCCAAGGAACTGGCGCTGCACGCGGGCGCGCTTGTCGCCGCGGTGACTCTGGTGGCCCGCCGTGGCGAACGGCACTGGTTCCGTGCCGACGTCGCGTTGGCCGCCTGGGTGCTCCTCTCGCTCTGGTCCGCGGTGTATTCCACCAGCGGTCAGCACGCATTCCGGGCGCTGGGCATCACGCTGAGCGGTGCCGCAGTGTTCTGGGCGGCATCAATGCTGCGCGACGCCGGACGTTCGCGCGCCGTGGTGTTGCTTGTGGCCGCCGCCGCGACAATTGCATCGGCATCGTCGCTCGCGCAGGCGTATGGGCTTACGCTCGACGTATTCGCGCTCAATCGCGCCCCCGGCGGCACGCTGGGTAATCGCAACTTCATTGCGCACGTGGCGGCGATGTCACTGCCGCTGCTCATCTGGCTCGCGGCCACGGCGAAGACATCTTTTCGCGCACTGCTTGGCTCCGGTGCCACGCTCGTTGCTGCAGCCGCTTTGGTGCTCTCGCGTACGCGTGCGGCCTGGCTCGCGCTCGCGGTCTGGCTGATCCTGGCGATCCCATTGGTCTGGCGAAGCCGAGGTGTGATTCGCACCGCGCTCGCGCCGCATCGGGCCAAGCTGCTTGGTGGCGCGCTGATAAGCGGTGTGGCGCTGGCACTCGTGTTGCCGAACACGCTCGACTGGCGGAGCGACTCGCCCTATCTCGATTCGGTAAAGGGCGTGGTGAACTTCCGCGAGGGAAGCGGGGCGGGGCGGCTCAAGCAGTACCAGAACTCGCTGAAGATGGCGCGGGCGCACCCTCTCGTGGGCGTAGGCCCGGGCAATTGGGCGGCAGAGTATCCGGCGTTTGCCGCGCGGAACGATCCTTCGCTCTCGGACGCCACGGGAATGGCGCAGAACCCGTGGCCGAGTAGTGATTGGGTGGCGGCGGTATCAGAGCGCGGGGCGATTGCAACGGCGGCGTTGGCAGCGTTCGTCCTCATCCTGTTGACGAACGCCTGGCGTGGGTGGTCTGACTCGGTGTTCTCTTCGCGCGAGCGGATGGGTGCGCTCGCCGGCGGGAGCGTGGTGTTGATTGGCGCCGTGGAAGGGGTGTTCGACGCGGTGACGTTGCTGGCGTTTCCGACGGTGATTCTTTGGGCCGCAGCCGGGGCGTTGATTCCGGCGGGGCGGGCGGTGAAAGTCTTTTCGGCGCCAGATGCGCGTGCGCGGTTCTATCTCGCCGCGATCGTGGCACTGATCTGGACTGGATTCGTGGCACGGAGCGCGTTCAAGATCGATGCCATGCGCCTGTTCACACAGGGTTCGTATGATTCCGTGCGCGCCGCGGCTGCGCGTGACCCGGGGTCGTACCGGATTCAGCTGCGCGCTGCGGAAATTCAGGCCGCTCGGGGGTATTGCAGGTTGGCGTACCACAATGCGATGCGGGCGAACGGTCTATTTCCGCACGCGGTGGCCGCACAGAAGTTGGTGGCGCAGTGTGCCAACTCTCAACGCTAAACTCGCAACTCTGAACAGAAACTCTGAACTCTGAACTCTGAACCCTCAACTCACTCCATGCCTCCCTCTCGACAGTTGCCAGTTGCCGATGCAATCCCCGACTCAGGTACGAGTGACGGCCTGCCGCGGCGCGAGTTTCTCTCCGCTGCCACCCTCGCCGCGGTTTCTGTGGTGCTCGGTGCGTGTTCCGGTGGTTCGGGGGGTGGTGGAGGCGGCCTGACGTCGCCGACGGGACCCAATCAAGAACCACCTCCCGGCACGGGTGGCGCGACGCTGAACGTGACCGTCTCGGCATTTCCTGCGCTGGCCAACGTCGGTGGCATGGCGGCGGTGGGCTCGCTTGGCAACAAGCCGGTGGCGGTGGTGCGCACAGGGGCCGCCACGTTCACCGCGCTTTCGCGCATCTGCACGCACGCATCGTGCGACGTCGACATCCAGGCGAGCCGGTTTGTCTGCCCCTGCCACGGGTCTGAGTTCAACTCCGATGGCCAGGCCATTCGGGGACCAGCGCAAGCGGCGCTTCAGCGGTTCAACGTGGCGGTGGGCGCGGGTGGGGCGACGCTGACGATCAGTTAGTCGGCGGTAGCCACCCGCACTTGCCCAATGAAAACGGGACGTCGCGTGTGAATAGCGCCGTCCCGTTTTCAACTGTGACCTTCGTTCCTCCAACAGGTGATTTCAATCTGCCGGAGTCGTGGTTGTTCGTCAATGGCGACTCGCCTGTGTGGCGACTCGCCCGTGCTCGGACCGGGGATCGAACCCGGACTCCTGTTGAAGGAACGGGATCCACAGTCCCGCGCGTCTACCAATTTCGCCACCCGAGCCGGGTTTCCATTCACATGGAAACGACGTGCGCGCTGTGACGCACACGCTGCGAGTCGAGTGGGAATGTTGGTAGTGTGATGTTTTAACGCGTCACCATTTCATTGCCGGCCCCACCGTTTCATTGCGCGCCCACGAGATCCCGCACCACTGCGGCAATCGCCTCCGCACTCGGCGCCGTCCCCTGCGCCGATTTCGGACTCCCGCCGCCCTTGCCGCCGTGCGCCGTGAGCGCGGCCTTGAGCACTGCGCCAGCGTTGACGCCGCAATCGTCTGACGCAGCATAGATCACGGTCGCCGGTGCGTCGCAGCTGCCGATGAATCGTGTGCCGGTGAGCGCCGTGGCCGCCTGCGCGAGTGCGCGAATCTCGTCGGGTGAGGCACCGCGATGCACGATCAGCTTGTGCCCGGCGGCGTCCGGCGATGCAGCCTCGCGCAGCTCGCGAATCCGGTACACCGCGAGCGCCTCGCCCATCTTGCGCCGTTCCGATTCCAGCGCGCGCAGCGACTCAGCCTGACTCGGCACGAGCGCGGGAAGTTCATCGATTCCTGCGGACATCGCGGCCGCCATCGCGCCGAGTGAATCGTAGTCGCGGCGCGCGCGATTCACGGCCCGCGCGCCGCAGATGAATTCCACACGGGTGAGGTTCTTGTACTTCTCCAGCCGGCGAATGAGCAGCGCGCCAACCTGCCCGGTGGCCGCGACGTGCGTGCCGCCGCAGGCGCTGCGGTCAATGTCGGCGATGGTCACAATGCGGAGCAGCCCGGTGCGATCGCTCGCCTTGCGAAGTGCGGCCGCGGTCGCTGCATCCTCGAACGTCACCGTTACCGGACGGTTCTCGGCGATGATCTCGTTGGCACGCGCTTCGAGCTTCGTTGCCTTCTCTCGTGAGAGCCCAGGAATATCGGCGTCGATGGTGGACGAGTCGGCGCCAAAGTGCACGCTCGCCGTCTTTGCGCCGGCCATGTCATCGAGCAACGCCGACAACAGATGCTGGCCCGTGTGCTGCTGCATATGATCGAACCGCCGCGCCCAATCCACCTTGCCATGCACCGTGGCGCCAACGGCAAAGGACGGGGCGGAATCGAGGATATGGACCACCGACTCTTCCTCGTCTACCACATCCACGACTTTGGAGCCGCCGAGCAGCCCGGTGTCGAACTGCTGGCCCCCGGATGTGGGGTAAAAGGCGGTCTTGTCGAGGCGCACGCGGGTGCCGTCGATGCTGACGACCCGCGCGTCGAACTCGGTGAGCGTGGCGTCGGTGTAATAGAGGCGGTGGGTCATGGATTTGGCGGGTGGGACCGGCTGTCCCGGATGGTATCGTGGCGCTCGTACGGCCGCGAGCCGACCTGAACCCAAACGGTCAGCAAGGCAGCCCATTGGGGCGTATGTTCTGGAGTCCCCGCCCCGAGCGCTCAGCGGGCGGTTCCCACCCCGTGAGGTCCGCAGCATGACATCAGTTTCGCGAACAGTTCCCACCGCCCGGCGAGTCGCCGCGACCTTCTTTGCCCTCTCGCTCGTGGCCGTTCAGGCAACCGCGCAAGGAAACAGCAACGATGCCGCCGCGCAGGTGGCCGCCGCTAAGGCGCTCCTCGCCAAAGAGGGATATCAAGCGCCGCCGGGCGAGATCGCCAGGCTGGTGACCGCGCCGCGCCACCTGAACGTTTCGCTGGCGCAGCCCAGTCCCGATCGCAAGCTCTTCCTCAAGCAGGAAAGCGAGGGAATGCCGAGCGTGCAGGCGTTTGGCAAGCCGCACAAGTACTACGCCGGATTGCAGGTGGATCCCAAGGCGAGTCGCGCACGCGCACTGACGACGCGGGGCGCAATCGGCCTCTCGTTGATCGATGCGACGACGGGCAAGTCGACAGCCATTGCCGTGCCGCCCGGCGCGACGGTGAGTGCGCCCACCTGGTCACCCGACGGCAAGCAGCTCGCGTACATCGCGAACTTCGACGCGGCGTCGCATGTGTTCGTGGCCGACATCGCCACGGCGAAGTCGGTGCAGGTGACGAACGTGAAGAGCCCGCTGCTGGCAACGCTGGTCACGACGGTGGACTGGACCGCTGATGGCAAGAACATCGTCGCCGTGGTTCAGCCCGACGGACGTGGCGCCGAACCGAAGCAGCCCGAGATTGCCACCGGCCCACGTGTGCAGCTGTGGATGGAGCAGGGGAAGTCGCCGCAGCGGCAGCACTGGAGCCTGATGAACGAGCCGTGGGAGTTTGAGCAGCTCAAGTACCACACCACCGGGCAGCTGGCGGTGATTGACGTCAAGACCAAGATGGCAAAAAAGGTCGGCGCGCCGGCGATGATCCAGAGCGTGAACGTCTCGCCCGACGGTCAGTACTTCCGCGTGAGCACCATGCGCGAACCGTTCTCGTACATCGTGCAGACCACGAGCTTCGGCAGCGTAGAGGAACTCTGGGATGCGACAGGCAAGGTTGTGGCCGAGCTGCAGCGGCGCCCGCTGCGCGAGATGCCCGACACCACGCAGGCCGGCGCAGGGTTCGGTGGGCGCGGCGGCGCGGAAGGTGGAAATCGCCGGATGCTTTCGTGGCTGCCGAGCGGACCGGGGATGTACTACGTGGCCGGCAACACGCCGGCTGGCGGCGGTCGTGCTGGCGGGGCGGCTGGTGGCGCGGGTGGCGCCGGCGGCCGTGCTGGTGGCAACGGCGGAGCGCAGCGCGACCGGATCATCAAGTGGAGCCCGCCATACAGCCCGACGGATACGGCAACGCTCTATCAGGCCGAGGGCGCGATTGCTTCGGTGACCTTCACCGATGACGGCAAGCAGCTCTTCATTGGAACGAGCGCGAACAACACGGGTGAGATCTATCACGTGGATCTGGCGACGCCCGCGGAGAAGCACACGATCGTGCGGCAGCGCGCATACACGCCGTCGTTTGCGGCGGGCGGTGCGGGTGGTCGCGGCGGCGGCGGCGGTGGTGGCGGACGCGGCGGCAACGCGGCCGACGACTCGCTCTCGTTCTTCGCGAATCCCGGCGCGATGATGACCAAGCGCGGCACGCAGGGCGGTCAGGTGGCGATGGTGTCATCGGATGGCGCCGTGTACCTCACGGGTACGCAGTACTTCCCGAACTACGTACAGAACCCGCCGCGCGCGTTCATTGACCGCGTGGATATCAAGACGGCCGCCAAGACGCGCATCTTCCAGGGCGCGACAGACGCCGTGGAGAGCGTGACGGCAGCGCTCGATGACGACTTCACGAAAGCCATCGTGACGCGTGAGTCGCCCAAGGAAGTGCCCGACGCCTATCTGCGCGACATGAAGGCGGGCACGATGACCAAGCTCACGGCGAACAAGGACTTCACACCCGAGTTCACGAATGCGATCCGGAAGCGCGTCGAAGTCACGCGCGCCGACGGATTCAAGTTCCTCGTGCGGCTCACGCTGCCGGCGGATTACAAAGCCGGCACGCGACTCCCCGCGATGTTCTGGTTCTATCCTGGTGAGTTCACAGAGCAGGCGGGGTACGACCGCACGCTACGCACGGCGAACATGAATGCGTTCCCGAACGGCGGCCCGCGGAGCATCGAGTACCTGACGCAGGTTGGGTATGCGGTGGCCAACTTCGATCCGCCAATCGTGGGCGCCGAAGGTCGGATGAACGACAACTACGTCTCCGATCTCGTCATGAACCTCTCGGCTGTGATCGACGAGCTCGACAAGCAGGGCTACATCGATCGCACGCGCCTTGGCATCGGCGGGCACAGCTACGGTGGGTTCAGCACGATGAACGCGCTGGCGCACACGCCGTTCTTCAAGGCGGGCATTGCCGGTGACGGCATGTACAACCGCACGCTGACGCCGACAGCGTTCCAGACGGAGCGGCGCGACTTCTGGCAGGCGGAGAAGACGTACACGGAGATGTCGCCGTTCTTCTATGCCGACAAGATCCAGGGCGCGATCATGATGTACCACTCGCTCGAGGATCAGAACGTGGGTACGGCGCCGGAGAGTTCGATTCGCATGATGCAGGCGCTGCGTGCCAACGGAAAGACGTCGGCGCTGTTCATGTATCCGTATGAAGACCACGGCCCGGCGACGAAGGAATCGAACCTCGATCAGTGGGCGCGATGGACTGCATGGCTGGATCTGTATGTGAAGAACGCGCACGTGCCGAAGAAGCAGACAGTCGTGCCGTAACAGCAACTACGCACACGGAACACACGGAAACGGCACGGTAACTGCGGATACGGCAACAGAAACTGATTGGGGGAACTGCAACTACTCGCGCGGGCGTAGTGGCAGTTCCCCCAAGTTTTTGCAGTTGCTTGATCCTGCCGTTTCCGTTGTTACCGTGTGTTCCGTGTGCGTAGTTATCGCTCGTACTTCCAGTTCCGGCGCTTCCCTTCGCCAATCCACTCGATCGCCGTCAGCAACCGCTTCTCTCGCGTTGCGGCAGCCTTGGCTTCGGTGATCCACTCGACATAGTCGCGCTGAGCAGACGGACTGAATGATTTCCACACTGCGCCGGCCTTCGCGTCCCGAGCGAGCGCCGATTTGAGATCGGCCGGAACCGGGAGCGGCTTGCGCTTCTTGCGGTCGGCCATGTGCGGCGCCTTTACGCCGGCTTCATTGAGCTTCATCGCCTTTCGCGTCCAGGCAATAAGCACCGCTTTCGGCGGAAGGTCGGCCACCGACGTGAGTCGCCCCAGGCTGCCCCACGCCTCGGTCCACTTGTCGGCGGATTTGGGGATTACGAGCGCGTGCTTCCAGAACCCGAAGGTGGCGTGCTCCTTGAACGCAGCGAAGCCGCAGAGCATTCCCTTGTACTCGAAACTCGGCGACCCCCACTTGATCGACTCGACAATCTTGGGCGACGCCGCGAGCACCGTGGCGCGCAGGTGCTTGAGGATCGGCTGGGCGAAGGGCTTTGCCTTGGCGATGTAGGCGTCGACTCGGGGGTCAATGCGCGGGCTCACGTGGTGCCCTCAGCTAGGGGTGGCTGTCGTTCATCCTGGTAAAGTCGATACCCGTCGCATGGCATGCGGTGCACGCAGCACCCTTGCCGCCGATTCCGATCTGCGTACTGCCGTCCGGTGCATAGTACGCCCAGAGCCAACCGCCTGAGCTGGCGTTGGACGATCCGCGGAGTTTCATCATCACGGCATAGCGATTGAGCGTGCCACTGATGATCAACTCCTTGACGATCAGGGCGGAATCGGGGAACACTGCGCCGGTCCGCACGCGTCCGGATGCATCCAGTTGCGCGGCCGCCAGCGCATTGTACCTCGTGCGCAGCCGCGCCTCGGCGTGGCCGGAGCCCGCTGACTTGAGCAACGTGTCCCCGCGGTTCTTATAGTAGGTCCACCCGGTCGTTGCGCGGGCCAGCGAACTCACGGCGGCGTCTGTCACCTCCAGAGTCTGACCGCCAGGTGTATTCGGAGCGGCAGGCGACGAACCCCCGCCGGAACAACCTGCGAGTGCGGCGACCAAGACAATCATCATTCGGCGCGTGTGCATCGTTGATCCCGAAGTGAAGGTTGTTGCGGAGCGACGAACGATCCGCCACGCCTTCCGATATCCTGTAGTTTGCACAACTGCGACCACTCTGGAGAATTTGTGGCCTTCATCCGCTATTTGCCGTCGCACGAACTTACGCCCACCGAGCGCGTGCCGGATCCGGACAACATCATCCAGATCCATGCAGTGCATCCCGAAGTCATGCGGCACCACTACGACCTCTACCGCGAGGTCATGCATCGGCCCGGGCCGCTCTCGCGCCGAGAGCGGGAGATACTGGGAGTCCGGGTATCCGCGCTCAATAAGTGCCGGTATTGAATACACCATCACGGAGCGGGCCTCTGTGTCATTCTGGGTGCAGCGGGGGTCGAGCTGCCGGAGCAGGACCGAATCGTTGCCGGGCTGTGCGCACCGGTGGCGGAGTCGGAGGGACTGACGGCGCGCGAACGCGCGTTGGTTGCCTACGCCGACGTGTTGACGCAGAAACCCTGGGCGGTTGACGCGTCACTGGTAGAGGCGCTTCGTAACGCGGGGTGCGATGATCGCACAATCCACGACGCCTGCGCGATTGTGAGCTACTTCGCGTTTGTGAACCGGATTGCTGATGGATTGGGCGTCGATCTGGAGCAGGCCGGCTCAACCGCCTGACCTCGCTGTAACCCGCGCGGTTTCGCTCTGGCCGTGATAGGTATACGTTCTTATGGAAGTTTCTGCGTTAGTGCACGAACAGTGGCTCGCCTTTCCCCTTCAGGTCCGGTGTGTACATGAAAGCAACGCGATGGGTGCAGCAGAGGGTCTTCAGCGTCGCATGCGTGGCTGTCATTGCCGCTACCCCATTCGCCGCGTCCGGGCAAACCAGTTCCACGCTCGGCCCCAAGGACGGCGCCGGGCTCACAGCCACCGACACCGGCCGCGTGGCCATAGGCACGGCGGCGCCGGACTTTACGCTCGCCGCCAAGGATGGCCCGCCGGTCACCCTTTCACAGTTCCGCGGAAAGAAGAGCATTGTGCTCGTCTTCTACCGCGGCCATTGGTGACCATGGTGCACAGATCAGCTCGTGGAGCTGAAAGGCCTGCTGGATGAAAACAAGAAGAAGGACGTGGAACTGATCGCACTCTCGGTCGACACGCGCGAGCAGTTACAGATGATGGCCGACAAGGTCGTAAAGGGAGGCGCAAAGCCCGACTTCACGTTCCTGTCCGATCCCGGGCACCGCGTCATTGACCGCTACGGATTACTGAACCCGGACAATCCGCGCGGGATCCCCCATCCGACCACATATGTCATTGACCGGCAAGGAGTCGTGAAGTGGAAGTTCACCGAAGTGAACTACAAGATCCGGCCGACCAACAAGATGATCATGGACGCGGTGATGAAGCTCGGCCCGGGGTAAACCGCAGGCGGCGACTGCTGATCAAGATCGCGATCCTTCCGGTCGCGATCGTCGCCGCTTGGGGTCTCTACCGCGTGGGACTTGCAACGGCGCCCCCGCGCGCCGCTTCAGGCACAGCGGCGCCCAACTTCACCGCGGTCACGGTCGACTCGTCGGCCGCGATCCGCACGCTCGCCGACTATCGCGGCGCGCCCGTGCTCCTGAACGTCTGGGCCACGTGGTGCGATCCGTGCCGCGAGGAAATGCCCAGCATGCAGCGGCTGTACGACACCTATCGTGACCGGGGCCTGCGAGTTGTGGCGGTCAGCGTTGACGATCGGGGCACCGAAGGACTGATCCGCGAGTTTGTCACGGAGCACCGCCTCACGTTCGATATCCTGCACGATGCGAAATCTGAGATCATGACCACGTACCAGGTGCGCGGCGTGCCGCAGACGTTCCTGATCTCGACAGAGGGGCTCATCGTCGGCACCGCGTTCGCTGCGGACTGGATGACACCGGAGAATCGTCGGAAGGTCGAAGCGCTGCTGCCGCCCGTAGCGCCCGAATAGCCACAGCACGCGACAGGCGTGAAGTTCCGGCTGCCGACGATCAGTCTGCTGCCTGCGTAAGCAAGGGGCATATGGCGGCATAGGCCGTCGTGGGCGAAGTTGGAGATGCCGTCCGAACCCGTCGCTGGAGAGTCTGCGATGCAACTGCTCCGCCGTGCTGCCGTGCTGCTGCTTGTTGTCGCCGGAACTGCCGTTGCGCAGACCGCCGCCAAGCGCCCGCTCACCATCGAGGACTACTATCGGCTGAAGACCATTGGGGCGGTGAACATTTCCCCTGACGGGAAGTGGGTGGCGTATACGGTCTCCTCTCGCGTCGAGGAATCGAACGGCAACACCAGCGAAGTCTGGGTGGCGCCGTCCGACGCTGCGTCGGCTGCACGGCGTGCGAGTCCGGCCAACACAAATGCGGCGTCGCCATCCTGGAACGACGACGGACGTCTGGCGTACACCGCAGGCGGAATGCGCTATACCGCGGATCCGGCCCGCCCGGGCTCAGAGCAAATCGTGCCGCTCGATACGAGCGCTGGCCGTGGAGGTGCAGCGGCTGGTGGAGCGGCTGGTGCAGCGCCAGGCGGCGGTCGTGCAGGTGGCGGTCGCGGTGGGCAAGGCGGACGCGGCGCGGCAACAATGACGGGTGGCACTCCGAGTCCCGACGGGCGCTGGACGCTTGCGGTGCGCGACGTGCCGCCGGCGCCTCGGGCCGCCAAACCACAGACCGATTTTGAGAAGCGCCACGCCGAGCGCTTCAAGGGAATCCAGTTCGACTGGCTCGACTATCAGCGCGATGGTGGCGCGTATCCGCTCCCGAACGTTTCGGACCCGTATGTGACGCCGCCGCAGGAAGTGTTCATCACCGGGCGCGGCGCGCAGGGGTACACCGGAGTCACGCAGCTCACGCACCTGGGGCTCCGCCCAACCGGCGTGCAGTGGGCGCCGGGCTCCAACGGCATTCTTTTCACTGCGGATTCGGCATTTCGCTCCGAACTCTCGTACGGCCGCGCCGAGGCGTGGCTGGTGACCGTTCCGGACGGCGAAGTCCGCCGCATCACGCGTGATACGCGCTATGACTATCGCGGCGCACGGTATTCGCCGGATGGCAAGTGGATTCTGATGACGCGGCAGTTCACCACCGATCATGTGATTGCGCAGAAGCTCGATCACGGTGGCGCCACCGATCTCGTGGTGCTTTCGGCGAACGGCGGTCCGGAGAAGAACCTCACGGAGGCGTGGGATTTTCTGCCGGCGGGCGCGCAGTGGAGCCCCGATGGTGCGTGGATTTATTTCACCGGTGGCATCGGTGGTTCGGTGCACCTGTTCCGCGTTTCGCCGAACGGCGGTGACGTACAACAGCTGACTTTTGGCCCGCGGCGAATCGGCGATCTCTCGTTTGATCGTGCGATGCTACGAATGGCGTACACGGTAAACACCTTCGACGCGCCGGCCGAACTGTACAGCGCCGCCATCGATGGCAAGGATGAGCGGCAACTGACCCGCGTGCACGATGAGTTCACCGGAGCGATTGCACTCGCGCGCGCCGAGCAGCAGCAGTTTCGCAGTGCCGACATGACCGCGATCGAGGGCTGGCTCACCTTGCCGCCGAATTACTCGCCGAACGGACCAAAGATCCCGCTCATCGTCAGCAACCACGGCGGCCCGCACGCGGCCATTCAGTACGGCTTCAACTTCAAGAACCAGTATTTCGCCGCGCAGGGCTATGCCGTGCTCGAAGTGAACTTCCGGAGTTCCACCGGCTACGGCGAGAAGTTCCTTTGGGGCACCTGGGGCGCGTGGGGCACCAAGGACGGTCAGGATGTGATGGCCGGCGTGGACCACGTGCTCGGCAAGTATACGAATCTCGATCGCACACGCGTGGCGAGCATCGGCCATTCGTACGGCGGCTTCATGACCAACTGGTTGATCACCCAGTATCCCGATCGCTTTGCTGCTGCCGCGTCAGGCGCCGGCATCGTGAACTGGATGAGCGACTACGGCAACGCGGATATCGCGCGCACCAAGGAGACCGAGTTCTATGGCACACCTTGGGAAGAGCGTTCGCGGGAGATCATGATCAAGCAGTCGCCGCTCACTTATGCGGGGCGGGCCAAGGCGCCGACGCTCTTTATCGTTGGTGAGATCGACCGACGCGTTCCGTTCAGCGAGAACGAGCAGATGTACGTGGCGCTCAAGAAGAACGGTGTGCCGGCCAAGATGATTCAGTACGCCAACATGCCGCACGCGATCTCGGGGCACTGGAACATCGTGCACCGGATGCTGAATGAGCGCGGGTGGTTTGATCAGTATTTGAAGCCGGTGGCGGCGGTGCCGTAACGAGGGGGGTGCATACTACGCCTCGCCACCGAACTCCCGGGAACGAGTAGATTTCTGTTATGTCCAGTGATCGATCGGCGATGACCGCGCGCGTGGTACCGCTGAGGAGCCGCGAGGCCGGCGACCCGCGCATGGGCGGCTCGGTCGAATCGAGGGTCGCCGCTGTCGCGGAATTGACAGACACTGCATGGCGATTGGCCAAGCGGCCATTCCCGTCATATACGCGGGCCACCATGCCCATCGTGGTCGTGACGCTGGCCGCGCAGGCCAACCTCGCGTCGGAAGCGTGAGCGCGGACTTCCGCGACGTTCTTGCGGCGCTCGTGCAAGCTGACGCACGGTTTTTGGTGGTCGGTGCGCATGCCCTTGCCGCGCACGGGGTACCGCGAGTGACCGGCGATCTGGATCTACTGGTCGAGCCAACGGCTGACAATGCGCACAAGGTGTGGCAGGCGCTTGTGACATTCGGAGCGCCGCTCGATTCACTCGGAATCCGGGAAGGCGATTTCGTGACCCCGGAAGTCGTCACGCAACTCGGGCTCCCGCCGTATCGAATTGACATCCTTACGACTATCAGCGGCGTCAGCTTCGACGAGGCGTGGCGCGGCAGGCTCGAGAGCGAGATGCTCGGCGTCCCGGTAGCATTCTTGGGTCGCACGGAGTTCATTCGAAATAAGCGCGCGAGCGGACGCCGAAAAGACCTGGACGATATCGAGGCGCTCGAAGGCAGCTAGCTGTAATTGATCACGAGGTTGTTCACCGGTCGTTGGGGGACCAGGCCCGGGCGCACTGGGTGGTCCTCGTCGCGGCGGCATCAGGCATATTCCAACCTGATGAGCGACAACACACCACGCTGGACTCACATTCTCGCCAACTCAACACCGACCTCGTCCCGGTCCGGGTGGGAACCGCGTAACGCCGGCTGGATCGGCGAGCGATGCCATGACTGAGCCGCGGCGCGTCGACCTTCTGCACGGTGTCACCCTCAAGGCCATGCTCGAGCATCTCGTCGAGCGCTATGGGTGGGTCGGCCTGGGCGAGCGGATTGCGATTCGGTCGTTCACGCACGACCCCAGTGTCACCTCGTCGCTCACGTTCCTGCGCAAGACGCCGTGGGCGCGTGAAAAAGTGGAGTCGTTGTATTTGCATTCGGCTGCCCATCCGCGCAAAACACCGCGCGAGTCGTCCGCGGCCGACTGACCGCACGCCAATCGCTCGTTCGCCTCTTCGAGAGTCTTGATCATGCGCGCACTCCGCCTGCTGCTCCTTCTACTCCTTATGCTCACCGCCGCGCTGCCCGTGGCGGCGCAAACCCCAGCCACGAAACTGCTTCCGTGGTCGGAGCAGATTCGCGTACGCGAAGGCTGGCTGAGCGAACGGCACGCGCTATTGCTGCCCATGATGCGGCGCCACGGGATTGCCATGTGGATCGTGGTGAACGAAGAGTTCCACGATGATCCGCTGGCGCAGTATGTGGCGCCCCCGCGCCCGTATACGGGAAACCGCGACATCTTCGTTTTCGTCGACGGAGGCGAGCAAGGGCTCAAGAAGTTCGCGGTCACGGGCTACACCGAGGAAAATCTCGCGCGGTTCTTTGACGCGCCGCTCACGGAGCCCAAGCCAGCGGCAGCCACCCTGCGCGCGCTCTATGACCAGTATCAGCCCAAGTCGATCGGCCTCGGCATTGGTGGCCGCCGTGGACAAACCCGTTCACTCGGGCACGACGCCTACCTGTTTCTTGCCGAAGCCATGGGGCCGGAGGCGACGGCGCGATTCACGAGCGCGGGCCTGCTGATCGAAGAGTTTCTCGATACCCGACTTCCCGGCGAGATGGAGCACTATCGCACGGCCGTGACACTCACCGAGGAAATCGTGGCCCGGGCGCTCTCTCCTGCGGTGATCAAGCCAGGCACAACCACAGTGGGCGATGTGCGGCGCGCGCTGTACGACGCGCTCTGGAACGCGGGGGTGCGGACCTGGTTCCAGCCCGACCTCCGCGTGCAGCGGGCGACCGGTGAAGTCGCAACGTCGCGCGGATTCCTTGCGGTCGCCCCGGAGGCCACGCTGCTCCAGCCGGGCGATCTGGTGCACATCGACTTCGGCATCACGTACATGGGATTCGACACCGACTGGCAGAAGATGGCGTACCTGCTCAAACCGGGAGAGACGGACGCGCCGCCGGGACTCAAAGCCGCCCTCGCGAACACGAACACACTGCAGGATGCGCTGATGCTGCGCCACGCGCGTCCAGGTGTGAACACGGGCACCGTGTTCAACGCCACCATGGCCGAGATGAAGCAACGCGGCATTGAAGCGATGATCTACTCGCATCCGATCGGCACGCAGGGTCACGGCATGGGGGCTGGAATTGATTTTCGCAGCTCGCAGCGCACCGACACCACGGCGCAGAATGCCCGGTTGCGCCTGGGCTCCTACATCTCTATCGAACTGAACACCGCAACGCCCGTCCCCGAATGGGGCGGCAAGAAAGTGTTTGTGATGATGGAAGACGATGCCTATCTCACGGAGCAGGGATTCCGCTTCTTTCGGCCTCGGCAGGAACGGTTCTTTCTGATTCCGTCAGGCGCACAGGGACCAGCCACCGCCAAGGCCGCGCCGATCTTCCTCAACGGCATGGCGCAGGTGGTCCCCGCGTTTCAGGATACGACGAGGTGGATCCGCCACAACCTGTGGGTCGAGACCGATTTCGACTCGGACCGCGACGGGAAAAACGATCGCGTGCATGTGGGCGTCACGCGTCCCGGTCAGACCGATAGCGAAGGGCTCAAGGTGCCGATCGTGTACGGCTCGAGTCCGTACTTTGCAGGCACGGCGCGCGGCTTTGTGGGTTGGGACGTGAAGCAGGAACTGGATGCACCGTCCCCACCTCGCGGGCCGATGAATGCGCCGCCGTATCGCTCCGATCGTACGCGCATCTCCAATGCGCTGGTGAACCAATGGGTGCCGCGCGGATTCGCGGTGGTACATTCCGAGGCCACCGGCACGGGCCGGTCGCAGGGGTGCCCCACCGTGGGCGATACGCCTGAGCGTACGGCGATGAAGTTCGTGGTGGACTGGCTCAACGGCCGGGCCAAGGGCTACACGTCCGCCGCGGGCAATGACGAAGTGAAGGCCACGGCGTGGTCCACTGGCAAAGTGGCCATGATGGGCACTTCATATGAAGGGACGCTGCCACTGGCCGCCGCGACGACCGGCGTGAAGGGGCTCGAAGTTGTTGTGCCCGTGGCGCCCAACACGTCGTACTACCACTACTACCGCGCCAACGGACTGGTGCGATCGCCTGGCGGCTATCTGGGCGAAGATGCGGACGTGCTCTACGACTTCATTGCAAGCGGCGACACCGCGGGCCGCGCCAACTGCGACCGGGTGTGGAAGAACGGCGTATTCGCGGGCGCCAAGGGCATGGACCGTGCCACCGGCGACTACAACGATTTTTGGGCGGCGCGCGACCTGCTTCCCCACGTCAAGAACGTGAAGGCCGCGGTGTTGTTGGCGCACGGACTCAACGACTACAACGTCACGCCGATGCACAGTGTGCGCATCTATGAGGAGTTGCAGGCACGCGGCATTCCGTCGGCCATCTACCTGCATCAAGGCGGCCACGGCGGCAATCCTCCGGCCGACATGGTGAACCGCTGGTTCAGTCGCTACCTGTACGGCGTGGACAACGGCGCGGAAAAGGACGCGCGCGCCTGGATCGTTGCCAACTCAACAATGCCCGCCGCTCCGGCGCCAGCACAGACTCCCGGCACACCGCCCACTCCGCCACAGGCGCCGGTACCCGCGCCCTTCGCGACGTATCCGGTGCCGGGTTCGATGCCCGTGGTCCTGCATCCCATGGCGGGAGGTTCGGGCATTGCCTCGTTGTCACTCGCGGCGGCACAATCAGGCACGGACGTCCTGACTGACGACGTTGCCGTGAGCGGACACGTGAACGCGAGCACCACACGATCAGCCAACCGGTTGATGTATGCGACGGCGACGCTCACGGACACGGTCCACATCTCTGGCACCGTTCGTGTCACACTCCGCGTGGCAGCCAACAAGCCGGCGGCCAACCTGAGCGTGTGGCTCGTGACCCTGCCGTACGATTCGACGCGTCTTGGGTCGCAGAGCAGCCACGGCGTTGTCACGCGCGGCTGGGCTGACATCAGGAACTATCGGTCACTCACCAAGGGGGGCGACTACAACTCCAAGCGCCCTGGCGAGCCGTTGGTGCCCGGGAAGTTTTACGATCTCACCTTCGATCTCGAGCCGGACGACCAGACGATTCCCGCTGGCAAACGGCTGGCCGTGATGATCATGTCCAGCGATCGCGAGTTCACGTTGTGGCCGAAGGCGGGCACGCAGCTCACTGTGGATTTGGCGCGCTCGACGTTCACGATTCCGATTGTGGGCGGCACCGGCGCACTCGCAAAGGCGGGCGCCATTCCCTGATCAGCCGTCGCTGATCGGCGACTACCCCCGCACCACCGCCTCCGCCTCGATCTCCACCAGATACTCCGCGCCGATCAACTCCGCGCGCACCAGCGTGTTGGCGGGGCGGATACTCCCGAAACGCTCGCCGTGCGCGCGCGCGACCGCCTCCCAATCCTTCAGGTGGCTGACGAAGACCCGCGTGCGCACCACATCGGCGAGCGTACCCCCGAGCGACTGTACCGCCCCTTCGATCTTGTCGAACACATGATGGGCCTGCGCATAGGCGTCGGTGCCGCCCATCGCCCGATCGCCATGCGTGGCGGTGGTGCCAGAGACCAAGATGCGATCTCCCACCCGCACCGCGCGCGCATACCCCGCTGATGCCTCCCACGGCGTCCCGCTGAAGGCGCGCCGCGTTCCGTCGGGCGAGGTCTCCACCGCATACGGCGCGGGGAACGAGGCCACATGATGGGAGAGGTCCCCACTCGCCGTGAGGAACGGCGGCTTCCGATACTCGTCCCCACAATCCCCGGGGATCGGAGCGAGCGTCGCCAGCGCCTCGGTGATCGTCGCGCGATCCGCCGCGGTGAGCCGCAGCGCATCGGTGCGCGCATTGTCCTCGAGATGCGCCTGCTCGCCGAGCCGCGCCCCGATGATCACCCCGCCCACGGCAGGAGCGTCGAGGATGTACCGCGTGGCGACGTTCGCGACCGAGGCCCCATGACGATCCGCCACCGCACGCGCAGCTCGCAGGACGCGCTGCAGCGCCGCCCACCCACCGACCACGCGGATGAAGCGCCCGTACTTCATCTGCGACCACGTTGTGAGCGCATCCCAATCGGGTTCGGGGGCGCCGAGCCACTTATCGGTGAGGAAGCCACCGGCGAGGGTACCGAAGGCGAGGATCGTCACACCCTTCCGCGCGCAGTACTCGGCCAGCGCCCCCGCGGCGCGCTGATCCAGCAGCGAGTAGCAGATCTGATTGGTCGCGATCGGGATCCCGCTCTCCACCACGAGCCGAAGATGGGCGGTGTCGGTGTTGGTGAGCCCGAGGTGCGCGATCCTGCCCTCGCACCGCAACTCATCCAGACAAAAGAGCGCATCGAGCCAGGCCGGATGCGCATAGCTCCACGCATGGAACTGGAGGAGGTCGATCCGCTCGACGCGCATGCGGGTGCAGGCGCGGTCGACGGCGGCGCGCACCATCTCCCGCGTGATCGGCCCCGGCTCGGGGACCCACTTGGTGAGGAGCTGCGTGGCCGGTGCACCGGGGCGCGTGCGGAAGCGTCCGACGATCTCCTCCGCCGAGCCGTAGTGATCGGCCATGTCGAAGGTAGTGAATCCCGCCGCGACATATGGCCCCATGGCATCCGCGGCACCCTCGAGGTCGAGCGCGCGTCCATCGCGCTCCTGATCCGCCACCTGCCAGAGTCCGGTGAGGATCCGTGCGATCGAAACGCCCGGCCCGATGTCGTATCGACTGATGGCACTCATGGCTGACTCATTCCTCCGGGAGGGTCGCGAAGCGCTGGGTGAGATCCCCCTCGCGCGCGCGGAGGCGATGGAGTTCGACGAGGTGCACGAGGGTGCCGATCGCCATCACCACCCCCCACACCGCGAGGGGGCGCTCGTACCAGGCCGCGACATCGGCGCTCAGTTCACGTCGCACATGCACGGCGAGGAAGAGCGAGAGCACGCTCACCCCGGCAACGCCGACGATCTGCCGCGCGCGTGGCGCGGCGAGGAAGGTCATCCGTGCGGCGAGCGCGGGATGTCGCTTGGGGAGCTTCACCAACGCGAGACAGATCAGGAGGAAGTTCACCAACATCGCGACGACCATGATATCGACGCCTTTGGAGAAGCTCCCCGCACTGTGACTGAGGAGTACTCCGACCGTCGCCATCGCCCCGCTCGCGAGAAGCGCCATCCGCGGGATCCGTCGCACCGGATGCACATCGGCGGCCCAGGCGGGGAAGACCCCGTCTCGCGCCCAGGCGAACATCAGGCGTGAGACGCTGAGCAACATCCCGGGAAGATCGTTGATGAGCGCGACGGCGGCACCGGCGGTGATCGCCGCGCGCCCGAGCGGGGAGAGGAAGGGCGCCAGAAGCCCCGAGGCGGTCGGGGTCTCGCTCGCTGGCGTGGCCGCGATGACCTCCCACGGGACGGCGTGATAGACGGCGGTGGCGAAGCTCAGATAGAAGGCCGTCACCACCGCGAAGGTGAGGAGGATCGCGCGCGGAAGGGTGCGCGCCGGATCCCGTGCCTCTCCCCCCGCCTGCGCGATCGCGTCGAAGCCGATGAAGCTCGAAAAGAGGACCGCGGAGGCGGCGATGAAAATGTCCTTGTCGAACGACACCACGCGCGGCGCGGGGAGGCCGGCCCCACTCGGCGCCATCGCCGCGACGAAGTCGGCATGGTCGTGCCCCGCCCCCACGACGATCACGATCGCGCCGAGCGCGAACATCACGAGCATGAGCGGGATCAGTGTGCGCTCGTAGGCGGCAAGCCCGAGCAGGTTGAGCGCGACGAATCCCCAGACGAGCGCGAGCGCGATCAGGAGGCGCAGCGGACCGTCGAGCATCGTCCCCGCCACGCTCGTACTCCCCAGCCCCTCTGCCACTCCTGATAGGAAGACGGGGATCACATAGGCCACGGCCCCGATCACGATCGAGAGGCCGACCCATTGCGAGAAGGAGGCGACGAAGCCGAGCGAGGGGTGCAGCCCGCGACTCGCGAAGAGATAGCTCCCGCCGGCGCGCGGCATCGCCGAGGCGAGCGCGGCGTAGGCGAGCGCGGCGAGGAATGCGGGGAGTGCAGCGAAGGCGAAAGCCGGGAGGACCCAGGGGCCGATTCCGGGGACGGTCACCTGCACCAGGAAGGGCATGATGTGGATCGACGCCCCCACCATGGAGCAGACTCCCGTGGCGGTGAGGCCAAGGAAGCCGAGGTCGCGGCGGAGGGTGGGGGCGTCGGACACATCGGCTCCGAGAGTATGGTCGGGTACTGACCCACTGAATGTGCCGTGGCAGGGCACGGAGGGGAACATGACGCCAGTTGCCGAACCCCCCACGTGCCCCGCAACTTGCGCAGACGCTTTCTGTGCGCCCAACCCGGCGTGCGGACCCAATTTCTGAGGATTTCCATGCGGCTTCGATTCGCTCTTGGCGCCCTTGGCGCGATCGCGTGTTTCCACATCTTCGCGCTCCCGGTCGCTGCCCAGCAGCCTTACACCACCAAGGCCGTTACGGCCGAAGATTATGCCCGCGCCGAGCGCTATCTCGCTCCGGCCGCAGTGGGCCTCACGACGGGCGGAGCCGTTGCCGCCAACTGGCTACCGGACGAACGCTTCTGGTACCGGAACCAGACTTCGACGAGCGTCGAAGTCATTCTCATAGATCCGGCGAAGAAGACCCGCACCGTCTGCGACGCCACGATGTCGAACTGCCCGGGCGTTCCCGCGACTGCTGCCGCAGCACCGGCTGGTGGCGGTGGGCGCGGGGGCCCGCCAGGCGGCGCAGGCGGTCGCGGCGGCCGTGGCAACGCTGGTCCGCCGCTCACCATGTCGCCCGACGGCAAACTCGGCGCCTTCATTAGAGACTGGAACCTCTGGGTCCGCGACATCGCCACAGGTCGCGATCGCCAGCTCACCACAGACGGCTCCAAGTACTTCGGCTACGCCACCGACAACGCCGGCTGGACGCGCAGCGACCGCGCGATTCTCCTCTGGTCGCCCGACTCAAAGAAAATCGCCACGCAGCAGCAGGACGAGCGCAATGTGCGCGAGTGGCATATGACCAACGTGCGCGTGGGCCAGCCCGACCTGCAGTCGTGGCCCTACCCGCTCCCCGGCGACAGCGTCGTCGCGATGCTGCACCGCGTGATCATCGAAGTGGAAACGGGCAAGATGGTGCGCCTCAAGCTGAGACCTGAGTACCACCGCGCCACGCTCGGCGACGATATCTCGATGAGTGACTACAAGTGGAGCCCCGACGCCTCGCAGCTCGCGCTCGCATCTACGTCGCGCGACCACAAGGTCACCACTGTGCGCGTCGCCAATGCCGCCACCGGCGACGTGCGCGATGTGATGACCGAATCGGTACCGACCCAGTTTGAATCGCGCACCGGGTGGAACGTGCTCTGGGCTACCAGTGAACTGCTCTGGTATTCGCAGAAGGACGATTGGGGTCAGCTCTACCTGCACGATCTCAACACCGGCGCGCTCAAGAACAAGGTGACCACGGGAGAAGGCCCGGTCACGCAGATCGTGCGCATTGACGAAAAGACGCGCACCATCTGGTACATGGCCAATGGCCGCGAGGCGGGGCAGGATCCGTACTTCGCGCACGCATACAAGACGGGGCTAGACAAGGGCCCGCAGGTTTCGCTCACGCCGGACGACGGCATGCACACCATCCAGCTCTCGCCCACGGGCAAGTGGATTGTGGATACGTATTCCAAGCCCGATGTGCCGCCCGTTGTTGCTCTGCGTGACGCCGCCGGCAAGCTCGTGATGCCGCTGGAAAAGATGGACATCACGCGTCTCGTGGCCGCCGGCTGGAAGGCGCCGATCCCCATCAAGGTGAAGGCCGACGACGGCAAGACGGACATCTATGGAATGATGTTCGTGCCGACGAACCTCGATCGCACCAAGAAGTATCCGATCGTCAACAACGCCTACCCGGGCCCGCAGAGCGGCAGCGTGGGCTCACGCGCATTCTCGCCGGTGCGCGGTGACCGGCAGGCGCTGGCCGAGTTGGGGTTCATTGTGGTGACGATCGATGGGCGCGGCACGCCGGGGCGTTCGAAGTCGTTCCACGATCACTACTACGGCAAGATGGGGCGCGACAACACGCTCCCCGATCAGGTGGCCGGAATGAAGGACCTCGCGCGGCAGTATCCCTTCATTGATCTCGACCGCGCCTCGATGTGGGGCCACTCGGGCGGCGGGTTCATCACCGCCGGCGCGATGTTCCACTATCCGGATTTCTTCAAGGTCGGCATCGCCGAATCAGGCAACCACGACCAACGCCTCTACGAAGACGATTGGGGCGAGCGCTACCAGGGACTCCTCGAGCGCACGCCCGACGGGCGCGACAGCTACGCCATTGAAGCCAATCAGGAATACGCCAAGAACTTGAAGGGCAAGCTGCTGCTCGCGCACGGCACACTCGACACCAACGTGCCGCCGGAGAACACACTCATTGTGGCGGACGCGCTCATCAAGGCGAACAAAGACTTCGATCTCCTGATGATTCCGAACGCGGGGCACGGCTACGGCGCGGCCTCCAACTATATGATGCGCCGTCGCTGGGATTACTTCGTGCAGCACCTGCTCGGCGCCGAGCCGCCCAAGAACTACGAGATTGGTCGGCGGGTTACGCCGTAGGCGGGGAGTCCGGTCCGTCGGGCATAAGACACCTGTTCTAGTGAGGAGACGAGTCTAATAGCAAGGCATGTCTTGGGATTGACAGGATAATACATAGCATATATACTTGTTATTATCGATATAATAACAGTATATATACTGTATTGAGGGACAAGCCTTGCCTCGTACCTCGCGCTCACCAGAACTGCTAGCCCTGCAGCGCCAGCAGCTCGATGCTCGGCTCTCGGGACTCCCCGAATTTCCGAACCCGGCGGACGGCTGGATTCGAACCATTCGAAATGCGCTCGCCATGACCGCGGCGCAGCTCGGCAAGCGAATGGGACTCTCCCCGCAGGGTGTGCTCGACACGGAGCGGCGGGAGAGCGACGGGTCCCTCACGCTAGGCAAGCTGCGCACCGCCGCCGCCGCTCTTGGGTGCGAGGTTCGAATTGCCTTTGTTCCCCGTCCTTCATTGGAAGGGATTGTTCGCGAGCAGGCTGCACAGAAGGCGCGAGACGAGCGAAACCGCCTCGTGCACACGATGCGACTCGAGGCACAGGAAGAAGGGGTTGCGCAGGTGCTCGACGAAGGCCGGGCACGTGAGGCGTTGCTGACCACGCGCATCGCGCAGCTCTGGGACTGACCCGATGGCGGGCATCCATGATCCGATTGAAACGGGCAACACTGCGCTCGATGCCGAGGAACGAGAAGGCCTCATCCCTCAGCACATCGTTTCGCGCGACGAGCTGAATCAGTGGGAGTCGCTCAATCTCCGTGCTGCTCATGAATGGCTCGCCGCGCGCCGAGCGAGTGATGTGCTGAGTGTTGAGTTTTTAGGCGAACTGCACCGCCGCATGTTCGGCAGGACGTGGGCGTGGGCCGGCGCGTTCCGGAAGAGCGACAAGACGATTTCGCCGCATCACTGGACCGAGGTGCCTCGACTGATGCGCGACCTGGTCGAGAACACGCGGGCGCAGCATGGCGCGAGTGACAAGTCGCCCGAGTCCGTGGACGATATCGCAATGCGGTTTCATCACTCTCTGGTGCGCATACACCCGTGGCCGAACGGAAATGGGCGCTACGGCCGCGTCGCCACCGATCTGCTGCTACGGCAGTGGGAGCGCCCGGAGTTTGCCTGGGGCGATGCCGGCGATCTCACGACGACCGGCACGGCGCGCGCGCGCTACATCGAGGCGCTCGAGAAGGCCGACGGCGGCGAATTTGAGACGCTCCGGGCGTTCGTGCGGAGTTGAGGAGCCAGCGCATGGGCGGCCACTCAAAAGCGATTAGCATTCACAACATGAACACACAGACCACACAGATCCCGCCTCGCGTTTCAACTCCTGCACGACTGGTCTTGCTCGCCATGTTCTCGAGCGTGACCGCTTTCCACGCTCCGCTCGCCGCGCAAACCGGCCAGCGCCCGGCGGAGCAGGCACCCACCTACTCGCGCGCCGATTCGCTCCGTGGCGGCAACGGCCCCGGCCGGTCGTGGTGGGATGCCACGTACTACGACCTGCACGTGCGTGTGCAGCCTGCAGACTCGAGTATTTCCGGCTGGAACGCCATCACGTACAAGGTGCTGCGCGCCAATCGCACCATGCAGGTGGATCTCCACCCGCCGCTCGTGGTGGACAGCATCCGGCAGGACGGCCGCAACGTCGCCTACACGCGTGACGGCAACGCGCTGATGCTCACGCTCACCGCCAATCAGCGCGTGGGCGATGCAAAGACGGTAACCGTGTACTACCACGGCAAGCCGCGCGCAGCGCAGCGCGCGCCCTGGGACGGTGGATTCGTCTGGTCCAAGGACTCACTCGGCAACCCCTGGGTTTCCACCGCCAATCAGGGAGTCGGCGCGAGCGTCTGGTGGCCCAACAAGGACTACACGGCCGACGAGCCCGACAGTCAGTTCGTGGCGATCACCGTCCCGGCAGGAATGACCAACGTCTCCAACGGTCGCCTCCGTGGCCGCACCAGAAACGCTGACAACACCTGGACCTGGAACTGGTTTGTCGCATCGCCGATCAACAACTACGGCATCTCCGTCAACGCGGGGCAGTACGAGCATTTCCATAATGTCTATCAGGGCGAGGCGGGCACGGTCTCAATGGACTTCTGGCCACTCAAGATTCACGCGGATACCGCTCGCAAACATTGGGCGCAGGCCACGCCGATGATGCGGTGTTTTGAGAATTGGTTTGGCCCCTACCCGTTCTATCGCGACGGCTTCAAGCTGATCGAGACGCCCTATCTGGGTATGGAGCACCAGAGCGCGGTCACCTACGGCAATGCCTTCAAAAACGGCTACCTCGGTCGCGACCTCTCCGAGACCGGCCGCGGGCTCACCTGGGATTTCATCATCATCCACGAGAGCGCGCACGAGTGGTGGGCCAACAGTCTCACCGCAAGCGACGCGGCGTATATGTGGATTCACGAGAGCTTCGCGAACTATGCGGAGAATCTCTTCGTGGAATGCCAGACCAACGACAAGAAGGCGGGCGCCGAGTATGTGATTGGCACGCGGCGACTGGTGCGGAATGATCGGCCGGTGGAAGGGCAGACGCTCGGCGTTGGCGACGAAGGGAGCGGTAACGACCATTACTACAAGGGCGGCAACACGCTGCACCTGATTCGTCAGCTGGTGAACGACGACGCGAAGTGGCGCGGCATTCTCCGCGGGCTGCAGTCCACCTTCCGGCACAAGATTGTGAGCGGGCCGCAGGTCGAGGCGTACATGGAACGTGAGGCAGGCGTTCCGCTGAAGAAGGTGTTTGACCAATACCTGCGGACGACGAAGATTCCGGAGTTGGAGTATCGGCTGGAGAACGGCAAGCTCGTGTACCGGTGGGCAAACGTGATTGCCGGGTTCGATATGCCCGTAGTGGTGACGCTGCCTGGCGGAGCGAGCGCAACACTCCGTGCGACACCGGAGTGGAAGAGCGACGGACCGCAGGTGAACACGCTCGACGGGTTCGCCGTGGACGCCAACTACTACGTCACGGTAAAAGCGGTTTCGCGCTGAACAGCCGAATGAACCGAGGGCCGGTGCGCTGACGCGCGCCGGCCCTCAGGCAATTTCGTGCTCGTGGTCGAGCGGACAGGGGCGAGCAGCTCGGCCGCTTGGACGTCGCCTGATGGATAGGCCCTGCGAGTGTGCACTCGGGCGCAGGTTCCGCAGCCAAAAGCCAGTCTGCTCATCGCGCGGAATCCGGCCAGTTTATGTGCAACACTTGCGGGGGGGGGGGCAAATTTACTCAGCTTGAGTGCGCCGCTCGTGTAGTCGTACCTCGCAGCTCGACGTAAACCTTTCACCCTAGACTTGGGTTGATGAGGCGCACACCAGAACGAGACATGCGCAGAATGACACTCACCGTTGCGCGTCATACCTAGATACCGTGCCGAAGCGAGTTCTTGCTCTGCTTACCGAGCCTGGTGTCGCGCATCTACGAGCCGCGTTGGGTGGAGCGCAGCGTGTCGACGTGTATGTGTCAGCGGAAGTGTTTCTTCGCGACCTATTTCGCTCGCTTGAGGCTGTCGCCGTAGTCGACCCGGGAGCGTTGCGCGGCGAATCGATGGACGCCTTGCTGGATGGTCTTACGGAGTGGGCTGGAGGAATCGTCTACTACGCACCGATAGGTGAGCGATCGGTACAAGCAGTTCTTCAAGCGGTTCAGCGCGCCCCGGCCGCTGTGGTATTTCAGACCGTTGACGACGACAGAGACGCACTTCGGAGGGTGTTGAACATCAGTCCTGCGCTCACGGTGCCATCGCGGGTTCTTGTACGCGTCTCCTTCGCAGTAAATGCCCTGCCGGTCGCGCTTGCCGTCCAAGTAGCGGCCTTGCTCGGCGGTTGCGCGATGTCACGCTCGCCGACCGACCTGTTCGCTGCCGCCGCTATTCGGCGAAGGAGCGGTGATCGCGCCCTTCAACGGGCGGGCATGTGCTCCGCGGGACGGCTCCTGGCGCTCTGTTCCCTCGCGGCGGAGGTTGAGGCTGTTGTGTTCGCGAGGCTCCAAAGTCCGGCCGATAGTGGTGTCGGCTCTGCCTCTTACCGCCTTGTTGCAGATCGGTGCAGACGGTTTCTCGCGGCACCGCCGTCGCGGCTACGCACGCTCGGGCGAATTGGAGTTGCAGAAGCTGTCGCTACGCAAGTATTGCTGCCGTGATGGTGCAAACACGTCCGATTTGGCCGGGAATCGGCAGTGTTGACTCTCTGTTGTCTGGCGGGCGCTGGGTAGATCAGAATAGCCTTGACCTGCGACCGCACCGTACGGCCGCGAGCACTCAACTCGATTGAGTTCAGGCAAGGAGTGGTAGATGCTACGAGCCCGAAGGTTGAAAAGTGCCGTTCTCACGACCATTGCGGCGCTAGCAATGACGCTTGCGCCGATCTCGTCGGCACGGGCGGATGCGCTTAATTGCACGGCGTGGGACAACGGATGTTGGTGCAGTTGGATCTCGTCGTGTACGGGCGTTGTGTGCCTTAGCACGCTTCCGGGTACTGGTTGCTGGGACGAGTAGGCAGCGTCATCCGCCGGGACGTCCGGGCCGGCGTCGAGCCGACGTCGGCCCGGATCGACACGCGACTCCACTGCAGCTCCGGCCGAGTTCGAATGGCTCTGACGCCAGTCGTGCTGTTGTTCGCCGTCGCCGCGTCTGCGTGTCGCGACGGTGCAGCGGAAACTGCCGAAGGGGCGGGGATTGAACAGACAAAGGCCGTGACGCTTCGCGAAAGCGATACGGCCTATATCGCGAGAATTGGCGGCTTTGCGGTGGGCGCAGGCGGAGCGGTGTTCGTTTCAGATGTGCTGAACGCAAACGTTTTGCAGTTCGATGCAGCCGGGGTACTCACGCGGCGTATCGGGCGCCGGGGGCGAGGGCCTGGCGAGTTTATCAGGCCCGGAGCAATCGGCGTTTCGGATTCGCTGGTATATGTCGTGAACGGGGGATTTGAGCTCAATGCTTTCCGATTGCCAGCAGCGGACTTCGAGTGGAAGCGCCTGCTTCCCACCCGGCCCGTTTTCAACATTCGCCCAAGTCCGCAGGGCTTGATCATCAACGTTTCCGATTCAGCGCGGCATGCTGTCATAGGGTTGGTTTCCGGTCAGAATGACTCCGCGCGGTATGTTCGGCTCTATCCTTCTCCCCTGGGACGCTCTCGCGCCGTCGATGCCTGGTACTCGTATCCCGTGTTCTCCACGTGGAGCGATGACAGCGTTGTTGTTGCCATCGAGGCCAGCGACCACCTTTTTTGGGGCGCGCTCGGACATCAGACATTCGACAGTATTGCCATTCCCCGACGCCGCCGGCGCGGTTCGCGACCTGACCTTTACCGCAAAGTGACGCCGGACCCGACCACCATGCGACCTCTGCTCTATCGGACCTCTCATCCGTGGGCGATCAAGCGGCTGTCTTCCGGGTTAGTGGCATACGTTGTTACGGATCAGGAATACGCGAGAAATCGGTTTTCCGGTGATATGTTCGTGTCACTGGTTGACCGGGAACGGCGGACCGTATGCGCCGATGTCCCGATTCGTGTGCCCAAGGACCCGCAGCCATGGGTCACCTTCGTCGGAGACACCCTTGCAGTCTTACTGCAGGATGTTGATTCGTCGGGGAAGCCGTTTGCGCAGCTCCGTCACTTCGTGTTCAGGCCAGAAGCGTGCAGCTGGATCGCGGCGCAATGAACAGCCTCAGTATGGTCGCACACGGACGCTTCGCGATACGGTTATTCGCTGGCCTCGTTGCGGTCATAGCGGTCGGTTGCCGACCCGCGGCCGATTCGATTCTGGCGGAGCGGATGTCCGACGGGCGTACCGTAGGATCGTTGGTGCCCGTGACAGGGCGTGCGGCGGTAGTCATCTACGATGCCAAAACATGCTTTTCCTGCGGATCAGACCTTCCCGCTTGGCAGCGCGCGATCTCAGATCGGGGAGCGAAGGTGATCTTACTGGCGTCGCCCCCAGCGACCGATGGCGACTGGAGGGCGTTTCGATTGCAGCGGGTGCCGATGGCAGGTGCTCTTGCGCGCGCGCCGTACTCGGCTGATGAACTACCCGCCGAGTTTCTGGTGGTAGATGGTGCAATTACAGCAACCGCGCTTGGAGTCGTTGAGACGCGCGCTCGCCGGCTGTGGAATCACGTAGTTGACAGCGCTGTCGGTAAGCCCGAACGTTGAGCAGGGCGAGGCCACATTCTGTGAACGCCGAACGAAAAGGTGAGCGGCAAATGAGTGCACGGTTAATCATGCTCGCTGCGGTTTCGGCAGTGTTCCTCTTGGCCCCGCCAACCCTGCACCCTCAGGCAACCGCGAAGCGAGCTGTCCTGAGCCAGATCGACAGCGTGACCGTGATCGAAACGCCAACGATCCAGGTGAATCGTGTTGGCGAAGTAGCCGTCAGCTATATCCGGACCTACATCGCAGACCCGAAGGAGTGGCGCGTTCTGGAAGTGTCCAGACAAGGGAAGATCACCCGCACCTTTGGCCGCCGCGGCCAGGGGCCAGGCGAGTTCGAGCACCCGGGATCGATGGTCGTTGCGGGCGACGAGCTGCTGGTGATGGACTTCAACCTGCGGCGCGTCAGCGTCTTCAGTACGACGTCAGGGAAATTCCTGCGTTCGTTTCTCCTCAACGCCTTCTTACCACACCTCGGGTATGACGGAAACGAACTGTTCGCGGCCGCATTCGATGAGTCGCGGAAGACGTCGCTCCTCCGACTATCTATGACCGGAGACGTGCTCGGTCACGAGGGCACCATTCCCGCAATCGCCCAGCGGTTGCCGATGCTGCTACAGCCCTTTCCGCACCAAGCGATCGAAGTAGATCCATTTACAGTGTACATGATGTCCGAGCTGTCCAACTCGTTGTACTCGTGGCCTCGCGGAGGGGGAAAGGTGACGCAGCTGGCTATCCCAACGCGCGGACGTCGCGGGGCCAATGAAGCTGCCTATGAACAGATGGTCAAGGATCCGCAGAAGGCCGGTGCTATCGCCTACGATCACTCGGTCCCTGTGGCAATGTCTATGTCGGCGGCGAAACTGCTGGCGATGATCAGTTACGACCCGGTCTACAGCAACGGGAAGTTTTCGGGTCGGTACCACGTGACAGTGATTGACGTTGACGGCCGGCGCGCGTGCCCGGACGTGCCGATCCCAGTCTCGCCCGATCCGCTCGCCAAAGTTGGCCTGCTAGGCTCCCGGATCACCGTGGTCCAGCAAGTTGTTGCCGGGGGAGATGCGGTGACGACCATCCGGCGGCTGCGCATTGACCCTTCCGCCTGCGACTGGGTGGCCATCAAGTAACGGTTCCTCGTGCTGGTAACTCCTGCGTGCCGGCCCTCAGTCTATTTCGTGCTCGTGGCCCAGTGGGCAGGTGGCGTATGTGGCCTCGTGCCAGCTGCCGCTCCACTGCGCCTCGATCGCGTAGTGCGTCTTGCAATAGAGGCGCCGGCACTCTGGGCAAGCAGCATCGCAGCCGCCGGGCTGCGTCTCGCGCAAATAGTTGATGATCGTATCGACGTCGCTCGTGTCGAGCAGGACGACCAAGTCCTGCATCCGGGGACCCGTTACGGGGCGAAACACCGTGACCGGCGAGAGGCTGGTGATCACCAACTGTTCCTGCTCCGAAGGCCCGACCTTGGTGCGCGTCATGGACACGGCATCGCTATCGCAGACCGCGCAGGGGAGTGCCCAGGTACCGGCACGGACGATTACGCCGGTAGAGTGCCGCGCGGCGATTTCCTGTTCAAGAATTGGCAGTATCGGAGCGATGGTTGCCTGGATTGCATCGCGGATCGCGAGTCCCGCTGCGGCGCTCGCGGAACTCTCGGCGAGGTACCGCCTCCAACCGTGCCCGCTCGCATAGAAGAGATACGCCATCTTCGCCGCGGCCACGTCGACTGACGGCTGCGGCAGCTTCGCCAGCGCACGCTCAGCCGCGGTCACCGACTCGATGAGATCATCGATACGCCCCGCCACAGCCTGCTGCGTCTTCTCATCCATGCCGAACTCGCCGGCACCGATGCGATCGCGCACGGCGCGGAGTGCGTCAGTCGGCATGCGACGATGGGTTCGCGAGCGGAGCGTGAGTCAGCTCGTCCGGCAGGAGTTCGAGATTGGCAACCGGCGACTGCACAAGCCGAAGCGGCCAGGCCGATCCAAAAACGAATCGCTCAGACCCCAAGGTGCGGAAGAGCTTGGCGAGGTGATCCTCTGGGGGACCCCAGATCCAGCTGATGTCCCAGATCACGCGCCGTTGTTCCTCAGGCGTGAGACCCCAGTGTACTTCCTCGATGAAGTCCTTGCCCGCCGCGCAGACAATCAGGCGCACGGCAGGAGCGAGCCGTGCGAGCGTGCGGACCACCTGCGGAATGAGATCGCCAGCGGTGTCGCGTGCATCGCGTTGTCGAAGATCCTCGAATCGTACCGTGAGCACGAGTGGACAGTTGCGCTCGCCAGCGGCCAGCGCAAGGGCGTGCAACCCAATGTGCTCGGGAGTGAGGCCCCAGTGCGGCGGATAGGTGCGAATCGCCGGGGCACCAGCGTCAATGGCGGCTGCCAGCTCGCGCTCCCACCCCACTACGTCAGGATTGATCGCTGGAGCGGGTGAGAGCAGTGCCCGGTGCGGCGCGAGCAGCGCCAACAGTTCAGCATTGCATCGCGTGGTCTCGCGTTCGAATGGCGCAGACAGGTGTCCGACCCACGCATGCGCGATCCCTTCGCGCTCCATCACCCTGAGGAGATACTCGGGCTCTGGGTGTGGCACATCCCGAAACGGATACGGCCCGACAAAAACGGATGGATCCACGGGGAAGCGACTCATGAGAGCGCGAACGCCCCGTCGCGGAAGATCCGCACGCAGTTCCGCCAGCGGATGTCTTCGATGTCGCTTGCCGACACCAGACCAGTCGGCTCGAGCGCGCGGAGTTTAGCGAGTCCCGTTTCCATTGTGAGGTCGGTCGCAAAGAGCAGACGTTGCGCGCCAACCGCCTTGAGCGCACCGTCGAGCATGCCCCGGTCCACGCCGCTCCCCGAAATATCCGGGAGGATGTTCGGCACGTCACGCACCGCGCCAAACGTGTGGCGATAATCGCCGCCGCCACCGATGTGCGCGAGAATGAAGTGCACCGTTGGGTGCCGCCGCGCGAGCACCGCGAGATCGGCGCCGTCGGAAATCTCCTGGTTGTGCCAATGCCTCGTACGATGCTGCCAGATGTGGTGCAGTACGGGCAGGTGATGCTTGGCAGCGAAATCACAGATGGGGTCGAGCAGCGGGTCGTCCGCGCGCCGGCTCGCGAGCAGCTTCACGCCAATCGCACCCTGCGCCACGCAGCGCTCCAGTTCGGCGAGCGCATGCCCCGTGTGATTCGGGTTCACGGTCACCATCATCCGTACCAGCGCTCCATGTTCTGCGCAGAGCGCGAGCATGGCGTCGTTCCCCGCCGTGACATCCGCCGGGGAAGGGAAGTAAGTGGGCGAAGTGAACCCGTAGCTTCCGAGCACCGACGCCACGTGACAAGTGATGCCCATCTTCGCGCCGGCACGAAACCGCGCAGCATTCACATCGCGCCAATCGGTGCGCCCGCACCCGGCGTGAAGGAAATGCGCATGCGCGTCGATCAGTGGGCTCACTCCGACTCCGCCGAATCTCCGCCATCCCGCATGAACACGAGAGCGTTGCTGGTCCGCGATTCAATTTCGTGGATCGTCACGTCGTCGTGCGCCAGCGCCGGGAAGTTGTACGGCCCACGCTTGAAGAGCACACCGCTCGCCGCTGCGGCTATCAGGAACTCCGTCTCCAGCTCCGGTGACGCGAAGGTGAAGTACCACATCGGGTCGATGCCGGCAATGGAGATGCCCTCCATGCGACTGGCCCGAATCGCGTTCTCGATGCCGACGCGCATCATCCGGCCCCGGTCGGCCAACTTCTTGCACACATCGTCTTCGCTGTACACGAGCATCACGGCGCGCGCGGCAGCAAGCGAAACAGTCTCACCCGCGAGTGTGGATGAGATCCAGGTCTTTCGCGTGGCCTCCATCAGTGGTGCCAAACCGCAGACTGCCGAGAGCGAATAACCGTTTGCCATTGCCTTGCCGAAGGCGGCGAGATCGGGAGTGATACCGCTCAACTCCTGATAACCGCCGGTGGCCACGCGAAATCCGGTTTTCATTTCATCAAAGATCAGGGCCGCGCCCGAGCTGGTGGCCAGCGCACGTGCACGAGCGATCCACTCCACAGACGGCAACCGCTCGATCACCGGCTCAATCACAATCGCGGCGAGGCGCGCGCCCGCGGCACTCACCGCCGACTCGAGCGCACTGATATCGTCGAACGGTACGCGCGTGTACAACCCGCGCACACCCTCCGGAACGCCGGCCTCTGCGGAACACCAGTCCTGCCAGCCGAAATAGCCACAACCGATCACGTAATCACGCCCGGTGTAGGTGCGCGCAATCCGCACCGCCGCAGCCATTGCCTCGGCTCCGCTCTTCAGGAACTGTACCCGTTCCGCGCAGGGCACCAGTTCGCAAAAGCGCTCGGCGACATCCACCTCGAGAATGTGCGGAAGCCCGGCGACGTTGCCGCCGGCCGCCGCCGCGACAACAGCGCTGGTGACGCGCTCGTCGGCGTAGCCAAGGGACACGCTGCCGAGCGCCATCGTGCAGTCGATCAACGATTCGTCGTTGATCGTGGTGAGTTCACACCCCGCTGCGGAGATGTAGTGCGACGGCGCGTGAGAATCCCTGACCGCGTCGGCGGAACCCCAGAGTGCCTCGGGCCGCTTGCTGCCGGTGGAGGTGCCCGTGGGCAACACCGCCAATGCACGCTCGTGCCACGGATGCTCAGGCAGCGCTTCGGGCAGGTCGGCGTCCGCGGACTCGGCGTCGGCCTCGTCGACCTCAGCTTCCTGGGACTCGTTATCGTCGGCGTCGCGGCGGCCCGAAGAGCCGAACAGCTTGGAGAAGACCATCGTGGAAAGTGCGGCCGGGAGCGGCCGCGGTTCAAGTAGATGGGGTGACCACAAACCGCAGCAGGCGCGAGGAATCGTGCCGGTCGCCGCGGAGGTAGGCGAACTCACCCTCCGTACCGCTCAGAACCAGCTGGCCCCGCCGGCGCGCGCGACCTGGGACGGCGTCGTTGACGATCAGGTCAAAGGCAAACGACTTCGCGGCCTCTTCGGGGAGCGGAAGTCGAAGCCGAATGTCGAACCCGTCGGCTACCCGACGCCACGTTGCGGCTGGCGGACTGGCACCGCTCCAGCCAGGAACCGCTCGCACACGAGCCATGGGCTCGGCATCCGGCACGATCACCCACGCGCCCGCGAGTCGCCCCGCACGGAAGTACAACTGCACGCCATGGCCGTTGATATCGGCTGATTCGTTATCGAGTTCGTTCGTCGCATCAGCAGGCACAAACACGGGCTGCTCCGTCGCGACGCGGATGTCGCAGACCAGTGCACCGGGTGCGGCGCGGAGCGCCACGCGCGCGCTCGGACCACCGGCATCTGTCCACGACTCTTCCGTTCGGCGGTAATGGGGCGCACCCAGGTGTGCCACATGCCAGTCGGTTCGCTCGGCCGGTGAAAGATCGGAGAACCACCGATCGTCATCGACTTCGCCCGTTGCGAGTTCGAGTTCAATATCTGGCGGCATTTGGATGGCCGGGTCCGATTGCCCAGCATATGGTGCGTCAGGCGAATCCATCGCACGCGCCGGCCGGCCGAATCGCACGTCGAGGGCCCCGGGAGCTTCGATTGTCCACTCCGTTGGCGCGATATGGTGCGTGTGCGCCACTGAGTCCACAGTCACCGACACGGCATCAGAAGTGAACGATACCGCCGGCACAGTCGCTGCCCACGACCAGACGGTGCGAATCACGCCGCTCGCGCCAGTGCATCGCACGAGGTGAAATCGGCGTGCCGTGGTGGCCGGCTGCCCTGGTGCTTCCGCCGAGAAGAGCATTGCCTTGCCCGACGTCCAGAGCTTCGCCGATGCCTTTCGGTCGCCATCCTGCCCAATCAGGGAGACCCCGGTCTCCGCGGGAATCACCCCGCCCTGAACGCCGCGAACAAAATCGAACCCATCCTCGAGCCCGGTACCGCCGGTGAGGGGGATGGGCGCGAAGGTCAGGTTCGGGGAAACACCCGCGAAATGCAGTGGCAGTTCAAAGCGCACTACGTCGTCCGCTTCCCATCGCACCTCATCTATGAAGTACGATGGGCCGGTCACCACCGTGCGATCAATGCGCACACCGGGCGCCACGCTGTCGGCGCGCGCCGACGCGATCTCGAACTCTCCCCTCCCACCGGCTGCCACCAGTTCGCCATTCGCGCGCTGCTGCGAGACGCCGTTCACCAACGGCGCGTTGTGCGCGAGCGTGCTCCGGTACCAATGAAGGGAACGGTCCACATACGACCCGGTGCCCAGGTCATCGAGCCAGCGCGACGCCCCGCGCGAGAAGAGCAGGTTGAGCCGGTCGGGATGGCCGTGCCCACCGCCGCTCTCGCCCCAGTCCAGTGCGACATATACGTCGCCGCGTTCGCGACGATGGATCGTGAGGCCCTGCGACATGATGGTGAGAGATCCGGGCGCCGCTCCTTGGTCGGCCGGGAGCTCCCCGCGCGCGAACAGCAGCGATCGCCAGCTCAGGTCTGCCCGCGAAAGACGAACAGGAGCCACGTGTCGCTCGGCCTCTCCGCTGGAGCGCCAGCGTCCGGTGTCTCCCGGCGCCAGATCCTTCGCATACATCCGTCCGAGCGCCCATCGCAGCACAGGATCGTCGCGACGCGCGAGCCCCAGTTCCACGCTCTCGGCGAACCGCCACTGCCGGAGCGACGCGGCATAGCGTGAGTCCTTTCGAGCCGGGTAGGTAAAATCGGGTAGCGCCGACAAGAATGGCGCCGCAAAGCCGGCCTCGAACTTCGCGATTGACTGAGGTTGGAACTCGTAGCCCAGTGACTCGCCGAGGGCGACGGCGTACCAAAGGCCCCGGTGCGCGAACTGATGGTAGTTGTCTCCCTCATACCAGCTGCCATCGCTGCCCACGGCATATTCGATGATTGCCTCGGTGTGGCCGAGTGCACCGATCACAGCGTCTTGATCCGCTGCGCGCCCGAGAAACGCGTGTGCAGCAACCAGCGCGGCGCCATTCCACACCTGGCGGTTGGAAAACCCCTCGTCGTATTTGACAATCAGACTCGCAGCAGGTTCCGCGATGCGATCGCGCACGATATCGGCCGTTTCAGAATCGCCGGCTGCCTGTGCGAAGTCGGCGGCGATGCAGATATGCAGCAGCCACAGCGACTCGAGATAGGTGCTGAAGAAGAGGCGTGACGGTCCGAGGACGTTGTCGCGATTTGGATAGTCCAGATACCGCTCGGCATACCCGCGCAGAACGTGACGGGCAAACGCCGCATGTCGCGCGTCGCCGCGCAGCAGGTGAAGCGCCGACGCGTGTACTGCGCGCTCGGCCAGCCAAAGGTGATACGGGTAGAGCCACCAACGGTCGTGCAGCTCGCCTGCGGCATTCGTACCGCACGCTGGGCAGCGATGCGCGTTCGGTGACCGCGGATCAAAATCGAGTTCGGCGCCATCTGCAGGGCAGCGGCCGCCGGCTCGGGAGAGCAGGGCCTTGCCGCGCGGGATGTCGGGCGGCGCTGCAACAAACGGTTCCAGATCGGCCGCGAGCGAATCGGCGAGCGGCGCAAGTGCATTGCCAACAAGTCCACGACGTGTCGCGATCTGGTCGAGCGAGAGGAGAAGCGTCATCGGTGAATCATGGCTGATCCACACGCCATCGCGCGATGGACTCCAGTTCGCCGCGCAGGTCGAACGTCACGCCCTGCATTCGGCGAAGCACACCCTGTAGTCCGCGCGAGTGATACACCCAGGCGGCGGGCGCGTCACGCGCAATGGTCTCCTGTACGGCGCGCCAGGCGGCAGGAAGTTCTTCAGCGCTCGCACGCCGCGTGGCTGCAAAAAGTGAATCGAGTTCGGCCGTGTGGTAGTCACCGTAGTCGAGAGCGCCGCCGCGTTGCCGAGCGTCGTACATCGCACCGAGGAAGGAGAGCGAGAGATCGCCGGGAATGCCGGTGACGAGCACGTCGAATTCTTTTGGTCGATTGCGCGCCCGCGTGAGAAAGCTGCCCATTTCGAGTTGCCGGATATCAACCGTGAATCCGCGCGCGCCGAGGTCGGCCTGCACGAGCTGTTCCACAGCGTTGTCGCCGCTGCCGACGGTCAGCAGTTCCGCGCGCAGCGCTGTCCCGTTGCGCGCGCGGCGGCCGTCAGGGCCGCGCTGCCAGCCCGCGGAGTCGAGCAACGCGTCGGCCGCCACGGTGTCCTGTTGAGCAGTGGCTGCAAGTGCGTAAGGATTGGCGGGCGGCACAGGTCCCGCCGCTGGCGTGGCATACCCGGCGAGCGCCACGCGCACGATGCGTTCACGATTCAGGGCCAGACTCGCAGCGGTTCGCACCCGAACGTCATTGAACGGCGCGCGGTGCGAATTGAAGACGAGCGCTGTGGTGTTGAGGATCGGATAGTCCATCACCGCAATCGTAGGGTCGCGAGCGGCGAGTTCAGCCATCGTCGGCGCAATGCCGGCAAAATCGAGATCGCCGCTCGTGAGCCCGGCCAGCTTTGTGGTCGGTTCGTCAACGACGGCGATCACCAGCCGCTCAATCGCCGGGGGACCGCCCAACGCGGCGGGAAACGCACCGTTACGCGTGAAGACCCAGCGCTGTCCGGGAGTGCGCTCGGTGAACCGAAATGGCCCGTTGCCCACCGGAGCAAAGTTGAACGGCGCGCGCCGCATTTCGCTCCGTGGCACCGCCCGGAGCAGGTGCTCGGGAAGTACGGGTAGTTCGCAGAGTACGAGCGGGAAGAGTGGTTGTGCTGCTGAGTACTCGATAACAACAGTGCTATCGTCGGGCGCGGTGACCGTGTCCACGGCACTCAGGTCGCCGGCACGCGAGTAGCCCGTGCGAGGGTCGCGCGCGGCCAGGAGGGTGAACGCCACGTCGCGTGCCGTGGTGAGCGAGTCGTCGTGCCACCGCACACTCGTGTTGAGCGTGAAGGTCAGGGTCTGTCTGTCGGCCGACCATTCCCACGAGCGGGCGAGGTAGGGCGTGGGCGCGAGCAGCGAGTCGTAACGGGCGAGTGTGGTAAAGAGCACATACCGCTGTGCCTGTCGCGAGAGTCCGTGGATTGTGACGAGCGGGTTGGCCGATTCCAGATCGGCGCCGGAGGCAAAGACCACCACCCCAGGGTCGCGAGGCGCAGGCCCGCAGGCGCTCAACGCCAGTGCGACCAAGAGCGGAACGCAGCGCCAAATGGCGCGAGCGATTGACGCCCCGCGTGCCGCGCGCATTATCAACGCGTGACCTTCGCGCATGTTCGGCACCTCGCAGGCCGCTTGGCCGGCGCGGTGCTCCTCTTCTGGCTCGTCGTAACGCTCATCTTCGCGCTCGTGCGAATGGCGCCCGGCGATCCGGCGACCTTTCTGGTGTCGCCGTCCGCCACGGCGGACGAAAGCGGTCGCCTGCGCGCCGACCTCGGGCTCGATCAGCCCGTCGCTGTCCAATATGCACGGTGGGCTGGGGGGCTGCTGCGGGGCGACTTGGGCGAGAGCTTTGCCACCCGTGTGCCAGTCTCGCGCGCGTTGGCGGAGGCCGCGCCGGTGTCCATTGGACTCGGCCTGGCCTCCATCTTCCTCACGTTTGCCGTCGGCGTGCCCCTCGGACTCCTGCAGGCAGCTCGGCGAGGCAGGTTCACGGACCGTGCGATCACAGTCGCCACGGCGACGGTCTTCGCGGCACCCACCTTCTGGGTCGCGCTTTCGCTGGTCGCGCTCTTCACGTATGGGGCTGCCACCTTCGGCCTTCCCTCATCGCTGCGACTTCCCGCGCTCGGCCTGCGCACCCCCGGTCTCTCACTCACCGGCTGGGCTGATACCGTCGACCTGATTCGACATTCGGTGCTGCCGGTATTCACGCTGGCTGTGGTTGGGGCAGCCGGAGTCGCGCGCTACGCG